>ERZ1066115.2-NODE-2-length-174767-cov-13.591551_pt1 | contig 174767 bp, 147 predicted proteins | sample MGYA00382762_ERZ1066115 | MGnify/ENA primary metagenome ERZ1066115 (study PRJEB33369, sample SAMEA5778345) | biofilm metagenome | biome: Industrial cooling water; feature: Water cooling tower basin; material: Biofilm | place: United Arab Emirates | collected... | reverse complement strand
ACGCAATCTGAACCGGTATCCCCCCCGCCAATGACCACAACATTTTTACCGGTGGCCCAGATTTCTTCTGTAGTCACCTTTTTGCCTGACACTCTCCGGTTTTGCTGGGTTAAAAAATCCATCGCAAAATGGACGCCTTTCAATTCCCTTCCTGGAATTGGTAAGTCGCGCGGAACGGTAGACCCACCACACAACACAAGTGCATCAAATTCCTCCATGAGAGATTCCACCGAAACATTCACGCCCACATGGGCATTAACCTGAAATTTTACGCCCTCCTCAATCATCACCTGTAGCCTGCGATCAAGAACTTGTTTATCCAGTTTGAAATCCGGAATCCCATAGCGAAGTAATCCGCCAATCTCATCGGCCCGTTCAAAGACTGTAACCGTGTGGCCAGCATAATTTAATTGAGCTGCCGCAGCCAGGCCGGCTGGGCCTGACCCAACAATCGCTACCTTTTTATGAGTACGGGTAGTCGGAATTCGTGGCTTTACATGTCCATCCTGAAATGCCCGTTCAATGATCGACTTTTCAATATACTCGATGGCCACGGCTGGCTTATTGATACCCAACACACACGATGCCTCGCAGGGAGCCGGGCAAATGCGCCCCGTGAATTCAGGAAAATTATTCGTGGAAATTAGAATTTCGTACGCCAGCTTCCAGTTCTCCTGGTAAACCGCATCATTAAACTCCGGTATGATGTTGCCAAGTGGGCATCCGCTATGGCAAAATGGAATACCACAATCCATACATCGTGCGGCCTGTTTCACCGTTATGGAGGTGTCAATGGCAGAATCAACTTCATTATAATCGCTGATTCTTTTTTTGGGGTCCCGCTTTTTCGGAAGCTCCCGGTCCTGTTCTAAAAATCCTGTTGGCTTTCCCATGTCGTAGTCTCTTCTGTTACCGGACGTTTAGTTCGATGAAAATTTAAAATCAGTTGTGCCAAGTGTTGCTTTTATCGTGCTGGCCTTTTTCTCCGCTTTGCGTTTCTCCAATACGGCCTTGTAGTCAATCGGCATCACCTTGATGAAATTTTTAAATGTGCTTGCCCAATAACCGAGCACGTGGGCGGCAACTTCGCTGTTCGTAACCTGATAATGACGCTCAATCATCGTGTGTAATAAACTTTCATCCTCTTCGTCCAAGGTATCAAGCAACACCATTTCCATGTTGCAATTTTTAACAAAGGTTTTGTTCACATCCCACACATAGGCAACCCCTCCGCTCATACCGGCCGCAAAATTGCGACCCGTATCACCCAACACCACTACAATGCCACCGGTCATGTATTCACACCCATGATCGCCCACGCCTTCCACAACCACGTGAACACCCGAGTTGCGAACGGCAAAACGCTCCCCCGCCATTCCCTTGATATAAGCTTCTCCCGAAGTGGCTCCGAAAAAGGCTACGTTGCCTACAATAATGTTGCGGGCCGGATTAAAGGTTGCCGTTGCCGGTGGATACAGAATCAGTTTCCCTCCTGATAATCCCTTGCCCACATAATCATTGGCATCCCCTTCTAACTCAAACGTAACACCGCCTGTAACAAAGGCACCAAAGCTTTGCCCGGCTGTGCCTTTGAACTTAAAGCGAATAGTGTCTTCGGGTAATCCCGGTCCCAGATAGATTTTCGAAATCTCATTGGATAGCATGGCCCCGACAGCGCGATCCTGATTGGTGATGATGAAATCACCCTGAACCGGAGTTGCATTTTTCAAGGCGGGCTCCGCCAGGGTAATCAACTGACGATCCAACACCGTGGCAATTCCATGGTCTTGTTCCTCTTGTTTGTAAAGTGCTGTATCCAAACTAATGGGTTCTTTGTACAACATCGCGGAAAGGTCCAGATGCGCATACTTCCAATGGTCATCCAGGTCGCGCACTTCCAGTCGATCTGCCTGACCTACCATTTCGTCAACGGTGCGGAATCCCAGTTCAGCCATAATCTCACGCAGCTCCTCCGCCAGGAAGGTGAAAAGATTCACCACGTACTCGGGCTTTCCCGTAAAGAGTGCCCGCAGTTCTTTGTTCTGGGTTGCCACGCCAACCGGGCAGGTATTTAAATGACACTTGCGCATCATAATACATCCCGTGGTCACTAATGCTGCGGTTGCTACGCCCCATTCTTCAGCGCCCAGGAAAGCGGCTATGGCAAGGTCCCGACCCGTCCGGATCTGGCCATCGGCTTGAAGTACCACGCGGCCGCGTAGTTTGTTTCGCACCAACGTTTGATGGGCTTCGGCAAGACCTAATTCCCAGGGCAATCCGGCATGGCGAATAGAACTGATGGGCGAAGCTCCGGTGCCGCCATCATGCCCGGCAATCAAGATTACATCAGCGTGAGCCTTTGCCACCCCCGAAGCAATGGTGCCAACTCCTGCCTCTGAAACCAGTTTTACACTAATACGTGCTTCGCGGTTAGCATTCTTGAGATCAAAAATTAACTGGGCCAGATCTTCAATTGAATAAATGTCATGATGCGGTGGCGGTGAAATCAAACCCACACCCGGGGTGGAGTGCCGTACGCGACCAATCCAGTCATCAACTTTGTGGCCGGGTAATTGACCGCCTTCACCCGGTTTGGCGCCTTGTGCCATTTTTATCTGCAACTCTTGCGCGTTGGTCAGGTAATAGCTTGTCACTCCAAAGCGGCCTGAGGCCACCTGCTTGATCGCGGAGTTCTCCCAATCTCCATTGGCATTTCGAGCAAAGCGAGCCTCATCTTCGCCCCCTTCACCACTATTGCTTTTGCCACCAATCCGGTTCATGGCAACTGCCAATGTGCTGTGGGCCTCGTAGGAGATGGATCCAAATGACATAGCTCCTGTCGCAAAACGTTTGAAGATGTTTTCTTTCGGTTCAACTTCACTGAGCGGAATGGATTTGCCCTTTTTGAATTTTAGGAGACTGCGGAGGGTGATGGCTCTCTCACTTTGATCATTGATCAAATTCGAATACTTCTTGAACAAACCATAGTCATTGACCTTCGTAGACTGCTGCAGCAAGTGAATGGTTTGCGGATTGAACAAATGAGTTTCTCCCCGCTGCTTCCATTGATAAACCCCGCCCACTTCAAGTCGCGGAGTAGCATTGGCGGTATTGGGGAATGCCAGCTTGTGTTTGGCCAGCGCTTCGCGGGCAATATCATCCAGGGTTAGCCCTCCAATTCGTGAAACAGTTCCTGTGAAATACGTATCGATTACATCCGGATGAATTCCCAGGGCTTCAAATATTTGCGCACCATGATACGATTGCAAGGTGGAGATACCCATCTTGCTCATGATTTTCAGCAATTCTCCGGCTACCGCTTTTTTATAATTCGCAATCGCTTTTTCCTCGCTGAGCTCTTCCTTCAGCATGTTGCGTTTCTTCATGTCGTGTATGGTTTGATACACGAGGTAAGGATTGACTCCAGAGGCTCCATAGCCAAGCAAGGTAGCATAGTGATGAGTTTCCCATACATCTCCAGCTTCTACCAACAAGCCGATTTTACCACGCAAGCCCTTTCGTATCAAATCATGATGCACGGCCGCCACGGCCAGTAACGAGGGGATCTGGGCGTGCCCGCTATCAAAGCTGCGATCCGAAAGAATAATGATGGTGAAGCCATCTTCGATGGCGTCCGTGACGTATTGACAAACACGGTTCAATCCTTTTTCCAGGGAACCCGGAGTACCATCGGCCTTGAAATAGGTGTAAATCGTTTTGGTTTGCAGATGCCGGTGATCGATGTACCGGATTTTCTCCAGTTCATTATTGGAAAGCACCGGAGTTGGTAACTCGAGTGTGATGCAATGTTCAGGCGATTCCTCCAATAAATTCAGTGAGCCGCCCACATGCGATGCGAGGGACATGACCAGCCGCTCGCGAATCGGATCGATGGGTGGATTTGTTACCTGCGCAAAGAGTTGTTTAAAATAGCTGGAAAGATGCTGCGCTTGTTTCGACAACACAGCCAGGGGAGTATCATTCCCCATGGAGCCCAACGCCTCTTTTCCGGTTTCACACATTTGCGTCAGGATGACTCGTAAGTCTTCCGAAGTGTATCCGAATGAAATCTGACGCTTCAGGAAAGTAACCGGATCATACTTATGGAAACTTCCTCCCGGTTCGGGTAAATCCTGCAATCGCACCTTGTTTTCACGCAACCATTTGCCATAGGGCTGTCGCGTGCAGATATCTCTCTTTAGTTCCTCATCACTGATAATGCGGCCCTGCTCCAGGTCCACCACAAACATCTTTCCGGGTTGCAGGCGACCTTTGGTTACCACGCGTGCAGGATCAACATCCAACACCCCAACTTCCGAAGCCATAATGACCAGATCATCATCGGTCACCACAAATCGTGATGGGCGCAGTCCATTTCGATCCAAGGTAGCACCCACAATTTTGCCATCGGTAAAGGTGATGGAGGCCGGACCATCCCATGGTTCCATCAGGTTGGCGTGATATTCATAAAAATCCTTCTTCTCCTGACTCATGCTTTCGTTGCCATCCCAGGCTTCCGGTATCAGCATCATCATGACATGCGGCAACGAGCGGCCGGCATGAACCAGCAGTTCAATCGTATTATCAAGGTTGGAAGAGTCCGATTGCTTTGGATTACAAATCGGCAGAATCATATCTAATTCTTCGCGCGAAAAGTAAGCGGAAGAAAAGAATGCCTCCTTTGATTTTAACCAATTGATATTCCCTTGCACGGTATTGATCTCGCCATTGTGGGCAATGAACCGGAAGGGTTGCGCCAGGCGCCAGGAAGGAAAGGTGTTGGTTGAAAATCTCGAATGGATAACCGCCAAAGCCGAAACCACATCTTCATGTTCCAGGTCGGCAAAGTACGGCCGCAGTTGACCTGAGGTAACCATACCCTTATAGGCAATGGTCTTATAGGAAAGGGAAGAAAAGTAAAATTGATTGTCAACACCTTTCACCGATTCGGTAATGATGTGAGTCGAATATTTTCTTAAGATGAAAAGCTTTCGTTCAAAGTCATCCGGATTGGTAATTATATCAGGTCGCTTGATAAACACTTGCTCCATAACCGGCTCGGCCTTCAAAGCCGTTTCCCCCAAATCACTGTTATTCGTGGGTAACACCCGGTAACCCAGCAAGGTCATTTTCATTTGCTTGATCTTCCGGTTCAAGACCGTCCGGCACTCTTCCCGAACTTTCTTGTCGCGAGGGAAAAATACCAACCCAACACCATAGCTTCCATAAGCCGGTAGCTTGAACCCGAGCTTGGTGCATTCACTGCTAAAAAATTCGTGCGGCACCTGAATCAGAATTCCGGCCCCATCGCCTGTGTTAGGCTCACAGCCACACGCACCCCGGTGTTCCATGCGCTCCAGCATGGTGAGTGCATCACTTACAATCTGATGCGATTTACTCCCTTTGATATTGGCAATAAACCCAACACCACAGGAGTCTTTTTCAAATGAAGGATGATACAATCCTTGTTGATCTGCTTCTTTCAATACCGTATTCTTTTTGGGTAGACGTAAGAACCTTACAAGGTAAATTGATTGCAAAATAATTGATGCGTGTCGGGTCGATTTTCTTTTAAAAAATTTCTTGAAATGGCTAACGGACAGTAGCGAAAACGGTTGTTACGTTCGTTTCACCAAAGGAAATTTTTTTCAGAAAACCATTGCAGAAATTTCGAGGTGCCGCGGTCCTGGTGTCAAATGCACCCAGCATTCCTTACATTAGATTGGGTACAACGCCAGAACGTGAGATCATCCACCGTTTTTTTCCTTACTATTTTATGCTGGCAAACAGCGTGGGCTCAATCCTACACGGTACAACGTGTGCCCAATGTAAAGCAGGTTAATAATTCCTACGTCAGCAACCCCGATGACCTGATTCGAGAAACAACGGTTGTCCAAATCAACCAACTTCTCGACTCCTTGGAAAAGAAAACCACGGCTCAGGTGGCCGTGGTGATGCTTAACTCTATTGGCGATGCTGATGTCTTTGATTTTGCCCAAGAGTTATTCCGGTTTTGGGGAATTGGGGGAGCCAACAAAGACAATGGCTTGTTGATCCTGTATGTCCAGGAAAAACGAACAATCCGATTTCATACCGGCTACGGACTGGAAGGCGTTCTTCCGGATGCCATTTGTAAGCGGATTCAATCCCAAAAAATGGTTCCTCGTTTTAAAGAGGGAGATATCGATGGCGGAATGTTGGCCGGAATTGAGGAAGTAAACCGAATTCTCACCAACCCCAATCAGGCTGACGAAATTAAGGAAACAACATCCCAGCCCGACATCTCCGATCAGGCCGCTGTTTCCATTCTCTTCGTGTTCGTTTGGTTTTTTATTGGACTGATCCTGTTTTTCATTAAACGAAAACGAGGATTTTCAAATTCCCGGCTCGCACCAAAAGATGTGCCCAGTGCATCCCTTTCATCCGGTCAGTGGTTCTTTTGGGTCTACCTATTGCCCATTGTACTTGCGCTGGTGTTACCGTACGCCAAACGATGGGACCTTTATGCCGGTGGTCTGTATGCCTATTTTGGATTGCTCAACGTGAGTAAATACCTCCGCATTTTATCAAGGGCTAATCACTGGTTAGCAAAAGGCGAGCATCATAAGGTATATACATTTCTGTATGAGAATAGGAATTGGCTAGGACAGGCCATTCTGTTTCCCATTCCGTTTGCCTTTTTGATTCGACCTTTCAAGAAAAAAATTGAAGTGGTGCGGCTATATCCACGCAAGTGTCACAAGTGTCAAAACAAAATGACTCGTTTGGATGAAACCGCAGAAGATGCGCACCTGAGCAAAGAGTTTCAATTTGAAGAAACACTTAAAGCCGTGGATTATGATGTTTGGAAATGCGAGGCTTGCAGCTCCATTTCCATCGAGCGGTATGCCAACGAGAAGACTCCCTATTTTGCTTGCCCGAAATGCAAGACACTGGCCCGGTATATTGAGAGTACCTCGGTATTATCAGCCGCAACAACCAGCTCATCCGGTGAGGAAGAAATTATCGAGTTGTGTAAGTTCTGTGGCGACCGGCATCGCACTACGAAAATCATTCCCATGATCACCACTTCATCGGATGACTCCTCAGGATCTTCCAGTTCATCAAGCGATTCGGGGGGAAGTTGGGGCGGTGGCGACTCGGGTGGTGGCGGTGCCAGCAGCAGTTGGTAGCGCTTCTATCCCTGCCCGAAACCTGTTACCTTGCAAGCAAATATTCTACCTATGATCCGCGATTACATTCAATCCAACCAGCAACGTTTTTTAGACGAATTATTTGAACTTCTGCGGATCCCATCCGTGAGTGCCGACAGTCGCCATAAGGAGGATGTTCGCAAGGCCGCAGAGTATGTCGCCAAAAAATTGAAAGATGCCGGTGCCGATCAGGTAGAACTTTGCGAAACCAAAGGTCATCCTATTGTGTATGGTGAAAAAAATGTGAACCCTTCCTTCCCCACGGTGTTGGTCTATGGTCATTATGATGTTCAGCCACCGGATCCACTCAACCTTTGGACTTCACCACCCTTCGAGCCGGTGATCAAGGATGGAAAAATTTATGCCCGCGGTTCGTGCGATGACAAGGGGCAATTTTACATGCACATCAAGGCCTTTGAGGCGATGATCAAGCTGAATCAACTTACCTGCAATGTGAAATTCATGATTGAAGGTGAAGAAGAAGTAGGATCCGATAATTTGGGGTCGTTCGTTAAGGAAAACCGAAACAAATTGAAAGCCGATGTGATTCTCATCTCCGATACCTCGTTGATTTCACTCGATACCCCTTCCATTACCGTGGGCTTGCGCGGATTAAGTTACGTGGAAGTAGAGGTTACCGGACCCAACCGCGATCTGCATTCAGGGGTATATGGAGGCGCGGTTGCCAACCCCATTAATATCCTGAGCAAGATGATTGCTGCGTTGCACGATGAGCAAGGCCATATCACGATCCCCGGCTTTTATGATAAAGTTGCGGAACTGTCTGCCCACGAGCGTGAAGCCTTGAATCGCGCCCCTTTTAATCTTGAACAGTATAAAAAAGAACTTGATATTAAGGATGTTCAGGGTGAGAAAGGATTTACAACCCTGGAACGTACCGGCATTCGTCCTACGTTGGATTGCAATGGAATATGGGGTGGTTACACCGGTGAAGGCGCTAAAACTGTTTTACCGTCCAAGGCGTACGCAAAAATTTCGATGCGGTTGGTACCCCATCAAAGCAATGAGGAGATAACCGAGTTATTTACAAAACACTTCAAATCGCTGGCCCCGGCATCCGTTACCGTGAAAGTAACTCCTTTGCATGGTGGCGAACCTGCGGTAACTCCCACCAACTCAAAAGCTTTTAAAGCAGCCAGCCAAGCCTTTGAGCAGGTTTGGGGTCAAGCACCAATCCCGACACGCGATGGGGGCAGCATTCCCATTGTTTCCCTGTTCAAAAAAGAATTAGGGCTCGAAACCGTCCTGATGGGTTTTGGATTGGATAGTGATGCCATTCACTCTCCGAATGAACATTATGGAATCAGGAATTTTCTGGTGGGCATTGAGACTATTGTTGCCTTCTATCAACACTATGGAAAAAACTGACCTTTTGTTAATGAAATGCAAATCCAGATGCGTATAAAGGAAGGATCATGAACAAATCGGGATAATCCTTCGTTACCTTTGCATCCAATTTTAATCTGCATGCGGCCCATTTTATTCTTCCTTGCGTTTCTGGTAACAAACTACCTCCCGGCCCAAATTCTCAATCCGGCCAAGTGGACCTATTCAACATCCCTTGATCACGCCAAAGTCGGAGATGAAGTTGAGCTAATCTTCAGGGCCACCCTTGATAAGGATTGGTACTTGTATTCTTCGGAATTTCCGTGCGAGGATGGTCCCATCAAAACAAGCTTTACTCTTGTACCGCATGCCAGTTTTGAACTGGTGGGGGGGTTGATGCCGATCAACCCGGTTGACAAATATGATGACATCTTTGAATGTGATGTCAAGATTTTCAAAAAGACTGCAGAGTTTCGTCAGAAAATAAAAATCCTGGCAGCGCCTGTAAAACTTACGGGTGAATCTGATTACCAGGTGTGTACAGAATCTACGGGCCAGTGCGTACCCGGGGGTGAAGATTTCTCTTTCTCCATTCAGGTTGAAGGGGCTTCTACACCAATTGACATCTCCAATCAGCAGCCTGTGGAAATTGTTCCGCCAACACATGAAGAAACCAATGGGCCTATACTCGATTCAGCGCTGGTAAAAGACGACCCGCAAGGGAAGTCGTTATTGGGATTTCTATTGATTTCATTCCTGGCCGGATTAGCCGCGCTCATCACACCTTGCGTTTTCCCGATGATCCCGATGACGGTAAGTTTCTTTACCGGTCGCGGTACTCGCTTTCAGGCGCTGATGTATGGATTCTTTATCATTCTCATTTACACCTTGATCGGGGCTGCGTTGGCTCCACTTATGGGGCCAGAAACCGCGAATCATCTTTCTACCGAGTGGATCCCCAACCTGATTTTCTTCCTGGTCTTCGTGGTGTTCGGTCTTTCTTTTTTAGGATTGTTCGAAATCACCTTACCCGGTACTTTCATTAATAAGGTAGATCAACAAGCTGAAAAAGGCGGACTGTGGGGTGTGTTCTTCATGGCCTTTACGCTGGTACTGGTATCCTTTAGTTGTACCGGCCCCATTGTTGGAAGCATCCTTGTGTCATCGGCTGGTGGCGAATTTGTAAAACCGATTGCCGGAATGTTTGCCTTTGCAGCCGCGTTCGCCATTCCATTCACCTTGTTTGCCATCTTTCCCGGATGGCTGAAATCATTGCCCAAGTCAGGCGGCTGGCTAAACACCGTAAAAGTTGTTTTAGGCTTTGTCGAGATCGCCTTAGCCTTTAAGTTTTTAAGCATTGCCGACCAGGCCTTTCATTGGGGAATACTGGATCGGGAAATCAATATTGCCATCTGGATTGTCATTGTGGTGTTGATCGGGATTTATCTGATGAAAGGATTCCGGATGCCAGGCGATACCGGCAAAGATGCGGAAGACAAAACGGTTAGTGTACTGCGCATTTCGCTGGCCATGATTGCCTTCGTCTTTGCGGTATACCTGGTGCCCGGCATGTGGGGGGCCCCGCTTAAAGCCCTGGCTGGTTACTTGCCTCCTATGTATACGCACGACTTCAACCTGTTGAGTTCAACTACTGAAAAACCGACCGCTATTTGTGATGACCCTAAGTATGCTGACTTCCTCCATTTACCGCACGGACTGAACGGGTACTTTGATTATGATCAGGCTCTCGCTTGTGCGCGCCAGCAAAAGAAACCTTTGTTCATCGACTTCACCGGCCATGGTTGTACGAACTGTCGTGAAATGGAAGCAAATGTATGGAGCGACCCGCAGGTGTTACAGCGCCTCCGGGATGATTTTGTAGTGGTGGCTTTGTATGTAGATGACAAAACGGAGCTTCCCGAAAATGAATGGTATACTTCTACCTATGATAACAAGGTGAAGAAAACCATCGGAAAGCAAAATGCCGATTTGCAAATAACGCGACTCAATAACAACGCCCAACCATTTTATGTACTGGTGGGAAGTGATGAACGCGTGCTGGTATCACCTTATGGATATAATCTTGATCCGGAAAGGTTTTCGGCCTTTTTGGATGAGGGCAAGAAGAAGTATAAAGAACTGTATCCCTAGTTCTTTACCTGCGGTCGCCATTTCAAACCTGTTACTACGCCCATTGGAATCCTCCCTGTGAGGCCTTACCTTTGCCTTGAGCGCTTGGTTTCAGAAACCAGATTTTTTAAACTAAACTTGCGGCACCTGCCGATTTTTTGCAGATGAGTTTTATTACAAATTCAAGGGTAAAAATCATTTCCGTTGTTCTCATAGCGGTTATCGGTCTTGTGGCTGCTTACTTCTGGGTGGACACGAACACGCCCTGGTTCCCACATCAGGCTGATTATGCGCCTGACGTTGATTCCATCCATCATGTTGAACGAGAAATTATTCAACCCGTATTTATGCATGGCATGGTGGTGAATGATTTGCACGTGGTGGAAGATGAGGTGAAGCGAAACCAGCGATTTACCGACTTACTAGCCGGTTACTATGTTTCGCCCGCGGTCATGCAACAGCTGCATTTATTACCACGGTCAATCTATGATTTCAGAAAAATTTCTGCTCATAAAAAATATACCCTGTTGGTAGAACACGATTCACTTAAAACCCTAAAGGCTGTCGTGTACGAACCCAATGCTATCGACTACGTAGTATTTCACCTTAAGGATACGTTGTTAGTGGAATCCTGTCAACGAAAAATAGATACCCTGGAGCGGAGTATTTCAGGCCGAATTGAATCCACGCTTTCACACACCATTGAATCACTTCATATTTCACATGAACTTACCAACAAGTTCGTTGATATTTTTGCCTGGCAAGTGGATTTTCAACACTTACAAAAGGGAGATCAGTTTAAATTAATTTATGAGGAGAACTGGGTGGAAGATAAACCCGTGGGCATTGGTCGCATTCTCGGGGTTTACTTTGAACATTCCGGCCATGGTTATTATGCCTTCCCCTTCGATCAGGGTACTGGAGTGGATTACTTTGATGAAGAAGGCAACAGTTTGCGCAAGGCCCTGTTAAAATTCCCCATTGAATTTACACGAATCAGTTCACGTTATTCCAAGAACCGGTTCCATCCGGTGGTCAAGGTATTCCGGCCACACCTGGGCACCGATTTTGCTGCCCCCACCGGCACTCCCATCCGGGCTGTGGGTGATGGTATTGTTGAAGAGGCACAGTATAAAAGCAATAATGGCAATTATGTGAAAATCCGGCATAATGGAATCTATACTACGGGGTATTTACACATGTCGAAAATTGCCACTGGAATCAAGGCTGGCACGCGAGTGCGGCAGGGCCAAACGATCGGGTATGTGGGTAGCACGGGTCTGGCTACCGGTCCGCATTTGTGTTATCGGTTTTGGAAAAACGGCATTCAGGTGGATGCCTTAAAAGTCGAATTGCCACCTTCTCAACCAGTCTTACCCGATCAATTTCCGGCTTTTGAAATCATAAAAGAAGATCTCATAAAACGATTGCAATTGATCGCTTTTCCGGCCACCGCCCCTGATCCGGAAGTTGCGTTGCGTTAACGGCATATTAATTCAGGCAATATTCCGCTTACTTTTTTGTTATTCCAGTAACTTACATGGTGTAACTGCGTAGGTTGAATTGCCCATGTTGCGAATTGTAGTTGCTGGTTGTGCCTTATTGATTTCCTTTTACGGATGGTCGCAAAAGGTGGGATTGGTTTTTAGTGGTGGGGGCGCTAAGGGGATTGCCCACATCGGAGTGCTGAAAGCGCTTGAAGAAAACGAAATTCCTGTTGACTACATCGTGGGGACTTCCATGGGAGGCATCATTGGAGGTTGTTATGCAGCCGGAATGAGTCCTGAACGGATTGAAGAGATTGTTCTGTCTAAGGAATTTCTGCAGTGGGTGAATGGGCAGGTTGAAGAAGATCAACGCTTTTATTATGCACAGGATGCGGATGATGGTTCATTTCTAAAACTGAACCTTACACTCGACTCTACCTTTTCGGTTCTGTTTAATTCAAGCTTGGCCAATGATCTTTCCCTGAATTTCGCACTGGCCGAAAAACTCGCGCAACCTTCCGCCATTGCAAAAAATAATTTCGATAGTTTGTTCATTCCTTTGCGCGTGGTTGCATCGGATATTTTTACGCAATCCGAAGTAGTCCTATCAAACGGATCGCTGAGTGACGCGCTGCGGGCAACCCAAAATGTTCCCTTTTTCTACAAGCCTATCCGCATTGATGGCAAGTATCTTTTTGACGGAGGGATTTATAACAACTTTCCGGTTAACGTGGCCGAGGCGGAGTTCCATCCGGATATTATCATCGGGTGCAACGTTTCATCTAAAGTTTATAATGAATATCCCTATCAGGAGGACGATAAGCTGATCTCTCGTTCTTTGTTATACATGGTGTTGGATAAATCTGATCCGGCCGATATTCCGGCTTCCGGAATTTATATTCAACCCAATCTGGATCCCTACTCCTCACTTGATTTCTCCAAGGCGCGCGCCATGATCGATAGTGGTTATGTTCAAACGCTGCGTCAACTGGAGGAAATCAAAGGTAAAATTGAGAGGCGGGTGCCGTGCGAAACCATTGCGGAAGCCCGTAATCAATTTAACAATCAAAGCCCGCCTTTTTTAATTTCGGAAGTAAAAACGCACGGCTTTAATCAAAATCAGGAACGCTATGTCAACCGGTTCTTTAAAAGCGGGAAACGACCCTTATCTTTTAACGAAGTGAAGACCGGTTTCTACAGGCTTGTTTCCGAAAGTTATTTCAATAATCTCTATCCGGGGTTCAGCTTTAATCCCGAACGTCAGGATTTCAATTTTGAGTTAACCCAACGTCCACGAAATAACTTTCAGGTTGATTTTGGTGGTGTTATTGCCACCCGAAACATCAGCAACATATTCCTTGGCCTCAATTATTACTACTTCAACCGAACTCTTACGCACGTACAAGCCAACTTCTATACCGGCAGTTTTTATAAATCAGCCGATTTGAAAGCCCGAATTGATCTTCCGGGCCGTGGGCAATTTTACCTCGAGCCTTTTGCCACATTTAATGTGTGGGATTACCTACAGGGTCGCGATTTAGTAGTACAGGATTTTTCGCCAACGGTTTTGGATCGAATCGATCGCAGGATGGGAGCAAATTTGGGAATACCTGTGTTCCGGAATTTTAAAGTGGTATTTGAGGGCTCCTATATCTCCAACCGGGATCAGTTCAGCAATAATCAGGTTTTCGTTTCAACTGATACCTTGGATTTGTCGCGCATCAACGGAAGCCGCTTTGGTGTTGAATTTTCTACCAACACGCTAAACCGAAAGCAATATGCCAACCAAGGTAAGCGGTTTTCCTTCTCGGGCACCTGGCTGGGTGTATTTGAAAATCTTGAACCGGGTAGTACCTCACCGTTACCAGAGAACACCCGAACTTATCATTCCTGGATACGATCACGGATTTCGCTCGAGCAATATTTTCATCGCGGGTTTTACAGTTCCGGGTATTTTTTCGAAGGCGTGTTTTCAAGCCAGCCCGTATTTGCGAGCTATATGAACACCGTCATTAATGCTCCCGGAATTTATCCACTTCAGGACAGCCGAACCCTGTTGCTAGAAAAATTCAGGGCCTTCACCTATCTGTCAGGCGGATGGCGCAATGTATTTACCTTACGTAAAAGCCTCGACTTCCGGTTAGAGGGGTACCTCTTTAAACCTTTTGAAACCATTGTGCAAACTCCCAATCAAGAGGCCGAGTTAAATCGAGATTTTACGTCACTCTATTTTGCCGCCACAGCCGGGTTAGTGCTACATTCCAGTATTGGGCCGGTAAGTCTGAGTGTAAACTATTATGATGATGCCCAAACCCAGTGGGGTGCGTTGCTCCATGTAGGTTTTCTCTTATTTAACAAGACTTCCCTGGAGTAATTCCTTCAAAATAAGGATTTCAAAAGCCTCCCTTAATTTTTATTAGCGTAAGGATGATGTAATTATTTTATGCTTTTTGAGTTTTTAGCTATGTTTATCCTTTAATCAGGAGTTTTGAATCTGCTGCTCTTTTTATGAGAAAATGTTTACTCGTTCTAAGCCTCGTTTTGGGCTTTCATGTATCACAAAGTCAAACCGTTCAATGGGCATCCAAAGTTTTAGATTTTTCATCTGAACTAACCCCAATTCAATATTCAGCGCAACAGGCCTTGGGTCTACCTAACGTACTGCCCGCAGGTGGTCAAAATCCTGCCGCCTGGACTCCGGACAAGCCCAAGCGCAGTGAGCATATTAAACTCGGCTATGACAACCCCATCTCCATTCAACAAATAGCCATTGCCGAATCGTATAGTCCCGGTGCGCTTTATAAAGTATTTCTTTATGATGAAAGTGGTAAGGAGTATCTGGTGCACACATTCAATCCCATGGCTATTCCTTTGCAGGGCCGGATGTTAAACGTCTTTGTAGAAAAAACACCCTACAAAGTTGCCGCAGTAAAACTTGAATTTGATGGCAGTGCTGTGGCCGATTATTTTTCGCTGGATGCTGTGGCCATTTCTGATTCCCACATCCCCATCATTGCCAACATTGATCTTCCTGATTTACTAAGTAAAGGACTTGTTGTTGAAAAGCTGGATGCCAATGTCAACAGTGATTTCAGTGAATATAATCCCTTGCTTTCGCCCGATGGTAAAACCCTGTACTTCAGCCGCAAGAATCATCCGGAAAATGCCGGTGGCACCAGCGACAAGGAAGACATTTGGTATTCGGAACTAGGATCAGATGGTAAATGGTCGTTGGCTAAAAATATGGGGTCTCAATTCAACAATGCTCAACCCAATTTCGTCAATACAGTTTCTGCCACCCCCGATGGTAAATCGGTGGTCCTGCTGCTGGGCAACAAATATCTCGACAAAGGCAAAATGGTGGCCGGGGTTTCTATAAGTACCAACGTAGGGGGGGTGTGGAGTGCACCACAACCCCTGGAGATTGAAAATGATTATAACTATAATGAGAAGGCAAACTACTTCTTAGCGAACACCCGCAAGGCGCTCTTAATGTCAGTGGAACGGGAAGATACTCAGGGCGGGCGCGATTTGTATGTAAGCTTTGAAAAGGAAGATGGCAAGTGGACGGAGCCTTTGAATCTAGGCAAATCGGTTAATACGATTGGTGAAGAATCGGCCCCCTTTCTGGCTTCGGATGATAAGACCCTCTATTTTTCTTCGAATGGCTTTAGCGGCTATGGAGGAAGTGACGTGTATATGTCGAAACGATTAGATGATACCTGGACTAACTGGTCGGCTCCTGAAAACCTGGGGCCTGAAATCAACACCAAGTTGGATGATTTGTTTTTTAATATCCCTTCCACCAGCGAGTATGCCTATTACTCACGGGGAGTTACCGCTGAAAATTCCGACATCTTCCGGGTAAAGATGCCGATGTTCATGACCCCTGAACCCATCATCATTGTAAAAGGCAAACTGATTGATGCCAAAACCGGAAAGCCCATTGGTGCAAAAATTATTTATGAACGCCTATCCGATGGTAAGGAAGTGGGTGTCACCTACTCCAACCCTGAGACGGGAGAATATGAAATTCATTTACCGGGTGGGCAACTGTATGGCTTCCGCGCGGAAGCCAAGGATCACATTTCAGAAAGTCAGAATCTCGACTTGCGAAACTTTACCAAGGATGCGGTCTTGGCCGACAAAAACATCACCCTGGAGCCCATTCAGATTGCCCGCGTAGAAGAGAGCGCAACCATTACACTTAATAATATTTTCTTTGATTTCGATCGGTCAACGTTACGTTCCGAGTCATTCCCTGAACTGAACCGGATTGTAAGCTTGATGAATGAGCGGCCAACCCTGCAGGTTCAGATTGCCGGACACACGGATCCCGTTGGGGCCGAAGACTATAATCTGAAACTTTCAGAACGTAGAGCCAAGGCTGTTACAAAATACCTCGTTGATAAAGGTGTTGCAGCAGATCGAATTACTACGTTATTCTTTGGTGAATCACAGTTGATCGATAAAAGCAATACAAAAGTGGGTAACCGCAAAAACAGACGTGTTGAATTCAAAATCTTAAAAATGTAATCCATGCGAGTTGTTTCTTCCCTGCTTTTAATACTAAGTACTTCCCTGGCTTGGAGCCAACAGTCGGATACCGTGATTTATGCACAGGGTAAAATTATCAATGCGGTTACGAAAGAGCCTGTTACGGCCCGAATTTCCTATCAAAGCCTACCCTATGGAAGTAAAATTGGTTTCCTTTCAGGAAGTAGTTTTTCATTTCCGCTTTATGACAATGAAAAATACTCCATCACGGTAGAAGCTGCCGGCTTTGCCCCCTCAAAGTATATGTTAGATCCGGCAACAGCCAATGGCGATCGAAAGGTAATTCAGGACATTGAACTAAGTTTACCGGTGGCTGCTGCCAACCATGCTGAAACCACCCATACGGTGGGTAAAGTGATGCGCCTGGATGACTTGATTTTTGAGGCTGGGCGCGCCAAAATTGCAACCTCCTCTTATGCAGAATTGGATGAAGTAGCCTTGATGTTAAAAAACAATCCGAAAATGGTCATTCAATTGGAAGGCCATACGGATACCCGCGGCAATGCGAAAGCGAACTTGAAGTTATCGGAAGAGCGAGTTACAGCCGTGAAAACCTATCTGATTTCAAAAGGTGCCAATAAAAACCGAGTGAAAACAAAAGCCTTTGGAGGAACCATGCCATTAAGCCAAGAAAATACAGAAGAAGCTCACGCACTAAACCGAAGGGTTGAACTTCGCATTCTTGAAAATTAACGGGCCGCTAAAACCTGATTTTGAGTATATTTTAAAAAGGGACGGATCAGATCTCTCTTCATTGAGTCGTCCAGTTCGCTCTCTAGAATAGAAAGCACCAGGAGATACCCAAACTCCTTCACGCGAGGTGACTCATAAATTTTGCGGGCTTGATCAAGTTTATCCGCACAGGTAATCCAATCCTGCGCGTTGTAAGCTAGTACTGCCTGGTTGAAAAGCAGAAGCCCGGGTAATTGTTCGGGCTGCACTTCCTGATACAAGTTCAAGTTAAATTGATAGTGTTCTTTTTGCGACTGAACGATGGCATTACTTAACCGATTGGTCTGATACAATTGAACTTGCTGCTGAATTTGCTCCGGATCCGAAATCACACCATGGTACCGATCAGTAGTCTCCAGCAGGAGTTTTTCAGATCCGGTATCCACTTGCATGAAAATATGATAGTTGGTTTCGATGATTTGATAACGATACCCCAATTGATCCAGAATGACACTCATCACACTGGTGGCCGACAAACAATCATATACTCCTGATTCAAATGTTTGATTCAACTGAGCGTAGGGTTGGTACGTTTTGAAAAAACTCTTGTATGACTCACGTAGTACCAACCGAAGAAAATCGGCATCTGATTTCTTCTTCCGCTTTTCTTGTACGGTATACACAAACTGATCCAGCCGATAGTTGATTTGAGCTGGAGAAACGGACGGAGAAGTCTGCAGGAGGTGCTCCAATAATGCGGGATGCTGTGCAAAAGCAGGACTAATCCAGATCCATAATACCCACAACCCTGCAAACCGGAACATTACCAGAATATTAACTTTGATAACATAAAGTTAACATTTGCGTAACATGAAGCAAATCGAGGTAACATTCCGGTAACTTTAAAACTTCAAAATATGCGTTTTTAGGCCAATTTGAGCTAAAATGGGAGATTTTGACCTTTTGGACTATGATCACGTTGCTTTGTTTCGGTTTCCAAAAGTGACTCAACAAGCCGGCAGCCATGCATTCCACTTCCCGACTCCGGTCGCATCGACTTCGAACTCAGACAACCCTGGTTTACCTGAACATTCTACACCAATGCCCTGGCCGAGAAGTTCTGCTCACTCGCGTTGGGAATTGTTAAATTTGTAATCCTTAGCAAATAAAGAGTTTTATGAAAGTGGCGAAGAAAGTATTTATTGGACTGGCCATATTATTATTGGTCGTCATCGCGGCAGCTTTTATTATTCCTGTCGTTTTTAAAGATGAAATCAAAGCTGCTATTGATAAAGAAATTGCCAAAAGCATCAATGCGGATGTGGTGTTTGATGTAGACCAGTTTGGCTTATCTCTATTTCGCAACTTTCCCAACATGACTGTTGAAATTGGAGACCTCGGGGTGTTTAATCGAGCGCCCTTTGAAGGAGTTCCGCTCTTTGTTGTAAGTCAACTTGAAGTTGAAGTTAATTTGAAGGATGTTTTGTTTGGCGACCAATTGCGATTGAAAGGAATTTCCCTCACAGAGCCACTCGTTACGATCAAGGTACTCGAAGATGGCCGGGCAAATTATGATATCACCTACCCGTCAACCGATACTCCTACGACCAGCGAAGAACCAAGTCGCTTTTCTTTCGGAATTGACCATTGGGAGATTACGGATGGGGAGTTTAGCTATGACGACCAATCAATTCCATTCTCCATGTCGCTACGTGGATTGAACCATTCCGGAAGTGGTGATTTCAATGAAACCCTATTTGACTTGACTACCTCCACTTCTGCCGATTCCGTTACAGTAACGTATGATGGAATTGAATATGTGACCAACAAACGGGCACAAGTTGATGCGGTCATCGGCATTAGCGACAACTATTCCTTATACACATTTAAAGAGAATACGACCCGGCTCAACGACTTTACCATGAGCGCAGAAGGCTGGTTTAAAATGAATGAGAATGACTATGGGATGGATCTTCAATTTAAGAGCCCCGAAAACACATTCAAGAGTTTGCTTTCATTAGTGCCTGGAATTTACACAGCCGATTTCAGTACGATCGAAACGCAAGGCGACCTGATTTTTAGTGGCTTTGTTAAGGGAACGTACAGCGATACACAAATGCCCGCCTTCAATCTGGCGCTTCAGGTAAACGATGCCATGTTCAAATATCCTGAGTTGCCAACCGCCATTTCAAACATTAACCTGGATCTGGTGGTAGACAATAAAACCGGTGTAATTGAAAATACGCTGGTCGATTTGAAAAAACTGCATCTTGACTTCGGTAAAAATCCAGTTGATGCGCGTTTTCTCATTCAAAATCTCAAAGACTATGCGATGGATGGAAACCTGCGTGCTTCCCTCAATCTCTCGGAACTAACTCAAATGTTTCCGCTTGAGGGCATGGATTTACGGGGCCAGTTTTCATTAGATGCCACCGTAAAAGGGGTGTATGATAGTGTCCGAAATATCATCCCCGCATTGTCGGCTTCCATGTCATTAGCCGATGGTTATGTCAAATCATCCGAATTTCCCTTGCCCCTGGAAGATGTCCATTTCCTTTCCACCATTCAAAACACATCCGGAAAAATGGCAGAAACCCTCATCACCGTTAAAGACTTTACCATGTTAATGGATGGTGAAAAGTTTACCGCCTCCCTAACGCTTCAAAGCCTAAACGACTACACCTGGGATGCATCAGCCAAGGGTGGAGTGGATTTAGAAAAGTTAACCAAAATCTTCCCGGTGGATGGAATGTCGATCACGGGAAAAGTAAAAGCCGATATTCAAACCCGAGGTAAGTATTCCGATCTTGAAGCCGGTCGTTACGATCGCATGCCTACCCAAGGCTCTGCCTCGGTAAGCAATTTATCGTACTCCGCTAACGATCTCCCCTATTTGGTTACGATAAAGGAAGCCAATGCCTCGTTTAATCCCGGAAAGATTGAATTGAAAAACACTTCGGGAACCATTGGGAAAAGTGATTTTTCCATCTCCGGATCCCTCAATAACTACATCGGGTATCTTTTTGGAGCCAACGAAACCATTCGGGGCGTCATGAATTTCAATTCATCACTACTGGATTTGAATGAATTTATGACCGATACTGAGGAGACCACTTCTTCTGATACAGCCTCAACGGGAGTTATTCCGGTTCCAGCCAATATCGACTTCCTGCTACATTCCGATATCAAAACCGTGAAGATGTTGGATTTCACGATGACGAATGCAGTCGGAGATATTGTCGTTAAAGACGGGGTTGCCAATTTGAATGGTATCCGGTTTACGATGTTGGGGGGTTCATTCAGTGTAAAGGGACAATACAACACGCATGATCTTAATCACCCACTTTATGATCTTGGATTGAAGATCGAGAACTTGTCTATTCAACAAGCTGCAAGTGCATTCTCCATAGTACAAACCTATGCTCCTATTGCCGGTTTGGTTAACGGCTCATTTGGAACCGATTTTAATATCCGCGGTGAATTGGGTCAGGATATGTCGCCAAAGATGAATACTATTAATGCTGAAGGATTAGTGAAAATAGCCCAGGCCGTCCTATCTCAATCCAAGTTGGTTTCAGGAGTAACGTCATTAACCAAACTGGAGGATACCGATAAGGTGACCCTTAAAGACGTAATCATGTCAGCCACTATTCGGGATGGGCGGCTTAGCGTAAAACCCTTTAACGTAAAGTTTGGTCAATACACAACCAACGTGAGTGGTAGTACCGGAATTGATGGTACCATCAATTATGCTTTGAAGATGAATGTACCAGCCGGCAAATTGGGTTCGCAATTCCAAAGCTTCATCAACAAAAATGCGGGTACCACAAACCCTACCGATGAGGTTCCGGTTACCATTGCGCTGGGAGGTACGTACAACGATCCAAAGCCCACGCTGGTCATGGAAGAGCAAAAGGAACAAGTGAAACAGGCGGTAACTGCGGTAGCTGAGGAGAAAAGTAAACAAGCCGTTCAGGATGTGTTGGCCGGAGAAAAGCCGAAAGAAGCGATCAGCAATCTACTGAATCCTAAAAAAGATTCAACCGGCCAGCCGGTTGCAAAAGACACCACGAAAACGGACGTAACTAAAGAAACACAAAAGGTGTTAGAAGATAAGCTGCAGAATCTTTTAAAGAAAAAGAAGAAGAACTAACCGTCACTGACTTATTCGAACATACAGGTTTCCGTTTACCCGATATTGCCCACGCAGCATTGGCAGCTTTCTAAGGACTTCTTCCATGTGGTTTTCAGGGTCAACAACCACTTCCGGAGGATTGGTTGAAAAGGCCCGCTCGATAAACAGCAGGTTATCCAGGTTGTCGATGCGTGTAAGTAAAGGTTGTGATAAGTTCCAATCCAGAAATGGAGTTGCCGGAACGTTTGTTGAATAAAGATCCCAATCCTGCCCTAGAATCATGATCTTTTTGCCCGTTATCTGATCGGCATAGCGGGACTTTTCACTGAATAATTTTTCGTAACGAACATTGGCCAGCAGGCCGTACCGGGCGGAATAGGAAGTCGTAATTATTCCCAATACAAAAATCCAAAGTAAGGATTCGGCAATCCATTTTCTGCGAATCAATAATAGCATGTGACTGGTAAAATAGGCCAGGGGCGGTGCCAGAGTAATAACCCGATACGGTTGTAAACCACCCCCCACTCCGATTTCCAAAAGAGAAATGATCAGCCACAAAAACATAATTTGTAACAACTGCGACTGATATTTGGTCAACCGCGCCTCGCGGTTGAGCATGATCAATGAAAAAACAAAATAAGCAATGGGAATGCCTGCCAGGAATACCATGGACGAAATCGGCAGTGGGCCCGTTTTGAACCATTCTGAGCTCTCATAAAAATAGTGCCACAACCGATGGGAATTTCCTTGCATGTAATAAATCACCCACAACAAGCCATGTGGGAGGAGAAATCCAAACACCAGCAACATAAGTTTACGAATGGAAATACGGGTGAATAACAATAAAATGATCATTACCCCGGGCAAGAAAATAACATAGCTGAGCACCATCAACGAGGCAAGCCCCAGATAGAATCCCAGGTTCAGGACAATCGAGTCGCGTTGAATTCTGAATTCAACTTCTTTGAATAGATTATTGAGAGCAAATAACAGTAGGGTGGACGCCAGCAATTCCGGGGTTAAGAGTAACATGTCAAACGAGAAGAGGCAGAGAAGTCCGAAAATAAGAGCCGGCAAATAGGTGCTTTCATTTTGGGCCTTATTGTTAATGAGCAGGATGGCAAAAAATGAACCCTGAAAAAACAGCATGAGCAAGGCCATGACTTTGCGGGCCGTTCCGGATTCGCCAACCAAAAATTCAATCAGTCGGTAAAACAAAGCAGCCAGAGGAGCTGAGTTCGTGATCAATTCGCTGTAAAGGGTTTGCCCTGCATTTAACGATTCGCCCAACACCCGGCCTTTTAATTCGATCAAGGTAACCTCAGTCGGATCAATGAAATATCCCAAACTGGCTAACACCAGCACGAAAAAAATTCCTAGTAAACGATACGGATCATTCAGCCTGAATATGCGCAGCAACACCTGGAAAAAATTAAATCACAAATAACGAAAAAAGGAGGGAGTAAGGAAGGGTCATTTGCATGCCATTTATCTTGTATCTTTGCCTCCATGAGCAGCAGCGTGAGGCAACAAAAATATGCCCGATTAATTCAAAAGGAACTGAGTGATATCTTTCTTCGTGAGAAACGGGAAATCCTGGGGAATGCGTTTATCACGATTGCCGATGTACGCATCAGTCCTGATTTAAGTATTGCTAAAATATACCTCAGCATGTCGCTGGCAAAGGATAAAAAAGCGGTGCTCTCCAGTATTGAAGCCCACAAGAGTGAAATCCGCAAGGCCCTGGGCGATCGGATTCGTAACCAGGCCCGCATCATTCCTAATCTCAATTTCTTCATTGACGAAGTTGAGGAAAACGCACAACGAATAGAAGATCTGATCAAAAGCCTGAATATTCCGAAAGCCGAAAATTAACCTCCTAATCCGCTTGGCCCTTGAATCTCTCGCTGCTCATAGCCCGCAAATATTTTTTGTCCAAACGGAAAAAGAATTTTATCAACATCATTTCCATGCTTTCCATTGTTGGAATTGCATTTTCAACTGCGGCCCTGGTCATCGTTCTCTCCGTATTTAACGGACTCGGAGGTCTTTTGCGTTCGCTTTATACCTCCTTTGATCCGGAGTTGAAAATCGAACTGAAACGAGGTAAATCGTTTGAGGTTACGCCCGGGGTGTTACAATCCTTACAACAAATTTCAGGTGTGGCCATTGTTACCGAAGTTATCGAAGACTATGCGTACGTACGCTATCGCGAAGCCGATATGGTCGTAACTCTTAAAGGGGTAAGTAACAATTTTCTGGATCAGCACCGATTGGATGATCGGTTGGTCGATGGGCGTTTGGTTTTGCTGGAAGATTCTGTCAATTACGCAATTGTGGGGCAAGGTGTTCAATATGCCTTGTCCTTATCGGTCAATGAAACGTTCACTCCCTTGCAGGTTTTTTATATCCGCAACCTGAAATCCACCTCCGTGGATCCGTCTCAATTGTATTCCCGTCAGGTGATCCAACCCGGAGGTGTATTCTCGATAGAAAAGAGTTATGATGAAAACTACATTTTCGTACCTCTGACATTTGCCCGCGATCTGTTGAACTATGGCAACAGAAGAACCTCCTTAGAGATTAAAACGAAGCCCGAGGCCGATCTGGAAGAGGTTCAACTACAAATCAAATCGCTGTTGGGTGAATCGTTTCAGGTGTTAACCAATGAGGAGCAACACAAGGATCTGTATCGACTCGTAAAAATGGAAAAGCTGTTTACGTTCGTTGCCCTGGCCTTGCTGATTCTGATCGCTTCGATTAATATCTTCTTTTCGTTAATGATGTTGGCCCTGGACAAGAAAAAGGATATTTCGATTTTGTTTGCCCTGGGCGCCCATGATTCCCTAGTCCGATCGGTATTTCTCAATGAGGGGGCTTTAATTGCACTGGTCGGAGCCTCTATCGGATTGTTGCTGGGCGGAACTATTTGTTGGTTACAGGACACCTTTGGCCTGGTGGGGATGGGTATGGAAAATGCCGTGGTGTCTAGCTACCCGGTCATCATGAACCCGCTCGATTTTCTTGTGATTGCCATTACCATTATCGCCATCACCGCGTTGGTTTCATTCTACCCGGCCCGGTTAGCCGCCCGATCTTATTCTGTTGAACATCTGTAGATGTAATTATCAGGCATGTTTTAACGCGCTTTCGAACGTTAGAAATTGGCCAAAATTCACTATTTTGCAATTCTGCTTATTCTGTAAATCCCAAAAAACCGGGATTTCCGGCCTCTCCATTAAGAATTCCGGAACAGAGCAAGCTAAGTAATCAGTCATGAAGGTATCGGCTGCACAACCGTTTCAAATCATCTACTCGCTCTATCAGCACGAGTACCTGGGCTATATTTTTGAGTCCTTTATCGTGCACCTGGATGAAAAGGGTAAGCTCACCTATCAGCATCAGAATATCTCCCACAAAAATGCCCGCGAGTTTTCAAAGGGACTCGATTCCCGTGACTTTGAGTTAATTGAAATGATGGATGGCATGAGTCAGGATGCCGTTCTCAAACACTTTTCGAAGAAAACCATGAAGCCCGATGAGTTCTTCAGTCGGGTGTTTAAGAAAGATAAAGGGGATGAACTTTTACAGGAACAAATTGAGGCCTTCATGGAAAAACGAAGGGCTGCTGTACTGGAAAAGCTGAAGGGGAAAATGTTGTTTGAAATGGGAAACGATGGTGAGCCCACCTGGCGCAAAGTGGATGTGCTCGAAAAAAGAGCAAGTATCCAGTTTCACTTTCGCAGAAGCGATGAGAGCACCAATTACTACCCGACCATTACCTATGACGGTAAGCGTGTCGATATTCCTAACCCGAATGCTTACCTCATATGCAAGCAACCGGCCTGGATGGTTCTAAACGGAAAACTATACGGATTTGATAAACCAGTTGATGGCCGAAAACTACTTCCCTTCATGGTTAAGAAACATGTGGTGATTCCGAAAAACCTGGAGGAAACGTATTATAACCGATTTGTAGCTCCATTAATTGCTTCCTTTGACGATATCGAAGCCCAAGGCTTCGAGATCAACAAGAATGAATACGACCCGCATCCCCTCCTCTCGATTTCAGAACTGCCTCCTGCCAGTTCAAAAGATGTGCCCTCCCTATTTGAAGGAAGTGCTGAATCTACCCATGATGACGAAGCCGGCAAAATTGTGTTTGATCTCTCCTTCAAATATGGTAAGCATCGGTTTCGGGGTGATGCCTTTGGACCGGTTAGTGTAACCGTTGAGAAGAAGGAAAATGAGTATGTATTTCATCGCGTTAAGCGCAATACAGAAGCTGAAAAGAAGTATAGCCAAACCCTTATTAAGTTAGGATTACCCTTACGAGGATTTCGCACAGCCGTTGACAAAGCCCAGGCATTTTCATGGTTGAATGAAAACCGGGTAAACTTGTTGAACCTGGGATTTGAGGTAAGCCAGCCCGAGAACCGTGACAAGAAATACTTTGTGGGCAAAGCAGTGATCGAACTGGAGGTTAAGGAAAATATCGACTGGTTTGATATTCATGCTAAAATCAAATTCGGGGAATATGAGATTTCGTTCAAGGAGCTTCGAAAACTCATTTTGAAAAAGAAGGTTGAATTCAAATTGCCCAACGGAGAAATCGCCATCATACCCGAAGCCTGGTTGGTGAAGTATGGCGATCTGTTTGCCATGAGTGAAACCCACGGTGACCACGAAAAACCAGTTCTTAAAAAACATCATATTAACCTGCTCAAGGAACTGGAGGAAGGAAATCTTGCCAAGGTTCACATGAGTGAACGACTCCGAAACCTTCAAACCTTTAGTGGAATTAAAGACTATCCGCTCCCCGAAAAATTTGTGGGAACATTACGCCCGTATCAGAAGGCGGGCTACAATTGGCTGCGGTTTCTGAATGAATTTCATTTGGGTGGCTGTCTGGCCGATGATATGGGGTTGGGAAAAACCGTTCAAACCCTGGCGTTACTTCAGGCCGAGAAAGAGAAGGGCAATGTCGGAACTTCGTTGCTGATTATGCCCACTTCACTCATTTACAATTGGGAGATGGAGGCCGCCAAGTTTACACCGGATTTAAAAATATTTACCTATACGGGAACGCTTCGCAACAAAGACATTAGTCGTTTCAGTAAATATGATGTCGTGCTAACCTCCTATGGCATTACCCGGCTGGATGTTGAATTGTTTCAGAAATTTTATTTTAACTATATCATTCTGGATGAATCGCAGGTGATTAAAAATCCCGGCTCGAACATTGCCAAAGCTGTAATGGAACTGAAATCCCGGTATAAACTTACCCTAACCGGAACTCCCTTAGAAAATACCACGCTCGATTTATGGTCGCAAATGACGTTCATCAATCCCGGGCTTTTGGGCGGACAAACGTTTTTCAAGAATGAGTATCAGGTTCCGATCGAAAAACGGCATGACGAGCTCAAGACCAAGAAACTCAATTCCATTATTAAACCGTTTATTCTGCGCAGGCTTAAATCACAAGTGGCCACAGATCTTCCTGAAAAGGTGGAGAATATTTACTACACCAACATGACGGTGGAGCAGGAAAAGAAATACGAGGAAGCAAAATCATTTTACCGGCACAAGATTCTGGACCTGATCGATAAGGAGGGGATTAACAATACCCGAATGATGATTCTGGAAGGGCTTACCAAGTTGCGTCAATTGTCGAATCACCCCAAAATGATTGATGCCCGATATGAAGGCGACTCCGGTAAGTTGGAAGATGTATCGCATATGTTGGAAAATGCCTTATTGGAAGGTCACAAAGTGTTGGTGTTTAGTCAGTTTGTAAAACATCTGGAAATTGTCAAGCACCTGCTGAAAGAACGCAAAATACAATTTGCTTATTTGGATGGATCGAGCACAGACCGCAAAGAGCAAGTGGAGCGATTCAACAAAGATGCAAACCTGAAAGTATTTCTGATCTCGATTAAAGCGGGCGGGCTCGGTCTTAATTTAACGGAAGCTGACTATGTGTTTATTCTGGATCCGTGGTGGAACCCGGCTGTTGAAGCGCAAGCTATGGATCGGGCCCACCGGATAGGACAGAAGAATAAAGTGTTCAGCTATAAGTTTATTACGCGCAATACCGTGGAAGAAAAGATTCTCACCCTGCAAAAGCATAAACTCAAGTTGTCGGAAAACCTCATTCAATCCGAAGAGAGCATTATTAAATCTCTTTCACGCGAGGATATTGAAATGTTGCTGAACTAAATCAATCACGATCTTTCCACCGATTGTGTGACCAAAGCCAGCCTGCAGGCTGTTCACGAATTATCTTTTCAACCGCCTTCACATATCCCTCTACAATTAGTGAGCTGCCTTTTTCATAAGGCGGTTCGGCCACAACCACCGCTTCTGCTTCATAGTATCCGCGCTTTAACTTGCGCACCCCAAAAAACAAGGCCCGGTATTGGGTAAGGTGAGCGAGCTGACCGATTCCTTCATAGAAAGCGGTATTTTGATTCAGGAATTGTGTCCAGTACTTTTTATCATTGGCATGACCTGGAAACTGATCAGCCATGATCGCTATCCCTCGTTGTATATCCTTCCGCCTGATGGCCACGCGGGCCACTTCACTTCGTTGAACCGGAAAGCCGCCAAATCGACTTCGGGTAAACAATGAAAAATCATTGAAGAATCTGCTGCTCTGTTGCTGGTAAACAAAATCTACCGGAAGGGGCAAGTTGAGACAGCCTGATGCCAACAGCCATTCCCAATTAAATTGGTGGCTGGTCAATAATAAAAGTGATTCACCCCGCATCGCGTATTGTCCCACCAATTCCGGATTTTTGTACACCATTCGCTTGCTGATTTGCGCTGCACTCATCGAAACCAGTTTGATGGTTTCCACACCATAGTCACATAAATTCCTATAAAAGTCACGTTCGATCGTTACCAATTCGCTCTGCAATTTCTCAGGAAATGCTACCTTAAGATTGTGACGAACAAGCTTCCTTCTATACCGGATAATATGATACAGAGTAAAATAACAGAAGTCGGAAAAAGCGTATAAGACAGGAAATGGCAGATAAGAAAATGCCCGCAGCCAAAACATCGCCTCAAAAATAGAACAATGTTTTGATTACTTTTGCCCCGTCCTGATTCATGAAAGACAAAATTGTCATAATAACCGGTGGCTCCTCGGGCATCGGGAGAGCACTGGCTACTAAGTTCGGGTTACAGGGTTCGCGCGTATTAATAACAGGACGCAATAAAGGAGCACTTGATAAAACGGTCGATGAACTCCGGGCCAAGGGGATAACCATCCATGGCTTTCAGGGTGATGTGACCCAGGAGGCTGATAATAAGGCCATGGCCGAAGAAGCTGTAAGGCTTTACGGAGGCATCGATATCCTGATCAATAATGCCGGCATTTCCATGCGCGCAGCCTTTACAGAAGTGGACCTGGATGTAGTCCGAAAGGTGATGGAGACAAATTACTTTGGGGCTGTTTATGCCTCCCGTTATTGCCTTCCGGAAATTATTAAAAGCAAAGGGTCCATTGTGGGGGTATCATCCATTGCCGGGTTTGTCGGGCTGCCCGGGCGCACAGGGTATTCATCCTCCAAATTTGCACTAAATGGATTTTTAGAAGTACTGCGAATTGAATTGTTAAAGACCGGTGTTCATGTATTAACCGCTTGTCCTGGATTTACCGCATCTAATATTCGTAAACGGGCTCTTGCAAAAGGGGGAAATCAACAGGGTGAATCGCCCCGCGATGAAGAAGCCATGATGACCGCAGAGGAATGTGCTTTTCATATTTATCGGGCCGTGGTGAAACGCAAACGAATTCTGATTTTAACCCGGCAAGGAAAACTTGCCGTTTGGCTAAACAAATGGTGGCCGTCACTTGCCGATAAGTTGGTTTACAGCATCATGGCTAAAGAAACAGGAGCCCCGATCAAGTAGATCAGGTCTTGTGTAAAAAGACCAGTTTCATGTTATCCGCCTTACTGATATTCCTGAAAAACTCAATCAGTTGTTGATACGTTTCAGCTGGATATACCCCTTTGCGCATTTCAATCCGTCTTACATACAAAAGTCCCTGCTGATCAAATTTTATACTCACTTCATACTGCCCAAACGGGCTTACGTATTTAATAGGTTCTGGAATAAATTCAGGATAAATCTCCTCAGGAATGTTGTAGCGGATTGAGTCAATGTCTGTGTAAGACATGTTCCTTACTACCGGTGTTGTTCGTTGATTCACAGGGGGAGGGATAAACGTTGAACGATTCATCAGGTTTGGCGCCAAGAAGATTCTTTTGCCACTAACCTGAGCATATCGATTGAGGTTATACGTACTGGTTACCGTAGCAGTAGGCACCTTATCTTTCCGGGCGGTTATTGAAAAGGACTGGATATCAAAATTTGGAATAGCGGTGGTTTTTTGAATCCATTTCTTCTGCTCATCGGGAGCCTGATCCACAACAATATTCAAATTATCATTTTCGTACTGAAGACCTCTAAATGTCGTGTTAACGGAAGCCTGGGCATTACCGAGTTTATCCACCACTACTGTGGCAACCCTCGTTTGTGTATTTTGAGCTGCTGAATAAGCTGGTGTTTTTACAAGTACACCTCCTTGTTCAGTGACCATGAGGGCATGCCGATCGCCTGTAAACGTGCCCAGATATCCAAACGGATTCGTTTGGCTAGTACATTCCAACCAAAGAGTATCTGCTCCATTCGGCACGGCTACAATGATATGGTTGGTTTGATGGCTTGGAAAATCCAAAACCAGTGGCGGTTCGTGGTCACCAGCTCGGATTTTAGCATAATATCCTTGAACGCCAACCTCACGCAGAAGTGCAATTGTGTAATTGGAAAGAGCCTTACAATCTCCATAACCAACTTCATCCACCAGCGTAGCCGGGAAGGGTTGTAGACCACCAATTCCTTCCTGGATGCTGACATAGCGTGTTTTGTTTTGCAGATAGGCGTATACGATTCTCGTTTTCTCCTCTACGGATTTTGCACCTTTTACCAAGTCGAGCATTTTTTTTCGGGTATTTTCTGGAAGTGTTTCGCGGTTTTCATTGAGTTTGGATTGCCATAGTCCATAGCTCTTCCAGGTATTCATATTGCCGGCAAATCCACCATATTCAAATTCGTTAGGGGCCACAGAAATATGAGGCACCACTTCATTCAAAAACGGTGACGCATATTCAAACTTGACTGGAATAACGTTAGTAAACTCCCATTTCATTTCTTCAAAACCTGGAGCGGCCTGAGCCACCATGGCATCAGGTGTCTTAAAGACCCGGACGCGAGGCTTGAGGCCTGAAGGGTATGTAACCGAAAAGGATAAGCGCTCTGCCGATACTTCATCATCGGTGTATAAAAAAAATGTGGGTAAGGAGTATAAGTACGCATTCGTTAATTCGTATTCGTATTCGATGGTAAATGGATAGGAAGGCTGTGCTAAATTGAACATTTTCACCCGATTGTCGCTGAATAAGGAGAACCCATCATAGGCGCTTAGATCTTCAATTTCGTTTTGCTTTAATTTTTTTATTTCTAAACCCATGGCATTGTAAACCGTTGCCCGAATACCCTTGACCGAAGTTAGCTTGTCATAAGCTATACTAACGGTGGCATAATTTTTCCCATTGGCATTTAGAATCGTAATCACTTCGCGGTAAACGGTTGAATAGTTATTACGAGACTTAATGGAGTGTTTCACACTTTTTTCTCGAACTACAGCATACATATTTTCCTTGACCTCCTGTGAAATGGTATGCACAGGATATTTGATTTCAGCCCCGATCAACTTAAAAGTAGCTAAAACCAGCATGATGGAAAGAGCTGATTTCATTTTCCTTTTAAGACAATCTGCTCGGCTTGCTTGGCGACTACCTGATTGTAAAATTCCCGTAAGTCGGGATATTCCGTTTGGCTGAAAATGCTTCGGTTAACCTGAAAGTTGCTAACCACATTGATGATTTTGCCTGACTGGGTAACGCTATACGTATAGCGGGCAGCATTCCCTGGCAGCGCCAGTACTTTAGGTGTCGGTAACTCATCTACTTGGAAGCCTTCCGGAATGGTAATGCGACACAAATACACTCGCTCAAAAGGACTACTGAAATCCACCGGATACTTACGATTCTCTAATTTGAAAGGATTCTCTTCCATACGATATAAAAGCAAGGGATTCAAATAGATAATGTTACCGGCAACTGTGGCCGACTGAGAGATGTTCAGTTCAAATATTTCCTTCAAGGGCTCATATGCATTTTTTATATTCGTTGACTCATAGCGCGTTACTTCCCACGGCCTTGATCCAACAAACTCCTTAATGTACTCTTCCTCTTGTTTAGACAGATATCGTTTGCGTGAACTCAACCCATCATAACCCCCGCGGTCAAACTGCATCTTGCCTGTTAAATCTCCAGATTCATTCATGACAAAATCTGCATTCACTACTGATTTTGATCGGTTGGTTGGTTGGAGATTAACCCAGCGATATCCCTCGTTCGAAACCAAAAAACCCTTGCCGTTAAGGCACCGCTCAGGAAGCATTCCCACAGGTAATAGGCGTTCGGTTGCATCAAGTAAGATGCTCCTTTCTCCTATTTGAGCCAGACAAATCACATAATTAAACTGCGAAGAAATGGGCGTTTCCTCACGAACAAAACCATGGTCGCGGGTGCTCAACAGAACAGGATATACTTTTATGGCGGCTTTATCAATGAGGGAGGCCAACAAGAGATTCAAATCAGCTGAACTGCCCTTCCGGTCTTCCAATGTCTTTTTAATAGGCTTGGTAATAAATCTGCGATAGTTGCCATCCCATTCAACCTGTTGTTTAACAAAGGAAACGAGGGCTGAAATTTTTTCCTCGGGTGTAGTCATTCCTGCAATTAATTCATCAACTGACTTGTTAAGAAAAGCATTGCTAGTTACTACCTCGCCAAAATCAGAACTTTCGGCATATTGTCTATTGATGTCTTCCCAACTTCCCATATAGCGATTAATCGCTTGTCCAGGATATTTTGTATACGCCAGCTCGAAGTTCATTCTTGAAATATAATCGCGTGTAGTAGTAATAAATGGTTCTGCCTTAAAGGCTGGAACATTATTGGCCACCCAACGAAATCGTTGCTCCATGTAATTGATCTTATCTGTAGTAACATTTGTTCTAACTGTATACTGTCCTTGCTGCTCTTTATTGGTTATTGTTATCGTTGCGGGGAATTCAGTTTGCTCGTTGACATCCAGGGATATATATCCTTGCATATACTTATCGTAGTTAAAATACTCCGGGATTTTTGCCCTATACTCACTTGAAATAGTTGGTATCGTTGTTTGGAAGTCCCAATCCTGAAAGTTGAACAAGAAATCAGAACTGATTTTGTAATAAATTTCAATAAGGGAGCCCTCTTTTACATTTGGGAACGTAATTTTCATCAAGTCATTGTTGGTGTCATACTTCTCTTTAAAAATGGCATCTTTACTAACCTTACTTTCAACAATCTTTCCATTCTCAAGATTATACGTGGCCGCTTTTAACCCTACCAATCTTTCTTCATCACTTCCATTATGATAAAGAGAGAAACTAAAGTCTGCCCATTCAAATCCTTCCTTTTTCAGGATCTTAATTCGTCTGATCCGCTCAAAATTTAAAATGAATCCCTCACTTTGAATATAGCTAATTGTAGACTCCCCATAATCAGCAAGCACCACCGCAGCCGCAGAAGAGTCTAGGGGGTAACCCTTCATCTGCAAATCTTCTAGGGAAATATCACCAAATTTGATCGGTGGTTTTTGAGCTCGGCCAAGCAAGGGCAACACAAGTGTAAGGATAAATAATAGCCTCATAGGACGTTAGGTTAAGTAGGTACTAATTAAATTTACTTAATGAACTGCTATCATTCCATGATCATGTAAGTTTCTTTTACTTTTGAAAAAATTTCAGTGGCCAAATCGAAAACCGTTTTTTACTGCCAAAGCTGCGGATACGAGTCTCCCAAATGGATTGGTAAATGTCCATCCTGCGAATCGTGGAATAGTTTTGTTGAAGAAGTGGTTTCGAAAACGGAATCAGACCGCAATACCTGGCGCTCAGATTCCAAAAGCCGTGTCAGCAAACCAAAAACCCTGCTGGAAATTGAATCTTCGGGAGAGATTCGAATAGCCACACGGGATCAGGAACTCAACCGGGTGCTGGGCGGGGGTATCGTTCCCGGTTCGTTAATTCTGATTGGAGGCGAACCGGGCATCGGAAAATCTACCCTGATGTTACAAGTGGCGTTGGCCCTGGGTAAAGCCAAGGTCCTGTATGTATCCGGTGAAGAAAGCGAACAGCAAATTAAAATGCGGGCTGAACGGCTGCAGCCGAAAGCAAAATCCATGCATGAAAATTTCTACATGCTGGCTGAAACTGAAACTAAAAATATCTTTCAAGCCATTGAATCGGTTACCCCAGATCTGGTCATTATTGATTCAATCCAAACCCTTCACTCGCACCTTTTGGATAGCGCAGCTGGCAGCATTGGCCAGGTTCGCCAATGTGCGGCAGAGTTGATGAAGTTTGCTAAGGAAACCAACACTCCGGTCTTTTTAGTAGGCCACATAACCAAAGACGGCATGCTGGCTGGACCCAAAGTGTTGGAGCACATGGTGGATACGGTCTTACAGTTTGAGGGCGATCGACATCTGGCCTATCGGATTCTGCGTACCACCAAAAATCGTTTTGGTTCTACTTCTGAAATCGGAATCTATGAAATGCTGGGCAGCGGGTTGCGCGAAGTCAGCAATCCTTCCGAAATCCTGATCTCACAAAAAGATGGACAACTAACCGGGGCCACCATTGGCGCCACCATTGAGGGAAATCGACCCTTGCTTATCGAAATCCAATCGCTGGTAAGCCCGGCCTCGTACGGAACCCCGCAGCGAACGCCAACCGGCTTTGATCAGAAGCGACTCAACATGTTATTGGCCGTATTGGAGAAACGATGCGGCTTTCGCATGGGCACCCAGGATGTGTTTGTGAACATGGCCGGGGGAATCTATGTAGAGGACCCCGCCATCGACCTGGCCTTGTGCGTGTCTATTATTTCTTCGATGGAAGATGTAGCCGTGAGTGACAAAATCTGCTTTGCGGCTGAAGTGGGTTTGGGGGGTGAACTCCGGGCGGTAAACCGGGTTGATCAACGAATTTCAGAAGCAGAGAAGCTAGGGTTCAGTGAAATCTATATTTCCAAGTACAGTCAGAAATCGTTGGACTTATCGAAAGTCAAAATTAAGATCAAGTCATTCGGAAAATTGCGCGATGTTTTTGAAGATCTGTTTGGTTGACTTAGGTGATATGGAATCCCGCTCGTCCTTGTAACCCACCGGTGTGAAGAACCAAAATGGTAGTACTGGGTGGGAACCCTTGCCTTTCAATCCAATCAAAGACACCATACATTAACCTGGCTGTATAAACGGGATCCAAAAGTATACCGTGCTCGTTTTCAAATGCCTGTAAAAAGGTCATCAACTCAGGTGAAGTTTTTGCATAACCGCCAAAGTGATAATCATAGTTTAGTTTCCAATTTTGCTTGGTTGTATACTTTCGTATTTCAGCTTCCAGGAACAAGGCATTTTTGAGAACCGGAAAACCGATTATTTCTTTGCTTTTATCCAGGCCTTCAGCTAGGCCGGCCACGGTTCCGCCTGTACCAACCGCTGCGCATAGGTAATCAAATTCCACCTCCGTCTGTAACTGCCGGGCCAACTCAGCCACCCCTTTGATCGCCAGTTGATTGGTTCCTCCTTCCGGGATCAGATAAAAATCTCCGTAGCGATCCTTGAGCTGATTAATAAATTCTGATTCGTGTTTACTCCGGTATGCGGTGCGTGACAGGTACCGCAGTTCCATACCTTGATCCTTGGCAAAAGCCAGGGTAGGATTAAGCGGAATGGTTTCTTCCCCCCGAATAATCCCGATGGATTTCAAACCCAACTCATGCGCTGCGGCCGCAGTCGCATAGATGTGGTTGGAGTAGGCACCGCCAAAGGTGAGGAGTGTTTGGTGGCCCTGTTGTTGCGCTGCTTCCAGATTGTACTTTAACTTCCACCATTTGTTTCCTGAAACAAATGGGTGGTTCAAGTCTTCGCGTTTGATGAGTAACCGGATTCCTGCCTTTTGGATTGCCAGATTCTGTAGCTCCGTAACCGGTGTTTGAGTGTAGTGTAAAGGCATCGCGGCAAGTAAAGTGAAATGATGGGTTTTTACACTTTTTAGTAAAGTCAACCTTAAATTTTGGTCCTTTTTAGGTTAAAATTGAAGTATTACTAAATTATTTAGTAAACTTGTTTGATGGAGCATGAGTACTTTAAAGGCCGGGGAGCCCAGATAAAAACCGAAAACCGCTTTCTGAAGGCACAGTATGTATCCGACCATATTGAGGGCCTTGACGAACCGATGTTGGAATCACCCCCCACTCAGGTCTTTCTTGAAAACGCCAAGAAAATAATCAACAAGATTGAGAGCCCGGATTTGCAGGGCATGTACTCCATGAATCCCTATCAGGGTTGCGAACACGGCTGCATTTATTGCTATGCCCGCAACACCCATGAATATTACGGCTTTAGTGCCGGCCTCGACTTCGAAAGTAAAATCATCGTTAAGAAAAACGCAGCGGCTCTGCTCGAAAAACAATTGCTGAACAAGAACTGGAATGCAGTGCCCATCATGCTCAGCGGCAATACGGATTGCTATCAGCCACAGGAACGGAAGTTTGAGATCACCCGCGGAATATTAAAGGTGATGGCGAACTATCGCCATCCGGTAGGCATTATTACCAAAAATAGTCTTGTGCTTCGCGATCTTGATCTTTTGAAAGACCTGGCCCGGGATAATCTTGTACATGTTTACCTCTCCATTACAACATTGAATGAAGAACTCAGACGATTACTGGAGCCACGTACCGTTAGCGGTTTGAAACGATTGCAAACTGTGGAAGCTCTTTCAAAGGCAGGGATTCCCGTGGGGATTATGAATGCCCCGATCATTCCGGGTTTAAATCATCACGAAATTCCAACCGTGTTGAAGGCAGCCGCTGACCATGGCGCACTGGCCTGCGGCATGACGGTGGTCCGGCTGAATGGTGCGATAGGAAAAATTTTTGAAAACTGGCTTCGTAAAAACTTCCCTGATCGATTTGAGAAAGTGTGGAACCAGATCTGCTCTTTTCATGGAGGCCGGGTTAACGATTCACAATTTGGAAGGCGAATGAGCGGAGAAGGTAACTTCGCAGAAATCATTCATCAATTATTCCGCACCCATAAAAAGAAGTATTTCCAAGGCCGGGCATTACCTCCATACGATTTGACAAAATTTCATAAAGGCGGGAATCTGAGTCTATTTCCGATTGTCTAATCGCCAAATGGGAAACAATTTGTTGTCAATCCCATAAAATGAGTGTTACCTTTGTTCATGCTTAAATCCATTTCCATGCTGCTGCTATCCCTTACCCTGTTGGGCAGTGTTATGGATTTGCATAATCTGGCGCGACTTCCCCGGTTGATCGAACATTATAACGAACATCGTGACAAGTCGATGAATTTTTCCTTTCTCGATTTCTTGAATCTGCATTATGGAAGTGAATCCGAGCGGCACGACAAGGAGGAGCATTCCCGCCACACAGGGTTACCGTTTAAAGCAGGAGATTGCACTTTCGCTCATATCGTAACCGTACCGGCACCCTTTCAAACACATGAATTGGCGCCCCTCATTTCAAGTCAAACCTATTCTAATTTTTATCAGTCTGCTTATTGCAGTGAGTTTAGCCAATCGATCTGGCAACCCCCTAAAAACTCCTGATTCATTCTTCTGACACGGGGATGACAATGTTCCTTGTGTCCTGTCATTCAATTTCCATTTATATAAACCTGAGTTATGCTTCACAGCATTATCAACTTTTCCATTCGGAATAAAGTAATCATTGGCATGCTTACCATTGCCCTGATTATCTGGGGCGGATATTCCGCAACCCAACTCCCTATTGATGCCGTTCCGGACATCACCAACAATCAGGTACAGATACTGACCGTATCTCCTTCACTTGCTGCCCCGGAAGTGGAACGTCTGGTAACGTTTCCGGTTGAGCAAACCATGGCCACCATTCCGGGCATTACCGAAATCCGTTCGTTTTCGCGCTTCGGACTTTCGGTGGTAACCATCGTGTTTACAGACGATACCGATGTTTATTGGGCGCGCCAGCAAGTGAACGAACGGCTCACTCAGGCGAACACCTTAATACCCGCGGGGGCCGGGGTTCCGGAAATCGCTCCGCTCTCTACCGGTTTGAGTGAAATTTATCAGTACATCATTCGCCCCAAAAAAGGATACGAAAAGAAATACGATGCCATGCAGTTGCGTACCATCCAGGATTGGATCGTCCGCAGACAATTACTGGGAACAAAGGGCGTGGCGGATGTCAGCAGCTTTGGTGGCTTTGTTAAGCAATATGAAATCGCCCTGGATCCAGCTAAGCTTCGCAGCATGAATACCAGCATCAACGAAGTGTTTATTGCATTGGAAAAAAATAATCAGAATACGGGTGGAGCCTACATCGAGCGAAATCCCTATGCCTACTTTATCCGCAGTGAGGGATTGGTAGAAACCCGAGATGACATCGAAAAAATTGTTGTTAAAAACACCTCAACCGGTTTACCGGTCTTGATCCGCAATTTGGGCACGGTACAATTGGGGCACGCTGCCCGCTATGGCGCCATGACCTTCAATGATGAAGGCGAAGTGGTGGGAGCTATTGTGCTCATGCTCAAAGGTGCGAATTCTTCATTTGTGATTACCAATGTGAAAGAGCGTATTGAACAAATCAAGACCACCTTACCGGAAGGCGTTGAAATTGTACCCTACCTGGATCGAACCAAGCTGGTCAACAATGCGATTGATACCGTTACCCGTAACCTGGCGGAAGGTGCTTTAATCGTAGTGTTCGTACTGGTTCTGATGCTGGGAAATTTTCGGGCCGGGCTGGTGGTCGCTTCGGTGATTCCGCTCGCCATGCTCTTCGCCATCACCATGATGAATTTGTTTGGTGTATCCGGCAACCTGATGAGTTTGGGGGCCATTGACTTTGGGCTAATCGTGGATGGCGCAGTGATTATTGTGGAAGCCACGATGCATCACTTGGGCATTGATAAAACCGTACGAAAACTTACCCAGCAGGAAATGAATGCCGAGGTGGAGGTAGCTGCCACTACCATGATGCGATCGGCTGCTTTCGGGCAAATTATTATTTTGATTGTTTACTTACCCATCCTGTCGTTGGTCGGGATTGAGGGAAAAATGTTTGGCCCCATGGCACAGACCGTTTCGTTTGCTATTGTGGGGGCGTTGATTTTATCCATCACCTATGTCCCCATGATTTCATCGCTGGTTTTGAGTAAAAAAACCGGGTACAAGAAAAACATTTCTGATAAGCTGATGGCTTTCTTTCATCGTATTTATGATCCGGTTATCCACCGGGCGCTGAAATTCCGGATTGTGGTGCTCGCTGCTTCCGGTATTTTACTGATAATAAGTTTATTCCTCTTTTTGCGTATGGGGGGTGAGTTTATTCCTCAGTTGGATGAAGGTGATTTTGCCGTTCAAACCCGCCTCATCACGGGAAGTTCGCTGGGGCAAATGGTGGAGACCACACAAAAAAGCTCGCGGGTATTGCTCGATAATTTTCCTGAAGTAAAAATGGTAGTGGGGAAAATTGGAACCTCCGAGATTCCCACGGATCCGATGCCGCTTACTGAAAGTGATTTGATTGTGGTCCTCAAAGATAAGGATGAATGGACCAGCGCTTCTACTCGCGATGAATTGGCCAATAAAATGGCCGCCACGCTGGAAGAAAAAATGCCCGGTGTTGGATATGGATTTCAGCAACCGATTCAAATGCGGTTTAACGAACTCATGACGGGAGCTCGCCAGGACGTGGTTATCAAAATCTATGGTGAAGACCTGAATCTACTGGCTCGGTATGCTGAACAGGTCGGGGCAATTGCTCAAACCGTTGAAGGGGCCGAGGACCTTTATGTCGAACCTATTGGAGGCATGCCTCAAATTGTGGTGAAGTGGGACCGTGATCGACTTTCTCAATTTGGATTAAGCATAGAGGAAGTAAATCGGGTTTTGCGATCCGGCTTTTCGGGTGAGGTAGCGGGGCTTGTTTTCGAAAAAGAGAGACGCTTTGATCTGGTTGTGCGGTTGCAGGTGGAAAACCGTAAGCGTATTGAAGATATCAATTCTCTTTTTGTAACGGCTCCCTCTGGGCTGCAGGTACCGTTGGATCAACTGGCTAAAATTGAGTTGGTTGTAGGGCCCAACCAAATTCAGCGCGATGATGCCAAGCGAAGAATTGCAATTGGGTTCAATGTTCGCAACCGGGATGTGCAAAGTATTGTGGAAGAAATCAATAGCCGGATTTCATCCGAACTGAAATTTGAGCCTGGTTATTACATCACGTATGGGGGCTCATTCAAAAATCTTCAGGAAGCTACCCAGAGGTTGTCAATAGCCGTACCTCTTGCTCTGACGCTGATTTTTTTACTCCTTTATTTTACTTTTCATTCATTCCGGCACGGCTTACTGATTTTTACAGCCATTCCGCTCTCCGCAATTGGTGGTGTTCTTGCGCTTTGGATTCGGGATATGCCCTTTAGCATTTCAGCCGGTATAGGGTTCATTGCCTTATTTGGGGTAGCTGTACTAAACGGAATTGTATTGATTGCCGAGTTCAACAAGATCAAGAGAGAAGGGGGCCAGACTTTAAAATTTGTTGTCCTGGAAGGAACCAAGGTACGACTTAGACCTGTGTTGATGACTGCCTTGGTAGCTTCCCTCGGATTCTTACCCATGGCGCTGTCGCAGGGTTCCGGTGCTGAAGTTCAGCGACCCTTGGCAACCGTTGTTATTGGAGGTTTAATCACGGCTACGCTGCTCACGCTGGTAGTCCTTCCTGTTCTGTATACGTATTTCGAAAAAGAAACTTCTAAACCCGTTGATGGCTTATGAGAACCTATCCATCCCTTTTGAAAGTTCTGGTGTTGCTGTGGTGTTTCCCCTGCGCTCCTTTTACCACGCTTGCACAAAAGTTGAGTGAACCAGAGGTCATCGCTGCCGCCTTGCAGAACAATCAACACATTAAGTCAGCTGAACGTGAGGTTTCTTATTACCAGCAATTGAAAAAAACCGGTACGGATCTTGGCAAGCTGAATGCCGTGTGGATGAGGGGCCAATACAATACCCTTGAGCAGGACAATAACATCACCCTTACGCAAAGCCTTCCCTTTCCGGGCACGCTGGCGGCCCAGGTAAAACTTGGCGAGCAGCATGTAGTGGGAGCCACAAGAAATCTAACCGCTGTAAAAAACAATTTGGTTTTTGACGTTCGGACAACCTATGAACGACTGGTTTTTTTGCAGGCCATGCGATTGCTTCTGCTCTCGCAAGACAGTTTATACTCCGATTTTGCCAAAGCCGCTGCCCTGCGTTACAAGACCGGAGAAAGCAACTTATTGGAAATGACCACTGCAGAAACACAAGTACAGGAAATCAAAAACACGATTCGATTGAATGAAGCGGATGTTTTTGCGGCTCAAAAACAATTACAGGTACTGGTAAAATCCGATGTCCCCATCGGTGCCTCCACTCAGCTAAGCAAGCGGACCTTAGCCATTCTGGCGGATACCGCCAACCTCGAGTCGAGTCCGCGAATTCAGGTGGCGATGCAACAAGTCACGATCAACCAGCAATTGGGTCGGGTTGAACGCAGTAAGTTACTGCCTGACTTTTCATTCGGCTACTTTAATCAAACATTGATCGGTTATCAAAATACCACCGGGACTGACGTGTACTTCGATAAAAGCAATCGGTTCAGTGGATTTACCATTGGCTTACAAATACCGGTTTGGTTTGCCCCACAAGCTTCAAGGGCAAAAGCGGCATCCTACCTGGAAGAGGCGAGCCGACAGTCGGCCGACTATGTTCGGCAACAGGTTACCAGTGAATTTGAATTGGCCTTGCAGGAGCTGGATAAAAATCAGGCAAGCCTCACGTATTATGAAAGCAGTGCCTTAAAAAATGCCACCTTGATTTTGGCACAAGCCCGTAAGGCGTATCAGGCTGGTGAAATCGGATATGTCGAATACCTACAATCCCTGCGGAATGCGCTCGCCATCCGAACTAACTACCTGCAGGCGTTGCATCAATACAATCTTTCTGTGATTCGTGTAGAATTTATTACCGGTAATTATTAACTCCATGAAATTCATTCCTAATCCATACAACCCGAAACTGCTTCTGAAGACCTGGTCAGTTTTAACCTACCCTGCTATGAAATCATCCATTCTTATTTTATTTCCGGTTCTAGTTGTTTTGTCTGGCTGTTCCTCGGGTAACGAGACAACAGTGGACACCGCAGAATCTACACCCTCTTCATCGAACGAAATCCTATTAACTCCAGAACAGGTTAAGATCCTGTCCATATCGTTGGGCAAAATTGAAAGCCGGGTATTAAGCAACGTGATTAAAGTTAACGGCATGCTCGATGTGCCGCCTCAAAATCTGGTCACCATCTCAGCTCCTTTAGGCGGATTTATAAAACACACTGAACTGCTGGAGGGGATGCGGGTAAAAAAAGGCCAGGTGCTGGCCATATTGGAAGACCCCGCCTATATCCAGTTGCAACAGGACTATCTGGATAGCAAAAATCAGCTGGACTATTTGGAACTGGAATATGAGCGACAGCAACAACTCGCTAAGGAGAATGTTAATGCAGCCAAAACGCTACAGCAGGCGAAATCAAATTACTTCAGCACAAAAGCAAAAGTGGAGGGTCTGCGATCAAAATTAAATCTGATCAATCTTGCACCGGAAGCGATTGAACAGGGTCAAATACGAAACACCGTTTCCATCGTGTCCCCCATCAATGGTTATGTAACACAGGTTCATGTCAACATCGGGATGTATGTTCAGCCTATCGATGTCATGTTCAAAATCGTGGATACGGAACACTTGCATGCCGAAGCGCAAGTTTTTGAAAAGGATCTGTTGGATTTGAAAGTTGGGCAGCGGGTCATGTTAACCATGGCCCATGAAACACAACCCCGATTTGCAAAAGTGTATCTGATTGGAAAAGAAATTTCGAATGAGCGCACAGTACGTGTCCATTGTCATCTCGACAAAGAAGATCCGGCCTTAATTCCCGGAATGTATTTTACCGCGTTGATTGAAACCGGTGCTCATACCGTTAATGCGGTTCCCGAAAATGCGGTGGTGAGTTTTGAGGGTACTGATTATATTTTTTATGAGAAAGCTAAGAATTATTTCGAAGGCGTGGTAATACAGACGGGGATAACAGAGGATGGATTTACGGAGGTTATTTTGCCCGAAGGAATGGACTCCAGCATCAACCTGGTTACCAATGGAGCATACTCCTTGCTGAGCAAATTGAAAAATGTTGAAGAATAAACGGGCTTCGTTTGACTATTGAATCTCTTCAACAACTGAGTTTAGATGACTGGCTGCTTTATGGGCTGGGATTTTTAGCTCAGTCCCTCTTTGGAGCCCGTATTTTGGTTCAGTGGATCCAATCCGAGAAAGCCGGCCGCGTTGTTTCCCCCACCTGGTTTTGGATATTCAGTCTGGGTGGGTCATCCTTGTTTTTGATTTATGGCATTCTGCGTCAGGATGTGATTATATTGGTTGGTCAAACCATTTCTTTTTATATCTATATCCGCAACCTCCAGTTAAAAAAATTCTGGTACCAGCTTCCGGCCGTGAGCAGAATCATCATCACGGTGCTTCCCCTTGTCATTTTTCTATGGACCTGGTACTATTCCCCCTCTGCCTTTCATGGAATTTTACAACAACTCAATTTTGCCGACTCGTTTATAATGATCGGAGGCCTCGGTCAATTGCTATTGAATTTCCGATATCTGTACCAATGGTATCAGTCTGAACGGGCGCAGGAATCTGTTTTACCACTAGGCTTTTGGCTAATCAGTGCCGCGGCTTCGGTTATGGTGGTTATCTATGGATTTTACCGGCATGATCCTGTGCTTCTGGTGGCCCAGGGTATGGGCTTTGTGGTGTACCTGCGAAATATTTACCTCTCGATAAATCGTTTCAGTTCTTCCCGTCTGCAATAACCGATGGCTCGGGAACCGGAAGCTTTCCAAAGCTGATCACTAAAAAGTAGCTGATCATCATCAGGATTGCCCCTGTAAAAAAAGGAATGTGAAAATTAATACCATAAAGAAATCCACTGATCCCCATGCCGGCTGCGCGTGCCAATGATCCAAACGATTGGTTAACGCCCAAAACTTGACCAACTTCATGCGGATTGGAATACTTGGAAAGTAAGGATGTGATGCTGGGTGTCAAACACCCGTTGGCCATCGCCACCAGTGCCAAGCCCAGTAGTTCAAATGGAATAAAATAGGATTGACCTACCAAGGGCAATAAAATAAGCCCTGCTACCATAAAAAAGATTCCATAGGATAACATCTTCTGCTCACCTAATACCCGAACCATTCTTCCGACTAGTGCACCTTGCACCACAGCCGTGGCTAATCCGACAAACGCAAATACATACCCAATTTGCTTATCGGTTAGTCCGTCTATCTCTTTCCACATCAGGGATGAGGCCATCTGCATCAACATAAAGGCCGCAATGAAAATAAAATTGATCAGTAGCAACTCTCGAATGGAGGGCTTTTTTAGTTCCGTCAAAATTCCGGTTACTACTTTAAAATTAAATTTGGCATCCGCCCGCTTCTGCTGTAAGGATTCCGGCAGGAAAAACCAAGCCATAGCAAAGTTGGTAAACGATAATCCCGCGGCAACAAATCCCACCCAGTCAACCTGGCCGGGTGTTGAAATGGATTTCAGAAACCCCCCTAGTGTTGGGCCTATAATAAACCCGATGCCAAATGCTGCCCCTAGAAATCCTAAACTTTTTGTACGGTCCTGCGGGCGGGTTACATCCGATATGTACGCTTGAGCTACTGAGATATTCGCTGACCCAATACCGGAAAGCAAACGCGATAAGAATAGGATCTCCAATCCCTTAACCTGCGAAAATACCAGATAGGCGAAACCCGTTATAAAAACACTCACCAGGATGATCGGCCTTCGGCCATGTCGGTCACTCAGTGTTCCCCACAAGGGGGCAAACAGAAAGTTCATGATTGGGTAAATCATGGCAATCAGTCCAATCTGGTAGTCTGCAGCACCAAGCTCTTTGGTAAAAATGGGGAGGATGGGAATAATGATTCCAAACCCCAACATGTCGAGAAACACGGTGATGAACAGTACGAACAAGGGAGATTTTTTCATGTCGTTAGAATCGCCCGCGAATTTGCAACTTTGCGGCTATGCCAACAAATTATACTGGGTTATTGAACACTCCGCCCATCCAGGCATACTTACGAGAGCATGAAGAGGAAGATGTAGGAGCCTTGGTATTAAAGCAGCGCGAAATTTTGGGAATTCCCACCCAACTCATCGCACAACAATTGATTGGCCGAAGAAAAGCCCGCGAGAAGCTTCCTTCCTGGTATAAAACTGAAGGAATCATATATCCACCCTCTATAAGTCTTGAACAATGCTCATCGGAAGCCACAGCCACATTGAAACAACGGCTGTTCTCCGAATTCATTTCCCACCCAAAGCGCTGTGTCGATTTAACGGGTGGACTGGGTGTCGATAGTTATTATCTGTCCCGCTATTTTCCGATCACCGAGTATGTAGAACCCAACGAAGAATTGTTTACGATCGCTTGTCACAATCACAAGATTTTAGGGGCGTCTATTAATCATCATCTTTCAGCGGCCGAAGATTTTTTGAAATCCAACCGGGATGCCTTCGACTTGATTTTTCTGGACCCCAGTCGTAGAGACACCAACTCCAGAAAAGTAGTGAAATTGACCGACTGCATCCCCAGCGTTGTGGAAATGCAAGCGGCCCTCCTGAAAATCAGCCCATATCTTGCTGTGAAAACTTCACCGTTGCTCGACATTCAACAAGGCTTGCGCGAATTGATTCATGTCAAACGGGTGGTGGTGGTGGCTGTTCAAAATGAATGTAAAGAAGTTCTTTTTTTATCAGAACGTGAATTTGATGGGAGTCCGGTTTTGGAAGCAATTGATTTATCCTCCTCAGGTTCTATCCTTTTCCGGTTCACCTTCACATGGGTTGAAGAGAAAGATTCGGGTGTGCACTTCAGCGAACCGCTCCGGTATTTGTATGAGCCTTCTGCTGCCTTGTTGAAATCAGGTGCTTATAAATTAATTGGACAGCGTTGGAATTTATTGAAGCTGGCATCCAACACCCATCTGTACACATCCCATGATCTGGTAGATCGCTTTCAGGGTCGGGTATTTGAACTTGTTGCCCTTAATCCTCCCGCTGACGCGATCCGGGAATTAACGGGAGGATATGCCAACGTCATTACCCGCAACTATCCTGTAAGCTCAGAAGATTTAAAGAAGCAATTGCGATTAAAAGATGGTGGCCACCACTATCTGATTGGCTTCTCATCGCAGCAGAAAAAACACCTGGCCATTTGCAGGCGTTTTACAGATAGCTTTTGATTTGTTCGATGGGTGTTTCCCCCAGGAATGACTTAACCAACCTTCTATCCTTGGAATAAATGTAAATGGCGGGCGTAGGTATTGAGCCAAAGTTCATATAAACATCCACTCCTTCCGCCTGGCCAAACCGAATGTTGGGTTGATTGGACAAACCATAATCCTGTGCGAATTTTTGAATCAGCTCCGGTGCTTCAGCAGCAATAAACTGCAGCGTATAGTTTTGAAAAGCATTCAGGTTTTCCTGAATGGCTTTTGCCTCGCGCTGACAATGATCGCAATCTGTATTAAACAAGATCAGGATTGAACTACCAGGTAAATCGCGGGTTGTGGCCGGTGATCCATCAAGGTTTTTGAAGGCGAGGTGTGGATATTCATTGATTTCACGAACCACCACCGGCTCTTGCTTGGCAGGCTTGTTACACCCGGTGGCCATTACCAAAGCTAAAAGTACATACCCAATTAACGAACTTCTCATACTCAATTATCAACTAAGCGCTGCGATTTCTTCAAATAGCGAACGATGAGGTAACTAACCAAAAGCAGGACAAAGCAACCCCCCAATACGGGCAGATACTCCTGCAGTGGACCATAGCGTTCTGGATGGTCATAAATCACCTTGGCGATGATCAACAGCCCCAGGGTAACACCAGTAAATGTTGAGTTGTATTCCTTAATAACCACTCGCTTCCATTTAAAGGTGTGTTTCTTTAAGGTTTCCAGGAAGCCTGAAAAATTGGGAATCCAGCGATGGACCCGTTTGGCGTACTCGTCAAACTCAGACCCAAACTTGTTGCGTAGAAAATTCTCCTCGGCTCGTACAATAGTTTCGTAAATAAAAATGATCACCACTGAAATGAAGACAAAAAAGATCAGGGAGTTGGATGCCAGGCCCATTCCGCTGGCTACTGCAATGTTGCCTACATACATGGGGTTGCGGCAATGGGCAAAGATTCCTTCGGTTACTAGATTTTCAGCATGTACCCTGCGGTTCTGTCCGCCCCGGATAATGTAAACGAAACCAATGGTGCCACATCGAATCATTTGACCTGCTAACGCAATACCCAGCCCCAGAATAAGGGCGATGGTTGGGTTTTGAAAAAGGGGGGGTGAGGGAATGAGAATCCCCAAAAAGAGAATCGGGAGCAACCCGTTACGGTAGTGAAATAAGAAATTACCAATAGCAACCATGGGAAAAGTTATTTGACGGCAATCATGCCGGAAAAATTATACCATTTAAAGAACGTTTCAACATACTTAAAGCCTTTGTTCAAGAGCATCTCCCGGTTCTCCATCAGTTTGTAAGGAATCAATACGTTCTCGAGCGCTTCGCGTTTCTGGGCGATTTCTATATCATCGTAGTTATTTCTTCGCTTAAAGTCATAGTAATACTTAATGAACAAGCGATTAAACAGGGAGTCTTCACCCAACACTTTTTCAATCAGGATAAGACAGCTGTTGTCATTCATTTGATTGAAGATTTCCTGCACCAGCCGATCGCGGTAAAGTGGACGAACAAATTGCAAGGTTAGGCATAATACGACCACCGAGGCATTTTCGATTTTAATTCCGGTGTTCAAATCATGATTGATGAGCGTATACTTCCGTTTAAATCCGGCATTCTTGAAATTCTGATCACATTTAATCAGCATCTCCTCGGAGTTGTCCATGCCCACGAACTCCACATCGGCCGGTAGTACTTTGTCGAAATTATTCAGCGTAGTTCCGGTGGAGCAACCCAAATCATACACCCGCGTTCCCGGTACAGCAAAATCCTTAGCCAGTTCCGTCATCATTCGTTGAATTTCCAGATAAAACGGGACGGATCGGGTAACCATGTCATCAAAAACAGTTACCACAGACTTATTGAAGCTAAAATCTTCGGCTTGCTTCTTGGGTTGTTTAAAAATCTGATCTTCGCTCATAGTATTTCAGGTAGGCAAGGTGCAAAAGAGGGCAAAGCCCATACAAAAGTCAAGCACAGAGAGTTGGTTATTTGCTGTTATAAGAATATCCCTGTAACTAAGTAGATCATCAAAAAGAGTATCCCGGTTGACCCATAAACCTGCAATACCTTTTTCCGGTTCTGCACATCTTCCCACCACAGCATGAGCCAGGGTTTAAATAATCCTACTACCATAAAGCCAAATGAGGTTAAGCTGATGAGAAGAAATAGCAACCGCACGTAATACATAGCGCTAAAGTAACACTTATATTTGCGACCTGTTTTTTGAGGGTTTGAAGGCGCACGATTTTATTTCGCTCTACCGAGCGGACAGCCTGGTGCAGACGCTGGCCGAAGGGATTCGTACGTCCCCTTCTTCCAAAATTCGGATTAAAGGTCTTCACGGCAGCCTCGATGCCGTGATTTTTGCAGCCGTATTCCGCAGCATCCGGGCAACCCATATCATTATCGCACAGGACAAAGAAGAGGCCGCCTACCTGGCCAATGACCTGCAGCACGTGTTGGGCGAACGGGAAGTTCTTTTCTTTCCGATGTCGTACAAACGACCCTACGAGTACGATGAAATTGAAAACGCCAACATTCTTATGCGGGCAGAAGTGCTGAATCATCTTAGCCACCATCCGGATGGGAATATGATTGTCACTTATCCCGAGGCGTTGTCAGAAAAGGTGATCAATAAAAAGTCGCTCGCCACCAATACTTTTTTGATCAAGAAAGGGGAGTCGCTCGATCGCACCTTCCTGGAAGAGTTTTTACACACCTATGATTTTGAGAAGGCTGACTTTGTTTATGAAGCCGGCCAATTCGCCATTCGCGGTGGAATCATTGATGTGTTTTCTTTTGCCCATGAACTTCCTTTCCGGATCGAGCTTTTTGGAGATCAGGTGGATAGTATCCGAAGTTTTGATCCTGGCTCCCAACTCTCGGTTGAGGAGCTTACGAAGATCAATCTCATGCCGAATGTTCAAACCCGGCTGGTTCAGGAAGAGCGTCAGTCCATGCTGGAGTTTGTACCCCCGGCCACACGCATCTGGTTAAAAGATGTGGAACTAACGCTCGATGTTCTGGCAAGAGGTTTTCAAAAGGCCTCGGCTTCGTTTGATAAAATACTTCACGAAAGCGGTACCCAAGTAGTTCTGAACCCCACTCAACTGTTTACCCCGGCAGAAGCATTCCACGATCAGCTCCTACAAATGGGATGTATCGAATTTGGGTCACGGTACTTTTTCGAACCGAAGCACGTGTATGACTTTAATTCCTCGGCCCAGCCTTCCTTCAACAAAAACTTTGAAATGCTGGCCGGCAATTTATGGGAACATCAGGTGCATGAGTATGTGAACTTCATTGCAGCTGAGCAGCCGCGGCAAGTGGAGCGGCTGCATGGAATTTTTGATGAAATCCATCCTGAAATCCGCTTTCAGTCACTTGAGTTTTCTTTACGGCAGGGATTTGTCGATCATGTGGTTAAGTTGGTCTGCTATACTGATCATCAGATCTTCGAACGATTCTATCGGTATCGCCAGAAAGAAAAATTTTCCAAGTCAAAAGCCTTAACCTTTCGGGAACTACAAACTCTGCAACCCGGAGATTTTGTAACCCACATCGATTACGGTATTGGAAAGTTTGCCGGACTTGAAAAAAAAGAAGTGGATGGAAAAGAGCAAGAGGCCATCCGGCTAGTCTTTCGCGATGATGATCTCCTGACGGTAAGTATTCATGCTTTACACAAAATTTCCAAGTACTCGGGCAAAGATGGAACACCCCCTGTCATCAGCAAATTGGGAAGCGGGGAGTGGGAAAGCAAGAAGGCCAAGGTTAAGAAGAAAGTTAAAGACATTGCCAAGGAACTGATTGATTTGTATGCCAAGCGAAAAAGCGCACCGGGTTATGCCTTTCAGGAAGATAGTTTTCTGCAAGCCGAATTGGAGTCCTCTTTTCTTTATGAAGATACCCCTGATCAGGCGAAAGCCACAGAAGATGTAAAGCGCGATATGCAACAACCCCATCCCATGGATCGGTTAGTTTGCGGAGATGTGGGGTTTGGAAAAACAGAAGTTGCCATTCGGGCTGCCTTTAAAGCCGCCAGTGAAGGAAAACAAGTGGCCGTATTAGTTCCCACCACCATTCTGGCCATGCAGCACTATCGCACGTTTTCCGAACGCCTGGCCAACATGCCGGTGAAAATTGACTATGTCTCGCGCTTTAAAAGCGATAAAGAAATAAAGCACATTCTACAGGAGGTCAAGGCCGGTAACATTAATATTATCATTGGCACTCACCGGGTAGTCAGCAAAGATGTGGAATTTAAAGACCTGGGATTACTCATCATTGACGAAGAACAGAAGTTTGGAGTTAAGGTGAAAGATCGCCTGAAGGAGTTAAAAGTCAATGTAGACGTGCTGACACTCACCGCAACTCCCATTCCGCGCACGTTACATTTCTCCCTGATGGGTGCCCGTGATTTAAGCATCATCTCAACTCCACCGCCCAACCGCCAACCGGTAACTACGGAGTTGCATACCTATGATGAGGTTGTAATCCGCGATGCCATCAGCTCAGAATTAAGAAGGGGAGGACAAGTATTTTTTGTTCACAATCGGGTAAGCGACATCGAACAGGTGGCCAATACGATTTTCAAGCTGGTGCCCGATGCCCGTATCGGAATTGCCCATGGCCAAATGGATGGCGATAAATTGGAGAAAGTAATGGTTAAGTTTATTGAAGCGGAGTATGACGTGCTGGTTTCGACCAATATCATCGAATCCGGGTTGGACATCCCGAATGCCAATACAATCATTATTAACCAGGCTCATATGTTTGGGTTAAGCGATCTGCATCAAATGCGCGGACGCGTGGGTCGCTCCAACAAAAAGGCATTTTGTTACTTGCTTACTCCTCCTAGCTCGGTGCTCTCGTCCGACTCACGAAAGCGCCTGGCGGCACTCGAAGAGTTTTCTGAATTGGGCGATGGTTTTAAAGTGGCCATGCGCGATCTTGATATTCGGGGAGCCGGAAACTTGCTGGGGGCAGAACAGAGTGGGTTCATTACCGATTTAGGATTTGAAACCTATCACAAAATTCTGGACGATGCGATCCAGGAATTGAAGGAGACTGAATTTAAAGATCTGTTTGCAGAAGAGCTCGCGGCCAAAGCAAAGTTAATCGTGCCCGATTGTACCATTGAAACAGATCTGGAGATTCTGATCCCCGATACGTACATCAACAATACGAGTGAACGGTTGCAACTGTACGCCACGCTTGACAACATTCAGGATGAAAAGGGGTTATCGCTCTTTCAAGCTCAAATGATTGACCGGTTTGGACCTTTACCCGGCCCGGTTGAACAACTGATACAATCTGTTCGATTGCGATGGATTGGCGAGCGGTTGGGATTTGAAAAGCTGAGTTTGCGCAATGGAAAGTTGAAAGCTTATTTCATTTCGGGCAATGACGAATACTTTAAATCTGAAATTTTTGGAAAAATACTCGCCTTTGTACAAAGTCATTCGAAGCAGAGCAGAATGCGCGAAAGTGCCGGCAAATTAACCCTGACGGTGGAATCGGTGGACACGGTGGAAAAAGCCATCTCCATTTTCTCGCCCGTGTATCACCCGGTAACACTGGCCAGTGAAACTTCTTCACAATAAAAATAAAGTCGCTCCACATCAGCAAAAGCGTTAATCATCAACACTTTCTTAACCTGGCTCGAGTAAACCACCTCCACAAAAAAGCCAGGCATCAAATACAAATAATAGTGATTGCCGGCTACTGCCCGCATGGTTAAATAATCTGACTCACAGGTAATAACCTCACACTTCTTCTCAAATGCCGCCTCACGAAAGGCACGAATCGATATCATATTCGAATGGGTTAAAGCAGGTAAGTATGTAAACTCTATGCCAACCCCCTGGAAGGCTGAAAACTCAAGGATTTGATCCGGGATTGACCCAAACGCGGAAGATTTTTCCCAAATTGGAATTGAATACTAAGGTCAAAAAGCCAGCGTTAATTTCATGGAAATCAGGGCTTGAGCTTCGATTAAGGATTTATCAAAAAAACGCACCTCTTTGGAAAACATTGATTTATCTATTTATATTAGCGGTTACTTTTATGTTTAACCTAACACAAATGAAGTATTTGAAGTCACTCCTGTTTTTAGTTGCGCTCTCGGCTTTCATTAGCTCTTGTTCACTTTTTGGCAATAAGGGAGGCAAACCAACGGCTCAAAATCCTGGGCAAATCAGTACCGCAACCGGGTTGCGATACACCCGTGATGCCGCTGAAGGATTTCCTGTAAATGAATATAACTCTCAGCCTGATGCACCAAACATGGTGTTTATTGAAGGTGGCCGTACCGTGTTGGGTTCGTTGGAAGAAGATGTTATGTCCTTCCGCGATAATATTGAAAGAACGGTTTCGGTTGCATCCTTTTATATGGATGAAACTGAAATTGCCAATATCCACTGGTTGGAATATCTCTATTATTTATCGGTTGACTCAACCAAAGTTGATGGAGGAAAGGCCTATGCTATGGCGTTACCCGATACGTTGGTATGGCGTTCCAATCTTGCCTTCAATGACCCTTATGTGGAACATTATCTCCGCTACCCAGGCTTCCGGTATTTCCCGGTTGTAGGGGTAAAGTGGAAGCAAGCCAACGAGTATGCTAAGTGGCGTACAGCCAAAGTAAATGCTGATCTGGCCGAGAAAGCTGGGATCGCAGCCCCTGAAACAGGTGCCGGCCGAATTCCCCTGGAGTCAGGTGTCGTGATTCCTGCCTATCGTCTACCTACTGAAGCTGAGTGGGAATATGCTGCTCAGGCTTTGATTGGAACCCAGTGGCTTGATGAAATGCAAACCCACCAGCGTATTTATCCCTGGGATGGACACGCCCTGCGAAATCCGTATGGCAAACAAATGGGATCTTTCCTGGCCAACTTTAAGCGGGGCCGGGGTGACTATGGTGGTATTGCCGGAAGATTGAATGACGGTGCCTTGATTACCACTTATATCTATGAGTTTCCACCTAATGACTACGGACTTTATAACATGGCTGGTAACGTGAGCGAGTGGGTGATGGACGTATATCGCCCGCTGTCACACCAGGATTTTGATGATCTGAATCCTATCCGGAGAGATGACTTCATTGATAGCCATGATGCCTATCGTAACAATTATATTAAGACATCCCGAGATTCAACGGTAACCTTACCCGATGGAACAACCAAGAATATTCGCTCTTACTCTTATGAGAAAAATCCGCAAGGGTTCATATCCTTGATCTCGGATAAAGTTCGTGTCTACAAGGGTGGATCCTGGAAAGATGTAGCCTACTGGATGTCTCCTGGTACTCGCAGATTCCTGGATGAAGATTCCGCTACTGCAACCATTGGATTCCGTTGTGCTATGATTCGTGCTGGATCTAATTATTAAAAAAACTTTGACCTCATGAGAAACCCTCCAACCGGAGGGTTTTTTTATTGGGCCTCAGCAAGACAGGCTACATTTAATTCAAGGCACCCCGATTCGATCAGGTGCTGGCCACAGGCTTCCAGGGTAGCCCCGGTAGTCATAACATCATCCAACAGTAAGATTCGCTTACCGGCTATCTGGTCGGGTTGGTTTACACGAAATGCGTCCTTCACATTCTCCCATCGTTCTACCCGGGTTTTGCGCGTTTGAGTGGTTGTACTAACAATGCGCGAACTTATTGACTCGCTCCACGGTACTTCCATGACCGAACATATTCCCTCGGCTATTTTTGCGCTTTGATTGTACCCTCTCTTTCGCCTCCTGGATTCATGAAGTGGAACCGGCACAATCAGGTCTAGGCGATTACCATATCCAGCATCCCGTAATTCTTTACCCATGAGTTTGCCCAGCCGGATACCTACCTCCGGATGATTGTTGTACTTAAGCTGATGCAGCAAATGTTGCGTGATCCCCGTCTTTCTGAACGTCAAAAAAGCGGTGGCCATGCGTATAGGCAATCGTCCGGCAAGACGAAGGAAAATGGGATTATTGTGGTGTTGGATGTACCCTGTCCGGGGTAATTCTCGAATACATCGTGTACATAAAATTTCCTCGCCCTTGTATAAGGCCACCGAGCAACCTAAACAATAATTGGGATAAAACAGGGAGATGAAATCCGAAGCCAGCTCAAGTACCCGATGGGTTACATTTGATTTCACCTGTTTAGCACTCATCTTTGGGTAAATTTTTACCTATGGGACTTGTCGAGCAATTTAACGAATACCGCAGCAAGATGAATGATAAAATTCTGTCGGCTGACAACCTGATTATTAAGCGCATCTTTAACCTGGACACAAATGCCTATCAGGAAGGAGCATTGGATGTTAAATCCAAAGAGTTAATTGGCCTAACCTGTTCGCTCGTGTTGCGGTGCGATGATTGTGTGCGGTATCATTTAGGCAAGTGTAAAGAGGTGGGCTTTACCTCGGCCGAGATTCATGAAGCGATGGGTGTTGCCACTCTTATTGGCGGTACCATTGTGATACCGCATCTGCGCAGAGCCTTCGAATATTGGGAAGAATTGCAGAAATCCTGATCCTATGTACCAGCGCGATCTTGAATTGGAACGAAAGTGGAATTGGCTGCTCTCAGAATTTGAGCGAGTCATGAACAAACGGCCTAAAGATCTAAACGGAGTATTATTCTTGATCGGCTTACAGGAATTGGGCCGCGGGCCCAAGACCTTTTCAAAGGAAGAAAAGCAAGACCTCATGCACATTGCTATTTGTAAAGTGTTGAGCCTGGCGGGCTACTATCGACTCGAAGGTTTAGATGAACAAGGTTGGCCTCATTGGAAACTGATAAAAAAACTCCCCCATTTTGATCTACTTGAACAAGAGAAGCTCTTAAAGATGCATGTCATCGAGTATTTTGAAAAAGAGTACCAATGGAGTTATCCGGATTCCAAAATCACCCCGGGGTAGCTTGGTTTGGTAGGTACAGGCCCCTATCTTAGTACAGCGTAAAACTAACTTCGGGCAACGTTCGTTTTATTCATTTATGGAAGAGGGGATTCATCGCATCGAGGAAAAAGTAAATGCCTTTACTCGCAGGTATTATTTAAATCTGTTGCTCCGGGGGAGCATTTTAACCCTCACAATTGTCCTTGTTTATTTTTTGATTGCTGCCTTGGTTGAGTACAACCTTTGGCTAGGCAAGACGGGGCGATTTTTGATTTTTAGTTCCTTTTTTTTGGTTGTCGGCTATGCCGTTTTCCGCTTTCTGCGCGAACCGCTCGTTTGGTGGATTTATAAGAAAGGGCTCAACAAGGAACAAAGCGCCCTCATGATTGGACGTTTTTTTCCGGATGTTTCTGACAAGCTTCTTAATCTGATTCAATTGGCTTCCAGTAAGCAACGAACAGCCTTGCTTGACGCTGGCATTTCCCAAAAATCAATGTCGTTGCAGGACATTCCATTCGAACAGGCAATAGACCTGAAAGAGAACCGCAAATATGTCCGTTACTTTGCTATTCCATTCGTACTGATTCTTATTCTCCTAATTATTAACCAAGGGATATTTACCCAAAGCACACAACGAATCGTGCAATTCAATCGAGAGTTTTCACCGGAAGCACCATTTTCATTTCTTATTCAAAATCCTAACCTGCGCGCATTCTTCAACGAGGATTACACGGTCTCTGTCAAACTAGCCGGTGAAGCATTACCGGAAGCTGTTTATTTAGTTTCTGGCGAGCAACGTTGGAAAATGGAAAGCCTGGGCGATGGACTTTTTGCTTACACGTTTGAGAACTTACAGAACGAACTGGAATTTCAGTTTGAGGCTTCTGGGTTTTATTCCAACCCTTTCATCATTGCGCTTATCAATCGGCCTGAGCTGAACCAACTTCGCGTTACCCTGAACTTCCCGGGTTATCTGGGTTTAAAACCACAGGAGTTGAACAATGCCGGCAATCTTGAAATTCCCGAGGGCACACGGGTTACCTGGAAAATACAAGCAGCACATGCTCAAAAGGCATCCCTGGTCTTTGCGTCCTTAGGTGGTTTTGACCCCATGCAACTTATTGATAACGAGGTTTTTACGTATAGTCGTGAGTTCCGGAATCCGGATGATTACACGATTGTATTGCAAAATGATGAAAGCCAGAATAAAGACCGGATCAGCTATGCTGTTAAGGTTATTAAAGATCAGTATCCACAGGTAGTGGTGGACAATCTGGAAGACTCCGTCTTGTATCGTTCAATTCACCTGGGTGGTACCATCAGTGATGATTATGGAGTTACCTTGTTGAAGTTGAATTATTCGATAACCTCGGGTGCGAACGAATCCGCGGTCACCAGCAAGCTTATTCCGATTGCCCCCAATCAACACCAATTAAACTTCTATTACCAATGGAATATTGATTCGTTGTCACTACAGCCTGGAGATCGATTAACGTATTATCTGCAGGTGTGGGATAATGATGGAGTTAATGGTCGCAAATCCACACGCAGCGCGAGCTATACCTTTAGTTTGCCGAGTGAAGAAGAACTAAAAGCAGAGATCAGCCAGTCGCAACAACAGGCGCAAAGTAAAATTGATGAAAGCCTTAAAAAGGCGAAGAACCTGAATCAATCCATTGATCAGGCACAGGAAAAGTTGCGGGGTAAGCAAGCGCTGGATTGGCAGGACAAACAAATGCTTGAAGACCTGATTAAACAAAAACAGCAATTGGATCAGATGATCAATTCGCTTCAACAAGAAAACAAGTTACTGGAACAAAAGCGCGAGTCCTTCCAGGAGGAGAACGAGCGAATTCGGGAAAAATCTGAGCAGATTCAGAAATTAATGGATGAATTGTTGGATGAAGAAACCAGAAAGATGTTCGATGAGCTTGAAAAGATGCTGAAAGAAAATGCCGACATGAACCAGATTCAGAAGATGCTCGATAAAATGGATCGTAAGGAAATCAATCTGGAGAAAGAACTGGAACGGACGTTGGAGCTTTTCAAGCAGCTTCAGTTTGACTACAAAGTAGAACAGGCCATTGAAGAGCTTAAGGAGCAAACCGAGAAGCAACAGGACCTGCTTGAAAAAACTGAAAAGCTCACTGATCCAACTGAAAAATCGGATCAGAAAAATTCAAAGGAAAATAAGGATACTAAAAACTCCCAGAAACAGGATGATGAATCTAAATCTGAAAATCAAAAACCTGGTGAAAAGGATGGCGGAGAAAACGAGAAGCCAACACCGGAGAAATTGGCAACTGAACAACAGGAATTAAACCAGGAGTTCAAGGAGCTTCAGAAGCAACTTGATGAACTTGAAAAATTAGGTGAAGAGTTAAACCGGCAGGAGCAAATGCCCGGAGATGAAGAACAGGAAGAAGTAGATCAGGCCCAACAGGAAAGTCAGCAATCGCTGGAACAAAATGATTCAAAAAATTCAAGTCAGCAGCAGAAAAAAGCAATCTCCAAAATGCAGGAGATGCAGGCTGAAATGGAAAGTATGCAAGGTTCCATGCAAATGGAAATGGATCAGCAAAACATGGAAAGTCTGCGGCAAATCATTCATGGCTTAATCAAATTATCATATGATCAGGAAAATCTGATTCGGGATTTTGGTCCCATTCAGCAAACCGATCCTAAGTATGTTCAATTATCACAAAATCAATTGAAGCTCAAGGATGATGCTAAAGTGCTGGAAGACAGCCTTTTAGCTCTTTCAAAAAAGGATCCATTCATGGGATCGATTGTAACCCGGGAAGTGGGTGAATTAAATGATCATATCGATAAGGCGGTTTCGAACATAAAGGAACGAAGGAAAGCCAATGCCAGTACGGAGATGCAATTATCCATGACTAGTATTAATAACCTGGCCTTGATGTTAAATGATCATTTTGAGATGCTGATGAACATGATGGCCAATGCGATGCCTGGAAAAGGCAAAAAACAATCTGGTAAGCAATCGCTGGGAAAACTTCAGGAACAATTGAATCAACAGATGGAAGAAATCCGGAAAGGTGGGAAGAGCGGCCGTCAGCTTTCGGAAGAATTTGCCCGGATGGCAGCGGAACAAGAGCGGATAAGAAGGGCGCTTCAGGAAATGCAGGAGAGGTTACAGCAGGAGGGTGGTAAAATTCCAGGCGGAGATATACCGGGTAAAATGGAACAAACCGAAATGGATCTGGTTAATAAACAAATCACGGAGCAAACGATCCAGAGGCAAAGTGAAATCCTGACCCGATTACTGGAAGCGGAGAAGTCCATGCGTGAGCAAGACCTGGATGATGAGCGAAAAGGTGAGACTGCTAAGGACTATTCGAATGAAATTCCTAAGGCCTTTGAAGAATATTTAAGATTAAAGGAAAAAGAAGTAGAATTGCTGAAAACGGTACCTCCTAAGTTGTACCCGTACTATAAGCATGAAGTTGGAGAGTATTTTAAGCGAATTAAATCTCAAGAGTAAATAAGGCAGTCTGCATGAAGAGCATCCGCATTGAAATCCCCTCACTCTCGGAAAACGTTAGGATGATTGAAAGCTTCATTGACAATGCCAAAGACAAATTTCACCTGAACGATGACATTTACGGCAACATCATGATTGCGGTAACCGAGGCAGTTAACAATGCCATTAAGCATGGGAACAAAAGCGATTCTAATAAGAATGTTTCCCTGGCTTTATCATTACAGGACGGCATGATCAAGTTTAGGGTAGAGGATGAGGGCCATGGCTTTGATTACCATAACCTGCCAGATCCTACCGCACCCGAGAATCTTGAAAAACCAGGGGGTCGCGGAATTTTTCTGATGAAGCATCTGGCAGACGAAGTTGACTTTTCCGAACAGGGAAAGGTTGTAGAGCTTCGATTCTACATCAATTGATGGCCATCCGGTATTTTTCTGAGGACACGGATTTCAAACCCAGCCAGCCACGAAAGCGCATTTCCTGGATTAAGTCCATTATCAAGAAGGAACATGCGGAGCTTGATTCAGTTAATTATATTTTTTGTAGTGATCGCTTCCTATTGGCCCTAAACCAGGAGTACCTTGGTCATAACACCTACACGGATATTATCACGTTTAATACTTCATCTAATGCAGGGAAAATCTCTGGTGACATTTACATCAGCATTGACCGGGTACGGGAAAACGCCAAGAAATACAAGGCAATCGAGAATGATGAGCTAGACCGGGTCATGATCCATGGCATCCTTCACCTTCTTGGATATAAGGACAAAAATCCCCAGGAAAAGGCCAAAATGCGCAAGAAAGAAGAAGCTTGTCTATCTTTGCGTGATTGATGTTCCACGTGGAACAAGAAATCCTTAAAGTCTCAAAAACTGTACGTTCCACGTGGAACAAAAGAGTGTTTGAATGTTTCCTGAATACGACATAATTGTAGTGGGTGCCGGGCATGCTGGTTGCGAAGCTGCTGCTGCTGCTGCCAATATGGGTTCAAAAGTGCTATTGGTAACAATGAATATGAACACCATAGCCCAAATGTCGTGCAATCCCGCAATGGGCGGTGTAGCCAAAGGTCAAATTGTACGTGAAATTGATGCCCTTGGCGGATATTCCGGAATTATTTCCGATAAATCTATGCTCCAGTTTCGGATGCTGAACCAATCAAAAGGGCCAGCCATGTGGAGCCCTAGAACCCAGAATGACAGAATGAAGTTTGCTGAAGAATGGCGTTTGGCCCTGGAGCGAACTCCTAATATTGATTTCTGGCAAGAAATGGTTTCTGGGATTGTAGTAAAAGGAAAAAAAGTTGTGGGAGTACGAACGGCTCTTGGAATTGAGATTCTGGCAAAAGCAGTTGTACTCACTAACGGGACCTTTCTAAATGGAAAAATTCATATCGGAGAAAAGAATTTTGGCGGTGGCCGGACAGCCGAAAAATCTGCAACCGGTATAACCGAACAATTAGTTGAGTTGGGCTTTGAGTCTGGCCGAATGAAAACGGGCACACCACCCAGAATAGATGGAAGATCACTTAATTACTCATTAATGGAAGAACAACCTGGAGATTTAAACCCAGGGAAATTCTCCTATACGGATACAAAACCCCTTGACCACCAATTAAGCTGCTGGATCACCTATACCAATGAGGCTGTCCACAAACAATTGGAAAAAGGATTTGATAAATCGCCCATGTTTCAAGGCCGAATAAAAGGTCTCGGTCCGCGCTATTGTCCGTCAATCGAAGATAAAATTAATCGATTTGCTGAGCGGGATCGCCATCAAATCTTTGTGGAACCCGAGGGTTGGAATACGGTTGAAATATATGTCAATGGGTTTTCCACTTCTCTGCCAGAAGATATTCAATATCAAGCACTTACAAAAATACCCGGGTTTGAAAACGCCAAAATGTTTAGACCCGGCTACGCTATCGAATATGACTACTTTCCACCCACCCAACTCAAACTTACATTAGAGACTCAACTTATTGATAATCTGTATTTTGCAGGTCAAATTAACGGTACTACCGGCTATGAAGAAGCAGCTTGTCAAGGATTGATGGCGGGGATTAATGCACACAACAAAGTGCATGAAAAAGCTCCCTTCATCCTAAAGCGATCAGAAGCTTATATTGGGGTGCTTATTGATGATCTGGTAAACAAAGGCACACAAGAACCTTATCGGATGTTTACATCACGTGCTGAATATCGCATTCTGCTTCGACAGGATAACGCAGATATCAGGCTAACAGAAAAAGGATATGCATTGGGTCTCGCCTCTGCTGAACGGTTCGAGAAGGTGCAACAAAAAAAGCTGGCCATTACAGTACTCTCCAAAGAACTCAACGAGCTTCGCGTTGAGCCCGAACTTGCGAATGATGAATTAGAAAAGCTCGGCACTTCTGTAATCAACGAAAAAATTCCTGCCGTTAATTTGCTCAAACGACCGCAACTGGGAATCAACGATCTTAAAAAATTAGATTCGTACCTCGCTAATAAACTCAACGCTTTTTCGGAGGAAGTTCAACAACAGGTTGAAATAAATCTGAAATACGAGTCCTACATTGATCGCGAACAAAAACTCGCAGAAAAAATCGAAAGCCTTGAAAATTATACCATTAAACCTGATTTTGACTACGACCGTGTAAAGGCTCTGTCATCCGAAGCCCGTGAGAAATTAAAACGGATCCGACCTGCTACCATCGGACAAATGACCCGAATAAGTGGAGTGTCTCCTGCGGACGTTTCCATTTTAACCGTCTATCTTGGCAAATAAATGATGCTGGAATCCGTACAGTCTTGCCCTATCTGCAAGTCGACCCATTTCAATTCCTTTCTTACAGCAAAAGACCACACGGTTAGTCACAGCATCTTTACTATAAAAGAATGTAGCCAATGCGGGTTGGGAATTACTACTCCACGACCATCAGCAGATGCAATCAGCCCCTACTATCAATCTGAACACTATATTTCTCACAGCGGTGGCACCAAAACCTTAATGGACCGCATCTATCGAGTAGCCCGCAGATTTACCCTTGCCTGGAAATATCGCTTGATATCCAATCTCAACACCACACCTGCGCGATTACTGGATTATGGTTGTGGTACCGGAGATTTTATCCTCTACTTTAAACAGAAGGGCTGGAATACGATTGGAGTAGAACCTTCTCCAACAGCCCGCAACAAAAGTCTTGAAAAAAAACTTGATGTCAGGTCAACCCTTGAATCAATCCCTGAAAAGTTCGAGATCATCACACTTTGGCATGTACTGGAACATATTCACAATTTAGAACAAGTAATTAGCCAGCTTAAAAGTCTTTTAAATCCTCACGGGCACCTGTTGATAGCGGTACCCAATCATTTATCGTTTGATGCAACCTATTACCAGTCATACTGGGCGGGGTATGATGTGCCACGTCATTTATGGCACTTTTCAAAATCCAACATGGAACAATTTTTGAATGACCACCAATTAAAATTGGAAAAAGTAATCCCCATGAAATTAGATGCTTACTACGTATCATTATTAAGTGAGCTCTATAAAAAACCTGATGCGAATCGAATGTCCACATATTTAAACGCATGGATTATAGGTCTGAAATCCAATATAAAAGCACGACATACCGGTGAGTATTCTAGTCTTATTTATGTCACTTCCTTAACATGAATCGGAGCCAATATATCCTCCTACTGGTTACTCCATTATTTTTTACTTGTGCCAACCAAACAACACCTACCGGTGGGCCCAAGGATGAGGAACCTCCTGTCTTAATAAACTCTACCCCCAAGAACAACCAGAAAAACTTCACAGGAAGAACTATTGAACTAACCTTTAACGAAGATGTCAAACTAAAGGATCCCAAAGAAGAGATCATGGTAACTCCTACTATTGGCAAAAACACGAAACTCACGGCCAGGCGTAATAAAGTTATTATTGAGCCAGAACTTTCCTGGAAAGAAAATACGACCTATAGCTTTTCATTTCGTGAAGGAATACAGGATATAACGGAAAGTAATCCCGCTGAAGATTTACGATTAGCGTTTAGTACGGGTCCCGTGATCGACTCACTATCGATCTATGGAAATGTCAGGAATATGTTTTCGGAAAAAATTCCAGATAAAATTACCATCGGCCTTTATGAAACCGATACATTTAATATCTACGAACATAGCCCTGCCTATTTCACCAAATCCAATAAAAAAGGAGTGTTTGTACTTCCTAATTTAAAATCAGGGAAATACTTCATTTATGCCTTTGAAGACAAAAACAAGAATTTAAAGGTTGAAAGCAAAAGTGAAAAATTCGCTTTTCAAGCTACGCCAATAGATTTAAGAGGACCTATTGACTCTGTCACGCTTAACCTAATAGCAGTTGACGCCAGAATACCCGCGATCACAACAGTACGCCACACCATGGCTACCTCCTTGGTAAGGTTTAACAAGTCGATTGATTCGCTATCGGTACATCTACCGAACTCATCTTCTGTTATTTATACATTTGGTGACAATAAATCCGAATTAATATTTTACAAGAACTTTCCAAAATCTGATTCTATACGTATTTCCATTTATGCCCAGGACAGCCTTCGACAAAAGTTGGATACAGCAGTATATCTTAAATACACTGAAACCAAAATGGCTACTGAGAGTTTTAAATCGAAGGAACTCTTATTTGAATACAATCCGCTTACTCGCCAACTTCAGCATATTATTTCCATTAATAAATTATTGGCAGAAATTAATCCTGATAGTATTTATATAAAAATAGATTCCCTCCATTCTTTACCTGCGCAATCCAGTGGGATCTCTTATGATACTCTTAATCATACTGTTACTTTTCGTCAACTACTTACCATAAAACCAGATTCAGTTAATAAGTCTACTAAGAAGAAAACTTCTCCTCAATTAATTTATAATAAAGGAGCTATTATCAGCCTTGATGCAGATACCCTAAGCAGGATTTTGAAAGATATCGACATCCCTAAAGAAGACGATACCGGAATGGTAACCATTGAAATAGAGACTGCTCAGGAAAATTACATTATTCACTTACTTAAAACTGATAACACCATCATTCAGACGACTAAAAAAGTAAACTCGCATACTTTCAAATATCTAAAACCTCAGGAATACAAAATACAAATCCATATTGATTCAAATAAAAATGGTAGGTGGGATCCTGGAAACTTTATGTTGGGTATCGAACCCGAAAAAATATTTTACTATAAATCCGAAGAAGGTAAATATACATTTCCAATTCGAGCCAATTGGGAATACGGACCCTTGTTAATAAAATTTTGAAAAGTTGTTATTTGCTGTGGAAATCATCCATTGTTCATCAAAATAGTAAAGCTTGTATACTCTTACCGGTATAAATAGTTGAGTACATAAGCTACCTATTAGTTATTAACACATTGTTAATTCCAGTCTTTGAATCATTAACATTAAGCTGGAAATGTTCATAAATTACCAATACATTAGCCTCTGAGTAGAAAACTAAATCCCTCATCCATCAGGTTATCCACAATTCATGAACTTACGTAAAAGTCAATTAGATCAATCCACAAATGCACAGGGATAACTTCAATAACATATATTTTAAATATTTAATAGTACTTATTGGCTCAATCTTCACATGTTCAATAAGTGGCACGACCTTATTTGGACAGGATTTACAGGAAATTCAAATTGCCAACGAATACATGAATCAGGGCCAAAAGGACAAGGCCCTGGCGCAATACGAACAGCTTGTGAAAAAAAATGAAAATATCCCACTCATTCACACCAATTACCTTAACCTGCTACTGGATGCCGGACAATACAAGGAAGCCGAGCAATATGTTGAGCGAATTATTAAACGAGATAATCGAATCAACTATCGGCTTGATCTAGGCATTATCTACGTTCGGTCCGGGGATTTAACCCGCGCAGATAAGTATTTCAAATCCTTGATAAAGGCACAAGGCGAGGATTCCTATAAACTTAAAACCATTTCGGATTATCTGGCATCCCGTAATCTGGTGGAGTATTCGATCGAAGCTTTGCAACAAGCACGATCCAGTTCCGGAAATTCCAACATCTATACACTTGAATTGGCCAATCTATATCGTATGTCTGGAAATCGTGACGCTATGGTTGCGGAATATCTCAACTATGTAACCCAAACCCCGGCCAATATTTCCTACATCAAAAACCTGATGCAGATTCTATTGACAAAACCAGAAGAGTTGGAGACCTTAGAGCGACTGCTTTACGAACGGGTTCAGCAAAATCAAAACTCGGAAGTTTACGCGGATTTGCTCATCTGGGTCAATTTGCAACAGAAGAATTTTTATGGCGCATTTATTCAGGCCCGTGCTTACGATAAGCGATTTAAAAAGGAGCAATCCAAAACATTGGAGATCGCCCAGATTGCGTTGAATAACGGTGACTATGAAAATGCTGATCGCAGCTTCTTATTCGTTATCAAAGAATACGCCAATACACCTAGTGAATTGCCAGCACGCTTGGGCTTAATTCAAGCCCGCGAAGCAAAGGTAAAGCAATCATACCCGGTCAATCGCGACTCGGTTTCCTATTTAATTTCTGAATACAATGTCTTTCGAAAAAACTATCCCGATAATCCGAACTCCTATGAAGCCATTTTGAGTCAATCGCTCTTATATGCCTATTATATTGATCAAAAGGACTCGGCAGTGGCTTTGCTGAATCGACTGATTGCCAATAACAAAGTGTCGCCAACCTTGAAAGCAAAAGCCAAAATTGAATTGGGTGATATCTATCTTTTGAAGGAAGAACCTTGGGAGGCAACACTATTGTATTCCCAGGTTGAAAAATCACAACGGGAAGCGCCATTAGGCTATGAAGCAAAACTACGCAATGCTAAACTCTCCTATTACAAAGGCGAATTCCTGCTGGCCCAGGAGCATTTGGATATTCTGAAGCAGGCTACTTCACGTGAGATCGCCAATGATGCTATGGAGTTAAGTATGCGGATCAAGGAGAATACCACGTTTGACTCCACCGGCAGTGCATTAAAAGAATTTGCAGCAATCGAATTGTTAATCACCCAAAATAAAAATGAAGAGGCTTTGCAGCGCTTGCAGAATTTTACCACCCGGTTTGATTCCCGATCGATTTGGGATGATGTTTACTGGCAGGAAGCCAACCTGTTGATGAAGCGAGGTGAATTCCAGGAATCGCTTACCGTATTAGGCAAGATACTAACCGACTTTAGCGATGATATTCTGGCCGATGATGCCTATTTTCAACAAGGCGAGATTTACGAACGCAACTTAAAGGATAAGGATAAAGCGATGGAAATCTATCGGGATTTTCTTAATCGCTTTCCGGGAAGTGTATATGCGGCAGAGGCTCGCAAGCGTTATCGGGTATTGCGAGGCGATTTCTCAGAATCACAACCCAGGTTTTGAATCATCAGGATATAGTCAGGCTGTTTGTTAAATGGGGCTATGTATGGCTTTTCATGGTGTTGCCTTTTTATGCCTTACCTCAGAGCTCGGTAAAAATAGCCGGCCATCGGGGTGGCTATTACTTTCAATATCCTGAAAGCTCGATTTCCCTTTTTGAATTTATTGCCAAACGGTTTACACGCGATACCATTATCGTAGAAATCGATTTGCGAAAAAGTAAAGACGGAACGCTATACCTGATGCATGATGAAACCTTGGATCGAACAACAACCGGTACGGGTAAAGTGAACGAACGGACAAACGACTACTTGAATTCTCTTTGGCTTAAAACGAAATCTGGCAAAATTACTACTCAAAAAATACCCTCGTTTGAGGATATCCTAACCGTAATTAAGAACCACAATCTCAACCTCATGTTGGATATCAAAGAACCAATTCATCAGGAGGTTTTGGATCAGGTGAAAAGGCACCACCTTGAAAACCGGGTGTTGGTACTCACCTTTCGACCCGAGTATACCCAATTGGTTGCGGAACACCATCCCGCCATTTTACTATCGGCACTGATCGAATCGGATACTGATCTGAATTTTTTTAACCAACTCCCGGTACAACCAGGCAAACGAATTGCCTACATCAATGCCAAAACACCTGCGGCTCTGATTGCCCGATTACGAGAAGAAAAAATTCTAATAATGGCCGATGTCAGTGAAGATCTGCGGAATGCGGGCAAACCTCTAAGCGATGAGGGGTACAGGCAGAAAGTACTGGAGCAAAATTTGGATCTTCTGATTTGTGATTTTCCCATTGAAGCCCGAAGAGCATTGAATAAATGAAGTAGGTTAATTCGTGGCGTGCTGGTAGCCCATGAATAAAGTGGCTTGCCGATAAAATCCAATTGCGTTACCTTTCTTCACCTAAACTCATTTTCCGATGCGCCACCTCGTTTATGCAATCTTGTTTGTTTCATCCTCTACGCTCGCACAAACCAAAGCCCTTGTAGGCGGTACTTTAATTGATGGCTATGGCGGTAAACCCTTACTCAACTCGGTTATCGTTATCGAAGGGGAACGCATCAAAGCCATCGGCACGGTGGGCAACATCGAGATTCCTAAAGGAGCAGAAATAATTTCAACGGAAGGCATGAGTGTGTTACCCGGACTATGGGATATGCATGTGCACCTGATGATCAACGGCCACAGCGACTATACGCATTGGGATAAAAAGTACATGGGCATACAGGAGACGGTGATCATGCCTTCGAGTGCACATCAATTGTTATTGGCCGGTATTACCAGCGCGCGCGACCTTGGAGGACCGCTGGGCCCAAGCATTTCTGTGCGCGACCGAATCAATAAAGGTGAGATACCCGGACCCACCATGTACATGAGTGGGCCTTTCATTCAACACGAACCTTATCCGGGCACGGCTGAATTTCGCTGGGGCGTAAAAGGCGCTGAAGATGCACGAGCAAAAGTAAGATCCCTGGCCAAAGCCGGAGTGAACTGCATTAAACTCATTGATCAGGATGAAATGACTGAGGCCGAATATATGGCCGTGGTAGATGAAGCCCATAAGAATAAATTAAAAGTAGTGGCCCACTCACACCGTCCCGATGAAATCCGCAGAGGCTTAAAAGCCGGAGTTGATAATTTTGAGCACACAGGGTTAGCGGCAGCACCTGAATACCCGGAAGACATCATCGCAACCATTAAGGAACGCACGGCCAAGATGAATCTTGGTCCGTTGTTTTGGACGCCCACCATCGAAGGACTGTATAACTTCGAGTCGGTACGCGACAATCCTGAACATTTAGACAATACCAGTTGGCATTTGGGTTTGCCCGATTCCATTATTGCCGACATCAAACAAAGTATAAAGTACCCAGCGCGTTTGAGTTACTTTGGTTTGAATCCGATTCGCAAGCCCACACTTGATAAAAAAATCAATCAGCTAAAGAATGCAGGCGTGGTCCTGTTGGTGGGAACCGACAGCGGGATTCCGATGAAGTTTCACAGCCAAAGCACCTGGAACGAATTGGATGTGTGGGTGAACCGGTTTGGGTTTGACCCGATGTACACCATTCGGGCCGCAACTTATTGGCCAGCTGTTGCCATGGGGGTTGAAAAAGATTTTGGCACGATTAGCGAAGGCAAGTTTGCCGACATCATTGCCGTAAAGGGTGATGTGCTGAAACATATTGCGTTGTTACAAGATGTGAAGCTGGTGGTGAAGAAGGGGAAACGGTATAAATAATCTACCGTTAGCAAATCTGTCCACCTAAACGGAAGCGGCATAGGATTTTATCAGGCACTTACCAGAACATCATGACCGAAAACGAACGGAAGCGATCAGATTCGCACAGACCGATTCGTAAATTAACCGGAATAAGGCTTTAGGTTTGATTGGCCCGATGTTGGTATTACCGCTGCACTAGACAAGTTCCGCCATGCTTACCAATTACATCAAGATTGCCCTGCGCAGCATTTCTAAGAATAAGCTGCATACCATCATCAATGTCGCGGGGCTTTCCATCGGCTTGGCGAGTGTGTTTTTAATGGCCTTTTACATTCAGTACGAAACGGGGTATGATAAATTTTACCCGGAGCCAGAAAATCTCTACCGCATAACCTGGGAAAATGAGAATCCGCAAACCCGCACGCCACACCCGATGGCTCAGGCGCTGGTAATGGATTTTCCGGAAGTCGAAAGCGCGGTTAGTCTTTCACCGTTATGGGCAGCCGGCCTTACACGCGAAACCTTTTCCATCCACAATCCGGAAAAGGATTTGCGCTTTGACGAGTCGAACATTCTGGCTGTCGATACCACTTTTTTTGAGGTGTTTGGATTTCCTATAGTCAGGGGCAACGGTCGACAGGCATTAAAAAACATCAACGGAATTATTCTCACACAAACAACTGCAAAAAAATACTTTGGAGATGAAAACCCGATGGGAAAACAATTGGCCGTCTATCCGGATTCTGTTTTTCTGGAAGTGATGGCAGTGGTTGAAGACGTTCCCAAACAATCCCATATCCAATTTGATTTTCTGATTTCCTACTTGCGCGAAAAATCCTACGATCCGGAAGATAGCTATTACTCGTGGGCGGACTTTGGTCATTATAATTACATTCGATTAAAGCGCGGCACTAATCCAAAAGCATTGGAAGGCAAGTTGATGCCGTGGATCCGCAAATACATCAACGTTTCGGATGAACAATTTGCCATTGCCGTAGCCAATAACATCGGATTTCGGGTTCAACCCGTTACTGATATTCATTTGAAGTCGCACCTCCGGTGGGAACTCGAACCCAATGGGAATATCGAATATGTCTATATCATGGTTGCTGCTGCCCTGCTAACCCTGATCATCGCCTGCATCAACTTTATGAATCTGATGACCGCAAAATCGGCTGATCGGGCAAAAGAGATAGCCATTCGCAAAAGCATGGGCGCGCTCCGTCAGCAACTTTCCCTGCAGTTTTTGAGTGAATCAGTTTTTATTAGCTTGATGGCCATCGTAGTGGCTGTTTTGCTGCTGGAAGGAGCGCTTCCATTTTATAACTCCTTAACCGGACATTCCATCAGCCTCATCTATGCTGAAGTGTTACCGGGGTTATTACTCTTTGGTTTATTGATGGGGTTGCTTTCGGGAATTTACCCCGCCCTTATCTTATCGGGTATTCAGCCTCATGGAATTTTGAAGGGGAAATTTCAAACTTCTGGCTCGGGTAACCGTTTGCGCAGCACCTTGATTGTCGTTCAGTTTGCCATATCCATGATCTTGATTTCGGGAGCGCTGATTATCTTCAATCAACTTGACTATATCCGCAACAAAAATCTGGGTTTTAATCAGGAGGAGTTGTTGGTTGTACCGTTGAAGAATGCAGACCTGTCCAGGCGAATAGAAACGATCAGGACAGAACTGTTGAAAATCAAAGGCATTACCGCAGTTTCAGCAAGTTCAAACATGCCCGGAGGCCAATTCAATCAGAATGGGATTTCTCTCGTAGAAAAGCCACAGAATGAAATCAGTTGCTCGGAGGTATTTGTTGACCTTGAGTTTTTAAAGGTGATGAATATCGAATTGACTGAAGGCCGGTTTTTTGAATATGGGAATCTTGAGGATAGTACCCTGCATTTCGTAATCAACGAGTCGGCCGCCAGGCAGTTGAATACCCCCGATATTATTGGAAAAGAACTTCATTGGTATGCGTATGATGATGACCGGCCCGTGCGGGGTAGTGTTATCGGGGTGGTTAAAGATTTTCATTTCCAATCGTTGCATGATCCCCTCCGACCCTTGCTCATGGTTTTGAATCCAGCCTATAACCATTTACTGATAAGACTGAATCCTGAAAATTTTGATGATCAGCTTGCACAAATTCAAGATGTGTACGAACAGGTTGACCCAAACTTTATTTTTGAATTTGATTTTTTGAGTGACCGATTAAATAAGCAATATGAAGCCGAACAACGCACGGGCCTGATGTTCAGTATTTTTGCTTTTCTGGCCATGGCCATTGCTTGTTTTGGATTGTTTGCAATCGCCATGCTCAGTTTTCATCAGCGTGTGAAGGAAATCAGTGTGCGTAAAGTATTAGGCGCATCGTTGTTCAATTTAATGGTGCTCCTCTTAAAAGACTTCACTCGTTTAATTGTTGTGGCGGTAATGCTGGCATCCCCGGTGGCCTGGTGGATGATGAATCGTTGGCTCAGCAATTTTATTTACCAGGTTGAGATTTACCCATCCGTATTTTTGGTTTCAGGCATTTCCTTGGTACTGTTGGCCTGGTTAACACTCAGTTACCTCACCCTTAAGACCTCCCGCGTGAATCCGGCAGAAACTCTCAAGGCGGAATAAGAACAGAAATTTCTGTTTCGAGACGGCAGCTTTAAAATTCAGCAAGTTTCGGGTCGTTTATCATGTGGCTTTATTGAAAGTTTGCGCTATCAAAATTAAACGCAAGCATGAAGCGCAAGAAAATATTCTGGGTTTTGGTGGGAATTATCGTTGCGCTGGTGGCCGCAATAAAAACCAATTCCATGGACAAGAAAACATTCATTCTGATTCACGGTTCCTGGCACAGTGCCTGGAACTGGCACAAGGTAACTCCCATACTGCAACAAGCAGGACACACCGTATACGCCATTGACTTACCCGGGATGGGTCGGGATAAAACACCCATCGGGCAGGTCAACTTTAAGACGACCGTTCAATACCTATGCAATTTGCTGGATGAGATTGATGGCCAGGTGATTTTGGTAGGGCATAGCAAAAATGGAATCATGATTTCTCAGGTCGCGGAATACCGCCCAGACAAAATCGAGAAGCTGATTTATCTCGCAGCTTACCTCATACCCCATGGTCAATCTCAACGTGAATATTCTGTACAGGATACGACCGGGTGGTTGAAACCGTACGTGACGGTACACGAAGAGACAAAATCCACTACCCTGCGTCCGGAGATATACAAGGATGGACTTTATCATGATTGTGCGGATGACATCACAGAAATGGCGAAAGTAATTTTAAGCCATGAACCTATTGAGTCCGGTATAACCCCGCTGATGCTTACCCCTCAAAATTTTGGACGGGTACCTCGGTATTACATTGAGTGTACCGAGGATCGTGCAGTAACACCCTTCATCCAGCAAAAAATGTATACCGAAACACCTTGCAAGCGGGTGTATCAAATGCAAACCAGTCATTCACCATTTTTCAGTAAACCGAATGAATTGGTAGAAATTTTTTTGGAGATTGCCGCGGATTGATTCTCGTAGACGAAAGCATTAACTTTAAATGATGAAGATTAAATTGCTTTTCGCTGTGTTGGTTGTTTCCATCTCGGCTTGTTCCCAGAATCCGGATCAGCTCACCTCAATCCCCCATCCCTTGAGGTGGGAAAATCAACCCCTGCATTACCGGATTCAGAACAATGAATTAACGGTTGTTGCCGGAGAGAAAACGGATATGTTTCGCGACCCCAACGTTACCTACAATACCGATAATGCGCCCAAACTCCTGTTTCAGGCAGATGACGATTTTGTTTTAACCGCAGCCATTGAACATGCCTTTACCAACAAATGGGATGGTGGGGCACTTGTTTTAAAAAGCGATAGCATCAACTGGGTGAAGTTTTGCTTTGAAAAGGATTATACCGGGGCTCATCGAGTGGTAAGCGTGGTTACCAAAAATGTTTCGGATGACACCAATTCGATTGAAATCAAGTCAACGAAAGCGTATTTTAAAATGGCAAAAGCCGGAAATGTGATTACACTTTACTGTTCAGCAGATGGTAAAACGTGGTTACTGGTGCGTCATCTTCAATTTGATGCAAAGCCCGGATTTCACGTTGGCTTTCTGGCACAATCGCCAACAGGAACTAAATGTGAAGTCTCGTTTTCGGAGATCCGCTACGAAAAGAAAAAAATTAAAGATCCCTATACTGGTGAATAGCCATCTTGCCGAGGAGCAATGGACCGAATCAGAAACGCACACACCACCAGCACTCCAACCATCGGAAAGAGGAATATCAAAAAAGCACTGAAGTATGAAACCGTGACTTCAGGTTGAGGTAATACCTCAACGAGCCATTGCTTGCCTAATGGTCCATTCGAAAATGCAACATGTTGAATGACATTCCATCCCAGGTGGATTGCCACAGGAACGTAAAGCGATTTCGTTTTATCATAGGCATACGCCAGCACCAGCCCCATGGAGCCTGTCAGAAGGAAAACAACAGCCCATTGAACTCCATTTTCAAACCCGGTCGAAAACCAGTGAAAAGCACCAAATGAGATAGCCGAAATCCAAATGGCTTTGATACTCCCGATTTTTTTTATGAGCAGGTAAAGGAGCACTCCGCGAAAAATCAACTCTTCGAATAACACAGATTTAATAGTAAACCAGATACCCGAAAGAATAAGGTCAGCGCCAAGGTTGGGATTAAGTTGCCAACGTTGATGGGCAATCCACATTTTGAGCAAAAAGCCAGAGGTACTAAACGCAGCGGCTACAGAAAAGAATATGGCAAAATGCCTTAAACGCACGTTGTTTGGATTAAGACCCAACACGGAAAGATTCCGTCTATCAAAAAGCCAAACCAAAAGCCATGACACGGCCACTTGAACCAAAATTCCAGCCATAAAGTTTTCAGTTTAACCTTGGGCTTTATTGCGCCAGAGAAAGAATAGAAAGGTGGTTAACAGCAAGAGTATTACGCTAACAAATACCAGCAACTCGAACGTGGTCTCCGGAAAGTCAGAAGCTTGTGTTAGAAAGGCGAGAGCCAACAACAAAATGATTAGGCAAAAACCTGCTGAAAGAATGATGCGTTGTGATTGACTCATGACAAACCTATCATGTGCCGGCACCAGCTCTTGACCCCGCATCGTTTTCATAAAATCATCAAATGATAGCCCGAGAATGCTGGCTAACGTTTTTAAGGTGTGGCTGCGGGGAATCAGTTCTCCGTTTTCGATGCGCTGAATCGAGCGCATGCTGATGTTGGACTTTTCGGCAAGCTCTTTTTGCGTAAACCCTTTGGATAGCCTGCCATCGCGAAGCCAGGTAGCGGTCATTTCTTTAACGGTTTTTTGCATGCAAAACTATCCGGATCTAAAAGTACGACTAAAAATTTAGGCCGTCATGTACACGTCATTTTAATGACAGGGAGTATTCCATAATTTTAATCGACTGTTTTCGTTCTTTTCCCACAGTAAATTGACCCGATACTTCCGAACGATTATTCTATGGGCCATCCTGATTACCGTATTCCAACTCTTTCACCGGTTAGGGTGTCTATTTATTTAAATTTCTTTTTTTACTATCTTCAATACTCAGTTGACAAAAAACCCCGCCTACGCCATGAAAATTAACGCTTGTTGGACCCTAACCGCAGCCATCCTGGTGTTTTTATTGGCTTGTGAACCCTTTGAAAATCCTAACCGCGAACTGGTATTAGATTTACCATCCAAGCCGTTTACCTATTCGGTAGCGGGGGTTTCGGATGATGTTCCCACATTAGGGCGCGTTCTTTTTTACGATCCCCGGCTTTCATTAAATAACACGGTTTCGTGTTCCAGCTGTCATAAGCAGTCGCTGGCCTTTTCTGACAATGCTGCCCTGAGCCAGGGTTTCGAAAATCGGGTTACCACCCGAAACTCGATGCCCATTCAAAATATTATTTCCGATGCATTTCAGGAATTTATTCTGGCCGATCCGGATACGGTTTCCAAGGATTCCATCATTACTGACCCTGATGTGGTTGGCTATATGCCAGGGGTGCCAGTTACGGCTGAGTTTGTCACTACCCCCACCTCACTTTTCTGGGATGGTCGCGAAGGCAATCTAAAAGTAATGGTCACACGCCCGATCATGAATCATCTTGAAATGGGCATTCATGATATGGAGGCTCTGGCGCAAAAATTAAGTCAGATACCCGAGTATAAAACATTAGTAAAAAATGCTTTTGGGGATGAGGCCGTAACCGAGGAAAGAATTTCGGCAGGATTAAGCGCATTTTTGTTAAGCATCCGCAGTAACAATTCAAAGTTTGATCAAGCCACGAGTTCAACTAACAATACGTCTGTCATTAGTCTGGCGGCTCAGGAAGAATTAGGACGCCAACTTTTCTTCAATAAATTCAATTGTGATAATTGCCACAATGCTAATGGCTTTGCCGATATCGGATTAGATGCCTCACCTCGCGATCCTGGTCTTATGGATGCTACAGGATTTGATCAACATCGGGGTCAGTTTAAAATTCCGTCTTTGCGAAATGTAGAACTTACGGGTCCGTACATGCATGATGGCCGGTTTAAAACTTTGGAAGAGGTATTGGAACACTATAGCCATGGAATCAAAAACAGTCCCAATCTCGACAACCGGCTAAAGGGTGCAAATGGAAAACCGTTACAAATGAACATGACGCAAAGTGAAATTAAAGCACTGGCGGCCTTTCTGACCACATTAACCGATTACCAGATGATTTCCGATCCTCGGTTTTCAAGCCCGTTTCGGGTTAAGTAGGAGCACGGTTTGATGTCACGATTTTTATTTCTGTTGATCGGGTATGTTTTGCTTTTTTCAGACCCGGGATGGTGCCAATCGGTTTACGAACGAGGTTATTTCATTGATCTGAACAATCAGAAAACCGAATGTTATATCAAAGTAGAAGCCTGGAAGGCCCACAGCGAGATCACCTACCTAAAAAGTTATCACGATCAGCTGCAAACCAAATCACTGGATGACTTATCGGAAATTGCCATCGATAGCTTATTTAAACTTAAACGAGTAAATGTTCAGATTGACATCTCAGGTGATCAGGAGCCGTTGCTCAGTTATACACCGGAACCTGAGTGGACTGAAGAAGAAATTTTCTTATGGACACTGGTGGAGGGAGAAATCACCCTGTATGCCTACGAGGGCGGAGGGCTCAAACGCTTTTTCTATCAACGAAGTAATGAGCGAATTGAGCAACTTGTTTTTAAACGATACCACACCCAAACGGGTATTGAATGGAATGAATCGTTTAAAGAGACGCTATTCGAATATGTAAATTGTCGGGATAGTTTGCATTCTTATTTTAAGAACCTGCAGTACAATGAGCAATCGCTAACCCAGCATTTCATACGGGAAAATGCTTGCCGAAGTTCAGCCACAAAGGTATTCCCCATGAAGCGAGAAGATACTGTTGTGACATTGCCTCACCTGGCCAGTCTGGCTACGGAAGTAGTTACGCCCCGAGCAGCAAACCCTAAACCCAGGAATGTTAAGGAGCCCACCATTTTCACAGCCGATCGAAAACGAGTCCGTTATTTTGGGATCGAGATGAATCCCCTAATTCGGCAAATCATCAACTTGAATCCCAATAGCACCCCTACTAACAATCCGTTTCAACTCCAGTTTGCCTCGAATTCAAACAAAACAGGACGAGGGTATGCTTTGGGTTTTAGCTACCTGCGAACCAAAACGGTAGATAATCCCAGCACATCGCAACGTGAAACCATTAACCGAGAGATCGCCTTTCGGGGTGGATATGAACGCAAACTGCAACTGAGCAGACGGTGGATTGTGTTTTATGGGTACGATTTATTGCTTGGCGGAGCCACCTTTTACACCGAAACCAATGATCCGGTGTTTGGCACGATAGTAACAGAAACAAAACGCAACCTATGGGGGTTAGGCCCTCGGGCCGGGCTCATGCTATTATTGGGCGACCGCGTTACCGTAAGCACGGAATCCAATTTGTATTTGCGTTTTATTACCGATAAAACAACCCTGACAGGAACTGCGAACAGTGAGCAGCGAACCACCGAATTTGAGTTGACCCTTCCCATTGTACTCTTTCTATCAATCCGGTTTTAAGTTTCCAGTATTTCTGACTTCTTAACCTGAGGTCAGTTTTATGATCTCTTTCAAGGTGGTTAGGGTTTTTCTTTTCACACCGAAAAAGCTGCCGCTCACACCCCAATAATTTCAATACACTCCTGCACATTCAGCCTGCCTTGATTGAGTAGCGTTATTCCAGCACAATTAACTTAACACGTAATTATGAAAATCTGGAAAAACGTATTGTCTCGTATTTTGAGTGTTGCCATGGCAGCATTCTTAGTCGTTAACGTTAGCAGCTGCAATGATGATGACGACACGCCACAACCCACGCAAAGTATTGTAGCATTGGCGCAGGGGCAAAGCAATTTGTCTTCCCTGGTTAGCGCTCTTACCAAGTATCCTGACCTGGTTTCAACTTTAAGCGGCTCAGGTACTTTTACCGTGTTTGCACCGACTAATGAAGCCTTCACACAGCTTCTTGGGGTTATCGGACAAACCAGCATTGATGATGTACCGGAAGATGTGCTGAAATCCTTGTTGCAGTATCACGTGATTACTTCTGGTGCAGTTCGGTCAACTCAACTGCAGGCCGGCAACGTAGCCACCGCCAATGGCGAGAACATTGCTGTGACGGTTACTGGTGGAATTCGCCTAAATGGAGCAACCCAGGTTGTATCGGCCGACATCCTGGCGACAAACGGAGTGGTACACATAGTTGATCAGGTATTGGTTCCGCAATCCATTGGTCAGTTTGTTAATACGGTTGTAGAACCAGCTTACTTCAACAAGAACTTTACTACATTGATTGCTGCTGTTAAAGCGGCTAGCCCGGCCATTCTTCAAACTTTGCTTAGCAATGATAAGAAAACACTTTTTGCACCTACCAATGCGGCCTTTGAAGCAGCGGGTATCACCACCTTACCCAACCAGGCAACCCTGGATGCCGTATTGACTTACCATGTTATTGCTGGCGAGGTACGGGCGGCCCAGCTTCCGGCCAATACGGCCCCTTCTAATTCAGAAATAACCACCCTGGGCGGTAAAATTTATTTGAGCAACCGGGGAAGCAATGGCGTTTTCATTAATGGAACCACTCAGGTTACCACTACTGATATTGTGGCTGATAACGGAGTGGTGCATGTCATTAACCGCACGCTAGTGCCGCCTTCACAAACAATTGCGGGTATTGCAACTTCGCTTTCTCAGGGCGCACAACCTCAGTTTACGCAACTGGTAGCTGCTTTAACCCGTGTACCGGCATTATTGCAGGCCGCATCGTCAACCGATTCGAAGCTTACCGTCTTTGCGCCTACCGATGCTGCATTCGAAGCCCTGTATGATGCACTTGGAGTTAACGGGATTAATGATATTGAAATCGGGCTCTTAACCGCAGTTTTACAGCACCATATCGTGTCGGCTCCTACCACCACAACCGGAAGAGTATTTTCAACGGATCTGGTCAATGGTGCCGTACCTACCTTAAATGGAAACGTGACCATCAATGCCTCTAACGGAACCATCACTTCCGGTAATGGAACTGTAGCACAATTGAGCGCCACAACCTCGCTGTTGAATGTAAAGGCAACCAATGGGGTAATCCACACGATTAATTCGGTTTTAATACCGGCCGAGTAATCGGGTGATTTCAATTTGGAAATGCCTAGGTTTCTACTCGGGCATTTTCTCTTTAAACTCAAATTGAATTTGATTGTTATAACACAACTAGCATGTTTAGCGTCCGCCACCGGTATTTATACATCGTTCTGCTGGGAGTATACTCCTACATTAACATCGTATTAACCACCGGAAACACCTTTCTCGGAATTAACCTTCCGGAACCCGTATTTATGGCCAGTGTCATGGCTCTGGTGTTGTTGGTGTGGGAGGCAAACCGAGGTTTGCAGCGTAGTCTCGGCCGCATCCGGTTATTCTTACGAGTCAAACTGCATCCGTTAATTATTCATTTTGCATTAAGCTTACTGGTGGTTGCCATCATTGCCGGAGGCTCAACGCTTCTTCTTTCTAAATTTTATCCGCTCACACCAAATTCCCTGGGAATGCCGCTGAAACTCTCCTTAGGGTTTAGTTTCCGAATCAACCTCTTTCTGCATTGTATAAACGCCATCGTGTTCTTTATGAACAAATACAAAGTGGCGCAAGTAGAAGCCGAGCGGTTAAAGAAGCAGAGTATTGAAGCCCGGTTTGATGCCCTGCGCAGTCAACTTAATCCGCACTTTTTGTTTAATTCTCTGAATGTACTTTCAACGCTGGTCTATCGCGATCCGGATACTTCAGCGCGTTTTATTGAGCAATTGTCCAATGTCTACCGGTACTTGTTGTATAACCATGATCAGAAATTAATTACGCTTCGTGAAGAACTGGACTTTATTAAGTCGTATTGCTACCTGTTGAAAATGAGGTTTCAGGAAAATCTGCTGATTACACATGAAATTCCGGAAACAAAAAAGGATTACTATATAGCTCCGGCAACCCTTCAACTGCTTATTGAAAATGCGATCAAACATAATGTGGTGTCTCATAAGAATCCATTGGAGATTAAGATTTACTTCGAAAACGGAAAACCGGAAGTAAACAAAATTGTTGTTGAAAATAACCTCCAGCCGAAACCCGTGCAGGAATCATCATCACGCGTGGGGTTGAAAAACATAAAATCGCGGTATGCGTTTTTGGCTGGGCGCGATGCTGTGGAAATCATCACAGCACCTCGGTTTGTGGTAAAAGTTCCTTTGATCAAACTGGCGTACGAAAACGAGTAAGCATGAAGGTGTTAATTGTAGAAGATGAGAAGTTGGCAGCTGAGCGCCTGGGAGACATGATTAAGAAATATGATCCCAGTATTACCATTGCAGGCCCAATTGACACTGTTCAGGAATCCTCCCACTATTTGGCTGACCATCACGACATTGATGTCTTGTTTTTGGATATCCAATTGGCAGACGGAAAAAGTTTCGAATTATTTGAGCAAACCCCGTATTTCAAGCCGGTGATCTTTACTACAGCGTATGATCACTATTCCATCAAGGCATTCAAGTACAATAGTATCGATTATTTACTAAAACCAGTTCGTTTTGAAGATCTGACCTCAGCACTTAACAAGTTTAAGCGATTAAATCCAGCTGATAAAACCGGAGGTCTCTCCAAAGAGGTAATTCGTGAGTTGCTCAGCACGTCTCCTTTTAAGAAACGATTTTTAGTGAGGCAGGGAACCCGCATTCAGTATGTTCCGGTAGAAGAAATTGCTTATCTGTTTGCTGATGGAAAATTTTCCTATCTGGTTTCAAAGGCGCAAAAGCAATTTGTAATTGATCATACTCTGGAAGAATTGGAATCTGAACTTCTCGACCCCGCGTATTTTTTTCGGATCAGCCGAAAGGCCATTATTCGGATTGACGCCATCCATGAGGTGCGTACACAGGGCAATCGGCATGAAATCAATCTTTCTCCACCCTCCGATTTTCCGTTGGTGATTAGCCGGGATAAACATAAAGTATTTAAGGACTGGTTAAACCGGTAAAACACTTTTGACTTTGGTTGGTTATAGAAATAATCGCTGACCGCCCATGTTTAAATTCTTAATCGTAACCAGTGTCCTTGCATGTTGTGCTGGATTAGCACAGGCCCAAGACGTTATTGCCGAGGATTCGTTGCGCCAGCAAGTGTTGCAACTGCAACAGGATATGGACCGGGTAAAACTTAACCTCAACCTTGCTCAGACTAAATTTCAACAGGGAATAGCCCTGGCAACCATTGGATACACGGTGACTATTGCCGGAGGTCTAATGCTCGGACGAAGCAATGATGAACTGGGTCAGGTGTTGTTAGTCGCTGGCGGTGCTACCGGAATAACGGGTACTTTCTTACTCGTTGACTCATTTAAATATTTGGGCCGTGCTTCCGGCATGCCCAAGAAACGGAAGAAATAACTATTCGCTTCGCAGGGATTTAACCGGATCACTTGAGGCTGCCTTGACCGACTGAAAACTCATGGTAATCCAGCCAATAAGAAAGGCTGCAACCCCCGCCATCACATATACCCATACTCCAATTTCCACTTTGTAGGTATAACTCTTCAACCACCAGTTCACGGCATACCAGGCAAGCGGAGCAGCCAGGACAAACGCAATGATGATCAGCTTACCATATTCTTTTGAAAGCAGGAAAATGATGCTGGATACTGAAGCACCCAACACTTTGCGGATTCCAATTTCTTTCGTGCGTTGTTCTGCGGTAAAGGCAGTTAAACCGAAGAGCCCCAGGCAGGCAATGATAATGGCCAATCCGGCAAAGACGGCAAATGTTTTTCCAAGTCGTTGCTCAGTAGAATATAGGTTCGCGAAATCTTCATCGAGAAAGGAATATTGAAAGGGCTGACCGGGAGCAAGAGCCTTCCAGGTTTTTTCAATGGTTTCGATTACCGTTTGGGTATTTTTAGCTTCAAAGCGAAACGCAACGCTGCCATTATTGGGTCGTAGAAAGAAGGCAAGTGGAGAAATATTTTCCTTGAGGGATTCAAAATGAAAATTTTCAACCACACCGATTACCGTCCAGGAACCAACAGAATTCAAGTCCGGTGTGCCATCTGGTTTTTCATCCGTGAACGTGGAAATTTTTTTGCCAATCGGATCGGAGCCCAGGTTGAAGTACTGCACGGAGGTTTCATTGAGTACAACAGCGCTTGAGTCGGAAGGAAATTCTTCTGAAAAATATCGGCCTTCCTTGATCTGCATGCCAAAGGTTTTCAGGTAGTCATAATCAACTTCCCAGGTTTGCATACCGACCAAATTTTCCTGAGTCGGCTGTTTGCCCTCTGGCCAAAAAGTTTGGTCACTTCGCCAACCATTTACGGGCATAAATCCCGTGAGGGTTCCGCTTTGAATGAAACTGTTTCTCTTAACCTCCTCTTTAAATGCTTTTGCATTGTCGCGAAGGGCATACGCATCGTGAACAATCAGGACCTGATCCTTTTCAAATCCAATCTTCTTGTTTTGAATATAGCTTAATTGCCGGTAGACCGTCAGGGTGCCCACAATCAAGAAAATGGAGATCACAAATTGAAAGACCACCAAGGCGCTGCGGATAATCCCACTCTTCATTCCCAACGCCACATGTCCCTTCAGAACATTTACCGGTTTGAAGGCAGACAGAAAGAACGAGGGATACAGACCAGCCATAATTCCGATGATAACCGAGCCGAGGAGTACGATACCATAAAATCCAGCCTGTTGTAGGGGCAATATCAAGGATTTTTGAGCTAGTGTATTAAATACGGGGATGAACAGATAAGCAAGGCCAATAGCCAGAAAGAAGGAAAAGACGCTTAATAAAATGGATTCTGTCAGAAACTGGCGCACCAAGTGTGACCGTAAGGAACCCATCACCTTGCGTACGCCCACTTCTTTCGCCCGATTGGAAGAGCGGGCCGTGGATAAGTTCATGAAATTGATGCAGGCAATAACCAGGATAAAACCAGCAATGGCTGAAAACAAATAGATATAGGTGATATCACCATTGGGTCGTAATTCCGCGGTAAGATCCGAGTGTAAGTGAATATCACGCAGGGGAATTAAGGTATAGGCAAGTTTGTTTCCTGACGCTTCGAATTTTTCCATGGAAAAGTCTTCACCCAATACCTGTGCTGCTTGCGGCCCCAGATATTTGATCACCATCTGTGGAAACTTGGCTTCGAGCGCTTTGGCATCGGCACCTTCTTTCAGCAACAGATAGGTTTGAAAATTATTACTCAGAAAGACGGTGCCTTTAGCTTCCTCCAATCCGGCCATGGAAATCAGAATATCAAATTTAAAGTGCCCTGTTTCGGGCATATCCTCAAAGATGGCGGTCACCTTCATCGACCAGCGATTATCCAGGATCAGGGTTTGGCCCAATGCGTTTCCATCAGGAAAAACTTTATTCGCAATTTTCTGACTAATCGCAACGCTGTTGGGCTCGCGTAATGCCGAACCGGCATGGCCTTGAAGCACCGGTACGGTAAAGATTTTAAAGAACGTACTATCTGCCCAGATGACATTATCTTCTTTTATGTTCTCCGCTGTTTCCGAGGCCTTGACCAGGTACGAACCCCGGCTGCGGAAGCGGACAGCGGTTTCCACTTCCGGAAAATCCTGAATGATCACTTCCGCCATCGGGGCCGGGCATACCGCTAGCTGATAGTGATTGCCGCCAAATTTGATCTCGCCATTGACCCGATAAATACGATCGGCTTTTAGGTGATGCTTGTCATAGCTTAGTTCATTGATCACAAAGAGAACAATGACCAAACATGCCGCAATACCAATGGCCAAACCCGTAATGTTAATGAAGGTATAAAATCGATGCTTGGCAAGATTGCGTAAGGCGATGGTGAGATAATTCCGAAACATAAGTTTAGCTTGATGATTTTCGTGATAGATAATTTCTTGTTGGGTTTTACGTAAGCCTGCCGTGTGCCCGAATTTTTGTAATACCTGATGATAGGCATCGATGAAACGAGAACCCTTCTGCATTTCATCCTCAACGGCTGAACCAATATGATCAATCAGCTCATCTTGAATTCCATCGGCCACAATGCCGCGATAATTCAGGTCTTTGATGATAGCTGATATGGTCTTCGGTCAGTTTCACTCGGTGATGGTTAACTGATTTGTACCTGCAAGACACTCCCCATCGTATGTATAAACTCGATAAACTCATTCACCCGCTCTTTGACCAGGCTGCGTCCTTGCGGAGTAAGTGAATAATATTTACGGATCCGCTTGCCAATGGCTTCCGTTTCGGTTTTAAGCATTCCCTCAGCCTCCAGTTTGTGCAGGGTAGGGTATAACGCACCTTCGGTTAATAAAATCCGGTCATCCGAAAGCTCCTTAACGCGTTGTGTGATTTCATAGCCATACATGCGGCCATGGTCTTTAAGTACTTTTAGCACAATGGTTTGCAAGGTGCCTTTCAATAGCTCAGGAGAATGCATAACAGATTAATACATAAGAGAATTATGTATATAAGACGAGGTCCGCGGGTAACAGGTTGCATGCACAAGGAGTTTTTTCTGTAATTTCACCGCCAATCCTATGCGCTCTATTTACATTATTATCGTACTATTTCTGGTCTGGTGTGTTTTGTGTGCCCAATGGTATTTATTTTGGGTAAAAGGCCTGAGCACACAACCCGAAAACATTAATCCCCACGAATCCGCGCTTGCCATTGCCGAAATCCTGCTGATGATTTTGATTTCCGTGTTGATTGGATTTGCGATGGCCTGGTTGTTACAGCAACAAGCAATCCAGAAAAAAGAGTCAGTTATTCAGCAATTAAGAGATGATCATGCGGCCGAAGAGGCATCTCACCTTGAAGTTAGGAAGCAACTGGAAAAAACAGAATCGACTCTAATAAAAGCGCGTGAAGATTTCAGGACCGATTTTTTGACTCTATCCCGAGATAATGAGCGTTTGAAAACAGAATTAGACGATGCTCACCGGGACCTGGCTGAAAAACTTCGGTTACTGAGCGAACAAGAAGCGGAAAAGTCATTGACAGAAGATCACCTGAAGCAAGTGGAATTGAGCAAAGGGAAATTGGAATTTGAATTGAACGCAGCCAAAAAGCAATTGGCAGAAGCGGCCAATACCGTTAACCCACTCGTGCAAAAACCGGGCTCCAAAAAGCCATCTGACGAAAAGGATGATCTGAAATTAATCCGTGGGATTGGTCCCGCTATTGAGAAACGTCTTAATGCAGCCGGGATTTTCAATTACCGTCAGATCAGCGAATTCACAGAAGGCACCATTCAGAAAATTACCGATACCATTAAGTTTTTTCCTGGCCGGATTGAACGCGACCGTTGGGTAGAGCAGGCCTCGAAGTTGTATCTCGACAAATTGCGCAAGTAAACTTAACCGGCCGTAACCGGGGTAAGTCTTTGCAATAATTCGACCACACGTTTCTTGAGCAAGGGAAGGTTTTCCTTCACATCAATTGAAAGTTCCGTACTCATGGGTTGTATTTTCTCAATGGACATGACAAACAAATGAATCTCGGGTAACCGCCCCAGTAAACTCAGCCCTTCAACAAGATCTTTAAGGCCAATTTCATGCGTGCTCATCGCCTTGGGAAAGTCATGGGCAAAGCGGGGCGTGAGTTGGTGAATGGTTCCTGACGGTTGTCCATCCAGCGTTGCATCGATCAGGATTACATGGGGGTAGCTTTCCAGATATTCCATCAACTGAAACCCGGCTGTCCCTCCATCCATCACATCAGCCAGGCCGGGCTCAAGTTCACTCGCAAGTTCGCTAGCCAGGTGTACACCCAATCCTTCATCACCCATCAGGTAATTGCCAATTCCCAGAATCAAAATGGACGAGGCCATCCGTTATTTGACTTCTTTTTCTTTATTCTTCTGAAAGGTTTCTTCATCGATAAACTTCCAGCCGCCACCCATAGATGAAATTTCACCGTGACCTTCAACATAGTCATGATAAAAAACCAGGTACACGTGAATGACGGTAAAGAGAATGAAGAACCAGGTAGCCCAATGGTGAATGGTTCGTACCATAAAATCACCACCTAATAGTGTAGGTACCCAGGTAAATAAATCAGGAAGCCACCAATCGCTCATGGCCGAATACAATCCAAAACCGGTTATGCATTGCACTCCGAAAGCCAGGAACATGATAAAGTAAATGAATCCGGCCAACCGGTTGTGCCCGATGGTGTGAATATTAAATCCTTTCGTCATAAATATGTCTGACTTCAGGATGTTCCACATATCCTTAAAGAATTGCCTATTGGTGGGGATAAAATTTTTCCAATTAGCGTACTTGTTCCCGACAAAACCCCAATAGAGGCGAAACAGGAAATTAAACAGAAAGATATAGGCGGCAACAAAATGAATAAAACGCGTGGTGCCAAACCAGTAGCTGGACCAGGCCTCACGACTCGTCATAATGGCTGGTGGATTGCCAATGATAAATCCGGTGGCAATCAACACCAGAATACAGCCCGCATTTATCCAATGGTAATAACGCACGGGCAATTCCCACACAAATACTCTGCGGAGCATATGGGGTTTTGAAACGGCAGTGCTATCCATAAATAAACATTAAAGAACCTGAACTTTACTAATATGCTTTCCCTCTTCATCATACAAATGAACAGCGCAGGCAAGACAGGGATCAAATGAGTGGACGGTACGCAGGATTTCCACAGGTTTGCTTGCATCCGCTATTGGAGTGTCTTTTAAGGCAGCTTCATAAGCTGAGTATTTCCCTTCCTTATCCCGCGGTGAAGCATTCCAGGTAGAGGGAACTACCAGTTGATAATTCTTGATTTTCTGGTCCTCGATCACAATCCAATGGGCCAGCGCACCTCGGGGAGCTTCCGTATGGCCAACCCCCATTGCGGATGCCGGCCACGTTTCGGGTTTGAATTTTTCCATGCTGGCCATACGGGTATCACCAGTTCGAATATTGGTGATGAGCTGATCATAAAATTCAAGCGCCCATTGCGATACGAGTATTGTTTCTAAACCGCGTGCTGCGGTGCGACCCAAGGTTGAGAATAAAGCCGCAGCAGGAACATTGAGTTTAGCCAGCGTGCTGTTGACTACCTCTTTGAAATCTTCCCGACCACTGGCATACCCCACCAGAACACGGGCCAGCGGACCAACCTCCATCGCATTCCCCTTCCACCGAGGAGTTTTCAGGAAGCTATATTTCTCATCAATGTTCAGTTGATCGAAGGGAGGTTTGGGCCCCGTATAATTCAACTTGGTTTCGCCTTTCCAGGGATGCAACCCAACGCCATCGCCACCGGCATATTCATACCAGCTGTGAGCTATGTATTCCTGCACTTCAGAATCATGGCGTAAGTCCACCTCATGAATTTTACTCAGGTCTTTATTCAGGATGGCACCGGCAGGGAATTTATAATTGCCAACATCCGCATACGATGAAGTGGAAAGATCGCCATACACGAGGTAATTACCCAGCCCCCCGCCAATGCCGCCCCAGTCGAGATAATAGGGGGCAATGGCCAGCAAGTCGGGGATATACACTTGTTCTACAAACTCTTTCGCTTGCTTGAAAAGCTGATGCACATAGGCCAGTCGCTCGGCATTAATGCCGCTGGAGTCATCCAGGCTAATGGAGCACGCCATACCACCCACCAAAAAATTCGGGTGCGGATTCTTGCCTCCGAAAATCGTATGAATCTTTACAATCTCTTTTTGCCATTCAAGTGCTTCCAGGTAATGGGCAACTCCAATCAAATTTATTTCGGCTGGTAATTTATACGCACTATGGCCCCAGTATCCGTTCGCAAAAATTCCAAGCTGACCACTTTCAACAAATTTGGTCAGGCGCTTTTGCAAATCAGAAAAATATCCGGGTGAACTCTTGGGCCAATGGGAAATGCTTTGAGCGATTTCTGAGGTTTTTTTTGGATCGGCCTTCAGCGCGCTCACCACGTCCACCCAATCCAGCGCGTGTAAGTGATAGAAATGAACCACGTGGTCGTGGATGTTTTGAGCACAAAACATGAGGTTGCGAACCAACTCAGCATTTGGAGGCACGGTAATCCCCAACGCATCTTCAACAGCCCGGATGGAAGCGAGGGAATGCACGGTGGTGCAAACTCCGCAAACCCGTCCAACAAATGCCCAGGCATCGCGCGGATCACGGCCACGCAAAATTTCTTCAATCAACCGAACCATGGTGCCTGAACTGTAGGCTTCCTCAATTTTTCCATCTTTTATTTCTGCTTCAATCCGTAAGTGACCCTCAATGCGGGTAATTGGATCCACTACAATGCGTGCCATGATTAATCGTTTTTAAGTTCTTGTTCAGATTGTTTTCCTTCGGCTATCAAGCCTTCAACAATTTTGTGCTTACGCAGATTGGTAGCTATAGCATGGGCCGCAATGCCTGCGGCCGTTACTCCTAATGCTACCAAGCCCACCTGATCGGCATTTTGTTCAATGCCAAAGCCACCGGCATTTACCATACGTTCGTAGATAGGACCATTGTCCCAGAAGCTTTCTTCACTGCAGCCAAAGCAGCCATGCCCGGATTGAATCGGGTAGCTGACTCCATTGTTCCATTTCATAATGCCGCAGGCATTGTAGGTGCTGGGTCCTTTACAGCCCACCTTGTACAGGCAATAGCCCCGTTTGGCATTTTCATCATCAAAGGTTTCAACAAACATGCCGGCATCGTAATACGGCCTGCGATAACAACTATCGTGTACACGCTTCGAGTAAAATGCCTTGGGTCGTCCAACGCCATCCAGCGCAGGCAACGTATCAAAGGTGATGATGTGAACGAGTGTTCCGGCCATCACTTCACCAATAGGCGGGCAACCGGGCACTTTAATAATGGGTTTGCCTTTAATGATTTTGTGAATGGGTGTTGCCTGAGTAGGATTCGGTTTGGCGGCCTGTACACAACCATTACTGGCGCAACTACCCCAACAGATAATGGCCTTGGCCCCTTCAGCAGCTTCATGCAAAATATCCAGTGATGATTTTCCTCCAATCATACAATACACGCCATCGGCACCAGCCGGTACCGAACCTTCCACGCAGAGTACATACTCGCCATAGTAATCGTTCATGGTTTTATGCATGGCTTCTTCAGCCTGATGTCCCGCAGCGGCCATAAGCGTTTCGGTGTAGTCGAGAGAAATTTTGTCAAGGATAATGTCGGCTACTATCGGGTGTGATGATCGAATGAATGATTCACTGCAGCAGGTACACTCCTGAAAGTGCATCCAGATAACGGGAATGCGCGGCTTGGTTTTGAGCGCTTCGGCCACTTGGGCAACCCCGCTGGATTGTAGGCCCAGATACGCAGCCATCATGGTGCAAAATTTCATGAAGTCTCTACGCGAATAGCCTTTGTCACGAAGTTCTTCGAAGTAGGTCTTTCGATGAGTAGTTGTTTCGGTAAGCATGCGGATTGTTATTTAGAATGTTTCCAGAAAGACAATTCAGAAAACTGAAAAAAAAACAGTAGACAAGCTTACCTGAATCATAAATTCTACAGCATGACTAAATTCATTTTTGACGATGACTTTTATCAGTTTCAACATCGGCATGAAACGGTACATTAGAATTCACAAAATCCCGTTGCTATGAAATCACGCGTAAAAAAATCTGCCTTGGTTTTATTCAGTATGATGCCTGTTATAACATGGGCGCATCCGGGTCATGGTCATGAAAATCCATTGAGCCCGGGTCACTACGTTGCTAATCCTGAGCACTTTATTCCACTTGCTTTAACGGTGGCCGTGTCACTGGTTTTGATAGGCCTGTATCGGGTGTATGTGATGAAGCATATAAAATAACCTCACGGGTATGCATGAATTGTCCATTGTCATGAGCATCGTTGAAACAGCCGAGGAGAAAGTGAAGGAACATCAGGCCCACTCGGTTGAATCCATTGACCTGGTCATTGGCGATCTGGCCGGTATCGATAAGCATGCCCTGGATTTCGCCTGGGATGCAGCTGTCAAAAACACGGTGCTGCAACAAGCCACCCGTAACATCATTCACATTCCCGCACGGGCCCGGTGTATGGACTGCGATTGCGAATTCGCAATCAAGGAAGTGTATGATGTTTGTCCGCTTTGCGGTGAACCCCTGATTCAGATAATTCAAGGGAAAGAACTTCAAATCAAATCGATGATCTTAAACTAGATTCGTTATGTGCGCAACTTGTGGATGTGACAATGAAGCTAAAGTTTCAATTCACCGGGTGAATCCTGAAAAAGTGAACTGGGGCGAAGTGGTGTTTACCAGAAAGGAGGCGATTCCGAATTCGGATTCCCGAAAGGAAATCATCCTGGAGCAAGACATTTTGTTGAAAAATCAAACGCAAGCTGATTTTAATCGCAGGTATTTTCTCCAAAGAAACATGGTAGCGATCAACCTGGTTAGTTCACCGGGTTCGGGAAAAACCACGTTGCTGGAACGTACCCTTATGGATTTACAGGATGATGAAAAATTTTATGTGATCGAAGGCGATCAGCAAACTTCTAACGATGCTGACCGGATTGCGGCAACCCACGTACCGGTTGTACAGATTAACACCGGGAAGGGGTGCCACCTGGATGCTCAAATGGTTTGGGACGGGATTCAGCAACTGGAACCCCATGATAACTCCATCCTGTTTATTGAAAACATCGGTAACCTGGTTTGCCCGGCCATGTTTGACTTAGGTGAACAGGAACGGGTGGTGATCATCAGCGTAACGGAGGGCGAAGACAAGCCACTGAAATATCCCGACATGTTTGCCAGCAGTCAAGTGTGCATCATAAACAAAATTGATTTGTTGCCCTATGTGAATTTTGATATCAACAAGACTAAAAAGTATGCTCGTCAGGTTAATCCTACCATCCGGTTTATCGAGTTGAGTTGTACCACCGGACAAGGTATGGAAAGTTGGTATGGATGGTTAAAAAAGGAAAATGCCGAGCACACGGTAGTTCGCGTATGAGGTGGGTCCATGTTCATATAACCGGTATTGTACAGGGGGTTGGTTTTCGCCCATTTGTATTTAAGCTGGCCAATTGGCTGCAGCTGAAGGGCTGGGTTAGAAATGATGTTGACGGTGTTCACATCGAAGCAGGGGGTGAAAAGGAACAAATTGAAATGTTCCTGTACCTGTTACAGGATGATGCGCCCGCTCAGTCGCAGATCACCTCCTTTTGGTGCCAGGACATTGAGCCCTTAATGATTACCGACTTTCAAATACTGGAAAGCAATCCACTTGGTAAGCCTGATTTATTGATTACCCCTGATCTTGGCCTCTGTGAGGAATGTCGTCAGGAAATTCATGATCCTGAAAACAGAAGGTATCACTATCCCTTTACCACGTGTACCCATTGTGGTCCGCGCTATTCAATACTTCGTTCGCTACCCTACGACCGGCACACGACTTCTATGGAAGAATTTGAGATGTGCTTGCCCTGCACTCGCGAGTATCATGATCCCGTGAACCGCAGGCATTTTTCTCAAACCAACTCTTGCCCCGATTGTACGATACCCATCCGGCTTATAAGTAAACGAGGAAAAGTAATCTCCGAAGCGTGGCCAGAAATTCTTTCGTTACTTCTGGAAAATTTAAAGGCAGGTAAAATTCTGGCCGTAAAGGGAATCGGTGGCTACCTATTAATGGTCGATGCCAGAAATCAAAAGGCCATTCAACTTTTACGGGAACGTAAACACCGCCCGACAAAGCCCTTTGCCCTCATGTATCCCGATCTCGATACGTTACGGAAAGATGCCGAACTTGACCCACGGGAATCAGCGGCCTTCACAAGCATTCAAAGCCCGATTGTGCTGGTGAAACCCTCTTCAAAGCCAGCATCCGGAATATGTTTAAATCAGATTGCTCCGGGATTGAATCAGATTGGGGTTATGCAACCTTACTCGGCTTTATTCGAACTTTTACTGAAAGCGTGGGGAAAACCCCTGGTGGCAACCAGCGGTAATGTGAGTGGTTCTCCCATTCTATATGAAGATCATGCAGCGTTTGAAGAGTTGGCCGACATAGCCGATTTGTTTTTGATGAACGACCGTACCATTGAAATTGCACAGGATGATAGCGTGGTTCGGTTTGCCAATAAGCATCGTCTGCTGATCCGCAGATCACGCGGGTATGCCCCAACGTATTTCAATCAGAATCGGATTTCAGATGAATGTATCCTGGCCATGGGAGCTGATCTTAAAAGTGCCTTTGCTATTCAAGCTCATGGTAAAATATATATCAGTCAATACCTGGGCGATCTCGAGAGTTATGAAAGCCAGCAATATTATCGCAGAACGATTGAACACCTGATTAACCTGTTACGAGTTAAGCCACAGCGAATCTTGATTGATGCCCATCCGGGATACTATTCAGCAGAACTTGGAATTCAACTTGCCAGGCAGGCGGACATTCCCGTGGATAAAGTGTATCACCATCAGGCACACGCGTGGTCGGTGCTGGCAGAAAACAATTTATTGCAGTCCACGGATCCGGTGTTGTGTGTGGTTTGGGACGGAACCGGCTATGGTCAAGATGGCCAGATCTGGGGTGGAGAGTTTTTTGTTTACCACGATAATCAAGTCACCAGAAAAGCTCACGTGCAGTATTGGCCGGCCACTACAGATGACCGCCTGGCTCGCGAACCCCGGCTTTCCGCTTTGATTGCATGTTATGATCAACCGGATGCAGAAGTGTGGCTTAGACCCAAGTTCAACGACAATGAATGGAACTACTTTCAGAAATGGCTTCAATCTAAGCCCAGATTGAGAATGTCGAGCATGGGCCGCCTATTTGATGCAGTGGCGTCCTTATTGAGCGTTACCGATTACAATTCGTTTGAAAGCGAAGCCGCCATGCATCTTGAGGCGTTGGCAGAAGCCGGCATTTGCCAGGAGCGTTATTCCGTTTTAGTGGATGGAGATGAATTGAAGACCGATCACCTGATCACTCAGATATTATCGGATTTGAAGAACCAGGAACCCAACGAAAAGATTGCCTATAAGTTTCATTATTATCTGGCGGATGCGATTCAGGAAATTGCCCAGCGAAATAAATTAACCAAGGTTGCACTAAGTGGTGGGGTATTTCAAAATCGTTTGCTAATAAATCTGATTGCTGAAAATCCTGATGCCCAGGTGTACCTTCCTGTTGAACTTTCGTCAAACGATGAAGGGATTGCCTTAGGTCAATTGATGTGGGCGTCTGTTCAACCCGAATCCACAGAAGTAGTATTGGACAAAGAACTAATATCAGCTTAGTATGTGCCTTGCAATTCCCGGAAAACTAACCTCGATTACCGGCCAACTGGACGAAACGTTTCGGTTTGGTAAGGTCTCTTTTGGTGGGATTATGAAAGATGTAAATCTTTCCATGGTACCTCAGGCACGGGTGGGCGATTATGTATTGGTTCATGTTGGTGTGGCGATCAGTGTGGTAGATGAAGAGGAGGCATTGAAGACATTTGATTACATCAAACGGATAGGAGAATTAAATGAATTGTCGGATGATAAGGCAGGCTAATGAAAACGTTTCATACCCATTGGTTTGTGTGGTTATCGCGTAGTTTAGCGATCCTCTTTACAGCCTTTATCAGTCTGTTTGCCCTGGATGCTTTTCAGCCGGGTAAAACATGGCAGGTAATAGCCTTAGATTTCCTGATTCACCTTATTCCTGCCTTTTTGCTGATCAGGGTATTGATTCTCTATTGGAGCCGCGAGTGGATTATCGGAATCGTGCTAATCCTATTGGGCATCACTTACCTGATTATTGCATTCGAACATCTTGACTGGGTTTTGATTATTTCAGGTCCGCTTTTTTTAATGGGCGGATTTTTTCTGATCAGCTGGTTTATCCGAGTTCATAAACTATGAAATACCTATCCGAATATCGCGATCAGGAATTGGTACACGAATTGGTGAATGAGATCAAGCACGTGGTGACCCAACCCTGGACGATCATGGAAGTATGTGGAGGTCAAACACACAGCCTGGTTAAAAATGGGATCCTGCAAATGTTGCCCGAACAAATCACGATGGTGCATGGGCCGGGTTGCCCTGTTTGTGTCACCCCAATCAGCATAATAGACGAAGCCATTTTGTTAGCCCAGCGACCCGAAGTAATCGTATGTTCATTCGGAGACATGTTACGGGTGCCAGGCTCAGAGCGAAGTTTACTGGAAGCAAAAGCCTTAGGCGCTGATGTTCGAATCGTTTATTCACCACTGGAAGCGGTACGCATAGCGAAGGAAAATCCCAGCCGCGAGGTAGTTTTCTTTGCCGTAGGATTTGAAACCACGGCACCGGCCAATGCGTTGTCGGTTATTCAGGCTAATAAATTAGGAGTTACGAATTACAGCTTGCTGGCATCCCATGTTCTGGTTCCTCCGGCCATGGAAGCAATTCTTTCCGATCCGGAAACCACAGTAAATGCTTTTCTGGCAGCAGGTCACGTGTGTACGATCATGGGAATTGATGAGTACGTACCCATTGCCGAAAAATATAAAGTCCCCATTGTTGTAACCGGCTTTGAGCCGGTTGACTTGCTTCAGGGAATCTATATGGCCGTTCGGCAACTAGAAGCAGGTATCGCCAAAGTGGAGAACCAATATGCGCGTGTGGTAATGCGGGAAGGAAATCTCCGGGCTAAGGATACGATTGATCAGGTCTTCGATGTTTCCGATCGCGACTGGCGCGGCATTGGAACTATTCCTGCCAGCGGTTGGGAAGTGAGCGACCGGTTAAGTCACTATAATGCCCGAAAAAAATTTAAACTACAACCAATGGCGGGGCGGGAAAACAAGAGCTGTATAGCAGGCGAAATCATGAAGGGCAAGAAAAAGCCGATGGATTGCCCACTGTTTGGCAAAGCCTGCACTCCTGAAAACCCACAGGGGGCTCCCATGGTGAGCAGTGAGGGATCGTGTGCTGCTTATTACCACTTCCGCAACTCACCTGTTGTTGAAAATTTTTTGTAAGTTACTTGTCGTGAATCGACTTGCCCTTCAACTTAATTGTCCACTTCCCAAGCTCGACTTCGATGTCATAACACTAGGTCACGGCAGTGGCGGATTATTAACTCACCGGTTATTGAATGCTGGCGTTTTTAAAATACTGGAGAATCCACTTCTTCAAGAGCAACACGATGGCGCCATGTTTAATTTGTCAGGGCAACTGGCATTTAGTACAGATAGTTATGTAATCTCGCCCATCTTTTTTCCGGGTGGTAATATTGGCGAGCTCGCAGTTCATGGTTCGATCAATGACATTGCGATGTGTGGGGCTATGCCCCAATACTTATCGCTGGCCTTTATCATCGAGGAAGGATTAACGATGGAAGAGTTCTGGGAGGTATTGTTGGGCATTAAGAAAGCAAGTGAGGCGGCAGGCGTACCCATTGTTACGGGCGATACCAAAGTGGTGGAACGGGGAAAAGGTGATAAAATTTTCATTAACACCTCCGCCCTCGGGCAAGTCCACCCCAAGGCCAAGATCAGCAGTTCCCGAATTCAGGTGGGCGATCGGATATTAATCAACGCTCCTATTGCGCAACATGGGGTGGCTATTCTCTCGGTGCGTCAAGGGCTTGAATTTGAAACCACCGTGCTAAGCGACACCCGGCCATTACATCACGTGGTGAAAAAGTTGATCGAAGCCTGCGGTGAGGAAATTCATTTTCTGCGAGATCCAACCCGGGGTGGTGTTGCTACGGTACTGAATGAAGTGGCCAGCCAGGCAAGGGTTGGTGTTGATCTCCTGCAAAAGACACTTCCCATTGACGATCCGGTGGAAGGCGCCTGTGAGATGTTAGGATTGGATCCGCTATACGTAGCCAATGAAGGCGTGTTTATCGCGATCGTATCATCAGCGGTAAGTGCAAAAGCACTTACGCTTTTACAATCGGATTTTCCAGCAGCCGCGGAAATTGGCAAGATTGTGCATGACCATCCCGGTCAGGTGATCCTTCGAAGTAAAATAGGAGGTCGCAGGGTAGTGAGCATGCTGCCGGGCGAGCAATTGCCACGAATTTGCTAGCTACTTTTGTTGGGCTTGTTTGATTAACAGGAATTCGGCAATGTTTTGTGCATCCACAATGCCAATCAAAGAGTTGTTAGCGGTTACGAGGGCCAGGGGCTTGCGTGATGACTGTAATTGTTTAAGCCCATCCTCTAATGAAGTTTCGGCTGCCAGCTGAATTAACTCCCGATCCATCGCGCTTGCCACGGATGCACCTTCACCCTGTTCTCCCAGTGCCTTAATAATGTCGGTATGGGTGAGTGTTCCAACAGGCTGCCCTTGCGTGGTGACAACAAAATTTTTGTTTTGACTGTTAAGCAAGCTTTGGGCAGCATCGCGAATCGTGAAATGCGATTCAATAGTGGGCACTTCACGCATCATTACCTGTTGAATTGTAACATTTTTTACCAGGGCGCGACCTTGGGCAAACCGGGCTTCAGCTTGGGCGCCCATAAAAATGAAAATGCCGATAAAGACAAGAAATGGATTTCCATAAAATCCAAGAATTACAAATCCTGCGGCCAGTAATTGACCAATACCGGCAGCAATCCGGGTGGCTTTAACCCGGTCCATTTTATAGGCAAGCAGCGCGCGGAGAATCCGGCCACCATCCATGGGAAAAGCGGGAATCATATTAAATACAGCCAGGGTAATATTGACACTCATTAAGGAGAGCAGAAAATTCTGACCACCTACCTGAGTTAAGCCCTGAATGGCTTCCGTGGTTTCCGGCCACTGAACAAAAGGAAGTAACGCCAACGCAATCGCCACATTAACGAGCGGTCCGGCCAGGGTAATCACCAATTCTTCTTTAGGTTTTTCAGGAATTGACTCAAGACTGGCCACCCCGCCTATCGGCAATAAGGTAATATCACGCGTTTTGATATGGTAGCGTTGTGCCGTAAGCGAGTGCCCAAGCTCATGCAACGTAACACAGGCAAACAGCGCCAGCAGGAATGCGATTGACCAAAGAATATCGGCAGTTTCCAGCCCGGCTTTAACATCGCTATAAACCACCCAGGCAATCAGCAATCCGAAAGTCCAATGAACGAAAATTTTGATGCCGGAAATCTTTCCAATAAAGAGTTTGTACTTCACGCAAAAAAATTAAGTATCCAAAGTTAGAACTAGTTTAGGAGTTAGGATCGAGCATGAGCACCAGGTGAAAGTTGACATCCAGGGACTCACTTACCTTCACCATGCCCATCATCCGGGTAGGGGCCTGTAGTTTAAAATCGGAGAATACAAAATTACGTCCTCCCTTCAGGTGAATAAGCCCATTGCTTTTGGCTTCAATGGAACAGTCAACATCAAATGAATTGGTGACACCACCAAGCGAGATTTTCATTTTTCCTTTAAATCGTTCTTCATTACAACCGTATATCGGTACCCGTTCGAAGGAAACAAAGTCAATCACAATGGATGGATAGTCCTTGGCTTTAATGGTTTTGGAAAAATCGTTGGTCATCAATTGCAATCCACAATCAAAAGCGGAGGCATCGAGTCCAACATAACCCTTTTCAAAAAAGGGCTTGCCGCTGGGTCCGCCTTCTCTCAGGATCAACGTATCGCGGCCGCAATAGGTGGAGGCACATTGGAAGGAATTCACATTGGTTTTGCCGGAGATGATAAGCTGGCTTTCCGGTTGAACAATAAATCGATGGATCAGTACGGGAGGAAATTCCCGAAACGAGAAGGCAGAACTCACGATAATCACCCAAAATCCAATCCAAGCTTTCATACCCATCGCTAAGGTAGAGAATGTTCGTAAAATGAAAAAAGTTCCGGCTATAAGCCGGAACTTTCTTGGATTCAGGTATTAGGTTAGAAGGAAATGGCGCCCTGAATTACGAAGCCACTGAATTTTCCTTCATAAAATCTTTCGGTATCAGGATACCCATCATACTGCTGGGATACATATTCTCCTTTGAGCAATACATTTCGGGTAACGAACCAACCGGCAGCAATAGAGGTGCGATCAATAGAGATGGGAAACAAAGTGCCGGGTGCAGAAGCGCTTTGCCCAAAAGCAAGGTTTGAGGTTAATTTTTGATACCGCGCTCCCACATATAAATTTTCAGATTTTCCAAAGCGGTAGATTAATTCACCGGACGTTTGATGAGTTTGACGATTGTTTACTACACCATAAGTTGAGCCTTCTCCATTTTCAAAAGCATTTTTCCCTTTGGCATATTCCCAGGTTCCAAAGAATTCAAGACCCGCAAACTTTACAAATGGGTTGATCATAAATGAGGTGATGTTGTCGCGATACCCGGGGTTAAATCGACCAGAGGTGAAAGCGGTAGTTACCGTAGCGGTTGTGTTATCCATAACAAACTGGTAGTTAGAGCCAGTACGATCTCCACCCATTAGTGTATTGCTGATCGAGGACTTGGTAGTATAGGCAGATGCGGTTAAACGAACACGAAGATTATCCTGTAATTGTTTGTCATATCCAATCTTTCCGTAGAAAGAAGGCTTGCGCTTTGAAACGTTTGGTAATGAAGGATCATAAATGTTTCCTTGAATTTCACCGTCCGTGTAGGCACCCATAATGATGATACCGTTTTTCATCCAGTACAACTCAGCACCGATTTCCGTGGTAAACGCATCCATGATATTGTTTTCAATCCACGGATTTTGAAGGGTATGACCACCATCGCTTCTGCGGTAGTGAGCATCGCCATAGTTAATTTCCATGTGGCCAACCTTTAATGTCAGATTTTGCCAGATTTTATCAAGTGCCTCACTGTTCAGAAAACTAACTTTGTCTACTTTTAGATATCCCCCCTTCACCCAAAATTCATTATGGTGGTGAGATGACATATAGGATACCAGGTTCAGGCTAACACCATCCGTAATTTGTACATCAATATTAAAATTGGCCTGAGCTAACGGAAAGCCGCCACCCATTTCATATAAGGCATTCGCGTTTGTGTAAGGAGTGGTGCCTACAAGATATCCGCCATAAACTGCTGGATTGGGGACAATACCAGTGGCAGGAGCCCCAGTTGCGCGATTGACGAAGCTGCCAGAACCGGGTGCGGTTTCTACGTAACTTGCTCCAGTTCCCGTGGTGGGGTTGATAACGGCTTTGGCCCCGTTCTCATGACTCATACTTTGGAAACCTTGTGTAAAGCCGGCACCAATTCGAACTTTGAAGCCATCATATACCACGGAATCCTGATCTTTTTGAATTTCAAAAACGTTTATACCGCGTTTGTCGTAAGGTCGCCAGTATTGGATAGGGGCTTGCTGGCCAATGGCCGCAATCCCGGGGAGCATCAAGCCCAGTGCCAGGACCAGACTTTTTAGGGAAACAATTTGCGTTTTCATAAGTGTAATCAGTTAGAGTTAAGTGTGTAAATTTTAGTTGTAGAATTTTCTATTTAGGGACAAGTGTAATCTCGTAGGTAATCGTCAGATCATCACCGGTTTTAATCGAGCCGAACATGAAGGTGGGCGGCTCCACTTTGTATTCCGTCATTTTGATCTTCTTGATGCCGGTAAACTTGATCGATTTGTTGCCCAGTACTTCAAAATTGGCGGTAACATCCGTTTGCTTACTGGTTCCGGCTATGGTCAGGTTGCCACTCGAGGCTACCGACTTATCCGAAATCTGAGCCGAAGCAAGTTGAAAGGTGATTTGCTTGTTCTTATCGGTCTTCAGAGCATTATAGGCGTTTTTGTCCATCGCACTTTTTCCGCTCTTCAGACTTTCAGCCTGAATCGTTATTAACAGTGAAGTAACCCGAGTTGGATTTCCATTGGCATCAGTTTCAATTACAGCCTGGCAGGTTGCCTCCTTCGAAGTCATGGTCCAGTCGTGCATGGTGGAAGTTCCTGCTATCGTAATAGCGGGTGAGCCCGACAGGCTATAATTCTGGGCCAGGACCAACTGGCTCGTCAATATCAGGCCCACCGCAAGGCTTACCGCCCGTACGAGGAGTTTTTTTGAGATCGTTTTCATAACGTTTACGGTTTTCGTGCTGGTTAGCGATACAAGATTAGATAGGCCGAGCATTCTGCCACATGATTGTTGACCAACTGGTAATATGATCTTTATCATAAAATTGGAAGAGTTAAATTTTCTAATGCGCTTAATTTCAAACAGTTGACATTTTTCGGTTATTCTGAGGTTGACCAGAGACCCGGAAATTGACCCTAAAACAGTCAGCTTTTTTGGGGCTGGTTGTGACAAATGCTACTTCCAATTTTGGCCCAGAAGCTTGTACCGGAAGAATTCGTCAAATAATTAGTATGCATGCCGAATATTTTTTTACCTTCGGCATCGATTGCACCGCATGAAACGGGATGAAACCATTGACTATAATATTAAGGCAGCCTGGCACAGCATTGCCCGTATGTACAATCAGCAGGCGGCCCGTTACAATGGCACTATGTCTATTGGGTTTGCCTTGCTCACGATCCACAGCGAAGAAGGCACCGCAGCAACCAAGATTGGTCCGCTGATGGGTCTGGAGCCTCGTAGTCTCACACGGTTGCTTAAATCCATGGAGGAAAAGGGCCTTATTTATCGCAAGGCGGACAAAACAGATAAGCGCTCTGTTCGGATTTACCTGACAAAAGAAGGGAAACAGCATCGTGATAAATCAAAAGAAACTGTGTTGCGGTTTAACGAAGCGGTTCGCGAAGAAATACCATCAGAAAAACTGGATGTGTTCTTCGAGGTGGTACGCAGCATCAATCATTTAATTGACGAGAATAAAATTTACGACAAAGTTTTACAATAGAAGCGTTGTTCGTTAGCGGTGTGCAGCCAACATCGAATAGCCATCAACCCATTATTATTATGAACAGAACTATCCGCAAAGTAGCTGTATTAGGATCGGGCATTATGGGCTCGCGCATTGCCTGTCACTTCGCCAACATTGGTGTAGACGTTTTGCTGCTCGACATTGCTCCGAAAGAACTTTCTGAAGACGAAAAGAAAAAAGGCTTAACGCTCGACCATCCTGCTGTGAAAAACCGCATTGTGAATGCAGCGTTTGAGTCAACCCTCAAGTCGAACCCAGCCGCTCTGTTCAGCAAGAAGTTTGCTTCGCGCATCAAGCTCGGAAACTTCACCGATGACATGCCCAGGATCGCAACCTGCGACTGGACAATAGAAGTGGTGGTGGAAAATCTGGACATCAAAAAGAAAGTATATACCGAAGTTGAAAAATATCGCACCCCGGGTACACTCATTACATCCAATACCTCAGGGATTCCCATTCATTTAATGGCCGAGGGCCGAAGCGAAGATTTCCAAAAACACTTTGCCGGAACACACTTCTTTAACCCTCCCCGCTACTTAAAGTTGCTGGAGATTATTCCCACCACCAAGACCGATCCCGAAATCACGAAGTTCTTATTGCACTACGGTGACCTCTTCCTTGGTAAAACCACCGTGTTATGTAAAGACACTCCGGCTTTTATTGGCAATCGCGTGGGTGTTTGGGGCTTGTTGAAAGTAATTGACTCCATGCGCAAATACGATCTCAATGTAGATGAGATTGATAAACTTACCGGACCGGTTATTGGAAGACCCAAATCCGCCACCTTCCGCACTTCGGATGTAGTGGGTTTGGATACCCTGGTGAAAGTGGCCAACAACCTGTATGCCGGGTTGCCCAATGATGAAGGTCGCGAAATGTTTAAGTTGCCCGATGCTGTCAACAAACTGGAACAGAATAAATGGTTGGGCGATAAAACGGGTCAGGGTTTTTATAAGAAATCTAAAAACGCCAAAGGCGAAACAGAAATTCTTACGCTCGATCTGAAAACATTCGAGTATCAGCCGAAGGCAAAAGCAAAATTCGCTACCCTCGAAACGACCAAGACGATAGATAAGCTGAAAGATCGCTTTAAAGTATTGCTGGCGGGCAAAGACAAAGCCGGTGATTTTTATCGCGATATGTTTTTTGATTTATTCCGCTATGTCAGCAATCGCATTCCGGAAATCAGCGATGAGTTGTTCCGAATTGATGATGCTGTGAGTGGTGGCTTCGGTTGGGAACTCGGGCCGTTCGAAACCTGGGACGCTGTTGGTGTCGAAAAGAGTATCCCCCTAATGGAAGCAGCGGGCTATAAACCTAATCAGTGGGTTTACGAGATGTTGGCAGCGGGGAACAAATCATTCTATACATCGGAAGGCGGCACGAAAAAATATTACGACATCCCGTCCAAATCCTATAAACCCATTCCGGGTCGCGAAAGCTTTATCATTCTTGAGAATAAGAGCGATAGCGTGGTGTGGAAAAATGCCGAATCGAAGGTGACTGACCTAGGGGACGGTGTGCTCAACTTCTCGTGGAGTTCGAAGAGCTATACCTTAGGAAGCAGTGTAATCGAAGGCATGAATAAAGCCATCGACCTGGCCGAAAAAGATTATCGTGGCCTGGTAGTAGGACACCAGGGCGCTGACTTTTCGCTGGGGGCGAATCTGGGTCTGGTATTTATGTATGCCATTGAACAGGACTACGATGAGATCGATTTCATGATTCGCGCCTTCCAGAATTCGGTCATGCGGTTGCGTTATTCATCCATTCCGGTGGTGGTGGCTCCCCAAGGGCGAACATTGGGCGGTGGTTGCGAAATGACGATGCATGCCGACATCGCCCAAGCGGCAGCTGAAACCTACATTGGTTTGGTGGAAGTAGGGGTCGGGTTGATTCCGGGTGGAGGGGGTACGAAGGAATTCACAAAGCGCGTGAGTGATTCACTTCAGGAAGGAGATGTAGAATTAAATGCATTACAAAATGCCTTCATGACCATTGCCACAGCAAAAGTGGCCACTTCGGCCGAAGAAGCGCGGGAGTTGGGTATCCTTAAAAATGTTGATCGCGTAAGCATGAATAAGGACCGACAGATAGCCGATGCAAAGCAGGCTGTACTGGATTTGGCTGATGCCGGCTACACCATGCCCCAGCAAGCAAAAAACATCAAAGTGCAGGGCCGTACCGGACAGGCGCTATTCCTGGCGGGATTGCAAGGCATGTTAATGGGAAGATACATTTCCGAGCACGATGCCAAAATTGCGAAGTGGATTGCCAATGTTATGTGTGGCGGTGATCTCAGCTATCCGCAGGAAGTATCTGAACAATATTTGCTGGATCTTGAACGCGAAGCATTCTTATCGTTAACCGGTGAGAAGAAAACATTAGAGCGGATTCAATCGATATTAACGGGGGGGAAACCTTTACGCAATTGACAAAAGGCAATTAACAATATGCAAAGTGATCGTGGAAATCTAAGATAGAGTAAAACAATCACAGGTGTTGGCAAAACATTGTCAATTGTCAACTCAGTAAGATATGGCAGCACAAACATTTAGAGATTTAACTTTTTACAAAAAGGCGTTCGAACTAGCTATGGCTATTTTCAAAACATCAAAAGCGTTTCCGCCTGAAGAGCGATACTCGTTAACTGATCAGGTAAGAAGATCTTCCCGTTCAGTTTGCTCTAGCCTCGGTGAGGCATATAGAAAAAGACAATATAAGGCGCACTTTGTAAGTAAATCGTCAGATGCAGACATGGAGAATACAGAAACTCGCGTCTGGTTGGATTTTGCATTAGCGTGCGGATACATCTCCCAAAAAACTTGGGATGACTTTGAATTAAAGGCCGATGAAGTTGGAAAACTTCTCAACCACATGATAGAAAACCCGGAAAAGTATTTTCGAAAGCAAAAATAGAAACAAGGCCGTGACTATTGTCAACTGCCTGTTGTCGTTTGTCAATTTAACTAATAAAGATATGGACGCATACATCGTAGCAGGATTCAGAACCGGAGTAGGTAAAGCCAAAAAGGGCGGATTTCGTTTTACCCGACCCGATGATTTGGCCGCAGAGGTGATCAAATACCTGGTGAAATCAATACCCGGTTTGGAAAACAAGATGGTGGATGACCTGATTGTAGGCAATGCCGTGCCCGAAGCCGATCAAGGCATGCAAATGGGTCGGATGATTTCGTTGCTAGCCTTGGGCATTGATACTCCCGGCATGGTCGTGAACCGCTATTGCGGTTCAGGCGTTGAAACCATAGCCATTGCGAGCCAGCGAATACAGGCTGGCCAGGCCGATGTAATTATTGCCGGAGGCACCGAGTCGATGTCACTGGTGCCGGTAATGGGATTTAAAACGGCACTCAACTACACCATCGCAAAAAATAACCCGACCTATTATACCAGTATGGGCCTTACGGCTGAGGAGGTGTCGAAACAATTTAAAATTACCCGCGAAGAGCAGGATCAGTTTTCCTATGAGAGCCACATGAAGGCGGCTGCCGCCTGGAAAGAAGGCAAGTTTAAAGATGAAGTAGTACCCATCACCGTTAAGGAAACTTACGTGGATGAAAACATGAAAAAGAAAACGCGCGAGTTTGTGGTAGCCACCGATGAAGGGATCCGTGCCGATACAACAATTGAAGGGTTAGCCAAACTTAAACCGGTATTTGCAATGGGGGGAACCGTAACGGCCGGCAATTCATCCCAAACATCGGATGGGGCCGCGTTTGTTGCCGTGATGAGCGAACGGATGATGAAGCAATTGAACCTAAAGCCCATTGCGCGTATGGTTAGTTATGCGACTGCCGGTGTTGATCCGCGAATTATGGGTATAGGTCCGGTAGCCGCCATTCCAAAAGCCTTAAAGATAGCCGGACTTAAACAAGATGATATTGATCTGTTTGAACTGAACGAAGCTTTTGCGGCACAATCCTTGGCCGTGGTAAAAGAACTGAACATTGATCGCAGCAAGTTGAATGTAAATGGCGGTGCCATTGCTGTGGGCCACCCGCTGGGTTCATCCGGAGCCAGGCTGTCGGTACAGTTATTCAATGAACTGCGCAGACGCAACAAAAAATATGGGATGGTTACCGCCTGTGTTGGTGGCGGACAGGGAGTAGCGGGGATTTACGAGTTACTAAGTTGACAGTTGACAATGAGCAATTGACAATCCGTTGTCAACTGCCTTTTGTCAATTGTTTATTTCTAAATAATAAGAGAAAAGTTTAATCATTAAGAGCAATGGAAACAGCGGAAGCAACAAAAAAAGCAATCAAGGGCGGTGAATTCCTGATCCGGGAAACACAAGCACACGAGGTCTTCATACCGGAGGATTTCAATGAAGAACAGAGAATGGTAGCCCAAACCTGTAAGGATTTCCTGAAACAAGAAATCCATACCCGACTCGATGAAATCGACTCCATGAAGCACCCGGAGCTCATGCCCCAATTATTGGATAAGGCCGGAGAGTTAGGCTTGCTCGGCACTTCGGTGCCTCAGGAACTGGGGGGTTTTGGCATGGACTTCAACACCACCATGTTGGTAGCGGAAGTATTAGGCGCAGGCCATTCTTTTGCCGTAGCCATTTCGGCCCACACGGGTATCGGAACCTTGCCCATCTTATACTATGGCAATGATGCTCAAAAGAAAAAATACATTCCCAAACTGGCTACAGGCGAGTGGAAAGCCGCCTACTGTTTGACAGAACCGGATTCAGGCTCAGATGCCAACTCCGGAAAAACCAAAGCGGTGCTTTCCGCTGATAAGAAGCATTACATTATTAACGGTCAGAAAATGTGGATCACGAACGGAGGCTTTGCCGATGTGTATGTGGTGTTTGCTAAGATCGATAACGACAAAAACCTGAGTGCGTTTATAGTGGAGAAGGCCTTTGGCGGAATCGCCATGAATGAAGAGGAAAAGAAAATGGGGATCAAGGGTTCTTCCACTCGCCAGATTTTCTTTAACGATTGCAAGGTACCGGTTGAAAATTTGTTAAGTGAGCGGGAGAACGGGTTTAAGATTGCCGTAAACATTTTGAATATCGGTCGCATTAAGTTGGGCGTTGCTGCGGTGGGCGGTTCGAAAGCTACATTAAGTAAAGCCATTAACTATGCGAAGGAGCGTAAGCAGTTTGGAACATCCATTGCCAGCTTTGGTGCTATTCAACATAAGATGGCCGATGTGGCGGCTCATATTTACGCCTCGGAATCGGCACACTACCGGGCCAGCCAGAATATAGAAGATGCCTACCATGCTTTTGTTGCCGGGGGCATGGATTCCAGCCAGGCACGCTTAAAGGCCCTCGAAGAATTTGCAATTGAATGCGCCATTTTAAAAGTACATGGCTCTGAAGTATTGGACTACAGTGTTGATGAAGGCGTGCAGATTTATGGTGGTATGGGCTTCTCGGCCGAAGGTCCGATGGATCGGGCCTATCGCGATGCGCGCATTAACCGCATCTTTGAAGGCACCAATGAAATCAACCGCCTGCTCACGATCGATATGCTGTTGAAACGGGCCATGAAAGGTCACCTGGATTTAATGAGCCCGGCCATGGCAGTGCAGAAAGAGTTGATGTCAATACCGGATTTTGGCAGTGAAGATGATACTGCCTTATTCGCGAAGGAGAAGAAAGCCTTGCGCAATTTGAAAAAAGCCGGCCTTATGGTGAGTGGAGCTGCCGTGCAGAAGTTTATGATGAAGCTATCGGATGAGCAGGAAATTTTGATGAACCTGGCTGATATGCTTATTGAAGGTTACGTGGCAGAATCTGTGTTGCTGCGCGTAGAAAAGTTGATCAGCCTGCGAGGCGAAAAAGCCTGTGCGATAGAAAAAGAATTGGCCTTGATTTACCTGCATCATGCCATCGAAAAGGCGGCCTCGGCCGGTAAAAGTGCGATCACCTCGTTTGCCGAAGGCGATGAGCAGCGTTTGATGCTGATGGGCCTGAAGCGGTTTACCAAGATTGAACCCTATAACCTGAAAAATGCCAGACGCCTGGTGGCGAAGCACATGATAGAAAAGGGAGAATATCCATTCTGATCGCAGCGAAGAATCCTGTTGTGTGTCGAAAACAGTAGCCCCTTAGACACGAGACATAGGTAGCAAGACGTAAAACAAAAACCCGGAACATTTCCGGGTTTTTTTATTTAGTAAAATAGTTTTTCTATTTGCAGGAGAGTCCACACATAATACCTACCCCAATTTCGCCTCCATCGTGATATTCGTGTTCAACAATTTTGAAATAGGGCAGTTGGCTTTTGCATCGGCTGCGCACGCCTGAAACTTGTCGGCCGTAATGCCAGGCACTTTGGCGGTTAGGTCTAAATGCGAGTTGGTGATCGCGCCATTCTCGAACGTAATCGTACATTTCACGGTCAGGTCATCGGCTGTAAAGCCAGCCTCATTCAACACAAAACTTAACTTCATGGCAAAACAGCCACTGTGGGCGGCCGCAATCAGTTCTTCAGGGTTGGTGCCCACACCTTCGGCAAAACGCGAGTTAAACGAATATTGTGTGTTGTTCAATACGGTGCTGGCGGTGGATACAACTCCTTTTCCCTCTTTCCCGGTTCCTTTCCAATTGGCTGTGGCGGTTCGTTTCATGGCGCATTAATTTGTTATCAGATCAAGTTACAACTTCCCTTTTAATTTTTAGCGGACTGAGGTTATTACAGATCAGATTTGTTCAAGTCCATTCTTGACATGCCTCTTTCTATCGGGAAGAAATCAGCGCCTTCAATTCGCTTTCCAGTAGTTCATCCCCAGGCTGTAGGGCAGGTTGCCCATGGCCATCACGGCTAATTAAAAAGTAGGCAGGCGTAGTTTTTACCGGAAATTGCTTGAGCAGGTCTGCCTGTTTACCAACGCGATAATTGAGTACCCCATCCGCAAATAGCGTGTACCGCTCAACGGTTTGTTTCCAGCGCACCTCATCTTCTTCCACCATAATCAGAACAAAGGCCGCCTGGCCGCGATAGAGACGAGCTAATTTTTTCAACTGCTCCAACTCCTGCAGATAAGGTTGACATTGACTGGTTAAAAAACAGAGGTAGAGGGGCCGTTCGTTCCGGCTATCCTGCAGAAACCAGGTTAACTTTTCTTCCCCATCCTGGCCGCCATCGGTAGTACTCCATTCAAACTTTTGGTACTGCAGGAATTGTTCTTGCAAGGATTTGCCTCCGCCCAGGTGCTGAATGATGTCATCTTCCAGGGGTGTGGTCTTCAAAAGGGTAGTAGTACTCCAAAAGACCGAATCATACGGAATCTTCAATAAGTCGGCTTTGCCAGGTTCATGGCTTGTAAACTTCGCTTGTTCATCGTGTTGTATATCGACTGACACTAACTCAAGATGGAAGGAATGGGCATGACCATCCGTGAAACGGCTTTCACCCTCGCGAATAAAATGATAGGGGTAATACCGGTCATCCAGTTTCCGGTAGTAAGCCGAAGTTCGGATTATGTTTGGTCCTTCGGTTTTTTCATCTTCATATTTGATAATTGCCAGGTTGTTCATGGTTATGTATAACGAACCGTTGACAAAAGGCGCGGGCACATAGCCTGAAGTGGTTAGCAGGGAATCAGGTTTTGATTCATAGTTAATTTTATACACTTCAATTCCATCATGAATGGTTGCCCCTTCCAGGGTGAAATTAAATTTTTCGAAGTTGGTTCGCAGGCTGGTGGTTTCTTCAAAGAATTTCAGATGCTCATCAGGTTGTTGAGGTTGGTAACCCACAATGTCGGCCCCCAACAGATTACCAATGGAAATAGGTTCATGACCTTGGGCCATCACGGTTTTATCGAGACTGCGCCTGAGTTGCGTGACCCGGATCTCCTCATTTTCTCCGGATTGCGTGCGCATGGATTTATACCCCTGATGTTTCCAAACATCAACGGAAGCCTCAATCAAACGACCATACACCGAATCATCCTTACAATAATGCCGGTAGAAGAAGGTTTGTTGGAAACTGGTTTTAGGATAGTTATTTCCAATATTGGCAAAGGCCTTGCGCACCAGGCTTTTTGGATTTTGGGCTTTTGCCACCACAAATACTTCACCAAGTTGTGTGGTCATGGGGCTTAGCTCCACCACGCCAGGTAGTTCACTTGAGTTAACAGTGATCGATTCATAACCCACGCAGGTTATCTTAATACTGGCAGGGGTGGGTAGCGCGAGTGAAAATTGACCGTTGAGGTTAGTGCTGGTTCCGCGTGAGGTTCCAACAATTCCGATGGAGGCGAAGGGTACTGGTTTTTTTGTTTCCTTGTCTACTACGCTTCCGCTAATCATCGTCTGCCCAGTCGCACACCGTGCTGCAATCAGGAGCCCAACCAAGATGCATAACCTCTTAACCCGCATGTTGACTGTGGTAATCGGGCAAATATGGCAAATGTTTGGAAACGGTAATACCCGATTTTGATCAACCTGGGTTATTCCATTTTCAGAATTTCTGCAGGATTGGTTTTGGCTGCCTTATAGGTTTGTGTGGCGATCGTTAACAATCCAAGTCCCAGCAACAACACACAACCGATCAATACATCCCACACCGTGAGGTGGGTTTGGTAATCGGGAATGCGTGTAAAAATGGTTTGGTAGATGAATAAGGACAATGCAATACCCAGCAGGATAGCCCAGGTCAACAGCTTCAGGTAATCTTTCGAGAGCAAGTAGGTCATGCTCCAGGCATCGGCACCTAAAACTTTTCGCACGCTCACTTCCTTCAGTCGTAGTTCGGAGGTGTACACGACCATTCCCAGCAATCCGAGCAAAGAAACACTTAGGGCGAGCAGACCCAGGAATCCGGCCATCTTCAGCAAGTAACGATATACAAGAAAAGAATCCTGTAAGGCGGCATCCAGAAACTGTGCCTGCAGGGGCAGGTTATCACCTAATTCTTTCCAGGTCTTTTCTAACGCAGTAAATAAGGTAAAGGCATCCGTGGAGTTCACGAGCAGATTAGCTTGGGTGAAGTGGTCAGGATTAAATCTGAAAATAAAATTGCCAATGGGCACCTGGGGCGGTGCAAAATGAAAATTGCGAATCACCCCTTGAATCACCAATTCATTCCCTTCAACCCGACAGGTTTTTCCAAGAGCCTCTTCTGGCGAAATGTTAGTGGCCTCGAGAAATTGTTCATTGACCAGCACATATCGCTCGTTTTTTTCGACAGGCGGGTTGGCCTGTCCCCGCACCACCTTCAAGTTGAAATCTGCAATAAAATTTTCATCGATGAATAGCTGGGTGACTTCCAGAGAATCGCCCGCTGGATCATGCACCCAGATGCGCGAGTTGGAAAGAGCGGGTGTGCCGGAGGATAATGAGACTGATTGAACCCCTGGTAGTTTTGAAAACTCGCTGCGTACTAACTCCGGGTTGGTATTGCGCAGATCAACGGTAATGAGATTATCCTTTCTGAATCCAAAATCGAAATGGAGCAAGGTGTTATACTGGCGGCCAAACACCACTAACGATAATACAAAGCAGAATGAAAGAGCGAATTGAAAAATGGTTAACCCCTTGCGAATACCCAACGTGCTGAAAATGGAGTTAGAAACTTTGCTACGCAGGGCCTGAATGGGATTAAGCCTGGCAAAATGTAGAGCCGGTAAGCCGCCCGCTATCAATCCGGTAAACACAGCAAAAATCAAAAACAGTAGTGCGGTTTTAAGGGTGATGCCAAGATCCAACGTGGCGGCTTCCACCATCATGCTTTGGAACTCAGTCCGGATGAGGAGGAAGATTCCCAGTGCGCCTACCAATGCCACCAGGGTGATCACCACCGTTTCGGTTAGAAATTGAATGAAGATTTGTTGCCGCAAGCCGCCTAAAGTTTTTCGGAGCCCGATTTCTTTACTGCGCTTAAGAGCCCGCGCTATGGAAATGTTGGTATAGTTGAAACAGGCGGGTAGCAATATCAATAGTGCGATAATACCAAAGACTATAAAGCCTGAAATCTCCCACTTGGGGCCAATGCCATTGTAGTTTTCAGCGGTAACGATTTCATCAAGCGGTTGAACAGCATACCTCACCTTGATGTCTGATTGATAAGTTGATTGGTCAGCCAATGCGGTCAGATATTCCTGCAGTAGTTGGGGATCAGCCTGTTGGTTTAATCTCACATAAACAAATTGATTTTGATATTGTGTCCAGCGTTCTGTTTCGGAAATGAAATGAGTGGGCAACGTGCTGAAAGAAACGAGCGCTTCGAACCGGAAGTGGGTGTTCTTCGGGTAATCACGCATAACTCCGGAAATTTCAAACAGACCTTGATTTTTCAACTCCATCAGTTTTCCAACCACTTCAGTGGAATTAAAAAGCTTACGAGCTGTTGATTCGGTTACAACAATTCGGTTAGGCTGGCTTAGTGCAGACGGATCGCCATGCAGTAAGGGAAAAGTAAATGTTTCCAGAAAGTCAGGTTCTACATAGTAGCCGCGAATGGGAATATTCTCGCGCTCGAAGACCACTTCGCCAACAAAAGAATTATAAATGCGGATCACTTCCGCGGCTCCACCAAATTCGGTGTTGATTTTATCAGCAACCGCAAGTGGTGCCGAAGCATAATCGATCGTTTCAATACCTTCGGTTCGGGTTGTTGTAATGGAATAAATATCTTCACCGTGTTCATGAAAATCATCATAGGTGCTGATGTAGCTGTACATCGAAATCAGCAACAGACTAACCGACATGCCGATTGCTAAACCAAAGGCATTCAATAACGAAAAGTATTTGTACTGGTACAGATTTCGGATGGCAACCTTCAGGTAATTGCCCCACAAGCCAAAGGCGGGTTTATAAGACAACTTTCTGGCTTTTTTACGCCTGCGAATCGCATACGAAAACAATAAGGAAAAAACGGCCTTCCAATAAAACAGCTTAGCCTGAAAGATTCCTTTTTGGGCAACACGCAGTAAAAAGAGTTCCTCTAAATCGCCAGCCAGGTCATCTACCGGAGCGTGACCGCAGTACCAATCAAAAAATTGACGAGCTAATTTCGGGGGTTGCGGATTCATTTGGCTCCTGACCATTTAAGTTGAGATAAACGCCACAATTCATCGCGTAGACTTTTGGTTTCGTTCAGTGCCTTTTTACCACTTGGTGTAAGTTCAAAAAATCGCTTGCTCCTTCCGCCCCGTTCGGCCGTAGCTCCGCCCAGCCAGGATTTTAAAAAACCCTTGTCTTCCAGGCGTGAGATGGTAGAATGAAGAGCACCGATGCTAATCTCGCGGTTACAGCGCGATTCGATCTCCTGCTGAATGGAAACTCCGTAGGCATGATCACCCAGGGTCGCCACGGTCAGTAACACCAACTCTTCCAATTCACCTAAATACAGTTTCATGCTTTAACCGCTTTTGTGGAGTTGAAACGTAACTCTGCCTGATTTGTTTCTATTTTTCAGAAGAAATATGAAAAAGCTCCGATTTGCAATCCGGAGAACCATCGCATAACTTCGAAGTTTTACCCCTGTTATGGCGAAAGCAAAGGAAAATGTGCCCAAGGTAGATGTAGTGTTGATGGGAGCCGGGATCATGAGTGCCACGCTGGGAATGATTTTAAAAGAGCTTGACCCCAACTTAACTATTTCCATATTCGAGCGGCTGGACAGGGCCGGGATGGAGAGTTCCGATGCCTGGCATAATGCGGGAACCGGTCACGCAGCTTTTTGCGAATTGAATTATACTCCTCAGAAGGCAGATGGCGCGGTTGAATGTTCCAAGGCCTTTAAAATTGCTGAGGCCTATGAAGTTTCGCGTGAGTTTTGGTCTTACCTGGTCGAGAAAAAATATTTAGCAGATCCAACAACCTTTATTTCCAAGGTTCCGCACATGAGCCTGGTATGGGGTGAGGCTAACGTTGATTTCTTGCGCAAGCGGTATGCAGCCATGAACTCGTGTCCGTTGTTTACGGATATGGCCTATTCGGAAAACCACGATCATATTGCCGAGTGGGCCCCCATTGTAATGCGGGGGCGAACTAAAAAACAACCGGTTGCCGCCACCCGAATGGAGATGGGAACAGATGTAAATTTTGGGGCACTTACCCGCGGTATGATTGAGCAGCTAAGCAAGATGCCGGGTGTAACGATAAATTACCATTCAGAGTGCCTTGATCTGGATCCGGATGGTAAAAAGGGGTGGGATGTTTTTGTAAGAGACCTGTCAACCGGTGAGAAAAAAACTGTAAACACCCGCTTTGCATTTATTGGAGCCGGTGGCGCAACCCTGCACTTGCTGAAGCGGGCAGAAATCAAGGAGCGAAAAGGATATGGCGGATTTCCGGTAAGCGGCCTGTGGTTGAAATGCCATAACGAAGAGTTGATCAATAAACATCATGCGAAGGTTTATGGAAAGGCCTCCGTGGGTTCACCCCCCATGTCGGTGCCGCATGTGGATACCCGGATTATTGATGGTAAAAAGGAATTGCTGTTCGGGCCCTTTGCGGGCTTCTCTACCAAGTTTCTGAAGAATGGATCATTAATGGATTTACCAAGCTCCATTAAACTTGATAATCTTATGCCCATGATTTTTGCGGGTATCAAGAACGTGCCGTTAACCCGGTATCTCATTCAGCAACTTCGGCTTACCCCTGAAGACCGACATGCAGCCCTGCGCGAGTATGTGCCCTTTACTAAACAATCCGATTGGGAATTGATGGAGGCGGGTCAGCGAGTGCAGGTGATTAAACGTGATAAAAAGCAAGGTGGGGTGTTGGAGTTTGGAACCGAACTGGTGGTGTCAGAGGATGGAACCGTGGCCGCCTTGTTAGGCGCGTCTCCGGGTGCTTCTACAGCTGTGGCCATGATGCTGGAATTGATTCAACGATGCTTCAAAAAACAAGTTCAGTCAGAGGCCTGGCAATCGAGGTTAAAGGCCATGGCGCCTTCATTTGGCATTTCGATTTCAAAGAATGAAAAGCTGGTGCAGGAATCGCGCAACCGTACCCGTAAAACACTACAACTTTAGTGTTCATTTTTAACATGATCTGTTCACTTTTCAACAGGCAGATCACAAGGCTGAGGAATCGAACAGTGTAAATCGGCAGAATTTCAAGGATTTAGCTTCCGCTATCAATCAAGAATGATTTTTGCTGGGGAGTATAAAAACCCCTTTCCATGAACCGATCAGGCTCCATCTTACTCATTCTTGTTGTGGTTTGTACGTTCCCCCTTTGGTTTGGATTGGGGATGGGTTTGTTTGGTTTGCTGGCAGGTCTTATCGGTGGGCTGGTTGGATTAATTGCCGGTTTATTTGGGGCAATCATTGGTGTCGTAGCAGGAATTTTCAAAGCCATTATGCATCTGATCTTTGGCTGGAATCATAGCTGGGATTTTGATTTCCCCAATTTTTCAATGGATGGTACCACCTTCATGGTGTTACTGATCATAGCTGCCCTCATGATCAGTAGAAGAAAGTAAGATTACAGTTTCAGATCTTGCTTCATTAAGGTGATGTGGTTGATTAAAGCTTGCTTCCAATCCGGATCCGCATCCCACTTATTGCCCAGAAAATAGTTGCCATACTCCAGGTGTTTGAAGTAAAACTTATAGACGGTTTCTTCAGCAGGGATTGTTTTCAATTGCGCCTCGCCATTCACCATGGCCACCGATGCAATCGAAGTGGCTACCTGTGAAATATCATAGCCCAAAATTTCTTTCGCCAAACGACCCCGGGTGTGGGTATAGCGCAACACCATTCCAAAACCCTTGCGCATCAGTTCTGCCTCGCTTAGTTCGGCATCTACCAACTCGTATTTCACCGGCAGGTTATCTTTAAAAACTTGTTCCAGCATGGCGTCAGACTCACCGCCTAACCGCGGGATAGCCACCCGAAGTGTTCGGACCTGACCCGTATAGTTTTCATTTCTTCTTCCAGAAAAAAAAGAGAACCTCAAATCGGTCTCCGGAAAATCGTTGATCAGAAAATTCAATCGTTTCTGGCTGCTCAGAGCAAGTCTGTATATCGATTGTAATACTTCTTTCAGTATCGATCCGGTTTGTCGCCAGGCGGCAGTATTTTCATCGGCCAAGGAAGCTTTGTTATTGAAGCGGAAAAAGGTAAGTGTATAATTGGTCACATTGCGTTCCGCTAAAATCAAGAAACTGATGTTGCGGGAAATCAGATAATCGGCAAACGCTTTTTGCGGATCGGCCCCAGCCAACATATTGTCGACAACAAAATAAGCCAACGCATCAATTCCGGTTGCCTGAAATCCCTTTTGGATTTCTGTCAATTCGCTTATTGAAACAGTCTCATCGTATAACACGACCGACCGGCCTGCCAGTAGTCCTTCCGGTACCCGATCCTGAATCGTTAATCGTTTTAACAGACCGTCCTTTTCTGTTTCTGATTGTGCCCATACGGTAAACGAGGCACTACTAATCCATACCAGCGCCAGTAATTTCAAAACTTTGATCTTTATGAAATAACGAATCATGGATGACCCTATTGTCGGAAATTAGAGGCCAAGATACAAACCCTCTGCATCGGATCGTACGGGAAATGTTTCCAGGTCCGCTGATCGTTCCTGATATTCCCGACCCGATTTCAGATTGAACTGATATCCATGCCAGGGACAAACAATCTCACCGGCAAAATTAACCTGTCCTTTACTGAGTGATTCGCCATTGTGTGTGCACGTATTGCTAACGGCATAGATTTGGCTAGCATGTTTGACCAAACAAATCCGTTTTTCACCGATTACCAGCAATTGAGGTTTGTCCTCGTGCAGGCGTTTCAGCGTTTCTTGTTCGGAGTTAAAGATTTTTACCCAGCGCATGATGAAACTCGTTTTGTACCGGTTGGCTTTTTCATACCTTGAATAAAATTAATCGAATTCAATGAAACGATTTCTAGCGGTTAGTCTTTTGATCATTCCAATCGCGGTAATGGCACAGGGCACAAGCAAAGTAGCCGGGAAAATGGAGCAACAAATCCGCGAGTTAGAACCCCGATTGATTGAGTGGCGTAGGTATTTTCATGAACACCCCGAGCTTTCAAATCGTGAAATCAAGACCGGATCCAGGATAGCTGAACAACTAAAAGCACTTGGCCTTGAGGTTCAGTATCCGGTAGCAAAAACCGGAGTAGTAGCCCTGCTGAAAGGAGCTAAACCGGGCCCGGTAGTAGCCTTGCGGGCCGACATGGATGCTTTGCCCGTTACCGAGCGAAACTCCTTGCCCTTTGCCTCCAAGGTAGTAGATGTGTATGGAGGTCAACAGACAGGTGTTATGCATGCGTGTGGCCACGATGGGCATATGTCCATCCTTCTGGGTGTGGCGGAAGTGCTGGCGAAAAATAAAAGCGACCTGAAGGGTACTGTAAAATTTATTTTTCAACCCGCTGAAGAAGGTGCACTCCCGAACGAAGGTGTTTCGGGGGCTGAGTTAATGGTGAAGGAAGGCGTTCTTGACAATCCAAAGGTAGATGCTATTTTCGGATTGCATATTCAATCCCTTTTACCATCCGGTCAACTGGCCTATCGTCCAGGTGGGTTGATGGCTTCCGTTGATGGGTTTAATATTAAAGTTATAGGACAAGGGGCACATGGAGCTACTCCCTGGGACAGTGTGGATCCTGTAGTCGTATCCTCACAGATCATTCAAGGGTTACAAACCATTGTGAGCCGACAAACCGAACTGACTAAAGCCGGAGCTGTCATCACAGTCGGAAGTATCCATGGCGGCATTCGAAGAAATATTATTCCTGAAACGGTTGAATTGCAAGGCACCATCCGAACCTTCGATGATGCCATGCAAAAGAAGGTCCATGAGAAAATAAAACTGACAGCCGAGAAAATTGCCGAAAGTTCAGGGGCCAAAGCCGAAGTGGAAATTTTGGTGATGTATCCGGCTACCGTTAATGATGCCACACTTACACAAAAAATGGTGACAAGCCTGGAGCGCTCGGCCGGAAAAGAAAAAGTAGTGCTGACACAGCCGGTTACCATGGCTGAGGATTTCTCTTTCTACCAACGCAAGGTGCCCGGATTTTTCTTTTTTCTTGGCGCTTATCCGGCCAACATGGATCTGAAAACCAAGCCTACCCACCATACGGCAGATTTTATGTTTGATGAAGCCGCTTTGGTTACCGGGGTAAAAGCGCTCGTGAATCTTACCTGGGACTACCTGGAAATGCAGAAGTAACTCTAATTTGAACGCTAACCTAAACCTTATGAAACGAGTATTCATTTTACTGTGTGCAGTTTGTACCCTGCCGACATTGGCGCAAGTAAACCCGAAAGTGCAAGCTAAATTTGATCAACAAGCCAACACAATTGAACCCAAGGTGATTGAGTGGCGCAGACATTTGCACCAGTATCCTGAGCTGTCCAATCGCGAAACCCAAACAGCCGCCTACATTGCCGATCATCTGAATAAACTCGGACTGAAAGTTCAGACCGGAGTTGCCAAGACCGGGGTGGTGGCTTTGTTGGAAACGGGTAAGCCTGGACCGGTCATTGCGCTACGTGCCGATATGGATGCGCTTCCGGTTACCGAGCGGAACAGTTTACCGTTTGCTTCCAAGGTGAAGACTACCTTTAATGGTCAGGAAACCGGTGTGATGCATGCGTGCGGGCACGATTCACACGTAGCCATGTTAATGGGCGTTGCTGAAATCCTGACTAAAAATAAAAACGACCTGAAGGGGATCATCAAATTTATTTTTCAACCGGCTGAGGAAGGGGCTCCCGCAGGTGAAGAAGGCGGAGCCGATCTGATGGTGCGGGAGGGGGTGCTTGAAAATCCAAAAGTCGATGTCATTTTTGGTTTGCATATCAGTTCCATTACCCCGCTAGGAAAACTCACATACAAGCCCGGAGGTATGATGGCTGCTGCAGATACCTACTCGGTTACCGTACACGGACGCCAGGCTCATGGCTCGATGCCCTGGATGAGCATTGACCCGATCGTGATTTCAGCGCAGATTATCAATGGCCTTCAAACGATCATCAGCCGGCAAACAGAATTGACCAAAGAGGCTGCGGTTATTACGGTGGGTCGTATTAACTCCGGAATCCGGGAGAATATAATTCCAGAAGAGGCTTTCTTTGCCGGAACCATTCGCACCTTGGATACTGATATGCAGGATAAGATTCATGAAAAAATCAAACTCACGGCAACCAAAATTGCCGAAAGTGCCGGTGCAACCGCGGAGGTGGTTATCCGCAGAGGCACACCGGTAACATACAATGATCCGGCCTTGACCCATCAAATGGCACCTAGTTTACTCCGGACTGTTGGCGCTGAGAATACCGTGGTGATCAATGCCATTACTGGCGCAGAAGACTTTGCGTTTTATCAGAAGAAGGTTCCGGGATTTTTCTTCTTTGTTGGCGCCATGCCACCCGATACCGACCCGGCCAGGGTTCCATCTCATCATACCCCTGATTTTATGATTGATGAAGGTGCCTTTGTGACCGGAGTTAAAGCCATGCTGAACCTGACATTGGACTACATGAATACGCCTCGCAAGTAGATGCCTTTACCAACCCCATGACAAGCCAAGCCTTAAAGGAATTACGGGATAAGAAGCTAATCACCTCGGAGCAGTACAACCAATTAGAGCCGATTTATTCCCGAAAAATTGTTTCGGTTTTCTATGAGTTGCGGACCCTGCTGTACCTCGGGGTGATGTTGTTTACCACCGGGGCAAGTATTCTGATTTATCAGAATATTGGTGATATAGGTCATTTGGTCCTTCTTGGCTTACTCACTGCCATAATGGTCGCCTGCTTCTGGTATGTTGTTAGGAGTGGATTGCCGTATTCACCTGATCAGGTTCAATCGCCCATCCCCTACTATGATTATGTTGTATTGCTCGGGTGTTTGCTGTTCATTTCAATACAAGGATATCTCCAGTTTCAATATGAGTTGTTTACCGAGCGGTTGAGCCTTAATACCTTGATTACCGCGGCCTTCTTTTTTTATGCCGCGTACCGATTCGATCATTTGGCAGTTTTGTCATTGGCCATAACAGCATTGGCATCTTTCTTCAGTATTTCCACTTCGCCCCAAAAGTGGTATGAAAATGAATTTTTCTCAGGGTCGCACTTACATCTTACGGCAATATTCTTTGGCGTTGGCCTAACCACGGTGGCTTGGTTTCTGGATAGGCGAGGAATCAAAAAGCACTTCACGTTTACGTATCACAATTTTGCGCTGCTTATTTATTTCTGTGGTTGTATTGCAGGGTTGTTTGTTGATGAAGCCGTGTATGGGATTTACGTCTTGCTGATTTATGCCGGGTGTTATTTTTGCTGGGTTCAAGCTCGCAGTCGCAAATCATTTCTGTTTTTATTGTATGGTTTCCTGGCCGGATACATTGCCACTACGGTTGTTCTGGCTGATATCGTTCTCAATTCGGAACCCGTGCTTTGGTTCTGGTATTCTCTTTTATCCTGTGCAGGATTCATTTATTTCATCATCCGCTATCGAACTATTTTTAAACGCACATGACTGCCTACCCAGCTGATAAATTATCGAGACTTCAACTGATCAAGGAGGCCAGGCGGTGGGCCGCCCATGGGTTTATTACGAAGGAGCAATACCAATCCATTCATGAACACTATCGGGTCAACTTTTATCATCCCAACTGGATGATTCGCCTGCTTTTATTTGTTGCCGGTCTGTTCGCGCTTTTAGGAGTAACCGGATTACTAGCCTGGCCAATTACGGATTTTGACTACATTCTAATATCCATTTCTTGTATTGTCTATGGAATAGCCTCTGTGGTTTTTCTTGAAGCAAAATTGATCCAAGAGAATCATTACAAATCCGGAATAACCGAAGCCGTATTGTACCATGCGTGTGGATTTGTGTTGGGGGGCATAGCCGGACTGGCAGGCTATGACAACCCGTATGTAGTCTTAACGGCATGTCTTATTGTATTTACGATGGCGGCAATCCGATACCTGGATCTGGTAACCACGCTGGCATCCCTGGCCTCAGGCATGTATTTTTTGTTTTTAATAGGAAATGAACAGGAGATCCAGCACGGGATGCCTTTTTTATTCCTGTTTGTATTTACAGGAATTTATTTCGCAGTAAAAAAACTGCAGAGTCAAGCTCGTTTGAATTGCTGGCATAACAATCTGGTGTTAGTAAAGGTGGTGAGTTTGATCATCATGTATGCGAGCACAAATAATTGGGTAGTTCGGGAGGCGAGTATTGAGTTATTGGATTTGAGCTTAGCTGAAAACGATGAGCTTCCCTTCGCCTGGGTATTTTATGGGCTCACGGTTTTAATTCCAGTTGCGTATCTGATCATAGCAGTCCGTCTTAAAGACCCGGTTATGTTACGGGTTAGCTTGCTGGTGTTTGCGTTTTCGGTATTCACTTTCAAGTATTATTTTATCGAAGGGCATCTGGAGTGGGTTTTGCTGGTGGGTGGTGGATTTTTGATAATCATAGCCATAGCCATCATGCGCTTTTTAAAACAACCCCAACGAGGTTTTACCAGCAAGCAACTGCTAACCCATTCATGGGAAAATGCGCAATTGGAGGCATTGACAATTGCTCAGACACTGGGCGGCAATCAATCCGGTATCGGAAAACCAGCGGGTGGTGGCGGTGAATCCGGAGGCGGAGGCGCCAGCACCTCATTCTGATTTCCAAAGTAAAACTCCACTGGTGGCTTGTTGGAAAAAGTTTTCGCACAAACCGTCACCGTTACCGGTAAATCCACCACCTGGGGCACAGATCCGGTCACAATCAGAAGAATAAACCACTGTATACTGATCGCAACAATCAGGAACGATGAGATAAACTACCTGGTTTTGATACTGGTATCGCCAAACCTCTTTTGGTTGCGGCTCGTTTGCCACCATTCGTTTAACACACCTGGGAACATCATCCGGTAGATCAGGAGAATCGCACCCCAGGAGAATTCCTGCCCCAAAAACTAAAATCATTAAGACACTTCTAATCATTTTTCAAATACATCAATTTCCTCCAGGCAGGTAATCTTCACAAATTTTCCAACCATGCAAATTCCGGAAACGTCAGGAACCTCCTCAAACTCGATCATTACCTGCTTACCATGCACCCATTCAAATTGATAGAGTGGATTTTCAGTAACTTCTTTCGGCAATGGCGGTGTTCCACAGTAACCCAGCAGGTAGGGTTGCAGTTTGGTGCCATCGGTTAATTCAAAAACAAAACCACAGCCATCCAGTCCGGATAGATCGCGTACGGTGGCAGGCACCGGATTGTCGCAGGTCTCCTTAACGAGATCGGTATCTTCACAGGCAAGAATGGAGAGGCAAACGACTAGCCCCAGAATACAATTTTTCATAGATCAATTTTAAGATTAGACACACCTTGCAGGCAAAGCGTTGGAAATGATTCGTAACAGATTTGAAATTTGATTACTTTGACCCTACCTAACGAGCCATGAAAACTATTTTTGTCATCCTGCTTATTTCAATCCAAAGCCTAGCCTTTGCGCAAAAGCAAAAACCTGCTGCAAATTCCAACAAATCAAGTGTCATGCAATCCGTTGATCGTCATCAATCGGAGCTAATCACAATTAGTGACAAGATCTGGGCCTATGCCGAGACCGCTTTGCGAGAGAAAAAATCGGCCAAAGAGTTGGCTGACTATGCCGAGGCACAGGGATTTATGGTAAAACGAGGCTTGGCCGGTATGCCAACTGCCTTTACGGCTGAGTTTGGTTCCGGTAAACCCATAATTGGAATCATGGGCGAATTTGATGCCTTGCCGGGACTTTCTCAAAAGGCACAACCAACACGAGAGCCACTTCAGGAAGGAGCAGGTGGTCATGGTTGCGGCCATAACTTATTCGGGGCCGGAAGTATGGGTGCAGCGGTAGCCATTAAGGAGTTAATTCAACAGGGCAAGCTGAAGGGAACGATCCGATTCTATGGCACACCCGCTGAAGAGGCGGTTGGTGGAAAGATCTATATGGCCCGCGAAGGGTTGTTTGCTGATTTGGATGTATGCCTGGACTGGCATCCTGATGTGGAGATTGCAGCCAGTACCCAGAGTTCACAAGCCTTGGTTGATTTTATTGTAGAATTTAAAGGCAAGGCTGCACATGCTGCGGCTGATCCATGGAACGGAAGAAGTGCCGTTGACGGAATGGAGGCATTTACGGATGGTGTAAATATGTTGCGGGAACATGTTCGGCCCAGTGTGCGGATGCATTACGCGATCATGAAGGGCGGAGACGTTCCAAATGTAGTACCGGAATATGCAAAAGTGTGGATGTGGGTGCGGGACAGTAAACGTAGCGGAGTGGAAGAGGTATTTGCTCGGGTTAAAGAAATTGCAAAAGGGGCGGCAATGATTGCGGGAGTGGAATCAAAAGTCACCGTTCAAACGGGTGATTATGAAATTCTGGTCAACCGCAAGGGAGCCGAGGCGCTTCAAAAGAATTTGGAAATTCTGGGCCCAATCAACTACACGTCTGAAGAAATTGCCTTTGCCAAAAAGATACAGGAAGTACAAGGAGGCGAACAGGTGGGATTGAATGGAAAAATCTCTCCCCTCAAAGAAACACAGGAACACCCCACTGGAGGTTCCACCGATGTGGGTGACATCAGCTGGATTGTTCCGGAAATTACCTTAATAGCCACTACGGCACCACCCAATACGGCCTGGCACGGTTGGAGTGTTGTGGCCTGTGGCGGAATGAGTATTGGTCATAAAGGAATGCTGTTTGCCGCGAAAGCACTGGCCATGACCATGGTGGATTTATTCGAGAACGAGCAACTTCGTAAGGATATTCGGGCTGAATTTGAACAACGCAAAGGAAAGGAAGTATACAAGGCCTACATATCGGATGGACCCCCTCCCGTTCCGACAGAAAACTGATCTTGGTAAAAATGAAAACGGGGTGCAGCAAGCACCCCGTTTTCATTTTGATCAGCGATCGCGCTTACGAATTTTTCCACTTGATACCGCAGCCGATGGCTTTTGTTTTAGTGACAGCAGGAGTTTTCCCTTCCAGCAAGGCATCAACAGCATCTTCCACATAGCGTTTGGTAACAGCATCCGCTTTGCGCGAATTGTCGTCTATGGCCCCGATATAAACCACTTTAAGATCTTTTGATAAGACAAAAACATGCGGAGTGTTGGTGGCACCAAACGCCTTGGCAACTTGCTGAGTTTCGTCAACCAGGTATGGAAATTTATACCCCTTCTTCTTAGCAATGCGTACCATCTCATCAAATGAATCTCCGGATGAGCTAGATGGGTCATTGGCATTGATGGAAATCACCGGAACCCCTTTGGAGGCATACTTTTCGTTTAAGTTAATTATCCGTTGATTGTACGCTTTGGAGTAGGGGCAGGTATTGCAATCAAAAATAACAATGAACCCCTTGGCCTCTTTATAGTCGGCTAACGAAATCATTTTGCCGTCAACATTTTTCAATTTGAAGTCGGTGGCGGTATCGCCCACTTCGAACCCCTGCTTCACCGGACTAACCGTGGCCATCAGAAGCATCAGCAGTATAGAAAGCACTTTCATAAAATTGGTTTAGTTAGTTATTTCAGATAAGAGTTTTTCAAGATCCCCTTCATGAAGTTCTTTTTGAATCAATTTCCGCTTACCCGTGGCGGGATTGATCAGGATGGTAGCGGGTAAGGCTCCGCTCCAGTTTTTGTCGATTTTATCAATCCAGGAGTTAGGATCAGTTTCGGCCAGGATGACCACTTTATTTTGAAGCTTTTTACGGGCTACAAATCGCTCCACTTTGGCAGGGTCCGGATCCAGATCATAATCCATACTAACCAGGGTAATGTCGATAGACTTGTTTTCCTGATTTAGTTTTTCAAACAAGGGAAGCTCTTTCACACAGGGTGCGCACCACGTTGCCCAGAAGTTGATGACTTGTATGCGGTTATTTTCGGCCGTCATCAGGGTTTGCAATTCCTTCAATTTGATCTGAGGAATGGGTTGACCTGAAACCGTGATGACGAGGAAAAAAGCAATTGAAAAAAACCCGATTTTCATATCATGCAAAAACGCATATTTTTTGAATATGGTTTGTTAATGAATTCCAAAATCATCCGAGAAATGGGAGTAATATTCAATCCCTTAGAGATAAGCAAAAAAGGGGCAAAATAGAATTCCACAATTTTACCCAGTTGTCAACATTACCCCGATGTTATGAGTTAATATTCTGAAAATCAATTATTTATCTCGTTTCTGATTAATCAGTTCTTTGTGGACAACTATTTGAGCGTAAGAAATCAGGGCCTATTCGGGTCGTCTCATAATGATCAGATTTTCAACCTAATACCCGGCAATTTTCTGTTGAAAAGAACCTTGAATTAGTGAGTTGATTCGGGCAGTCCTGTACCAATAATCAACAGCAGGCAAAAATATTTTTGATCGGGGTAGAATTGCATAGCAGGATTAAAATGGGGACAGAACGCAAGAAATTCGTTCCGTGGAGTAACTTGGCCTTGAAACTACTTAGTGAGAAATGTAAAGGCACCGTGTGCCGGGGCTTGTTGATTGGGCTTATACACCGGCCCGGCCATGTACTGGTCAAACCAGGATTGATAGTCAGCATATTGAATGCAATCATCCAGCAGATTTCCTTCCTTCAGAATTTTGATGATGTGATCAGAAGATAAACTGGATTTGATTTTTTCCTTTTGATCGGCTGGTAAGTTTGAAATACGAACGTATTCTATTCCCTTAAATTTTTCAGCAGCAGCTCTCATCGCGTACGGGCAGGGTTTGGTAAACGGTTTATAGCGGTATGACAAAAATGGTAACCCCAGGTTTAACTATATTGAAAATTAAGTTAAGTTTCATTTAAAATTCCAGTTCCTGAATGCTTACTAACCAACGTTCCAAATTCAGTCTTTCCCGGGATCAGGTTTACCTCAATTGTGCCTATATGTCGCCACTCCTGAAAGCAGTCGAGCGCGAAGGAATAGTGGGAATACAACGCAAGCGTAATCCGGCCGCAGTTTCGACTACCGATTTTTTTACCGACACAGAAAAAGTCCGTAAAGAATTTGCCAGGCTCATTCAGGGAGATCCACTGCGCATCGTATTGATACCCTCGGTTTCTTACGGCTTAGCCAATGCAGCAAAAAATATTGAGGTCACATCGGCTCATTCTATTGTAGTAGCCGCTGAACAATTTCCAAGCAATTACTATCCCTGGCAACGGCTCCAGAAAGATACCGGAGTGCGTATCAAATTGGTGGCACCACCCGACTCCCTAACCGCTCGCGGTCAGCATTGGAATGAACGACTTCTGGATGCCATTGATTCCTCTACCAAAATTGTTGCCTTGGGCAATGTGCATTGGGCCGATGGGACGTTATTTGATTTAAAAAAAATAAGAACCCGAACCCGCGAGGTGGGAGCCTTGCTGATGATTGATGGAACACAATCTGTTGGCGCTTTGCCGTTTGATGTACGGCAAATACAACCAGATGCCCTGGTGTGTGCCGGCTACAAATGGTTGATGGGCCCGTATTCATTAGGGCTCGCCTATTACGGGCCTTATTTTGACTTGGGAACACCTATCGAAGAGAATTGGATCAACCGGTTACACAGTGAGAATTTCGCAGGTCTTGTCAATTATGAATCCGAATATCAACCCGGTGCACTACGGTATGAAGTAGGTGAGCATAGCAATTTTATTTTGGTGCCCATGTTGCTGGAGGCACTGAGGCAGGTTAACCAATGGAAGCCGGAACGAATTCAAAAGCATTGTGCATCGATAACCCGTAAACCCATTGAGTTATTGCGATCATCCGGTTTTTGGATCGAGGACGATGCCTTTCGGGGCCAACACCTTTTTGGAATTCGGTTGCCAGCCGGAACCGATATGGAAGTGGTCAAAAGGCAATTGCAAAAGCATAAGATTTCGGTTTCCATTCGGGGTAATGCCATCCGGGTATCACCCCATGTTTATAATACCGAGGCTGACATGACGTTGCTGACAAAAGCGCTCTTGAAAGCAAAACGTTAACTTGTAATACTTAAAAAAACCATTCACAACATGCATCGAAGAGAAGCTCTTAAAAATCTCGCCATTCTTACCGGAGGGGCTGTACTGGTGCCTTCCTGTAATTTTGAGCAGGATGATATTCTCGCGGCCTACAAAAACCTAAAAGTCACCGAAAGTCAGCGGGCTTTATTAAGCCAGGTGGCCGACACCATCATTCCACCCGGAGAAATCAAAGGGGCTTCGGACCTTGCCGTTCAGGATTTCATTCTGGTTATGGTGAATGATTGCGTTGAGGCAGAGCGGCAGGCACTTTTCACCTCAGGGCTACAGGCATTCAAGGGGTACAGCAGGAAGATAGCCGGTACCTTTGCAACGTTGGAAGCGGTCGAAAAAGAAAAAGTTATTGTGCAGGGTCTGGCTATTTCCCACGATAGCACAGATGAAACTGAGAAAGCGATACGCGCATTCCTGAGTCTTACCAAGCGGTTCACCATTCAAGGCTATATGATGTCTGAATACATCATGACGCAGGTAAAACCCTATAGCTTAATTCCGGGCGAGTATAACGGGGCAGTGTTAATCAGCAGTATCTCAAATCTGAAAATCAATGGCTAATTTCAATATTGACGCAGCAAAGGAACGCACCTTTCAGGCAATCGTAATTGGTTCGGGCATGAGTGGCAGTTGGGCTGCCAAAGAATTATGTGAACACGGTGTAAAAACATTAGTAATTGAGCGTGGCCGCGATGTCAAGCACCTGCGCGATTACCCGACCACCAACATGTTGCCCTATGAGTTTGAACACCGGGGTCAACTGACTAACCAGATTCAGGAAGAAAATCCGGTGGTAAGCCGGTGCTATGCCTTTCGCGAAGATGCCATGCATTTTTTTGTTAAGGATAAAGAGCACCCCTATGTGCAAGAGAAGCCCTTCGATTGGATTCGTGGCTATCAGGTTGGGGGAAAATCATTGTTGTGGGCGCGGCAGGTGCAACGGTGGTCCGATTTTGATTTTGAAGGCCCGGCCCGCGATGGGTTTGCCGTAGACTGGCCCATTCGCTACAGCGAAATTGCTCCCTGGTATAGTCATGTTGAAAAGTTTGCAGGCGTATCTGGCAATAAGGATGGACTGCCGCACTTGCCCGATGGCGAATTTTTACCGGGCTTTGAATTGAACATTGTTGAAAAATATTTTCAGGAGCAACTCAAGAAACATTATGGCAATTCGCGGCATATGATCCTGGCCCGGTGCGCGCATATTACCGGCAACCTGGAATTCTATCAGCAACAAGGCCGTGCAAAATGTCAGAGCCGTAACCTGTGCCAACGCGGCTGTCCCTTCGGTGGATACTTTAGTGCCAATGCTTCTACCCTGCCTTGGGCAGAACGCACCGGCAACATGACCTTGCGCACCGATGCGGTGGTGCATTCGATCCTCTACGATGAGCAGAAAGGTAAGGCCACCGGTGTTCGCATTGTTGATGCCAATACCAAACAAACGGAAGAGTATTTTGCGGATGTCATTTTTGTCAATGCGGCAGCTCTTAATACGAATCTGATTTTGCTGAACTCCACCTCCAACCGGTTCCCGAATGGGTTAGGTAATGACAACGGTTTGCTAGGTAAGTACATTGCGTTTCATAACTACCGAGCCGGGATATCGGCCGAGTACGAAGGCTACAGTGAATACACTACTTCCGGTGGCCGACCGACCAGTGGTTATTTTCCACGTTTCCGAAATTTGTACAAACAGGAAACTGACTTTTTGCGCGGGTATGCTGCAGGCTTCAGTGCAGGCCGGTATAATTATGCCGATCAAAGTGGTATTGGAATGGCGCTAAAGGAAGAGCTTTTAAATCCTTCTCAATATGGTAACTGGAGTGTCGGTTCACACATGATGGGCGAAACCATTCCTAAAGAGACCAACTATGTGACGTTGAGTAAGGATGAAAAAGATGCGTGGGGAATTCCGTTGCTGAAGGTCAATGTGGAGTATGATGACAATGATGAAAAAATGATCAAGGACTATCAGGAGCAAATGACGGAAATGTTTGAACGAGCTGGATTTACCAACATCCGGGTTCGCGATGATAAACGGGCCCCGGGCCTTGATATTCATGAAATGGGAGGTGTGAGGATGGGCAAGGATCCGAAAACCTCGTTGCTCAATAAAAATCATCAGTTGCACACCTGCCAAAATGTTTACGTGACGGATGGAGCGTGCATGACGTCTACATCAACTCAAAATCCGTCTCTTACCTATATGGCCTTTGCAGTCCGGGCAGCCCATCATGCCATGAAGAACCTGAAATAGGAATGTCGGTAAGAAGAGATCATTTTGTTGGCGGGGTGCTGATCGCCTTCCTGGGAGCCATTTGCTTTTCAACCAAAGCTATTTTTGTCAAACTGGCCTATCGCGATACACCGGTGGATGCTGTTTCTCTGCTTGCCTTGCGCATGATTTTTTCGCTTCCGTTTTTTCTGATCTCGGCCGCGGTTTCCTCCAGCAAACAAACCAATGTTCGATTTACACCCCGCCAATGGCTGGCCGTTGCCGTGATTGGTTGTTTGGGCTATTACATCAGCAGTCTGCTTGACTTTTTGGGATTGCAATATGTTACAGCCGGCATAGAACGACTGATCCTTTTCATTTACCCCACGCTGGTGCTACTCATGTCATCGGTTTTCTTTAAAGAACGAATTAAACCGATTCAATGGCTAGCATTAATCATAACTTACGTGGGCTTACTCATTGCTTTTATCAGCGAGGCTGACTATCAAGCGGGTCAAAGTAAAAACTTTTTGTTAGGCTCCTTTTTTATCTTCATCTGCGCCTTTACCTATGCCGGTTATATCGTGGGTAGTGGCCGACTGATTCCCATGGTAGGAGCCACAAAGTTCAATAGCTATGCGATGAGTTTTGCCGCGATCGGAGTCATGATTCATTTCTGGATGACAACCGAAACATCACTATGGGGATTTTCAACTCCGGTTTATGTTTACGGATTATTAATGGCCGTGTTATCCACCGTAATCCCATCGTACCTGGTGGTGCAGGGTATTAAACGAATTGGCTCTGAAAATGCAGCCATTGTTGGGAGCATTGGTCCGGTTTCGACATTACTGATGGCGTATTTCCTGCTGGATGAATCTGTTTCTTCCTTGCAGATTCTGGGGACTGCCTTTATTTTATTGGGGGTGTTACTAGTCAGCAAGCAAAAGACAGCCCAGGCTCCGGCTGGCTAGCAGAATTATGATTAACTTTATTCGCATGCGGCTTCTACTTTTTATTATTCTGTTATTTCCATTCTTAGCGACCGCCCAAACTCCGGAATTGATTTTTGTCTTTTTAAACAAACGCACGGATAAAGCCGAGTTGCCCGAGGCTGAGCTGAAAAAAATAATGGATGGCCATATGGCCAATATTGAACGGCTGGCTGGTGAGGGCAAGTTAATTTCAGCAGGACCATTTGATGGCGGGGGCGGGATCTTCATCTTCAGATCAAGTTCACGAGACCAGGTGAAGGAATGGTTACAAACGGATCCGGGGGTACAGGCCAACCGGTGGCGCGTGGAAGTGTTGCCTTATTTTCCCCATGTCGGTGGAGCCTGTGTTGTGAAAGAGCCCTATGAAATGGTTACCTATCAGTTCATTCGCTATGTGCCCAATATTGCCAAGTTTAATATTCAGGATGCACCCCGAATTTTTAAAAAGCATGACGATTACCTGAAAGAAATCATTCGCACCGGAAATGTGGTAACCGAAGCTACCTTTGGCGATGATGAAGGTGGCATTTTGGTCATGCGTGGAGACCTGGACAGTGCCGTAATTGAAGCTGATCCTGCCGTTCACGAAGGGCTGCTGCAGTTTGAAATAAAAAAATTGTGGATTGCCAGGGGCGGGTTGTGTGAGAAGTAAAATTCATGAACAGAAGAACATTCATCCAAAAGTCTTCAGCATCCGTATTGGGCTTTTCATCTCTTGGCCTGCCGTGGATGCAGTGTGACTAGGAATGATCTTTGTTCCGAGCGTAGGCGGCATCAGTCACTCGCCAAAAGAATTCACAAAGGTTGAGGATATGGTTAATGGAGCCAACGTTTTGTTGCAAACGATATTAGCCCTCGATCAGGAACGATAGCTCATCCTTAAGGCAATTACTCGGCAATAACCACGGCCAGCTTATCCCCTTTCGTACTGACAGCCAATCGGGTAACACCTTTCAGGAGTTCAGCCCCATTTTCTATCCTAACTGGTTTCCAGATTTTGTCTTGCGGAGTGTACATCAGAATCTTTGTGCCATCACTGCTTAATAAAATTCCGTTTGGTGTCCAGGCAATATCTTCGCGGCCGGGCAGGGTTGAGGCGTAAGTAGTAATTTTCAGGGTTTCCGTGTCAAATTGTTTTATCTGCCATTCTGTTTCGGAAAGCTTTTGAACAAAGCTGATGCTTCGCGTGCCCGGAACACGATGCAACGAGCGACCAATGTTTTGTGCCAACACCGTATCCTCTTTTGTGGGCAAGCGCATAAAATGCAACGTGTTGGGTTGACCTAACACAAAGAGCGCAACATGACTGTTGTCAGCCCAGGCGTGATAGCCAACCATCAGGTTATCGATAATTACGCTTGGTTCTCCGCCATCGACCGGATATTTGCCCAGATCCTGGGCTCCGTTATCGCGTTGTATGATACAGGAAAGAAATTGCTGATCCGGAGTATGGGTTGGTGAATATTCCCGCTCCTGGGTTTGAGTTACTGAGCTCAGGTGATTGGTTTTGTAGTTGTACGCTTTTATATCTGAACGGCCCTCGTCATTGAATGAGGAGAAATACACGATTGGCAACTCGCGGTTAAAGCCAGGCTGGTTATCATAACCCGGATGGTTGGTAATATTTTTAGGATTAGAGAGGGTGATGCTGCTTTTCTTCACCTTCAAATCAAACAGCAAAATTTCAGAGCCGGTTTGAGCATAGGCAGAGCTGGAAAGGATAGCAGCCGCCAGTAACAGTCGGATCATATTGAGGATTTTAAGAAAGATCGGAAAATTAGAAGCAGCAATCAACGTGTGGCCGCCATACTTTGTCATCGTGCTTTAGCAAGACAATTCGATCTACTTCAAAATGCGCTGAAAACGACTTATCCTTGAATTCATCCCACGCCTTCGAAAACTGAGGTTTTTTCAAATCACGAAAGGCAAGTGTAAAATGCGGATGAAACGGCTGATCCTGATACTGGGCGTTGAATAGATTAAGTTCACCCTTGCAGAATCGGTGCAGCTCCTGCTGTAAGGTTTTGAGCGGTTCATGATCCTGAACGGCAACATAAATAACCCGAGGTACAAAGGCACCAAAACCGGTTAAGGCTATTTCAAAGCGAGGTCGCCCGACAGCAAATGATTGGAGCGCGTTAACCAAACGGTCTTCTTTTTCTGCTTTCCACTGAAAGGGCATGTGCAGGGTAAGGTGCGGTGGCGACTTAAGTGCAGCCTTGCTTTGGTAGGTTTCGTGAAAATAAACCTTGAGTTTATGAAGGGTATCTTTCAGAGGTGCCGGAGGAATCACGGCAAGGAAGTACTTATGGACGCCAGGAGGTGGCATTACTTCCAACGGTTGGCTAATGCCTGGTACTGGGCAGCATTACCGGGCTCTAATTCTGCTAACCGTTCATAGATGGCCACGAGTGAGCTGTCTTGTTGCAGGGTTTCTTTATACAAGCGAATAGCTTCGCTACGATTGTTCTGTTGGTCATAGAGGTAGGCCATCATGTTCAGTAATTCAGGATTGTTTGCACCCTTGTCGTAAGCTTGTCGGTACCAGCTCAGCGCTTCGGTATTATTTTGCTGGGCATAGTAATTATCCCCTACCAGGGTATAAGCGTCTGCGTTTTCCGGATGGAGCGATACACACTTGCGACTCCACTCCATGGATTTGGAATAGTTTTTCAACTGGTAGTACACCAGCGATTTGTTGAACATCGCACTGCTGTTTTGTTGATCAATACGCAAGACGCGATCATAATAAGCCATAGCCGAGTCGTATTGGCCGATGGAATAAAACTGATTCCCGACATTGGTCAGCGCATCAATGTCATTGGGATTGCTATCCAGGGCCGCACGATCCGGCAATTCAGCAGATTCGGATGGGGGGCTTTCAGGGGAATTATCATTCCCAACAATAAACCCGATCACCATCAACAGGAATAGAATGAAAAAGATAATGCCGCCCACCACGATGGCAATAATTTTGATTTTGCTTTTGACATCGGCTGAGGATGCTGTCGTGAAGCGATCGGATCGCGATTGGGTTTGGTAACTTCGGGAAGCCTGCACCGGCCGGGGTCGATAATACACAGCCAGAAAGGCAAAATACGTTGTAGCGCCCGCAAAAATCCAGAAGAAGAATTTTCCCAAAGGCCAGAAAAAGGCCAGCAAAAAAGCAGAAACAATGGCAAGCCGCAGGAAACGCTTGCTGCGTATTGAATCTGGATCACTGGCTTCACTCATGGTTTAAAGATTTTCCTGGATAAACTCGGTCATCATCACTAATAAATGTTGGCGCGCCTTACCACCCCACCCGTGCGGCAAATCAGGATAGTAAAAGGACCGGAATTGTTTGCCTGCACGAATTAGTCCGTCTTCCAGAGCCACTGAATTTTGAAAATGAACGTTGTCATCACCGGTGCCATGGATCAATAAAAACTTGCCCTGAAGATTAGCAGCATAGGTAGTAGGTGAGTTATCATCGTAACCGCCCGGGTTGAGTTGTGGAGTTTGGAGAAAACGTTCCGTGTAGATGGTATCATAGAAACGCCAATTGGTAACCGGGGCGCCTGCTATGCCCAATTTGTAAACACCGGCTCCCTTGGTCATGGCCAGCGAAGTCATGTAGCCGCCATAACTCCAGCCAAAGATTCCAATCCGGGCTTCATCAATGAATGGCAAAGCTCCCAGATGCCTGGCGCCAGCCAGCAAATCTTCCAGTTCGTATTTCCCCAACTGTTTGTAGGTCATTTTGGCAAATTTTTCACCCCGGTTTCCTGTGCCGCGGGTATCGATTACCGCCACCAAAACTCCCTGCTGTGCCAGCATATGATACCAGTAGAAATATCCGCCTCCAAACGAATTGCTGACACTGCTGGAACGAGGGCCACTATACTGATAAACCAATACCGGATAATTTTTTGAGGCATCAAAGTTGAAAGGCTTGATCAGGTAGCCATCCAAGTCAGTACTACCATCCGCACTTTTGTAGGTGAAAAATTCCTTGGGACCTATTCCGTATTCGTTGAGAGTTTTCTTTAGGCTTTCGTTGGCTTCCAATACTTTTACCAGCGCATTGCCTTTTGTTTTAAACAAACTTACGGTTAGGGGCTGGGCTGCGTTGCTGAAGTTATCGATATAAAACTGGTTATCTTTACTCAGATTGATGCTATGCCAGCCTTCCTGGTTAGAAAGTTTTGTCTTCTTTTTTCCATCCATTGAGATGGAATAAAATGTACGGTTCAGATAATTACCTTCCGTGGAGAGATAATAAACCGTCTTGGCCTTTTCATCATAGCCAACCAACTGCGTTACTTCCCAATTACCGGTTGTAATAGGATGAATCAACTTTCCATCAATGGAATACCAATACAAGTGCTTGTAGCCGCTGCGTTCGCTGGCCGCGATAAAATATTTTTTGTCTGCTGTGTAAATCAACTCATCGGTATATTCCATATCTACGTAGGTATCCGATACTTCTTTTAGAATTACTTGAGTGGCTCCGGTGGTGGCATGGATATGAATGAGTTCGGCTTCATTCTGTAAGCGATTCATTTTTCGAACCGAGAACAGGTTAGGATCAGTCGTCCACTGGGCGCGGGGAATGTATATGTCCTGGTCGGATCCCAGATCAGGTTTTACTTTTTGTTTGGAGGCGAGGTCATAGATCACAATTTCCACCACGGAATTTGTTTCTCCCGCTTTTGGATATTTAAACCGATAGTCTTCCGGGTAGAGTTGCCCGCGATTCCACTTCTGCAGGTTATATTCTTTTACCATCGATTCATCGAACCGGTAATAGGCCAGTTTCTGGCCATTGGGCGACCAATAAAAAGCCTGCGCAAAACCAAATTCTTCTTCATACACCCAATCGGTACTTCCATTTATAATGCGATTGAATTTGCCATCATCCGTTACCTGAACTTCGCTCATATCCTGCACCTTAACATAAAAGAGGTTGTTCGACCGCGTAAAGGCGATATGGCTGGCATCAGGTGAGAAGGTGGCGTATTGTTGCTTCCCGTTTTTTGAAAGCGGGGTAAGTGTTTTGGTGAGTAAATCATAGATATAGTATTCCGCTTTATACGATCTGCGGTAAATACTTTCCATGGCCGTAGTGAGCAGCAGTTTTTTTTCATCCTGACTGAAGGTATAGCCTTGAATCTGAATTTTTGGAGTCAAGGAATTACCGTCTACGATCACCTCAGCCGTTTGCCCGGTGGTTACATCATATTTAAGAATCTTGTTATCGCTTAGCGAAGAATAGAACTTCCCGTCATTCATCCAGTTTATTCCGGAAACGGATTTTTGGACGAAGGTGTTGTTGACCGTTACGTCATCCAGCGTGATTTGTTTTTGACCGAAGCTGAGTGCAGGAAGTAGCAGAAGTAAGATAAGGCGATTCATACGGGTAGATTTAAAGCCGAAATTATCTCATTATTGTTAAATAATTCAATGGAAAGTTTGCCAGCGGAAGTTCAGGATGTGATTATTATTGGTGCCGGACCGATTGGCCTGGCCTGTGGCATAGAGGCTAAAAAAGCTCATCTTTCCTATCTAATCCTGGAGAAGGGATGTTTGGTTAATTCCCTCTATCACTACCCGCATAACATGACTTTTTTTTCAACGTCCGATCGATTGGAGATTGGCGGAGTTCCCTTTATTTCCAATAGCCCCAAACCCACACGACCGGAGGCTCTCGAATATTATCGCAGGGTATGTTCCAGTTGGAAGTTGAACGTGAAGTTCTATGAAGCAGTAGAATCGGTAAAAAAGGACAACAAGGTATTTGTGCTACAAACTCCAAAAGGAAAATACCAATCGCATGCAGTTATTCTGGCGCTGGGATTTTATGATCTCCCGTATTTATTACACGTTGAAGGGGAAGAGTTGCCAAAAGTCAAGCACTATTATGATGAGCCACATCCCTATTTTGGACAACGGGTAGCGGTAATCGGAGCAGCTAATTCAGCCGTAGACGTAGCCCTTGAAACCTGGCGCAAAGGTGCAGAGGTGACCATGATTGTACGTGAGCCAGCTTTGCGCGATAGCGTGAAATATTGGGTGAAACCCGATATTGAAAACCGGATCAAGGAAGGATCGATTAAGGCCTATTTCAATTCTGAGGTTACCCGGATTACCCCCACCACCATCGAAATCAAGACACCCGGTGGCGCGGAAATACTGCCCAATGATTTCGTACTGGCCATGACCGGCTATCAACCCCCATTTGACTTCATGAAATCCATGGGGGTCAAGTTTAATGATGATGAATTTCATACTCCGGTTTTTGATGAAACCACCATGGAATCTAATGTTGCAGGTTTATACCTGGCGGGGGTGGTGTGTGGCGGGTTAAAAACCAATAAGTGGTTCATTGAAAATTCCCGCATTCATGCCGAAATGATCGTGGCCCACCTGAAAGAAAAGTACCGAAAATAAAAATGCCCTTCTTGTGGAAGGGCATCTTATCAAGATTGGGGTTTGATCATAGCGCATCCGCGGTGATCGTTACGTAGAATTTGAATTTCACGTTGAAGGCAACAGGTGTTTTCGATAATGTGCCCTGCAATTGAATTAATTCTTGTTTGTCATTCAGCAAGGCAGCTGCAAGTTCATTAAATCCTGCGATGTCAGAAGTTAACTCAGTTTCGGCTGTACTGGCCAGGCTTACGGAACTGGCGGAGGCAATTGTCTTTCCGGTTGAGTTCACCTTCAATGTTCCGTTGGTGAACGTTACTGTATTAGGGTTGGCTCCGGAAATGGTGTAGGTGATTTTGTTGACGGTAAACTCCTGAATTTTACTGGCGTATTTGGCCACTTCAGGATCAGAAGCAGCATCCAGCAATTCCGAATCGGTGTACGTTTTGCCACTCGGATTATCGGCAGTTTCATTAACGGCAAAATCCAGCGGCAAAACCACATCAAAGGAGATGTCATCAGCGCTGTCGAAAAGATCGCAGGATGACAGAGATCCTAGCGAAATCACTAAGGCAACTGGAATAAGGTATTTGATTTTCATATGATTTGGGTGTATTGAGTTCTTGTATCCTTAAAGATAGAAAATAGTAAACACAGAACGATAGTTAAAAAAACTGACACGAGTAGGAATGTGGAAAAAGGACTAAAAAAGAGGGTATTAGGTCACTTATTACTTGATAAGGGGATTTCAATTTTTACTCCTCCAAAAAAATTCCGCCCAGCAGCCGCATTGTAAAATCGGCCTGCGGCTGCATTCAAATCGTTGCCCAGGCTATAGGTTTCATCTAACAGATTGTCAGCTCCCATGAAAAAATCCAGGGGTAACTTATTCCCAAGTGTTGGTTTAAATCCAAACCGGCATCCCAACAAAGTATACGATTCAGCATAATTCGAGTTGGCATCATCAAGAGGCAAGGAGCTGGTGTAGTTAACGGTAACATGGCCATAGAATCGCTGACGTAATTCAAAATCCAGTCCCCCGGTGATGACCTGATCCGGAACCCCCGTTAATTCATTGCCCGAATAAGAAACATTGTCTTTCACATACTCCTTGAACGTATAATCATTCAGGGTAACTCCGGTCCATACTTTTAATTGGCTGAAAACTTCCGGCACAGAAGGTTGCCAATGCAACAGGATTTCCACTCCGTTCTGATCGGTACCTCCTGCATTCACAAAATAATCGGCTCCATCCGGATCCCTGCGTACCACAATCGTTTCGTCTAATTGAAAATGATAAAGCGAAGCATCGATAAAAAATTTACGCTGTGCAAAATACCCTTTTATACCCACTTCAAGTTGTGTACCCTGTTCTGCTTTTAGGTCTGGATTGAAAACACCATTGGACGGTCTCACTTCGGCCAACGTGGGGGGCGAAAAACCCCGGCTGATGTTGGCATGGACCGACAACACATCATTTAGTTTTTTTAGTACGGCTAGTCGTGGTGCCAGAATGGGTTGATAGTTGACTGTTTCGGGTGCGGAAGGCACACTGGACAACCGGAGCAATTGATAATTCACCCAATTTAAGCTGAGCCCTCCCGTTATGAACCAGCTACCGGATGACCAATCGGCCTGACCAAAAATGTTGTATTGGGTTACCCGGGTTTCATCATCGCTTTGCAGTACTCCCGGATTCCCCTGTAGGTTTTGATAGGTTTTAATGGGGGAAAAGCCATATTGAAATTCACCACCTCCAAGCAATTGAAAGTTTGATTGACCGCGACTAAAGGAAAAATCCGTTACGGTGCGGGCACCCAGATTTTGTTCCGTTCTTCGCTCGTAGTTTCGGATGGCTGGATTTTCAAACTGCACAAAGTTTCCATACACTCCGGTTCGGTTGTGTAATTTTTCATGGAAATGATATTGATGAGAAACTCCGGTATAAAAAGTACGCAAGGACACGGAAGCGTTTTGGGAAACTGCTCCGGGTTGCGTTCCGGCAGGTGGCCTTGCTTGCCGCGGATCCGCTTCATATTCTGCCAGCGTAAGTCCACCCGGAGTCTGATAAAATAAATCCGTATAGAAGATGGCGGTTTCCAGTTCTTCTTTGTCCGATAGAGAAAAGCGAAATGTGCTGTTGAGTTGATCCCGAACCATTCGGGTGTGTTCCCGATAACCTTCGGCTTCCTGGTGTTGATACCCAACATAATGACTGCTTTGTGCTGAGCCTTGGTTAAGGGCGACTTGGTAATTTTGCAGGCCATAGCTGCCAGCCAAATAAGATCCGGTTAATGTTGATTCTTGCCGGGCTTGTGGTGATTTAATCAACAAAACGCCACCCGTGCCGGCTCCATACAGACTTGACCCTGGTCCTTTGATAATTTCCAACTGACTAACCGCGTTAGCATCCAATTGATTCAAATACGTATTACCCCCGGGATCGGTGAGCGGCAATTCGTTCCAATACACTTTTACATTGCGTACACCAAACGGAGATCGAAGGGAGCTGCCCCGGATAGAAAACCGGTAGCTGCCAGGCGAACGTTCTTCCATCCGGATGCCAGGTAATGTGTTGACTGCGGATACGAGGGTGGTATTGCTGAAGCGGAGTAAGTCTGGACTGGTAACCAAACCTACCGATGCAGGAACCTCTAATAAAGGACGATTGGCTTCGTAGGCCCGAACGGTAACCTCTTGCAAAACCTTAACAGAATCTGGCTCCTGAGCGGAAGACAGTATAGGAATAATCAGGAGGATTCCGAATAGAATACTTTTCACAAGCGGTGAATCAATGAAATTGAGCGATTACTTCTTCAACGCTTTTAGCCGTTTCAAAGTAATTCAAAAGTTTTAACAATACACGATCGACCAGGGTATCCGGACACGAAGCTCCGCTCGTCAACACGATGTTAATCGGGGTTTTGTCAGGCAAAAACTCATGGGTAATTACTTTCTCCTTTCTCGCATAGTTGAAATGGTGAATTTCCGTTCTTGACTTGATTTCCGTATCAGAATTGATGAAGAAGGTTGGGAATTTACGTTCGCACAGCTCTACGATGTGCGAAGTGTTTGAACTATTGTACCCACCCACCACAAGGGCCAGGTCAGCTTCTATCTCCAGTACTTGATAGGTTGAATCCTGGTTGTCATTGGTGGCATAGCAGAGGGTATCCCGGGTATCGGCAAAATGTTGTTTGATCTGTTCAGTGCCATACCGGGTAATCATTAAATGCCGGAAAAAATCAGCAATAGCTTGCGTTTCGGTTGCGAGCATGGTGGTTTGGTTAACCACCCCAATCCGTTGCAGATGCACCATCGGATCAAACCCCGTAGAAAATCTTCCGGCAAACTCTTCAAAGAATTCAGCCCGGGATTTATTTCCTAAAATGTAATTGCCCAGTCGTTGCGCCTCCTCCATGTCGCGAACAATAACCGTAGGCCCTTTGTAGGAACTGTGTGAAAAGGTGGCTTTCGTTTCTTCGTGCTTTGGCTTACCGTGTATAATGATGGTGAAATTTTCCTTACCCAGTTTTTCAGCCCGGTTCCAGACCTTTTCCACAAAGGGACAGGTTGTGTTATATTTTTGAACGTCTACGCCTTTATCCAGCAACACCTGTTCAATTTCAAGCGTAGTGCCAAATGCAGGAATGATCACGACATCATCCCGGTTGATTTTTTCCCAAGGGATAAACTGAGTTCCATCCGTATCCATGATGAATCGGATGCCTCGGCTTTCCAGATCAGCGTTCACTTCCTGGTTGTGGATCATCTGACTTAACAAAAACACCTGTTTACCGGTCGATTCTTCCAAGGCCCGGTACGAAATTTCAATGGCGTTTTCTACTCCGTAGCAGAAACCAAAATGCCGGGGAAGAATGAACCGAACGGAACCAAAATCCAGAACAGTAGGTGTAAAGTCCTGCTTCCGCAGATCTTTTAGCCTGCGGTTTTCTTTCACCTTTCCGGTGATAGACGACCGGTAGTAGGAAGGAATGTCGAACTTTTTGATAACGAAGCTTTTTTAACCTAAACCGAATACCTCCATGAAAGTTCAAAGGTAAATCATAATCCTAAACATCATCGAATAGAGTTTGTCTGGAAGGAGTCAGGAATAAAAAAAAGCCCGGAGAACCAGGCTTTTACTTTGAATTACAGCGGTGAATTAATTGATATTCAACGTGAACGTAATATCCAGATCACTTTCCCCGTCATTGGATGTTGACGTGGCTGATTTTATATCAGGCTGATGTTTAAGAACAACCCGAAAGGATTTTCCGGAAGCGCTGGTGCCGGCCGTTGTCCAGGAGGTCGTGAGCCCGATGGGAAGCCCATTGTCATCCTCATCCTGATAATTAACCGAACCATTACTTCCAATATTACCCGTTCCGGTCGGTGAAGAAAAACTGCCGTCCGACCAACTGAAAAAAAGTTGATGCTCATCGCCTTCTTCGCGAACTTCTTCTGTGATGTCATACTCTTCCTCATCCGGTTCGTACAAACCATTGATCAGTTCGATAGTCAAGGTATAGACCGTTCCCTTGGTCAGGTTAATGGGTCCGTCTATCTGTAAATCCTGAGGTCCTTCGCCATCCGGGTCAGTAGCTGTGACCACTACTGGAGCACCTCCGGTAGGGCTAAACGTCAATGTCGCTTTGGTTATCAATTCCGGAATATTTTCAGGTTCCGGATCGTCATCACATCCAACTAAAAATAGCGAAACAGTAAAAATGGATAGAAAGATCAGGTTTTTCATAGTATATGCAACTTTGTTGCAAGTATAAGCCCCAATTTCCAAATCTCCAAAGGTTCTCCTACTAGAAGCTATACTTTAGTGCCAATGAAATATTCTGACCCAGGTCGTCAGCATAATACCGCATTCGGTTAGTGTATTCACGATAGGATTCATTGAATGCATTTTGGATTGAAAGCCGGATGTCCAAAACGGAATTACCCAGCGGCTTTGAAATTCCAGTTTGGAATGACGCTAACAGATAAGCCTCGGGTGGCGGCAGGAAGTCAAAATTGCGGGGATCTTGCTGAATCAGGTCAATGCCTGCCTCTTTGGCATCAATTAACTCCTGAATGGACACTACGCGGGGTCCCCTGTTTTGTCGGGCTACATAATTGATCCTGGCCTCAACATAGAAGTCCTTCCACGTTCCAAACTTTCCAACATGGTATTCAAGTCCGAGTTCAATCCGGTTGGATGGAATGAAAATTAAGTAGTCATCCTGGGTTACATCAGCGGCCCACAATAAAGAACCCCGCGAACTCACCGTCCAGGATTTCGAGAGCGAATAGTGCAGCAGTAAATCGGCTCCGAGAAAGGAAGCATCGGTTTGGCTATAGCGGAAATAGGGAAACACCCCCCGGGTATTTTGAGTTACTCCACGAGGCTTCAGGTAAATGTAATTGAAAATGTAATTGAGGTAGCCCGATAACTCAAGGTGCCATTGATTGGCCTCGAGTTGGTAACTAGTCACCCACTTCAAGGCTTGTTCGGTTTTAAAATCAACCTGGTTGATATCCAGAATTTCATTGGTGGTTTCGTCCAATAAAAGTCCGTATTCAATGGCGGCTGCGCTTTGATGGGTACCCAGACTATAAAGTTCCGCCACATTGGGCGGCCGCCAGGTACTTCCCACATTACTGGTCAACGAACTCATCTGATTAAGTTTATACGTGACCCCGGCTGTGGCGCTGAGATTGTGAAAGGTGAGTTGGGATTTATACAGTTCGTTTCGGAAATCAAACCCGGCAACGTTATAATATCGGTAATCATAGCGCGCTCCTACATCCCAATTCCATCTTGAGGTTGTGAACTTTTCAATCCAATACATTCCCCCCGAGTAGTTTGTGTAATTGGGAATAAAAGGAATGGTTTGTGTGCCGTCAATCTTGTTGTTATCCTGCCACATGAAATTAATTCCGCGGCTCCGGTTGTGACGGCTGTTGGCAGTGGTTTTCCAATCAAAATCCAGGGTTTGAGTGAATAGTTTGTACCCAAGGGCCGGCACCTCTTTCAGGTTACCTCTTCTCACATCAAACTCACTCCGGTTATTCAACTGAAATCCATATTGAAGGGTGAAAAGATCATTGTTGGACCGGATATGACCGTTCAACTTAATCAGGTTATGGGCTACTTCCTGGCGCGGTTGGCTAATGGAGTAGGTAAATGATTCCGTGTATTGAGGAGGTTCGCGTTCAAATGCATTTTCAAGGTCTTCTGTACTGTTCGTGGCCGAGCCCCTGAGAATTCCAATCGTGGTGTTAAAACGGCTGTAAAAGATTTCAAAGCCTTTGTTCTCTTTGTGATACCCAGTGGATAGTGAGTAGTTTAATTCCCGATAGCCTGTGTTAGAAAGGTTATAATCGGCTGCATGCGAATCTCCAGATAGCTTGGCAGTGCCTTGGGCCCGCCAACCCCACCCTTTGTGCTTTCCAAAACTTCCTTCCAGCAATCCCGAGGTAATCCCGGCTCGCCCATTGGTATTGCCAATCAAATACAGTTCTCCTCCCAACTTTTGATCGACTGGCAATTCCGGGGGCGTAACCACAATGACTCCGCCAATGGCATCGGTTCCGTATTTGATGGCAGCCGCATCTTTTACCACCACCAGTTTGGTGGCGATGAAGGGGTCGATTTCAGGAGCATGTTCAGCACCCCATTGTTGGCCTTCCTGCCGAATGCCATTATTTAAAATCAAGATGCGTTGACTATGAACACCATGAATAACGGGCTTAAAAATTGAAGGACCCGTTTGTATAGAATTAACTCCGGCAACCGCTTGTAGCGCTTCCCCCAACGATTTTCCCCGCATGGTTTCGAGCTCGTTGGTGGTGATTTGCGAAAATGTATTGGCGTTGCCCACCACATCCTGATGATCGGAGATAATGACCTCTTGCAAGACCTCTTCGGATGGAATTAACTGAATAGTAAGTTGAATGGATTTCGATAGCCCAATGACTTGACGATAGGTGTCGTAACCCAGAAACTTTATTTCCACAGTATAATCACCAGCACAAAGCTGATCAAATAAAAACGAGCCGGTTACTGTAGAAATTTTCCCGGCTTTAATTTCCTGAATCCAGATCGTAGCACCCGGTAGTGGCCTTCCACCTTCATCCAGAATAGTTCCGGCAAGGGTGTTTGTGCACTGAGCCTGCACACCCAGCGAACCGAGTCCAAATAAAACGAGGATGATACTATATAGGCCTTGCTTCAAAATGCAACAAAGTTGCAAAATTAAGAATTTATGCGGCTTTAGTTTCTCAATTACACCAGTGGAGCTTACTGGTCAACGATATCAGAAATCTTGAACTTCTGGATGATGTAATACAGGAAGTTGAAGGACAACGCATCCTCTTCTTGCTTGGAAGGCGATTTGGAATCGGGGCTTTTTGATTTCGGTTTTGCCGGAGTCGTGATGGTGGTTTCCCGTTGCGTAGTGATGGTTGTTTTGCCTTCCGGTTCATACAACAGCGGCTTCTCTTCTTTCAACTCTACCGGGTCAGGAATCGGACTAAGTTCTGGCGTTTCATTATTGGGTGAACCCTCTTGCGCTGATGCCGGCAAGGCAGCCATCATAATGACTGTAAAAGAAAGAAGAGCCAGTACGTGGTAGATTTTTGTCTTCATCATTATCCGCAGTAAAAATGTTAACTATTTCCAGCTGGGATTAGCTTTGCAAAGTAGTAATTTTTTGATAATGATCAACTTAGAGGACTTTAATAAAATCGATTTCAGAGCCGGAACGATCGTTCGGGCAGAACCCTTTCCCGAGGCCAGAAAACCGGCTTTTAAGCTATGGATAGACCTTGGTCCGGAATTAGGCGTTCGAAAATCCAGCGCCCAGATCACAGACCTTTACTCGGTAGAAAACCTACCCGGTCGTCAGGTGGTTTGTGTGGTCAATTTTAGCCCCCGTCAAATTGGCAATTTTCTTTCCGAGGTTTTGGTTACAGGCTTTCCGGATTCCGAAAAGAGAGTGGTTCTTTGCAGCATAGACCGTTCAGTCCCTAACGGAGCTCGCCTTTACTAACTATGATTTCTTTTTCTGCTCTGGCTAAAATATTGGAAGGAACCCAGGTACAATTGGCGGCCGACCGTCTGGTTCGTGACCTGGTTATTGACAGTCGAAAAGTTTTGCTTTCGGATCAATCCTTGTTCTTTGCTCTTTCTGGCACGCGTCATGACGGCCATGAATTTATTCCGGAGTTATACCGAAAAGGGATTCGACAATTTGTGATCGAACGCCCCCTGGATGTAACTCCCTTTCCACAAGCCAATTTTATTCTGGTAAAATCTGGTATCGGGGCCCTTCAATCGTTGGTTGCACATCATCGAAAGCAATTTAATTTTCCGGTCATTGGTATTACCGGAAGCAATGGCAAAACCATTGTGAAGGAATGGTTATACCAATTGCTCTCGCCCGACTATCAAATCGTTAAAAATCCAGGTAGCTATAACTCTCAAATTGGGGTACCGTTGGCGGTATGGCAAATGCAATCCGTACATCAGCTGGGCATTTTTGAAGCCGGAATTTCACGGGTGGGAGAAATGGAAAACCTGCAGCGTATCATGAACCCCACCTTAGGAATCTTTACTAATCTTGGCACAGCGCATGATGAAGGCTTTACATCCCCACAAGTCAAGGCAAGGGAAAAATTGAGACTCTTTCATGGGGTCAGTAAACTGGTTTACTGTTCAGATGATCAAACAATCGAGAAGGAAGTCAATCAACTGAATATACCAGCTGTAACCTGGGCAGTTGAAAGAAACGCCCATTACCAGGTAAAGCTACAACAGCATCAGATTTCAATTCTTCATGGAACCAAGGTGATTCCTTTTAAGCTGCCCTTTACTGATCGGGCCTCGGTTGAAAACGTAATCCACTGCATCGTGCTCATGCTGGAACTCAAGTATGAACCACACCTGGTTGAAGAACGAATTGGTTTGTTACGATCGGTACCCATGCGTTTGGAGATCAAGCAGGGAATCAATGGATGTCAGGTCATCGATGATAGCTATAACAACGATCTGGCGGGCTTGCAAATCAGCCTCGATTTTATGGGCAGTTTAAAACGGAAGCGGAAGAGCGTTATTCTATCGGATCTTCTGCAAACAGGATTAGAGCCATCAGAATTAATTCAACGAATCCGTCAGCTGCTTAATCAACACGCCATCCACAAGCTGGTGGCTATTGGTCCGGCTTTTTATCAAAATCGAGAAGGGTTGAAATTGAATGTTGAGGTGGAGGTATTCCCTAACGTTGAAACGGCCTTTGAGAAATTGAATTGGGACCAGTTTCAAAACGAAGTAATTCTGGTTAAAGGCGCCCGGCCATTTCATTTCGAAAAAATTGTTGCCCGCCTCATCCGGAAAATTCACGGAACCCGAATGGAAATTGATCTGAATAAGATGGTTCACAACCTCAATTTCTTTAAATCAAAACTCGATCCTGGTGTCAAGTTAATGGTGATGGTGAAAGCCTTCGCGTATGGTAGTGGCAGTGAAGAGGTCGCCAACCTGTTACAATATCACCGGGTGGATTACCTGGGTGTGGCGTATGCCGATGAGGGTGTTGAATTGCGAAAGAATCAAATCTCAGTTCCGATTATGGTTATGAATCCTTCCGAGGAGGGGTTCATTGCACTAGTAGACAACAACCTGGAACCGGTGGTTTACAGTGTGCCTGTGCTAAAGTCCTTAATCAATTTTCTACAGGGCCGTCCAATCTGGATCCACCTGGAAATTGAAACCGGGATGCACCGTTTAGGACTGGAGGAATCGGAGTTGCCTGGGGTGCTAGAATTGGTGAAGAAGAACCCTAATCTTACTGTAGCCAGTGTGTTCTCTCATCTGGCAGGTGCTGATGAGCAAAAGCACGATGACTATTCTTCCGTACAGCTCGACCGCTACCTGCAGGCATACCAGGTAATTCAGGAACTCCTCGGCTATCGTCCCTTGCGGCACCTCCTGAATTCACCCGGGTTATTACGAATGCCTCAACATCAGCTGGACATGGTTAGGTTAGGGATCGGGCTGTATGGAATAAATCCAACCTCCGATCAAGTTGATCAGCTTCAACCTGTAGCCACGTTAAAAACAGTTATTTCACAAATTAAAACAGTAAAAGCCGGAGAGTCGGTTGGTTATGGCCGGTGGGGCAAGGCATCGCACGATATGAAACTGGCCACCTTGGCTATTGGCTATGCCGATGGTTTTAGCCGAAGCTTTAGCCGGGGTGTGGGATCTGTTTTGGTGAATGGGAAGAAAGCTCCCGTTGTGGGGAATGTTTGCATGGATATGACCATGGTTGATATAACCGGCATAGATGCCCGGGAAGGCGATGACGCCATCATTTTTGGCGAGCAACTTTCAATTCAGGAAGTAGCCGCAGCCATTGAAACAATTCCCTACGAAATTCTTACCAATACCAGCGAACGGGTCAAGCGAATCTTCTTTGCAGAGAGTATTTAAAACGAAAAAGAATTAGTCGAGGGCATTGATCAATACCCAATAGCGGTAGGCCACAATTGCCTTATCAACTTTGGATAGCCGATTGAGATCCCGCTTACTGATGCGGGGCAATATTATCTTGTTGATTTTCGCGAGTGCTTTAAAGATCAGTTTCTTCATGATCGTACAAGGCTATCCACAGCCCAAATTCTTTTTTAGGTTCACAGCAGGCAATCCGCCAAAATCAAATTTATCGGGTTCTTTTTCGGAGGGAACAGACTTCACCACTTCGGTTTTACGGGCCTTTTTTGGCTTGGTCATTTTCTTCTTCACGTTCGAAGATAATCATTGTTTAACTGTGGGGGTAAACCTATATTCGCACTGTTTAAAATTAATCTAAATAAGAAGTGGAGGCTCAACGCAGTGTTGCGGATATGAAACCAGGCGATTCGGCCATCATTTCTGGGTTTTTGGACGAAAATATCTCCGTTAAACTCCTGGAAATGGGATTTCTTCCGGGCACTGCAGTCAGGTTTAATTTTACGGCACCACTGGGCGACCCCGTGTGTGTAAGCGTGTCAGGTTACGATCTCTCTCTACGTCTTCAGGAAGCCTCCACCATCTCGATCCTGAGTTAACATGGCAAAAAAAATTAAAGTAGCCCTTGCCGGAAAACCCAACTCAGGGAAGTCTTCTTTGTTCAATCAATTAACCGGTCTCAACCAGAAGATTGGCAATTTTCCGGGCATAACAGTAGACAAGAGGACCGGCACCTGTTCACTTTCCGATCAGACCCTGGCTGAGATCATTGACTTGCCCGGCACCTATAGCTTATATCCGCGCACACTCGATGAAAAAATTGTCGCAGAAGTTTTTGCAGATCAGAAAGGAACCTACTATCCCGATGCCGTTGTATTGGTAGCCGATGCTACGAATCTCAAAAACTGCATGCTGCTGCTTACCCAGTTGATGGACCTGCGGCTGCCAACAGTTTTGGCGTTAAACATGATGGATTTGGCTGCGCAGTCGGGCCAGAGCATCGACATTCAGGAATTATCGGTTACACTTGATGTACCCGTGGTCATGATCAACGCCCGTACCGGGCAGGGTATTCAGGATTTGAAAAAGGTTCTTGCCGGTACGTTAACGCCTTCATCCAAACCTATTTTTCAAATTGAGCCCGAAATACAATCGGCCGTTTCTAAAGTCAAATCGCGGTTTATCCTTAAAACCGACTATGAAGCATACCAGTATTTACAACAAACCGACAATCTTCATTTTCTTACAGCTACTGATCGCGAGTTTATCAAGCAGGTTGCTCAGTCCGAAAAATTTTTTCCGCACAAATACCAGGGCGCTGAAACGGTAACCCGTTATGGGTTTATTCAAGATCTTCTCAACAAGGTTACCTTGAAGACGCTTGATCCCGGATGGAAGAAGCGCTCGTACCGGATCGATAAAGTACTCACCCATAAGATTTGGGGCTACCTGATTTTTCTGGCTATTCTCTTCCTGATCTTTCAATCCATTTTTGCCTGGGCTCAAATTCCGATGGATTTTATTGATAGCTCGTTTGCCGCCCTAAGCAATTACCTTGATGCTGTATTTCCTGAAGGCCCCTTCTTTGATTTGATTACGCAAGGAATTATTCCAGGGATTGGAGGAATCGTCATCTTCATTCCTCAGATCGCCATTTTATTTGCCTGCATTTCCATACTGGAGGAAAGCGGTTATATGGCCCGCGTTGTATTTCTGATGGATAAAATCATGCGCAAGTTTGGGCTTAGTGGAAAAAGTGTGGTGCCGTTGATTTCGGGTATGGCTTGTGCGATACCCGCGATTATGGCTACCCGAACGATTGAAAATTGGAAGGATCGGTTGATTACCATTTTTGTTACTCCCCTGATGAGTTGCTCGGCTCGCCTGCCGGTGTTTACCATACTGGTGGCGCTGATCATTCCCGAGAATAAACTGTTCGGATTTTTTAATTATCAAGGGTTGGTTTTGATGGCGCTGTATTTATTGGGTTTCATTGCCGCCCTTTTATCCGCTTGGGTCCTGCAGGCTATTGTAAAAGCAAAGGAGCCGAGTTATCTGATCATGGAGATGCCAACGTATCGCAGACCGCGTTGGGCCAATGTGGGTTTAACTTTGGTAGAGAAAACCAAGTCTTTTGTGTTTGAGGCTGGCAAAGTAATTCTCGCGATTTCGGTAATCTTGTGGGTATTGGCCAGCTATGGTCCACCCGAAACCATGCGAAATGCAGAAGCTGTGGTGCGTCAACTGGCTCCTGCCGGAACCTCCGAATCAGAATTGGAAGATCGGATTGCGGCCTACAAATTGGAGCATTCCTATGCCGGTATTATTGGAAAAGGGATGGAGCCCGTTATTGCTCCGTTAGGGTATGATTGGAAAATCGGAATCGCGCTGGTCACTTCGTTTGCTGCCCGTGAAGTATTCGTCAGTACCATTGCCACCATCTACAGTCTGGGAAGCACAGAAGATCAAACAACAATAAAGGCAAAACTTGAGTCGGAGGTTAATCCGGAAACCGGAACCCCCCGGTACACAACTGCCGTTGGCCTTTCTTTATTAGTATTCTACACTTTTGCCATGCAGTGCATGAGCACCTTAGCCGTGGTGAAGCGGGAGACCAAAGGCTGGAAGTGGCCGATGATTCAACTGATTTATATGACCGTGCTGGCTTATGTTTCGGCCTTCATTATTTATCAAAGTCTGTCCTAAACTTACATAAAACTTGCACGATGCCTAAAACCTTATAAATCTGCCTATATTTAAGCTGTTTATAAAGGTAATGTCTGCTTCACGCCAATCTCAACTCGGCTTACTTTACATAGCTCACTTGCTAATCAGTGCGGATGGAGTAATCGACCATAATGAATATCAGGCACTTCAAAAGCTAAAAGATCTGGAATCAATTCCTGACGCTGTTTTTAAAGAGTTTGAAGCCGGAGTAATGGGGAAAACTGAGCGTGATATTTATAAAGCCGGGGTTGACTTATTAAACGAATGCAGCGATCCTGAAAAGCTCAATGTCTTTGCTGAGTTATACAATCTGTCGGATGTGGATGGTCGGGTTCATGTAAAGGAAGTACGGTTATTACTCTATACGATAAAATCATCGGGTATAGAATTCAACGATGTGGTAACCCAAGCCAACGCTCTTAAAAAATAACTCCTTTCCTAAATCAAGGGGCTGCTTATTTTTGCACCTCATGAGTTCATTTTACCAGAATCAAAAAGTAGGCGTACTGGGCGGGGGTCAACTTGGCCGGATGCTGGTGCAGGCCGGTATTGATTTTAACATCAATTTTCAGATTCTGGATCCTGACGCACAATGCCCTTGTTCACAATTAGCACCCTTCACCGTGGGCAAATTAACCGATTACCAATCGGTACTGGATTTTGGGAAGACGTGTGATGTGATCACCATTGAAATAGAGAATGTCAATACACAGGCTCTCAAGGAACTGGTGCGTGCCGGGAAAAAGGTTTTTCCACAACCCGAGATTATTGAACTGATTCAGGATAAGCGAACCCAAAAGCAATTTTTTCTACAGCATCAGATTCCAACCGCTCCCTTTTGGTTGGTCAACAACAAAAATGAAATCATCCAACATTTGGATTTTTTACCGGCAGTCAATAAGCTGGGCCGCGAGGGATATGATGGTCGAGGGGTTCAGATTATTCGCCAGGAGAAGGATATTTCATTAGCCTTTGATGCACCCGGTGTTCTGGAAAAGTTAATTTCCTTTGATAAGGAAATATCTGTCATTGTTTCGCGCAATGAGCAAGGTCAGGTTTCGTCCTACCCAGCGGTTGAAATGGTATTTCATCCGGAAGCCAACCTGGTTGAATATTTATTTTCACCGGCACAGATCAACGAACAGTTGGCAAGTAAAGCGGACTCAATAGCCCGTCAGGTCATTGATTCATTGGGAATGGTAGGTTTGCTGGCGGTAGAAATGTTTGTTACAGCTGAAGGCGATGTTCTGGTGAATGAAATAGCACCCCGCCCACATAACAGCGGACATCAGACAATTGAGGCGAATATCACATCGCAGTACGAGCAACACCTGCGGGCAATTTTGGGGCTTCCTGCTGGTGACACCTCGGTAATTGCGCCCAGTGCCATGGTCAACCTCCTGGGTGAAGAGGGCTTTTCGGGCTTAGCCCGGTATGAAGGGCTGGAAGAGGTTCTTACCTACCCGGGTATACACGTGCATTTGTACGGAAAAAAAATGACCAAGCCTTTCCGGAAGATGGGTCACGTTACCATTGTGGATACTGATCTGGCAAGTTTGAAAAAGAAAGCCAACTTTGTAAAACAAACGCTTAAAGTAAAAGCATGAGCAAGCCCCTGGTTGGAATCATAATGGGAAGTCAGTCCGATTTGAAAATCATGAAAGAAGCCGCTGAGTTTCTTGAAGAGATGAACATTCCCTTTGAACTCACGGTAGTTTCCGCTCATCGTACACCGCAGCGGATGGCCGATTATGCCACACAGGCTCGCAACCGCGGATTGCGGGTGATTATAGCCGGAGCAGGCGGAGCGGCTCACTTACCCGGTATGGTAGCCGCTTTCACCACCTTACCGGTCATAGGCGTGCCCGTAAAATCTTCTAACTCGATTGATGGCTGGGATTCGGTCTTGTCTATTTTGCAAATGCCTGCCGGGGTTCCCGTGGCAACGGTGGCGCTGAATGGTTCAAAAAATGCCGGCATTCTGGCCGCCCAGATCCTGGGAACAGAAAATAAAAACATTGCTAAAAAACTCGATGTATACAAAAAAGGACTTCAAAAGAAGGTAGAGGATTCCTTTCGGTCTATTGAAAAAAAGGGTTGGAAGAATCTCGAGTAGTCTGAGTTAAAAAAAAGTGTAACTTCCTCATTCTTGAAACTATAATTCATGAATCCTGGTGAGAAAGGTTGGCTTAAGGAGTACCTGGATTTCCGAAGGGACTTGCTGCTGGACACTTCTGGAAATCCGAAACGCGGGTCGCACCCCGAGCATTCTTTATACCGCCTGATTCAACCCACCGGCATCATGTATGGCCAACCGGTGGGCACGTATGCTTTTCCAGATTCCGAAACCTGGGATGACAAAGACCGCATGAAAGTATTGCTGGCCGAAAGTCTGATCAGCAGTGCCTTGCTTTTTCACGATAAGTCCATCAAAAATCCTGACGAACTTTCCAGGGTTTTAGTCAGGTCATTGGAGAGCATTTCCGGATTCTATAACAACATCTTTCCTGAGTTAGCCACTCCTACCCGCACGCTCTTTGGCCGGAGAAAAACTTCGCTGGAGTTGGCCGAACGAATTCTGGATAAACGCATTGAGCGAACCACCGAGTTTGATACCAATTTTTGGGTTCAGTTCTTTCATAACAGCTTGCTCTTTCTGGATGTTTTTATTTTTGGACAATGGATTCATACCAATGCGGATCGAATCGTTTCCGACTTTTTCAAATATGAGCGTGAGGAACTTCGGTTTTCGGTCGTGAAGGTGATTGCCTGTGCCGCCCATGCCAATTCCTCTATTGAATTTGAAGAACGAAGGTTGCTGGAATTCTTCCTTCAAAGTACGGAGTTGCCCTACGATAAAAAGCGAGAAGCCAAAAAGATCTTTGAACAGGGAGTGCCTTTAGAGGAAGTCAATCTGCCCACCAATAATTCCTGGATTTTGAAGAAGTATTTCCTGGAGATCGCCATTCTGACGATTTGGGCGGATAAGCAGGTGGAGGATTCGGAATTAGGCTTTTTAAAGCAACTGAGCAAACACCTGGGCTTTAATGAAGATGATCTTGAAAACAGTCAGTTGGCGATTGAGGGTTTTGTCCTTGAGCATTGGGATCATTTGAATTACCTGCAAAATAAACAGGACTATGCCCAGGTGAGTCAACGGTTTATGGAGCGCATGAGCCGCGTTACGCAAGCCAATAAAAACCGGCTGTTAGCGGAAGTAAAAGGAAGTGATGAGTTGATGAATTTGTTGCGAATTGCCCGCTCGCGCGAATTAGTCGATGCTGAAAAGCTAAGACTTCAGGAATTGTTGGTTCAAGCGCTTAAAACAATCCCCACCTTTGTCATAATCTCATTACCGCAGCGGTTTCTAACCTTACCCATCTTACTGAAGATTTTACCCGCTAATTTTTTTGCTGAAGTCGCCTGATTAATCTTTGAGTTCTTCCGATTCGGTTTCCTTGCGCGGAATTAGAACCGAGAATACAATGGAGAGCGTGAGCGTAACCAGAATAACCAGGAAGGAAATAGTCGGAGGCATGTCGGTTAGTATTTTGGGTAAGAAGTCATACCCTTTTCCGATTTCCAATAACATTTTAGCGCCAATAAAAAACAGGATGATCGATAATCCTTTTTGGAGCAGATAAAATTTATCGATGATTCCGGATAACAGGAAGAACATGGCCCGCAATCCCATCACAGCAAAAATGTTGGACGTATAAATAATGAATTCGTTAGTGGTGATGGCAAACGCTGCCGGAATAGAATCAACCGCAAAAATTAAGTCAGTGGTTTCAATCAGTACGATCACCAAAAACAAGGGGGTAAACATTAAGCGACCATCAACACGGGTTACAAATTGTCCGCCCATTTCATCCTGGGTAATGGGCAGGTATTTACGGCAGAACCGCAGGATCGGGTTTTTCTCGGGATCAATTTTCTCATCGCTGTCCTCAAAGTAAATCTTGATGCCCGAGTAAATCAGGAACACTCCGAAGATATAGAGGATCCAATGAAACTTGTGAATGAGAATGGCCCCCACAAAAATGAAAATACCCCTGAAGAAAACGGCACCCAGAATACCCCAGAACAGCACTTTATGGAAGTACTCTTCTTTTACCTTAAAGTATTTTAGAATAAGCAGGATAACGAAAATGTTATCAACGGATAACGCATACTCAGTCAAATAGGCAGAGAAGTATTCAAAGGCACCATCAGCGCCTCCGCTTTCCTTGTCAAAGGCATAAATGAGGTAACCAAAAACGGTACTGATAAATACCCAAAATATGGATTGATACAGGGCAGATTTGGTAGAGATTTTATGGGCTGTCTTGTTAAAGACCCCCAAATCCAAAAGCAAGAAGACCAGGATTATTGCCCCAAAAACACCAAATAGAAAGGATTCGTCACTAAGGTCGAGTCCAAACAAGTTAAACAACAACATTCTCGATATAGGGTTTTTTGGGGTAAAAAAGAGGTGATTATCGGCCACCAGGGGGCTGGTAATCACCTCTCAATCAGAGCCAAAACTACAAATTAATTTAATTTCAAATACCTATCCGGGTCGTTTATCCCAAGACAAAAGAAAAAGAAACCCCTTTAACCGCAGTTAACGGCATTTATCGCAAATCCCTTGAATAAGTAAATTCATTTCCCTTGCCTTAAAACCGGGAGGTAAGGCTACCTCCGGAATGGTGACTTCATCCAAACAATTGGTTTGACCGCACCGCTGACACTTAAAATGGACATGCTCATGATGATGTACTTCAGTTGAACAGGGTTCGCTGCACAAGGCATACTTCAAACTGCCTTCATCATCCAGCACTTTATGAATAACACCTTTATCAAGAAAAGTCTTTAGGGTACGGTATACGGTTACCCGGTCATACGAATCGGCAATTTGCTTTTCGATGTCCGAATAGGATAAGGCAAAGGTGTTCTTGAGAAAAAGGTTTAAGATGGCAGATCGGCTTTCGGTTGTGCGTAATTGATGGTTACGAAGTATCTGAGCTTGTGATTTCATTTTACCTCCACCTGAAGTTTAAGCAAGTTACTATAAATCCCATTATCCAGCCGGCTCAATTCATCGTGAGATCCGGCCTCAGCAATTTGGCCTTCTTTGATGACCAGAATCCGGTCAACTTTTCGAATCGTACTTAAGCGGTGGGCTATGACAATGGTGGTTCGGTTTTCCATGAGTTTTTCAAGGGCTTCCTGTACGTATTTCTCGGATCGCGCATCCAACGAACTGGTGGCCTCATCTAAGATTAAAATGGCTGGATCTTTGAGAATGGCCCGTGCAATGGCAATGCGCTGGCGTTGCCCTCCCGAAAGTTTAACTCCCCGGTCACCCACAACCGTATTCAACTTTTCAGGAAAGCTTTCGATGAACTCCCAGGCATTTGCTTTTTTAGCAGCAGCCTCAATTTCCTGAGCGGTAGCCCCGGGTTTTCCATAGGCGATATTTTCACCAATCGATCCGCCAAACAAAATTACCTCCTGCGGAACAATACCAATGTTATGGCGATAATCAGAGAGGTTATAGTCTCCGATCAAATTTTCATCGACCCTAATTTCTCCGGAACAGACCGGGTAAAACCGCATGAGTAAATTGATGATGGTCGATTTCCCTGAGCCACTGGGTCCTACCAGGGCAATTTTTTCTCCGGGTCTGATCTCCATTGATATTTCTTTCAATACAGGTACATCCAATCGGGTAGGATAGGAGAACGAAACCTGATGGAACCGAATCTTGCCGTGAAGCTTGGTTGACAATCGGGACTCTGATTTTTCATCGGGTTGATCGAGAATTTCCAGAATTCGTTCAGAGGCCCCAACAGCTCGTTGTAATTGACTGTAAATGTCACCCAGCCCGGCAATGGAGCCGCCAATGAAAGCCGTGTATAAAACAAAGGAGAATAACTCTCCAACTTCGGCTTCTCCGGATTGCACCAGGCGTGCACCATACCAACTTACGGCTACAATACCTCCAAACAAGGCGATGATGGTAAAGGAAATGAACAACCCCCGGTAGCGCGAAGCATGCAGCGCAGTATGCACTACTTCATCCAGTGATTTCTTGTACCGGTTCTCCTCAAATCGCTCATTGGTAAAGGATTTCACCACGGCTACAGATTGCAAGGTCTCTTCCACAATCACATTTGATCCGGCCAGCTGATCTTGCGTTTTACGGGAGAGTTTACGGATGAACTTACCAAAGAACAAGGCTGCCAGAATAAGAATGGGGAAGGTAAGCAGCATGAAGATCGTGAGCTTGGGGTACAAAATAAAAATGACGGGGATGCCGATGGACAGAACCAGCAATTGACGCAATAATTCAGCGAGTGTAAAGGTGAACGTATCTTGCAAGGTGCTAACATCAGAGGTGATGCGACTGATCAACTCACCTACCCTGCGGCTGTCAAAAAAAGACAAAGGCAACCAGATTATTTTCGAGTAAATGTGATGTCGTAAATCGGCCAATGTATGCTCACTCACATAGGTGAACGTATAGACCCGAAGAAAGGAAAACACGCCCTGAATGAGAAGAATTAAAATCAGGATGAGCGCAATCTGATTAATGCTAGTGAAGTACAAATCCTGTTTACCCTGTGCAACATCCAATAACTTCCCTGACAAGTATGGAAAGCCCAGCAAAACAAAACTAGACAAGCTTAGCGCAACAAGCCCCACCACAAACCAGCCTTTATACGGCAACACAAATCGAAAGATGCCGAGCAGTTTTTGAATACCCGATTTATTAAGCGGTCGCTTTTCTCCTTCTTCCAAACGATTTCTTTTAGCCATATGTGGGTTAAGACGAACGTGAGGCCCCGTTAGTGCAGAAGCCCTTCAATTGTATACAGAACACTGTCACTCAAAATCATTTTTTGACTGCCGGTGAGCCGGTATCGGGTTAACAGGAATTTTCCCGAACTGTTGTCGAATTCCAGGACCAACTTCCGGTGGGTGGAATAGAGCGTATTATTCTCGTTGTATTCGGATTCAATTTTACGGAGTTGATCAAACCGGTCCTGATAGTAGAACGTTACGCCTGGAATCGGAGCAGGATTTCGGGCCACGTACTTTCGCATCATAAGATTGCTGTGCGTATCTTTTTCACCATCAGTAATGTGATACGTTTTGGCGTACAAGGGTTTGTTGATTATATCCAGTTGCCGGAACACATCCAGTTCATGAGCCAGGCTGGCACTGTCTACCGAAAATGAGAATTGATCCTGCTTGCCATCCAACACAACCGTTTTGGAAAGGGTAACCGGTTGTTGGAGGAGTGCGGCATGCTGGGCATTAATCAGGCTATCAAAATCGAAATAGGGTTTGTCATACTGCTCACCTGCCTGACGGCAAGCGACCATGAACACTCCACAACCAAGAAAAAACAGAATACGACTTATCATCAAGGGTCAATGAGCACAGTTCCAGTCATTTCTTTGGGGATGGTTATCCCCATCAGGGTAAGAATAGTGGGAGCCAGATCACCTAGTTTACCATCTTTAATCGATCCCCGATAGGAGTCATCAACCAGGATACACGGCACCAGGTTGGTGGTATGGGCTGTATTCGGGGTGCCATCGTCATTGATCATAACGTCCGCATTACCATGGTCGGCAATTATGATAATGGCATATCCGTTTTTACGGGCAACTTCTGTAACGGCTTCATTGCACTGATCAACGGTTTCGCAGGCTTTCACTGCGGCTTCGAAAACTCCGGTATGGCCCACCATGTCCGGGTTGGCAAAGTTAAGGCAGATAAAGTCGGCCGATTTTTTCTCAAGCTCGGGAATGATCTTGTCACGGATATCCCGAGCGCTCATTTCCGGTTGCAAGTCGTAGGTAGCTACCTTAGGAGAAGGGCATAGAATTCTCGATTCTCCCGGGAAAGCTTCTTCGCGGCCCCCTGAAAAGAAGAAGGTCACGTGTGGATATTTTTCAGTCTCCGCAATTCGGATTTGCTTTTTGTTGGCTTTGGATACGATCTCGCCCAGCGTATTGGCCAGATTATCTTTATCAAAAATGACTTTTACATCCTGGAAGGTATCATCATAATTCGTAAGCGTAATGTAGTGCAGGTTGAGCTTATACATATTTTGCTCATGAAAGTCCTGCTGGGTTAAGGCCATCGTAATTTCACGACCGCGGTCAGTTCGGAAGTTAAAACAGAGAACCACATCCCCGGATTGTATCGTGGCAATCGGTTGACCTTGCTCGTTGGTAACGACAATGGGTTTTATAAACTCATCGGTGACACCCGCCTGATAAGAAGCCTTTACCGCCTGGAGGACATCGGTGGTCTTTTCACCGGTTCCATGAACAAGCAAATCATAGGCGAGCTTTACCCGTTCCCAACGCTTATCCCGGTCCATGGCAAAATAACGCCCGACTACACTGGCAATCTGGCCGGTGGTTTTGCTTACATGATTTTTTACATCTGTAAGATAGCCCTCTCCGCCTTTCGGGTCAGTATCCCGTCCATCGGTAAAGGCATGAACAAACACGTTTTTTAAACCATGATGGTGGGCAATCGTACAGATTCCTTTCAGGTGATCGATGTGGGAATGAACACCTCCATCGGAAACCAGCCCGATCAGATGAAAAGCTTTGTTGTTTTTCTTGGCATACTCAATGGCGTCCAATAAGACCGGGTTATTATCCAATTCTTTTTCTTCAACGGCTTTATTAACCCGAACCAGGTCTTGATACACCACCCGGCCGGCACCAATATTCATGTGGCCTACTTCGGAGTTTCCCATCTGGCCAGCGGGCAAGCCCACGGCCAGGCCGGAGGCTTCCAGTTTACTATGCGGATATTTCTTGTATAAGGAATTGATGTAGGGAGTTTGGGCCTGGTCGATGGCAGAAACTTTCTTGTTTTTGGCAATGCCCCAACCATCCAGAATCATCAATAGTACTCTCTTGTTCATAGTAGCCTATGGTAAAATTTGCGAGGTCAAATATAGAAGATCATTTATCGTATTTTATGACGTAAATTACCTCATCCGCATTCGATACAATAAAAACATACGTTAGGTTCGAATCCTGATTTACTTATTTTTGGTTACCGTATTAATGGCATAATTTTGGCCTATTCCTATTCCTATGAAAAGCAGAATGTGGGTTTTTTCATTGATTTTCGCACTGGGTACCCATTTGGTTTGGGCACAGCCTGAAATTTTTAACCCCATGCGAGATGCCCTGAAAACCGGCAGTGCCAAGGAGTTGGTTAAGCATCTTAATCAGACGGTGGAAATTAACCTGGAGGGCGACATCAATACCTACAGTAAGGCACAGGGAGAATTTGTATTACGCGATTTTTTTAAGAAATACCCGGTGTCTGATTTTACGATTGAACATACCGGCTCTTCTAAAAGCGGGTTGCAGTATGCCATTGGCACCTACAAAAGTGGTCAGGATCAGTTCACCGTGTTGATCCGTGTAAAGCAAGCCGGTAACGCTTACCTGATTCATGAAATCAGTTTTTTGAAAGAGTAATGCGCCCCCCCTATCTCACGGATCAGGCCATTCACCAATTTATTCAGCAGGCTCTACGCGAAGACATCGGAGAAGGTGATCATTCCACTTTGGGTGCAGTTCCTGACTCGCGTCAAGGAAGCGCCCGGTTGATCGTAAAGGATGAGGGAATCCTGGCCGGAGTGGAAATGGCCCATCAGATTTTTCATGAAGTAGATCCAACCCTACAATTAACTCAGCTAAAAAAGGATGGTGACGAAGTTCATCGGGGAGAGATTGCGTTCACGGTTTCAGGAAACGCGCAGTCCATACTCATGGCCGAGCGCGTGGTTCTCAATTGTATGCAACGCATGAGTGGAATTGCTACCTACACCCATCGGTTAACTCAACTCATTGCCGGTACAAAAGCAAAACTGATGGACACCCGCAAAACCACACCTAACTTTCGGCTGATGGAAAAATGGGCCGTGGCCATTGGGGGCGGTGTAAACCATCGCTTTGCCTTGTATGATATGGTCATGTTGAAAGACAATCATGTGGATCTTGCTGGAGGAATCCGACCAGCGATTGAACGGATTAAAGCCTATCTGCACAAGAACAATAAACATCTGAAGATTGAAATCGAAACGCGAACGCTACAGGAAGTAGAAGAGGTGCTGGCGTTTGGCGGTGTGGATATTATCATGCTCGACAATATGAGCCTGAAGGATATGAAACAGGCCGTAGCCATGATTGGGGGCCGATATAAAACCGAAGCCAGCGGTGGAATTACGGAGACTACGTTACGAACGGTAGCCGAATGCGGAGTTGATTTTATTTCAGTCGGGGCCCTGACACACTCCGTGAAAAGCCTGGATTTAAGTTTAAAGATTGAGAAGTAATTACTTCCCCTCAGTCATCTTCTCGGCCGTTTCAGCAATTTTAAGCTGATTGATAAATTCATCCACTTCACCATTCATGACGGAAGGCAGGTTGTGTTGGGTATACCCGATGCGATGATCGGTTACCCGGCTTTGCGGATAGTTATACGTCCGGATTTTTTCAGACCGATCGCCACTGCGCACCTGGCTTCTGCGGGAAGCACCAATTTCGGCCTGTTGCTTCTCGACTTCCATTTCGTACAGCTTGGTACGCAGCATTTGTAAGGCGCGCTCACGGTTTCCATGCTGCGAACGCTCTACCTGGCAGGTAATCACAATGCCGGTGGGTTTGTGCGTCAACTGCACCTTGGTCTCCACTTTATTTACATTTTGACCACCGGCACCGCTGGAGCGGGCCGTTTGAAATTCAAGATCGGCCGGATTAAGTTCTACATCCACTTCTTCCGCTTCGGGCAAGACCACAACCGAGGCAGCGGAAGTATGCACCCGGCCCTGGGTTTCGGTATCGGGTACACGCTGTACCCGGTGCACTCCCGATTCATATTTTAGTAACCCGTAGGCGCCTTCTCCGGCTACTTCTGTAATGACTTCCTTATAGCCTCCGGCAGTCCCCTCCGTAACGTCCATCACCTGAAACCTGAATCCCCTTCGCTCACAAAAACGCTGATACATGCGCCATAGGTCACCAGCAAAAATGGCGGCCTCATCGCCACCGGTACCCGCCCGGATTTCAAGAATGGCATTCTTATAATCGTTCGGGTCTTTAGGCATCAGCAACTCCTTGATATCCGCTTCGAGGGCCTCGGACTTAGGTTCCAGCTCATCCAATTCCATTTTGGCTAACTCACGCAGGTCAGCATCCTTCTCTTTTTGAAGAACCTCTTTGGCGTGTTTAATTCCGTTAAGCGTTGCCTGGTATTGGTTGTACTTCACCACAACTTTTTCCAGGTCTTTGTATTCCTTGCTCAGTTGACTGAATTTCTTGCGGTCGTTAACGGTATCGGGTTGCACCAAAAGCTGTCCAACCTCTTCAAAGCGGTCCTTAATTTCCTGTAACTTCTCGATCATGTTTTATAAAGGGTGCAAAGTTAGTTAAAAACCACCTCAGCACATGAAAGGCTAAAAGATTGCCTAGGGAATGCCGGGGTTTTCTAATTTTAGATCGAAATACCTTTGCCTATGAAATACGGATTACCCTTGCTTTTGATTGCCATCTCCTGTACGGGGTCTTTAACCGATGAACAGCGGAAAAAGATGCGAGAGAATATGGAGATGAACGAAATCAAAAAGGTTACCGAAGCACAGATTACGGATGCTGCTTTTCAATTGGGTCGTCAGGTCGCGGTGGAGGTGAGTAAGGTCGATAAAACGCTGACCAATCCTGATGCACTGGATTCAATAGCCCAGGTGTATCAGGTGGAAATCATACGCCTGCAAGTGGGTAATGAAAATCTCCGCATGGTTGAACGTCAAATTCTGGAGGCTTATCAGGCCGCTGCCGGATCGGATAACATTCAAAAACTAGGTCCCGATTCTCTGCTCTACACCAAGCCGCTCTGGCGCGAGCATCCGGATGGTTCAACAGAATTTTTAAAGGCATTGGGTGTGCGCATGACCCGCAAGCAAATTGTTACCTCTATTCATTAAATGAACGCGTGGAAAATCTGGGTTGATACAGGAGGAACCTTCACGGATTGCATTGCCTATTCACCCGATCAAAAGATCAAGCGACTCAAGGTGTTGAGCCATGGCGTGATGAAAGGTGAGGTGACTCGCCAACTTAGCCCAACTTCGTTTTTGACTTCCTTATCATGGCCCACCACAAACGATATTTATCGAGGGTTTACGATTCGTTTTTTTGATTCGAAAGGAACGCGAGGCAAGGTTGAAAAAATTGATATTCCGAATCAGACTGTTTACCTGTCCAATCCGGTTGTGGAGATCAGGGGCTGTTCATTTGAGATTAGTTCAGAGGAAGAGGTTCCGGTTTTTGCCACCCGGCTTTTAACGGAAACCGGGCTTTTGGATTCCTTTCCGCCTATCGAACTAAAATTGGGGTCAACGCGCGGCACTAATGCCTTATTGGAAAGAAAAGGGGCGCGCACCGCATTGCTCATAACCCAGGGCTTTAAAGATTTATTGGAGATAGGCACCCAACAACGACCCGATTTGTTTGCTCTTGAGGTTATAAAAGAAAAACCTCTCTATGATTGGGTTTTTGAAATCAATGAACGGATTGAATCAGACGGTTCAGTTCATATTCCATTGGATCTTACGGAGATCGAATCGCTTGCTCTTGAATTGAAACGCATTCCGTGCGAGTCCATTGCTATCGCTTGTGTAAACAGTTATAAAAACCCTGCGCATGAGCTTCAGCTAAAAACAACCCTACAAAAACTGGGCTTTTCTTTTGTATCGATATCTACGGAAGTATCGAGACAAATTAAAATCCTGCCGCGAGCGGAAACCGTGGTAGCCAATGCCTACCTGAATCCGATCATCCGAAACTATGTGCAGGGCATACAGGAAAAGTTGCAGCATGCGCAGTTCAAAATTATGACCAGTGCGGGGGGGCTGGTTAATGCCGGGCAGTTTTTTCCGAAGGACAGCTTATTGAGTGGGCCAGCCGGTGGAGTTGTGGGGGCGGTTACCGCGGCCAGGCTTAGCGGAGAAGACCGAATCATTACTTTTGACATGGGCGGCACCAGTACGGATGTGTCGCTTGTAAACAAGCAATACACTTACCGCTATGAATCAAAGGTTGGTGCTGCGCGAATTCTTTCACCCTCGCTGGCGATTGAAACCATTGCAGCCGGTGGAGGTTCGATCTGCGATTTTGATGGACATAAGCTGATCGTGGGGCCTCATAGCGCAGGGGCATTTCCGGGGCCGGCCTGTTATGGCAGTGGTGGGCCACTTACGATCACCGATGTAAACTTGCTGTTGGGTCGAACCCATCCTGAATTATTTACGATTCCCTTGTTTCGTGCGTATTCCGAACGCGCCTTGAAACGGGTATTGGATAAAATGAGAACTGCATCAGGAAAAGCACCTTCACCGCATGCTGTTTTACAGTCGTTCATTCAGATTGCCAATGAAAAAATGGCCGAAGCGATTCGAAAGGTTTCTATTCAGCAAGGTCATGACCCAGCCGACTATGCCTTACTGAGCTTTGGCGGAGCCGGAGGTCAACACGCTTGTGCCTTAGCACAACTTCTAGACATGAGAAAAATGATCATCCCGTACGATGCCGGGTTATTAAGCGCCTATGGTATTGGTCATGCCAACATCTCGCACTTTGAAGAGCAGTTGGTGCTGGGGTCGTTCGAGGAAGTAGAACCACAACTGGCGAAGTATCAGGATGAGTTGTTCAAGCGGGGACAAAAAAAACTGGAGGCTGATGGTTATCCTGAACGTGAGGTGCTGCTTGATCGAGTCATGCTATTCATGCGATTTAAGGGTCAGGAGAGCACGATTGAGGTCCCTTATAAAGAGGGAAAACTTTACGCAGCGTTTCGAAGGCGATACATTTCTCTGTATGGTCATTGGCTTGCCAACCGATTAATTGAGGTTGAATCAATTCGTGTGATATTGAAAGTTCGTGGAGCTTCGCCTAAATCAAAAAGAGTGCGGGCCCGAAGTCATCAGCCGGAAGCCCTTCGGAAAATAAAAGTTTTCTACTACAATTCCTGGAAGGAGGCTTCCCTCTATCAGTGGGAGTCACTTCAACCGGGAGCGCGGCTTATGGGCCCAGCCTTGGTGATCAGCGGTAATTCAACAACTGTGATTGATCCGGGTTGGCAGTTTCAATTGGATGAAAACAACCATGCTATTCTTCGTAAGCAATCTGACGAGAGACTTCAGCGATCGCGCCATGGAAAAGAAGCGGCTCTGGAACTATTCAGTAATCGTTTTACGGCTATTGCTCAGGAAATGGGGGCGCTGTTGCAGCGCACGGCATTTTCTGTAAACGTAAAAGAACGGTTGGATTTTTCGTGCGCTCTGATGGATGCCCAGGGTTACCTGGTTGTGAATGCCCCCCACATTCCGGTGCACCTGGGGAGTATGGGTGTATGTGTGCGTGAGGTGCTGAAGGTGCTTCCGCTCAAACCAGGTGATGTAGCCATTACCAATCATCCTGCTTATGGGGGCTCTCATTTGCCGGATGTAACGTTGATTAAGCCAGTGTATAACAAGCATAAGCTTATTGGGTTTGTAGCAGTGCGGGCACATCATGCTGAAATTGGTGGCATGAAACCAGGCTCCATGCCGGCTCATGCCAGTACCTTGGCTGAAGAAGGCATTATTATTAAGCCGATGTATCTGGTAAAGGCGGGCAAGCCTCAGTGGAGTAAAATCCGCGAGGTACTTACGAGCGGACCGTATCCTACCCGATTGCCAGAAGAAAATCTTGCTGACCTGAATGGAGCTTTGGCCGCCATTACCTTAGGAGAGAAAGGCTTGATGGAATTAAGCCGGCAGCATTCCAATCGCGAAACAACCTTTTACATGAAAGCCTTACGGGCCTATGCAGCAACCCTCCTTCATCAGCAACTTAAATTATCGAGGTCGAAGGTGTTTCAGGCGACAGAAAAGTTAGATGATGGATCGGTGTTACGGGTCCACATCATGATTAAGCCTGCTCAGCTTTGGATTGATTTTACCGGCACTTCTCCAGTACATGCCGGTAATCTGAATGCAACCCCAGCCATAGTACAAAGTGTAATTTTATATGTATTGCGCTTATGGGTGAACAAACCCATTGCCATGAATGAGGGGTTGATGGATCCGGTAAAAATCATATTGCCTGTAGGAATGCTTAATCCGGAGTTTACCGGAAGCAACCTGCCTGCTGTTGTGGGCGGAAATACCGAAGTAAGTCAACGCTTAACGGATACTTTACTGAAAGCACTAGGGCTCGTGGCGTGTAGTCAGGGCACCATGAACAATTTCTTATTTGGAAATGAACGGTTCGGATTTTATGAAACGATTTGCGGAGGAACCGGAGCGGGTTCAGGTTTTAACGGAACCGATGCGGTACACTCACACATGACGAACACCCGAATAACCGATCCTGAAATTCTGGAGTTACGCTATCCGGTACGGTTAGATCGATTTGAAATCAGAAGAGGCTCGGGGGGTTGGGGCCGATGGAAAGGGGGCAATGGGGTAATTCGGGCAGTGACTTTTAAAGAAAAAGTGGAGGTTAACTTACTGTGCCAACATCGCACCGTGCCACCGTATGGGCTGGCTGGAGGAGCGCCCGGTGCCTGTGGCGAGCAACAACTTATTAGGAGCGGAGGAAGCAGTATTCCCCTTAGCGGAATGACCAGTATTGAAGCCCAACCCGGGGATCAGGTAGTGTTGATGACACCGGGAGGCGGTGGTTATGGAAAACAAAAAGCCCCAAGCAAGTTGGGGCTTTAGATAGAGATTGGTCTCGTTATTTGTTAACCGTTTCAGGCTTGGGTGTGATTCCCAGTTTTTTCAACACCAGGTTAGAAATATTATACTTCTCATCGGAGTAGAGTAGAATATCTTCACCTGTATTCATGGATTGTGGATTAATGATAAAGGCGTAGCCATTTTCCTTGGCCACATCTTCAATGGCTTTCCCTACCTTTTTAAACACCGGGTCCATCAGGGCATTTTGCTTGTTAGCCAAGGAAGTCTGCGCATCCTGCTGAAACTTTTGAATGCTTTCCTGCAAGCCCTGCAGTTCGCGCTCTTTGTCAGCTTTTATCGCATCCGGAGTGGTTGCGGGCATGCCCTGGTAGGCTTTCACTTTGGCTTCAAACTCTTGCGACTTGGCCTTTAACTGGTTCTCCAGCTGGGTGCCATGGGTTTTCAATTCCGTTTCAATCTGCTTCATCTCGGGCAGCTGAGTGAAAATATATTGCCAATCGGCATAGCCGATTTTCTGGGTTTCCTGAGCCTGGGTGCTCCATGCCATGGCACAAAAGAGCAGTACGAAAATTGTTCTCATTGTAGTTGTAATTGTTTATTTGACTTTATCGTTGGGGTCTCCTAACCCTAATTCTTCCAATACAAAATCCGTGTAATCATGGCGCGGGTCGGTATAGACCATCACCAATTCGCCAGACTTATCAAACAAGATGGCCAACCGGTTTGCTTTGCACACTTTTTCAACCGCATCAAACACTTTGTCCTGCAAAGGTTTAATCAATTCTTGTTTTTTCAAAAAGTATAAGCCCCCGAAACCAAAAACCTTTTTTTGATAGTCCTTCAACTCGCTTTCTTTTTTCTTGATTTCGTCCAGGCGTTCTTGTTTCATCTGTTCTGTGAGCAGCACCTGTTCGGCTTGATACACCCGGTACATTTCATCCAATTTAGCCTGCATGTCCTCAATTTCTTTTTGCCAGGCCGCGGAAAGCTGTTCGATTTCTCCCTGCGCCTTACTGTATTCTGGCATCTTGCTCAGAACAAATTCCGAATCGAAGTAGCCGAACTTCTGAGCTGAGACAAAATTCAGGCCGAAAAGTAAAATGGCGGATATGGTCAGTAAAACACGCATTTTTAACGAAGCTGCTGACCAATGGTAAAGTGGAACTGCGAACCGCTGATACCCGGGGCACCGGGCAACCGGTCAAATCCATAAGCCCAGTTCAAGCCAATTAATCCAAATGCAGGCATAAAAATCCGGGCTCCCACGCCAGCGGCTTTATACAAGTTAAACGGATTAAAGTCCTGGTAATTGTTCCAGTTGTTGCCGGCTTCAGTAAAGGCAAATCCATAAATGGTAGCGGCCTGGCCCGTTACTACCGGGTATCTCAGTTCAAGGCCAAATTTGTTGTAAACTATTCCGCCTTCAATTTCCGTATTGTTTTGTGTGCCAGGCTTACGGCCGGCATAATAAGGCGGTGTAACCAGGTTATTCTCATATCCGCGTAAGCCAATAATATCCTGACCCAATACAAAGGAGTTAAAACCACCGGCCAAGCCATCACCACCCACTAAAAAGCGTTGGAAGGGTCCTACACCAAGATCGCGACTGTATGAGCCAATTAACCCAAAGTGGGCTTTCGTTTCCAACACCAGACTGCGGCCATCAGGTTTCTGGCTTCCGATTAGTTTAATATAAAATTTGGCATCCAGCATCCACTTGTAAAGCTCTGTCCAGGCATAGCGCTGGTCAACGTCCTCATAATAGGTTGGATCGCGCCATACAGAGTAAGGTGGAGTCAAGCTCAGCGACAACGATATGGTTGACCCGGTTGTCGGGTACATCGGGTTATCAATGCTGTTTCGCGACAAGGTAGAATTTAGCATGATTTCATTGGTAGTACCTTTGGCTGGTAAAGTTGAGGTTGTAAAGTAATTCTGGTACCGATAAATCAGATAGGATAAGGAGTGTGTCAATGAGAAATAGTTATCGGGCCACTCCAGTCTGCGCCCAAAACCAACGGTAACACCACTCTGTTTCAACGAGCGATTATCGGTAAACTGGAAGTTCGCGTCCTGGAAACGGGAAATGGAATGGTTTAAACTCACCGTAAAGGAATTAGGTCTGCGCCCACCCAGCCAGGGTTCTGTGAAAGACATGCTATAACTTTGGAAGGAGCGACCATTAGCCTGGGCCCGCAGCGATAAACGCTGACCATCGCCCACCGGCAAGGGTTTCCACTTATCGAAATGCGGTACATTCCGGATTGAAAAGTTATTGAACGACAATCCTACGGTACCCACAAAACCATAGAAACCACCCCATCCTCCTGATAATTCGATCTGATCATTGGATTGTTCCTCCACTTTCCATTCGATATCAACTGTGCCATCGGCCATGTTCGGCTGGATGTCCTGATCAATTTTTTGTGGATTGAAATACCCCATCTGCGAAAGCATTTGCTGGGTGCGAATCAGATCGGAGCGTCTGAATTTTTGGCCTGGAACTGTACTGAGTTCCCTGCGGATAACGTGGTCGCTCGTACGTTCATTTCCACTAAAGGTCACTTCATCAATGGTTGCCTGATCCCCTTCAAAAATCCGCATCTCCACGTCAATGGAGTCTCCGGCTACAGCCACTTCAACAGGGGTTACCCGGAAGAACAGATAGCCATCATCCATATACAATCCACTGATGTCAGCGCCTTTTGGATTAAAGTTTGTTTTCTTATCGATTAACTCTTTGTTGTAAACGTCACCTTTATTGATGTCGAGCACCTTGTTTAGAATGTTCGAACTGTAAACATAATTACCCACCCAGGTGATATTGCGGAAATAATATTTGCGGCCCTCGTAGATTTTGATTTTGAGATCAATGTTAGCTTTATCGTAGTTGACCACCGTGTCGGTTATGATTTCGGCATCGCGATAACCCAGCGAATTATAGTAATCAATCAGCTTGATTTTATCTTCCTCAAACTCAGAGCGGATAAACTTTGATCCGGCAAAGACATTGAGTTTCACATGGCGGTTTACAAATTCCTTGACGTCCAACCAGCTAACGTTTCGACTCGAATCAAGCGCGGGAATAATTTTGCTGGGTTTAAGGGTCAGTAATTCACCCAGAATGACACGATGCAAAGCCATGCGTGGATGTTCCTTGGTCTTCTTTAGTCGGCCCTTCAGTTTACCATCGGCCACCTCCTGGTTGCCATCAATTTCGATGGCATTAATTTTCACTTTGGATTTTAGATCAACATCAATGCGCAACCGTACGCCACCCCGGTTGAGCGTATCCGACTCTGGGACAATTTTAACGGTGGTATTCAGAAATCCCTTTTTTACAAAGTGCTTCTTCACCGATAATTCGGTGTTTCGAATGGTAGCATCGTTTACAATTTTTCCTTTAATCAATTTCAAATCTTCCTTCAGGGTAGATTGTCTTGATTTGCTGATGCCCGTAAAATAGTAATCGTTTAGTCGTGGGCGCTCGGCCAGTTGAATGACCAGGTACACATTCGTTCCTTCAATTTTTTGAACCGATATGGAGGCATCACCAATCAGCCCGTGTTTCCATAACTTCCGAATTGCCCCTGAAATTCCATCCCCTGGAATCTTTACCTTATCCCCAATTTTTAAACCGGTAAGCGAAACCATGGCTGATTTGTCCAACACGGCTAATCCGGTTACTTCAATACCGGCAATGATGTACTCCTGAGGATTATTATAATTGAGCGTGGGTTCGGTGGTGGACTGAGTCTGACGGTTGGACCGGAACTGCGCCCATGAATTGGACACCAGGCCCATCAGCACAACAGAAAAAAATAAAACTCGCTTCATGTCAACTATCACGCAGTGGGATTCAACACCTTTCCAAATCTTCGTTCTCTTTTTTGATAGGCACAAATGGCCTCATACAGGTCTTCCTTGCGGAAATCAGGCCACAGGGTTTGAGTAATAAAAATTTCTGTGTAGGCAATTTGCCATAATAGGAAATTACTGATGCGGAGTTCACCGCTGGTTCGGATCAATAGTTCCGGATCCGGTATGCCGGCCGTACTCAAGTGTTCAGAAAAATAATGTTCGTCAATTTCTTCCGTCTTGATTAGTCCACTGCGAACTTCTTCGGCCAGTTTACGGGCGGCCTCAACAATCTCCCATCGGCCACTGTAACTTAACGCCAATTGCAACGTAAGCCCATCGTTGTGCTGGGTGGCGTCAATGGCATTTTTCAAATTGTTCTGGCAATTAACCGGAAGGTGAGCTACATCGCCTATGGTGCGTAGCTTTACATGATTATCATGTAGAGTTTGAATTTCTTTCTGCAGCGTATTCACCAATAATTCCATGAGCCCTTCAACTTCTTCTTTTGGCCGGCCCCAGTTTTCAGTACTGAAGGCATATAAGGTCAGGTATTTGATCCCCAATTCACCACATCCTTCGGTAATTTCTTTAACCGCTTGAATGGCATTCCGATGACCGAAAATCCGGGCCGCGCCCTTCTTTTTTGCCCACCGACCGTTGCCGTCCATGATAACGGCTATGTGCCGGGGTAAATTACCGAAGTCAATATTTTCCTTAAATGAGGCCACAAGGGCGCAAAATTAGCCTTTTTTTTGCTTTTCAATCAATTTAATTTCTGCACGAACCCACTCCCTGCCGAGTGTTTAGATGACCTCAAATACTAAAAAGTTGAACCCGGTTTACCGGTACGGACTACTGGGGCAGGGAATATCGTAAAAGGTGTAGGTAAGGGTTATTCCGGTAAAGAAATAATTGTCATAATCAAATGGATTCCCATACTGATAATTCTTGTATTGCGGGTCACCCTCCGAAATATTATCCAGGTAATCGAAAAATGTTTTACGGACACCAAACTCAAATGCCACGTAATACTTCGGGTTAATGACGTACTTCATACCGCCACCAAAAGGAATGGCGGCCTGTATGTTGCTATAGGCTGCATTTTTCTGCTGCACGCCAGAGATCCCAAACAAAGCGGTGCCGGCAAATAAATACGGGGTAAAACGAAGTCGCCTCTTGCTGTCGCGCCAATCCAGAAAATGGTATTCGAAACTTACTCCGGCTTCCATTAAAAACAAATCGAATGAGGCTGCCCGGGCTGCTGCAAAGGCGTCAACAGGGTTGCGGGTATCGGTTGCTCCTACTTTTCCTCCTGTCAGTGAGGTTCGAAGACTGATTACTTTACTAATGTTGGATCGATAAAAAGCGGTAGCCGCTGGTTTGGAGAATGCCAGGTTATAGGTACGAACCAGATCACCAGTATAATTAAAGGTGCCAATTCCAAATCCTACTTCCGATCGTTGCCCGATTAATTGCTGAGCGTGTCCACTCAGTGCGATCAATGAAATCCATAAAAGTAACGATCGGGCCACCATTTCACGATTATCTGAATTTGGCTTTGTGGAAGGTAGCTCCGAGTATGTAGGTTAACCGGATTGATGTAACCATGTAAATGTCCCGGTCTTGTTTGGATCCACGCAGGTTATCTGGATGCTCTTGTCCGTAACCAGGAATGGTGGAATAGGTTTGGCCATTGCGGGCAACGTAACTCTGTAATGGGGGTAGTTCACCAGCCGGAAGTTCATTGCTGCGATAGGACATGGCCCGTGCCAGATTGTTGGTGCCAAATACTCCTAAATCCACGTAGTTCTGGCTTACATCATCCAGGTAATCGGTAAAGGTGTACCGGAATCCCAGGTCGGCCCACAAGTCCATCACCTCGTTGATTCTAAAGCGTGCGCCAACACCAAAGGGTATGGCTACTTGATATTGACTATACGTTTTAATACCAAAATTCGCATCGCCCGGGTTAAGGGTAGAGAACTGACCTTCGGTACCCAGCGGTCGCAAGTCAACCCACTCGCCAGCGGCAACGCCCAACGCCTCCCCATTCAAACCAGCAGCCGGGGCTTGAGCCTGCGGATTATGGTGGAAGGCGGCAACCCCCACATAAGCATAGGGAGTCCATTTCACACGGCTAATATAGGTGGCGTCATTTTCAAACAAGTCAAAATAGGCCATGACAGAAAGTTCTTTGATTTGGTTTCGGAAGGATAAATTTCGTTGATAACGAAACTTACCATTGTCCTGGTCTGCGAGATCAGCAGTTTCTGTATCAGAACCTTTCAGGTTTCCGTACATGAATTGGCCCACTAACGTATAACGAGGCCCAAAACGGTGGGCAAAGGATAGCCCGATAGCGGGACGGGTAAACGAAATATCCGTACTGACACGAGAAGGTCTTGGGGCGATATCGCCATAATAGTTGAGCGCACTTACGGAAAGGCCAACCGCATTATAAATTTTGTTTTTACCAAAGCCTGATTTTTTACCCCGGTAACTGGCAATGCGCTTGTTATTCTTTTTAATCGACTTTCGGTTAAACTGGGCTACAGAATCTTCGGCCATGCCAATCAGCAACAAGCAAAGAAACCCCACAAGTAACTTTCTCATAAACAGGGAATTTGAAGATTACAAACTTAGAAAGAATGGGAGAATGTTCCTAGTTGCGGATATCAAGGCCCCAGTTGAGCTTTTGACGCAAGGTGTTGAAATAATGCTGTCCTGGAAGTTGTACCAATTGGGCACCAAATCGTTCCCGTTTTATTTTGAGCTTCACCGAGTCATCGATGGTTTCAAATCGCGAGTCGAGAGACACCAGGTATTTTTTACTTCTACCTTCGATTTCAAAGGTAATCTCCGACTTATCGGAGATCACAATAGGGCGGGTGCCCAGGTTGTGTGGGCTTACCGCGGTGATGATAAAACTTTCTGATTTTGGATAGACCAAGGGTCCGCCACAACTTAAGGAATAACCGGTGGAACCTGTAGGCGTTGAAACGATAATTCCATCGGACCAAAAAGAGTTGAGCAATTCTCCATCCACATATACATGCACGGTGATCATGGAGGAGGTATCCTTTTTCATGATCGTAAAATCATTGAGCGCAAAATTGAGCGGTTCAAATAACTTGGCGGAGGAGTTGAGTCGTAGCAACGTGCGGTTTTCTACTTTGTAATTTCCGGTAAAGATGAAATCGAGTGCCCCCTCCACGTCATCGCGGCTGGTGGTTGCCAGGAACCCTAACCTGCCGGTATTAATACCCAGCATGGGAACTTCCGCTTTACCAATGTAGGTTACCGACTCCAGCATGGTGCCATCACCACCCAGCGAAAAAAAGAAGTCCAGGTTGCGTAGGTTATCACCCAGGTCAAAGGTCTTGTAACGGGCACTATCCAGTACCGAGGTTTTAATTTGACGGGCCAGCTTTGTTGACAACCAGATTTCGGCTTTTCGCTGAATTAATTGATTCAGGATTTTCTCAATGAATCGAGAAGATTTTGTCTGGAAATCGCGACCGTGTATGCCTATTCGCATGCCGGATGATTAAATGTCAAGATAACGAAGCAACATGTCAATCTTTTCTTTGTCTCCGGTATCCTGCCGTACTTCCTGGTAACGGCCAATAACGCGGTAGCCAAATCGTTCAAGGGTGGCCACAATCCGGGTCAGTTCAACCTGGTTGATCTTGAGTGTCAATTTTATTTTCCCCTTATCCAACGGATCTTCCACCATCAAACTGCTGATCACCTTGGCATTATTTTCCTCCACATACCGACTTATCTCAGCTAAGGAGTAATCAATCAAATCCATGGAGAGCACCAGAATACCGCCCGGCATTTGAACCGAGGCGGTTTGGGCGAAGGAAATCATAACATCCTGCACCGTAATAACCCCAGTGTACTTTTGCTCTTCGTTCAGGACGGCTACAATTTGAAGTTTGTTGTCACCTGCCACTTTCAGGATATCATAGAAGTGCGACTTTAATTGCACGGTGCAGTTTTTCCCAACCAGTTCAAAGTCGGCCAGCGTACGATCAATGTCGTTGGATTCAAGAATAATTTCTTCCGAAATAAAGCCCATCAGATTTCCATCCTCCACCACGGGCAGATGAAGGCATCGAAACTCTTCCATCCACACAATGGCCTTGTGGGCATCATCGGTCACCTTCAAGGGTGGAATCATGTGGTTAATCAACTCTTCGGCTATCATCCCGTTAATTTTTTCTCACTAAAAATTCTTCCACGATCTGATTAAACTTATCCGGGTGTTCCATCATGGGCGCATGGCAACATTGATCGATAAACTTTAACTCGGATTGGGGAATTAACCGGTTAAATTCATGGGCTACCATGGGTGGAGTGATGGTATCGTTGAGACCCCAGACCAGTAACGTAGGCACTTTAATGGTGGGTAACTCTAATGCCAGGTTGTTTCGTTGTGCCGATTTGGCAATGGCCACGATGCGCATGCATTTGGGAATGCTCTTGGTGGTTTCAAAGACCTCATCGACCAATTCCTTAGAGGCCACCTTCGGATCATAGAAGGTATAGGCCACCCGTTCGCGGATGTAATCATAACTCCCTCTACGTGGATAAGAGCCGCCCATGGTGTTTTCAAATAATCCGGAGCTACCGGTTAACACAAGCTTGGCTACTTTATCCGGATTGGCCAAGGTATACAAGATCCCCACATGCCCGCCCAGTGAATTTCCCATGATGATCATGTTGTCGAGGCGCTTCATGGCCACAAACCGTTCCGTAAATTCACGAAGTCCTGGCAAGCCCGCTTCTTTGATTGGCATTTCGTAAATCGGCAACATGGGTATGATTACCCGGAAGTGTGTTTTATAATGATTGACTACTCCTTCCCAATTGCTGAGCGCTCCGAATAACCCGTGCAATAACATCAACACTTGGCCCTGACCTTCATCCACATACTTGAAATCATTCTCTTCTTTAACAACCAGGGACATGAGAAATCTATTTTGAGATAAGTAAGTAAAAAAATCCCGAACCTTAGAACTGCTTAAAGGTTTCCTTGAAAAATGGCAAAAAATCCCCGAAAAAAGAAGAGACACGGGGCGCTACCTGGGCAACCAGTGGATACAATATTGAATCGCGGGTCCACTCCGTAACCAACTCTAACTTAAATGACTCCACAATCCAGATCAAGATACTGATGCTGAAGGCATACTTTAACAATCCCAATAGGGCACCGGCTACAGCATCGACACGTCCGAGAAATGTTTTGTCCATGGATTTCTTGATTCGGTTGCCGATGAATAAGACGAGGATCAAGACCAAAAGGAAAATCAATAGAAATGAAAGGTATGGGAGCACGGTTGTATCGGCATTGAATTTTTTTGCCAGCAACTCGACACCCCACCCCATCAGTTTAAAGCCCAATAACACTCCGGCCACAAGGGCAACCAGGAAAAACAATTCCATCAGGAATCCACGCCTGTAACCGAGAAATACTCCTACAGCCAGGATAATACCAATAACCAGATCAGCTTTACTCAAGCGGCAAGTAGTTTTTTAACCCATTCAGAAATCATTTTACCATCGGCTTTACCGGCCAGTTGCTTGGTGGCTACGCCCATCACTTTTCCCATATCCTGTGGTCCTTTTGCTCCTACCTGCTCGATCACTTTTCTTAATTCAGCCGTTAATTCAGCTTCGGTAAGCTGCTTGGGTAAATACCGGTTGATGACCTCCAATTCAAAAAGTTCTTTCTTGGCCAGATCTTCACGACCTTCTTTTTGAAAAATTTCAGCAGATTCTTTCCGCTGCTTGGCGGCTTTCATCAACAGTTTGTTCTCAACGTCTGTGCTGATTTCACCGCTATTTCCTTTATCGGTTTCGGCCAGCAGGATCAGCGACTTAACAGAACGAAGTGCCGTGAGTTCTTCTTTATTTTTTGCCAACATAGCGGCCTTTATATCACTATCAATTTGTTGCTTGAGGCTCATGATCAATCAAATTTTAAATTTGAGGTAAAATTAGTGCTACTTTCAGAAGATAAAAACCGGCTTACAAACCGCTGTTAAAAAACATGACCCGCCTTTCTGTTAACATCAATAAAATTGCGACACTCCGTAATGCGCGTGGGGGCAACAATCCGAATGTAATTCAAGCTGCGATTGATTGCGAGCGTTATGGAGCACAGGGGATTACTGTCCATCCGCGCCCGGATGAACGTCACATCCGATACCGGGATGTGCTTGAACTTGCACCGGTCGTCACAACTGAATTTAATATAGAGGGCTATCCGGATGAACGTTATATGCGACTGGTTCGTGAAGTAAAACCGACACAAGCCACGCTGGTCCCCGATGGTCCGGATGCCATTACCTCGAATGCGGGTTGGAACACGGTTCAACATGAAGGGTACTTACGCGATGTGGTTTCGGCTCTGAAAGCTCAGGGTGTGCGGGTTTCGATTTTTGTGGATCCGGTGCCAGCCATGGTAGAAGGAGCAAAACGGGCCGGGGCAGATCGGATTGAGTTGTATACGGAACCCTATGCGTCAGCGTACCCTAAAAACAGGGAAGAGGCGATTAAGCCCTATCGTGAAGCGGCCCATGTTGCCCATCAATTAGGGCTTGGGGTTAATGCCGGTCATGATTTGGATTTGCACAACCTGGCATTTCTAAAAAAGACTCTCCCTCACCTCGATGAAGTTTCGATAGGCCATGCGTTGATCTGTGATGCGTTGTACCTGGGCCTGGAAAATACGATTCAACTTTACCTGCGGCAATTAAAGGACTAGAAGCCGCTTACTGATCAATAAACATCCGGCATGTCACACGGCTGACATCGCAGAAGTTACGTTCAGGTTATCTTCGCTTAAAAGTTTGCTGATGAAACCGAAATTAATACTTGTGGCCTTGATGCTATTTGCCTGTACGGCTCGTCCTGTCACTTCCCCGGTATTTGCAACCGAGGCTGGGGCCATTCAAGGCTTTGATCCCGTGGCGTATTTCACACAGGCCGATGCGATAAAAGGATCGCCTGATATTTCATACCAACACCAGGGAGAAACCTGGTATTTCGTTTCGGAGGAACATCGGGAGCTATTCATGACAGATCCCGAAAAATATACGCCTCAATTTGGAGGATATTGTGCCTATGGCATGAGCCGCGGCTACAAAGCCCAAACAGAACCTCAGGCCTGGTCGATTGTGGATGGTAAGTTGTACCTGAATTACAATCTGGAGGTTCGTGACATCTGGAATCAGGATCGCGCAGCGTATCTTGAAAAGGCCATACAAAATTGGCCCACTGTAAAAGACAGTGAATTTAAGCCTTGATCTCGATTGGCAGATCAAATTCAATTGAAACAAAGTAGTTGGAGCCGAAATCGAAATCCGATTGGATCCTGATTTTTGACGGTTCAGGTATAAACCCCTACGGTTGGGGAAGTTATCATTTCATGGGAAGGTGAGCTTGTTAATTTTGAGTGTTGATTTCAGAATGAAAATGACGCTCCGTAAAATAGTGATCCTGATTTTGGGTACCGTGGTGGCCCTATTAAGTTACTTTGCCCTGCTAGCTCATCCGGTTGGTTAATGGGTGTCAACGCCCCTCAGGAAGATGCTGAATCCTGATTTTTTGTACAGGGCTAAGA
>ERZ1066115.1-NODE-1-length-205789-cov-13.289315_pt1 | contig 205789 bp, 184 predicted proteins | sample MGYA00382762_ERZ1066115 | MGnify/ENA primary metagenome ERZ1066115 (study PRJEB33369, sample SAMEA5778345) | biofilm metagenome | biome: Industrial cooling water; feature: Water cooling tower basin; material: Biofilm | place: United Arab Emirates | collected... | reverse complement strand
CGACAATGATACTTCCGAAAATGAAGGTGAGGCAGATCAAACTCAACAACACAATGTGACCCGCAGTAATCGCTACGAACAAACGAATCATTAACGAAAAGGGCTTCGTGAAAATCCCGATGATCTCCACCGGTAAAATCACAATTCTTAATGGAAGGGGTACTCCGGGGGTCCAGAAAATATGACCCCAATAACCCTTGTTGCCACTAAAATTGGTAATCAAAAAGGTGAATACAGCGAGGGTCATGGTAACCGCGATGTTACCCGTAAGGTTACCGGCACCCGGCAGCAAACCCAGGAGGTTACCAAACAGAATAAAGAAGAACAGGGTTAACATGTACGGCAAAAACTTCTCGTAATGATGGCCGATATTAGGCTTCACAATTTCATCGCGCACAAAGAGGATGATCGGCTCAAAAAACGATTGAACGCCTGTCGGGGCTTTACCCTGATTCTTCCGGAAGCCTTTCGCTACGGATAGAAATACAAACAACAACAAGGCTGCGTTGATAAACAACATGGCCACGTTTTTGGTAATCGACAGGTCAAATACGGCTTTGCCGGAATCCGACAGGTAGATATGGTTATGCTCCAGTTTATACCCGTTGTATTCAACTACGTTGTGATGGTCATCATAAAAACGACTGGACGAAAAGATGTCGAGGCCTTTTTCTTCCGAGTAAACTATGATGGGAAGGGGCATAACCAACCAGTCGGCAAAATGCCACTGATGGTCGTCCATAACGTGGTGCAGAATTACTTCGCTGGCATTAAAGGGCTCGGCTTCGTGGCCGGGTTCATCAGCGGCAAATGCAGGTGAAAAAGCACTTGACAAAACAACAAAAAAAAGAACCAAAAACGTTGATTTTGAGGCAACAAAGGGCTTTTTCATCGGGTTCAGAACAAAGGCTTATAATCGGACTGCAAAAGTATCAATTATAGGTTCTGAAAAAAATGTTTCGCCTGAATTTTGGGGGAATCTCCCGTGGCGAAAGACCTTGAAACTCAGGGCTGTTTCCGAACCAAAAACAACACCTCCACTCCGGTAAACAAAATGTAGGAAAGGATAAACAGGGCCCCGTTTCCCATCGTCTCTGCGGGAGTGTCCTCAATCAGAAAAAAGAGAAAGGCCAGGCCGGCAACCATTTTCAAGACAATGGACAAGAGATAAAACTGAATAAATATCTGGGGCTGCTTTTTTTGAAGTTTCATCAGGTTATACCCAATCACCATGGTGATCACGAATAAGAAAGTGAGAATCTCCGTCCAGAATTGTGGCATGGGCCACCCCAGTTGAGTGCCTACCAGCATGGCCGCCACCAGCACAACAAACAGGGCGATTATGGCCATCAAAAACCTGAGCATCAGTCTTTGTTTAAGGAGCGGTAGAGTTGATACATCACTCCGCCAAAGAGCAAAAAAACAAAGGTGATGAGGAATACCGGAAACGTAAGACCCAGGTAGTGGTCGAGTTTATAACCCAACCAGGCGCCCACACCAAGGGTTACCAGCATTTGCAGACCCAGACTGCTGTATTTCAAAAAAGAGTTAGCCTGATTCTTGTTGTCCTTCATAGAAAAAAAGAAGCCACAATGGGATACATTGTGGCTCACTGTAACTTATATGCTTCTTAGTTGGCGTGAGCCCCTTCTGGCCGCAGGGCATGCATGCCGTTGCTTTCACCAATCTTGATATCCTTAATAATGGCGCCCATCTTGCAGCTGCCATTAAAAACTGCCCCGGGTTCCACCACTAACTTACCGGTAATAATATCACCATGAATTTTGGCGGTAGCCTTCAGCACCAACAACTCTGAAATCTCCAGTTTGCCCTTTACTTCACCTTCGATATCCGCATTCTGAGCGACAATATTTCCTTCAATATAACAGGAATGACCTAAAGCAATTTTAGATTTTGATTTAATGCTCCCGATCACCTTTCCTTCAATGCGTATGTTGCCAAACGTTTCTACGTTGCCTTCCAACACGGTACCCTTACCGATTACGTTACTGGAATTGCTAATCTCGTCTGCTACGCGTTTCTGTTCTTTTGTTGTTAACATGGCTTGTGGTTTAAAACGTTACAAAATCTTCCGGATTGAGCGAGTTGCCATTGTACCACATTTCAAAATGCAAATGAGGGCCATCGGTCATCTCTCCACTATTGCCAACTATAGAGATAATATCACCGGCATTCACAAAACTACCAACTTTTTTTAATAAACCGGCATTGTGCTTATAAACTGACACCAGGTTGCCGCGGTGCTGCACAGCAATGACATGACCTGAGTCCTGTGTCCAGGAGGCGAGCACGACTACCCCATCGGCCACGCACTTCACGGGTTCATTGGTCTTGGCCACAATATCGACTCCATAATGGCCTTTCTGAATATCATAATGATCGGATACAAATCCTGTTATAGGCGTAAAGAAAAACATCTCCTGCAGTTCGCGATACTTACCACTGGATAAGGTAACGAGGGAGAATTCGCTCTTTTCAAATTCCTTTCTGAATTGCGAATCGGAGGCCGCCAACTTCATGTTGCCCACGGCTTTCACCGGTTGATTAACACCTTCAAAGGCTTCAGCCGGATCGGTAAAGCCACTAGCCGTATCACCACTAAGCACCCGTTGAAAATTCAGAATAAACATATCCTTGCGATTAACTTCAATGGCCAGCGAATCGACTTTCAGAGCCAGCTCATACAATTTCTTGTTGGCCTCCATTTGAGCGTGCTTCGGATCAAACCACTTTGCCAGTAAGGTTTTGGAAAGAAATAAGCTAAACGCAAATAAGAGTAGAAATACCGTGACGGAAAGTACGAGCACCTTAGCGTAGGTAAACCCGAGGGTGGATTTCTCGGCCAGGTTCTCCTCATTACGAATAACCAACTGATATTTGGTGGTTAGTCGCTCGGATATGGTCTTTTTTGGTTTCAATCTGATAATTTGGGCAAAATTAGAGATTCTGATCGATTATAATATTGAATATCTGTTTTTTACGTTTGTACAAGGAAAAGAGGCTTTATCTTGACCAGGCACTTCCATCACGCATATCCGCTCGCCTTTCTAGGGTGCATTCTGTTCCTTACAGGTTGCTCGATAGAACAGAATAACTTTACCAGCAATATCTATCATAACCTAACGGCCCATTACAATGGGTATTACTATGCCCGTGAAAAAACCCATGAGGTTGAACGGGTTATTTTAAAGAGCCTGGATGATGATCCGAATCAGATTCTACGCCTGTTTCCCAAACTTGATACGGTACTCGCTAAAAGCTATACCAAGGATACGGAAGAAATCATAAAAATGGCTTCGCTCTCCATCCAGCGGCATCCCAACAGCAAATGGGTGGATGACAATTACGTTTTGGTGGGCAAGGCTCGCCTATATGCAGGCGACTATCCCAATGCCATTCAAACCTTTAAGTATGTCAATACCAAGAGCCCCGATGCCAATACCCGGCATCGGGCCCTGATCCAACTGTTGCGTACCTTCACCGAGCAAAATGATTACGACCGGGCCGAAGAAACATTTCGGTTTCTGGAAAAAGAAAAACTAAATCGCCAAAACAGAAAGGATTTATTTCTGGAGAAAGCGTACTACTATCAGGTGCGCAACGACTACGACTATATGGTGCGTAACCTGACCTTGGCGGATTCGCTACTGGAACGAAAAGATCGCAAGGGCCGGATCTACTTTCTGATTGGGCAGGTCTATCAAAAGTTAGGGTTTGATGCCGAGGCGTTCAACTATTATCGCAAGTGTATTGGAACAAGTCCTGAATACGAAATTGATTTTTATGCGCGCCTCAACATGGCGCAAGTGGCCCGCCTGGATGATAAGAAAGACATTCGGCAGCTACGGGCACAATTCGAGAAAATGCTGAGCGATGCAAAAAACATCGAGTTCCGTGACAAGATCTATTATGAGTTGGGTGAATTTGATCGTAAGCAGGGCAATCTGAAACAAGCTATTGAAAGTTATTCACAAGCCGCCCACGCGGGTACGAACAAACGTATTCAGGGAAGTGCCTACCTGCGTATCGGACAACTGCAGTTTGATTCCCTGAAAAAATACAGCTTAGCCAAGCTCTACTATGACAGTGCCATTGGCGCTTTGCCAAAGGATTTTGAAAATTATGAGAATATCAAAAAGCGACAGGAAGTATTAGGTGAGTTTGCCAAGTACACCGAAGCCATTGCCTGGAATGATAGCCTTCTGGCCTTAGCCAACCTGGATACGGCAACAGTCCGGATGCGGTTAGATTCCGTAGTGGCCAGTTGCAAAATCGTATCGGAAACCACCCGCAAAAAAAAGAAACGCAGCCCGACAGGCAGTGGCCCATCACAAGTGAGTTCACTGTATCAAACCGAGTCGGCTACCACGTCTGACTGGTATTTTGGAAATCCCTCGGCCGTGGCTCTGGGGCAATCCGAATTTCAACGGATCTGGGGCTCTATCGCGTTAGAAGATAATTGGCGCAGGTCTAATAAAAGCACGGTGATCAGTGAGCCTGGAACACCCGTGGTAACGACTACAACCGAGGAGAAGGCAAGTGATGTGAAAGTTACAGCCGTTGCGAATGAGGTTGACAAGGTTATGAAGCAAATCCCTCGCACACCGGAGCAAAAAGCCACTGCACTGGCCGCAATCGAAGATGGGTATTTCAAGTTGGGGGATTTGTATTACTTCCAGCTTTCGGAAAAGGAGAATGCCTTAACCTCGTATGAAACCTTGCTTAACCGGTTTCCGGAAACGGAGTACCGGCCGGAAGTTTTGTACAAACTCTATCTCATTGTGATGGAGCAAGACCCGGTGCAAGCTGAACGATACGCCTCACAGCTGAAACAGGATTATCCCACATCCAACTATACGCGTATTCTGATCAATCCCGATTACATGCGCGAAACCAGTGTGGCTGCTGAAAAACAAAAACTCATGTATAAGGAAGCATTCGCATTGTACCAGATTAATAATCTGCGTATGGCTCAGGAAAAAATCAAGCAGGCATTGGCGGAAGGAGAAACCTCGTTTACCCCCCAGATTGAACTTTTAAAAATTCTGGTCATCGGTAAAACAGAAGATGTAACCCGTTATCAGTTTGAACTCGGTGAATTCATCAAAAAATATCCCGACAATACGCTGAAGCCGTATGCCGAACAACTTTTGGCTTCTTCTAAAGCGTTATTGGAAAAACAGGAACGGGCCCGGGGCATTCAGTTTATCAAATCCATGGAGGGGCCGCACAATTTTGTAATTGTATACAATACTGCCGAAAAGATTACCAATCCTGTATCCACCGCGTTGGAAAAGTATAATGCAGCACAATGGAAGGATCTCAAACTGAACACCAGCAACATCATCCTCACAGATGAAAAGACCATCACGATCGTCACCGAGTTACCCAACCTGGAAACGGCTCTTGGTTATTTCGACAAATTCCTCGCCCAGATTGCCATTACCAAGCCGCTTTCAAACTATAAATTCTATAGCTTTGTAATCACGAAAGATAATTTTCAGATTTTCTACCGAACCAAGGCACTGGATGAGTACCTCACCTTCTTTGATCGAAACTATCAAAAGCAAAATCAATAGTCTGCTGCGGATTGAGCGGCCCTGGATCCGCAAAGCGGTCAAGTATATTTGGATTCTGTTCTTTTGTTTTATCCTGGGCTTTCCCCTGTACATTTTTACGGTTAGCATTAACCTGTTAGGTGCCTTTGGTGAAATGCCCAGCTTACGCGAAGTTGAAAATCCGGAAAATGATTTGTCCTCAGAGGTTCTCTCTGCGGATGGTGTTTCACTAGGCCGGTATTTCCGTTACAACCGGAGCCAGGTTCACTTCCACGAATTGTCGGAAGACCTGGTGAATACACTCGTCATTTCCGAGGATCATCGTTTTTTCAATCATTCAGGATTGGATTTTCCGGCCTACATCCGCGTTATGATCGGCATCTTAACCCTGAATCCACAAGGTGGAGGAAGTACCATTACCCAACAATTGGCCAAAAACCTCTATACCATGAACCCGGATAAAAGCCTGGACGGGTGGCTGGCCAAACTGGGTAAATACCCGAGGCGCATTATTCAAAAAACGAAAGAGTGGATTATTTCCGTAACCCTCGAAGAAAACTTTACCAAAGAAGAAATTATCGCCATGTATCTCAACACGGCTACCTTCAGTAGCAACACGTTCGGCATCAAGGTGGCTGCTGAAACCTATTTTAACAAACAGCCGGATAGTCTCAATATTCAGGAATCAGCCGTGTTGGTGGGCATGCTGCAGGCCGTTACGCTGTTTGATCCCAATCGCAATCCGGAAACTTCTATGCGCAAACGCAATGAAGTATTGTACAAACTGTATAAACACGGGTACAAAATTAAAACCCGGGAAGAATATGACTCCGTACGGGCGTTACCCATTGAGTTGAATTACAAAGTTCAAAACCAAAACGAAGGCCTGGCCACCTACTTTCGAACCGTGCTGGGAAATTATCTGCTGCAATATTGCCAGGAACGGGGCATCGATTTGTACAATTCAGGGTTGAAGATCTACACCACCATTGATAGTAGGCTACAAAAGTATGCCGAAGAGGCGATGGCTGAACATATGAAGCCCCTGCAGGCTCAGTTTATGGAGGAGTGGAAAAAACGGGGGCGCAATCCTTGGGTAGGTGAAGATGATAAAGAGATCAAGGATTTTTTACAGAGACGCATCCGTCAAACCGATGCCTGGAAAATCTATGCCGAGAAATACGGGGAGAAATCCGACTCCTTAAAAATCATGCTGAACCTGAAAAAGCCCATGACCATTTTTACCTGGGATGGTGAGCGCGATACCTTGTTCAGCAGCTACGACTCGTTGAATTACTACAAGCGTTTCATACAAGCTGGTCTCATGGCAATGGATCCCTACACGGGTCACATTAAAGCGTGGGTAGGCGGCATCAACCACAAGTATTTTAAGTTCGATCACGTGAAGCAGGGTACCCGGCAGCCCGGGTCTACCTTCAAGGCATTTGTATATGGACTGGCCATGGAAAATGGATATTCACCTTGTGTCATTAAAAAGGATATCGCGCCTCAATTCGATTTACCGGGGCAGCCTCCCTGGTATCCGCTCAATGCTGATGGCTCGCGGGGCCATGGGGAAAGTATGACCATTCGAAGAGCAATGGCTCAATCCGTCAACTCCATTACGGCCCAGGTTATGCAGGAACTGAAGGCGGAGAATGTGGTTGAATTTGCCCATCGGGTGGGCATTCAAAGCAAACTGGATGCCGTACCTTCACTTTGTTTGGGAACCAGCGATGTGTCCTTATTTGAAATGGTAGGGGCCTACAGCACGTTTGTCAACAACGGGATTTACACTGAGCCCATTTACATCACTCGCATTGAAGACAAAAACGGAAACGTATTGGATATTTTTAATCCGAAAACGCGGGAAGCCATCCATGAGCAAACGGCCTACAAGATGATTTACATGTTGCGGGGTGGAACGGAAGAGGAAGGCGGCACTTCGCTTGGTCTTAGTCGGGAGCTACGCATCGATAATGAGATTGGTGGTAAAACCGGTACCACCAACGATGCCTCTGACGGCTGGTACATCGGACTTACCCACGATTTGGTAACGGGCATCTGGACGGGTGGTGACGAACGCGCTATTCACTTCCCTTCCTGGGTGTTTGGACAAGGCGGCAGAACAGCCCGGCCCATTTGGGATAAATTTATGATGAAAGTGTATGCCGATCCGGAATCGGGTATTGTGAAAGGTCAATTCAAACGCCCCGCCAGTGGATTAGACATGACCCTGGATTGCAGTAAGCATGAGGTTTCAGACTCTTTAATGGTGTTGGACGAAGAGCCCTGGGACATCGATAATTAAGCTGAAGTTTCAACTGCTGATTTTCCCGGGGCTTCCTGTAACTTCGCTGCGTGCAAGATTCACTCAAAGCATCCATCGCCTCGCTTCCGGATTCACCCGGAATTTACCGGTACTACAATCATGAGGGTGTTCTGATTTATGTTGGTAAGGCCAAAAGCTTGAGAAAGCGGGTTTCCAGTTATTTCAACAAACAATCGCAATACAATCGTAAAACAGAAAAGCTCGTTTCTGAAATTCATAAAATTGAATTTACCCTCGCCAACTCCGAGTTCGATGCCCTGCTGCTGGAAAACAACTTCATCAAACAGTATCAACCCAAGTATAACATCCTGCTGAAGGACGATAAAACGTTTCCTTACCTCTGCATTCTGAAAGAACGATTTCCGCGAATCATTTATACGCGCAAATACATTCCCAAACAGGGCGAATACTTTGGGCCATACTCAAGCGTGGTATCGATGAAAAGTGTATTGGAGTTAGTGCGCCAGATTTACTCCATCCGCACCTGTAATCTGCTGCTCTCCTCGGAAAATATCGACCAGAAGAAATTCAAAGTATGCCTCGAGTTTCACATCGGTAACTGCAAAGGCCCGTGCGAGGGTCTGCAAGCAGAAGCTGACTATTTGGAAGATATTGCGCAAGCCCGCAATATTCTAAAAGGGGATTTGAGTGTGGTGGAAGATGAACTTACACGCAGAATGAAAACCGCTGCCGATGCCCTCGAGTTTGAAAAGGCAGCCTTGTACAAACACAAATTGGAACTGTTGGAAAAATTCCAGACCAAATCGCTGGTGGTAAACCGCAAGCTTACCGACATTGATGTAATGACCATTACCAGTACCGAAACCGATGCCTTTATCAATTACCTGCAAATCAAGGAGGGTTCCATTATCTTCTCTAAAAACATAGAAGTTAAAAAGCGACTAGAAGAAACGGACGAAGAAATTTTAAGCCTGGTGGTCCAGGATTTACGATCCACCTATCGCAGTCACAACCCGGAAGTTTACACGAACATTTCACTCACCATAAAGTCGGACGAATTTGAAAACGTACTGCCGCAGATTGGCGATAAGAAAAAGCTGGTTGACTTGTCCTTAAAAAATGCCTTATATCAGAAACGCGAAAAAGAAATCAGCAAGGAAGAACTGAAAGGCAAAAAGAACAAAGTGTTGCACATCCTGCAGGAGAACCTGCGGTTGTTGCAATACCCGCGCATTATCGAGTGCTTCGATAACTCCAACTTTCAGGGGACATCACCGGTAGCTTCCATGGTGCGCTTTGTAGAGGGTAAGCCGGACAAGAAAGGGTATCGGCACTTCAACATTAAAACGGTAGTGGGCCCCAACGACTTTGCTTCCATGAAAGAAATTGTAACCAGGCGGTATAAGCGCATCCTGGAGGAACAAGGTGAATATCCGCAACTCATTATTGTGGATGGTGGTAAAGGTCAGTTGAGCAGCGCCTGTGAAGCTTTACAGGAACTGGGCTTGTACGGAAAGATCCCCATCATCGGCATCGCCAAGAAGCTGGAGGAAATCTATTATCCGGAGGATAACCTTCCACTGCTGATCAGTAAAAAATCTCCCGCCTTGTTGTTGATCCAACGTATTCGCGATGAAGCCCACCGGTTTGCCATCACCTTTCACCGGCAAAAGCGAAGCAAAAATACATTCACCACCGAAATTGAAGACATCCCCGGCATTGGTAAAAAAACAGCTGATAAATTATTGGCTCACTTTAAATCCGTTAAGAAGATTAAAGAAGCCAGTATAGAAGAGCTTACCGCCTTGGTTGGTGAAAAAATTGCTCAAAAGCTTAAAGTTGAAAGCTGAAAAACTTTTCGGTTGGAGTCGCCCAAACCTTGAAATTCCATTCTAAGAAATTTCTACTTGGAAGAGAATTTAGAAGCCTCCAAAAAAAGAAAAGCTTAAAGTTGAGAATCCTCAAACTTTAAGCTTTTCAACTTTAAGCTTTCAACTTCCTATAGCTCCTTTTTGGCTATCGGAGGCACAACTCCCATATTATACCAGGCAAAGGAATAGTAATCGGCTATTAATTCAATGCTCTTAGTAATGTTGGATGAACCATGTGCGGAGTTAACATCCACACGAATCAGCACCGGATTGGTGCCAGCCTGATGCTCCTGTAAAGTTGCTGCAAACTTAAAACTATGAGCCGGCACCACCCGATCGTCATGGTCGGCCGTGGTGACCAGCGTAGCCGGATAATTAACACCAGGCTTTAGTGCATGCACGGGTGAATAGGCTTTCAGATACTCAAACATTTCTTGTGAATCTTCAGCGGTACCATAATCGGTTGCCCAGGCGGCACCAATAGTAAACTTATGATAGCGCAGCATATCCATAACGCCAACTTGTGGAACCGCTACCTTGGCCAGGTCGGGCCGTTGGGTCATGACTGCGCCAATTAATAAACCGCCATTTGAACCCCCGTTAATGGCCAGGTAATCGCTGGAGGTATACTTCTCGTTTATCAGGTATTCTCCGGCTGCAATAAAATCATCAAACACATTTTGTTTGTTCATTTTGGTACCGGCCTGATGCCACTTCTCACCGTATTCACCTCCGCCTCGCAGGTTGGGTTGTGCATAAATTCCACCGTTTTCTAACCACACAATCCGGGAAGTGCTGAAGGAAGGGGTGAGACTAATATTAAAACCACCATAAGCATACAGCCAGGTGGGGTTTTTTCCGTTTAACTCAATTCCTTTTTTGTGAACAATGAACATGGGGATTTTGGTACCATCCTTACTGGTATAAAATACTTGCTTGGTTTCATAATCGTCCGGGTTGAATTTTACAGCTGGCCGCTGATACTCGGTTGATGAACCACTCGCTACATTATACTTAAAAATTGTTGGCGGATACGTGAAGGAGGTGAAGGTATAATACAGGTCTTGATCATCTTTCCAACCTCCAAACCCGGAAGCGGTTCCGATTCCGGGCAACTCAATTTCTCGCTCCAGTTTTCCATTCAAATCATATTGTTTAACCTGAGTCTTCACATCCACCAGGTAACTGGCAAAAATTTTGCCACCCCCTGCCGATGTACTTAATGAATTTTCTGTTTCAGGAATCAAATCCTTCCAGTTCTCATAGGAAGGATTGGCGGCATCGACCCACACCACTTTCGAGTTAGGAGCCTTGTAGTTCGTTTCAATAATCAGCTTTGAGCCTTCACTTTCAATCACATATTGATCGCTTTCGAATCCGGTCTTGATCGGAAGTATCTTCGCATTCGGGGTTGACAGGTCCTGCACATACAGTTCGTTTCCGGTCGTGCTTTCTGCTGTAGTCAGAATGAGGTAGCGCTCATCTTCCGTTAAAAATCCACTTACGAATCTTCTCTTCTCCTTATCACCAAACACTACTTTATCCTGCGCAGGTGGAGTGCCCAATTTGTGATAATACAATTGTTGATACTCATTCTTTGCTCCGAGGCTGTTGGTTAAGCCCTCCACAAATCGGTTGATGTAATAACCATCATTTCCTTTCCAGGAAATTCCGCTTTGCTTCATGTTGCGGATGGTGTCTTCCACCAACGATTTATCAGCTGTCCGGATTACAACACCCTCGGCCCGGTCGGCACCACCTTTGGAAATTTGAAATGCCAACAAGGACCCATCTTTAGAAAAGGACAATCCCCGCATGGTGGTGGTTCCATCTTTCGAGAACGTATTCGGGTCAAGAAATACTTCGGGCTCGCCTTGTTCACCCTTCTTGCGATAAAGGACCGATTGATTTTGCAATCCTGTGTTTTTATAAAAGTAGAAGTACTCCCCTCTCCGAAAGGGAGCGCCCAATTTTTCGTAGTCGTTTAGTTCAAGCAGGCGTTTTTTTACAGCATCCCGGTACGTAATGTTATTGAGATATGAAAACGTAACTTCGTTTTGAGCCGTTACCCAATCGGCAGTGGCTTTCGAAGTGTCGTTTTCAAGCCAGCGATAAGGATCAGGCACTGCCGTGCCGAAGTAGGTATCCACGGTATCCACCTTGGCGGTAACCGGATAATTCGAGACCGTTTCGGGCTTCGGTGCCGTTGTGCATGAAATGGCAACCAGAAGTATGATCAGGAGATAGTATGTGTTTCTCATATTCAATAAATTAAGGCAACAATAATACCCAGGCTGTGCTTACCAACCAAACACTCTTACACCCGTAACGATGTATCCTATGATCAGAATTCAAATAATCAACGGTTTTGCTCTTTTGCTCACCCTCGTGGTTAATGCCTTAGCCAATATTCTCCCCATTAACGGGATGAATACGGGGGCCATCTCCGACTTATACCCCAGTTTGTTTACACCGGCTGGCTTTACCTTTTCTATTTGGTCGGTTATCTACACGTTGTTAATCGGGTTTGCGGTAGTTCAAAACACGATTACGTCAAAATCTTATTTTAAAGAATTATCGGTTTGGTTCTGGCTTTCCTGTGTTTGTAATTCCGCGTGGATTCTGGCCTGGCATTATCAATTCTTGTTTGCCTCACTCGGTATTATGCTCACGTTGCTTTATTCATTAAGCAACATCTTTCTGCTCATTCATCCCGATCACCAACTCAATACCGTGCAGAAATTTTTCATCCAGCTTCCCTTTACCGTTTATTTTTCCTGGATCTGTGTAGCGACCATTGCCAACACCTCTGCGTTGCTGGTGTCACTTTCGTGGACGGGTGGATTTTTAACTCCGATCACCTGGACCATCGTGATGACAGCAATTGCAACCACACTTGGAATTTTTATTGTTTTGAAATACAGAACGCCTGCCTTTTTGTTGGTCCTGATCTGGGCTTTATTTGGCATTTACAGTAAATGGACCGCTACGGAGAACGCGGCCATTGCCATGGCTGCTTTGGCGGAATTAATTCTGCTGGCGTTGATGTATGTATTCGCCCTGCTTCGGGGCAGCCGCGCTACTTAATCCAATCAAACCCGGCATACGGCACCAATACTTTTGGAATCCTTATTCCTTCTGCAGTTTGGTTGTTTTCCAGAATGGCCGCCAAAATCCGCGGCAGCGCCAACGCGCTACCGTTAAGGGTGTGTAACAGTTGTGTTTTACCCTCTTTGTTTTTGTACCGGAGTTTTAACCGGTTAGCCTGGAAGGTTTCAAAATTGCTCACGGAGCTGACCTCCAACCAGCGTTGCTGGGCAGCTGAAAATACTTCCATATCATACGTTAACGCGGAGTTAAAGCCCATATCACCACCGCATAGCAAAAGCTTGCGGTAAGGAAGTTCCAGTTTTTCAAGCAGACCTTGCACGTGCGCACACATGGTGTCCAAAGTGGCATAGGATTCTTCCGGTTTGGTAATCTGTACGATTTCTACTTTATCAAACTGATGCAGGCGATTTAGCCCCCGTACATGAGCACCCCAACTTCCCGCTTCTCTGCGAAAGCACGGAGTGTAGCCAGCATTCTTCACCGGCAACTCGCTTTCCGCTAGAATGACATCGCGATATAAATTGGTGATGGGTACTTCTGCCGTTGGGATCAGATAAAGTCCATCGGCCGTTACAAAATACATCTGACCTTCCTTATCGGGAAGCTGGCCGGTGCCATAACCGCTGGCTTCGTTAACCACGATGGGCGGCTGTATCTCTTTATACCCTGCGGCCTCTGCCTCATTCAGAAAGAAATTAATCATAGCCCGTTGCAGGCGGGCTCCTTTTCCTTTATACACCGGAAATCCGGCACCGGAAATTTTAACGCCCAGGTCAAAGTCAATGATGTCGTACTTCTTGATTAATTCCCAATGAGGTAAGGCATTGGCAGGCAAGGCGGGTATTACCCCATGCTGATGCACGGTGATATTGTCTTCCGCGCTCCTGCCTGCCGGTACAATGGACGCAGGTACATTAGGGATTTTGTAGAGTATTTCCAGTTGTTTGCGTTCCAACTCAACCAGATTTTCCTCCAGTGATTTTGCTTTTTCTTTATCCGCGGCAACCGCGGTTCGGAGCGCCTGGGCTTCATCCGCTTTGCCGGATTTCATTAACTCCCCAATCTTCTTGGAATCAGCATTTGCCTTGGCCTTTAAGGTATCCAGCGTATTCTGAGTTTCCCTGCGCAGCTTATCATGGTCAAGAATCTGCTGTACCAGAACTTCCGCTTCTTTGAAGTTGCGCTTCTTTAAACCTTCCAGCACAACCGAAGTTTGTTCTCGCAGCAATTGAAGTGTTAACATACGATTGAATTGAGGATCAAAATTAGCCAATAATTTATTTTCAGGATTTGATAATAATCAATTTTGAACTATACTTGCATCGTCAATCGCGGCCTCCTCGGGCCACTTCGATTATAAAACCCAGTACTTTACGATCTCTTTTGCTAACGTCTTGTTAAATGCATTTTGAGTCAGGCTTGCATTCGGCCTGTATAACACGATAAACCTGTATTAATCCAAATAATCTTTTTTAAACTCACATGTACACAATTGATGACCTGAATGTCAGGCTGCTTTCTGAATTGAAGGAAATAGCCGAAGGTATGGGCGTAAAAAACGCCAAGAAGCTGGCCAAGCAGGAACTGATTTACAAAATCCTGGACCAACAAGCTGTGCAAGGCGACCCAACTCCCCCTAAAACCCAGGAGAATTCAGAACGAAAAATGCGCCCTCGCAGACGAGAAAATGTTGCGCCTGAAGCTCCGAAAGCTGAAGAGAAAGAACTGAGTAGTGAAGAAATGCTGCAAAGCATTGATTTGGAAGTAGATCAAAATATAACCCGCTTTGATGAAACCCCGGCTAACGAGTTACCGGTAACGGAAAGCCCCAAAGAGCCCCGTGAGGAAAAGTCATTGCAGAATCAAAACCCTCAGCAACCTCGCAAGGAAAACCTGATCCGCGATTTTGATGGCGTGGTTAGCAATGAAGGGGTTCTGGAAATCATGCAGGACGGATATGGGTTCCTTCGCTCCTCCGATTATAATTATCTGGCCAGCCCCGATGACATCTATGTGTCGCCCTCCCAAATCAAATTATTGGGTTTGAAAACGGGTGACACCGTGAAGGGGCAAATCCGGCCACCCAAAGAAGGGGAGAAGTATTTCGCCTTGTTAAAGGTAGACAGCATCAACGGTAAAACTACAGAAGAAATCCGCGACCGCGTAGCCTTTGAATACCTAACTCCCTTGTTCCCCGAACAAAAGTTAAAACTCAGCACCACGCCCGATAATCTTTCCACCCGCATTTTAGACTTGTTCTCGCCCATCGGTAAAGGACAACGGGGTATGATTGTAGCGCAGCCCAAAACCGGTAAAACGGTGTTGTTGAAAAATATTGCTAACGCTATTGCTGAAAATCATCCGGAGGTGTACTTGATTGTGTTACTGATTGACGAACGTCCGGAAGAAGTTACTGATATGGCCCGTAGCGTTAAGGCTGAAGTGATTGCCTCCACCTTTGATGAACAAGCCGAGCGCCATGTTAAAGTAGCCAGTATTGTATTGGAAAAGGCCAAGCGCATGACCGAGTGTGGCCATGATGTGGTTATCCTGTTGGATTCAATCACGCGTCTGGCGCGCGCTTACAATACAGTGGTTCCCTCTTCCGGTAAAATTCTTTCCGGTGGTGTGGATGCCAATGCCTTGCATAAGCCTAAACGCTTCTTCGGTGCGGCCCGTAAAATTGAAAACGGAGGCTCCCTGACCATTATTGCAACCGCCTTGATTGATACTGGCTCTAAAATGGATGAGGTGATCTTTGAGGAATTCAAAGGTACCGGTAATATGGAATTGCAGTTGGATCGCAAGTTGTCGAACCGCAGAATTTATCCTTCGATTGATGTGCCTGCCTCTGGAACCAGACGCGAGGATTTGCTGATGAAAGAAGAAGAATTGCAACGCGTATGGATCCTGCGCAAATTCATGGCCGATATGAATTCGATCGAAGCCATGGAATTTTTGCAAAGCAAAATGAAAGGCACCCGCAACAACGAAGAGTTTTTGATTTCCATGAATGGGTAAACCCGTTTAAAAATTGGATAAGACAAAATGGGCCCGGAAAACCGGGCCCATTTTTTTAAGTCCTAACTTTCCAATCATCTTCTTTTTTCATGAAACGCGCCCTTAAATTCCGGGTCTTCATAGCGTTTCTGCCGATCAATTTCACGGGCCATGTCCTGGGCTTCTTCAAAGGGAGTTTCAGCAACCTCAAGTTCACGGGGCAATGGTTTAACGGGAATTTTTTCGCGAATGATTTTTTCAATCTTATCGATGTGGTACTTCTCGGCATCGGTTACCAGAGTAATGGCCTTTCCTTGCTGAAAGGCCCGCCCCGTTCTACCCGTTCGATGAACATAATCCTCATATACGATGGGCACATCAAAATTGATGACATGCGTAACGTTGGTAACATCAATACCCCGGGCCGCCACATCGGTTGATACCAAGATGCGCAACTTGCCTTCTTTAAATTCGGTCATCGCATTCATGCGGCTGTTCTGCCCCTTGTTGGAATGAATGACGCGCACCGGCCCTAGTTTTTTGCGCTCCAAAAAGCGGAATACCTGATTGGCCATTTCTTTGGTGCGGGTAAAGATCATCACCCGGGTAAACACATCCTCTTGGCTGAGGAGATACTCCAAAAAATTAATTTTAGTTAGTGCATTCGGCACGTGATAGAGTTCCTGCTCCACTTTAACGGCTACGGTAGCCTGTGGGGTTATCTCCACCCGGGTAGCGAAATCGAGAAACTCCTGTGCAAGTCGCTCCACTTTCTCAGGAAAGGTAGCGGAGAACAACAGGTTCTGCCGCTTCTGCGGAATTACCTCAAAAATTTTCCGCAGCTGGGGCATGAATCCCATGTCCATCATCCGGTCAGCTTCATCCAACACCAGGGTCTTAATTTGTTTGACCGGTAACTCCTGACGCTGGTATAACTCCATCAAGCGGCCCGGAGTGGCAATCAGTAAATCAACACCGGCATGTATTTTTTCAATTTGTGTTTTGGGACCTACACCGCCATAGATGTCAACAATGCGAAGATCGGTATGCTTGGCAAGTGCCCGTGCCTGTTCCGCTACCTGAACGACCAATTCCTTGGTGGGTACCAATACGATGGCGCGCGCCTCTGATCCTTGTGCATACCTCAGCTTCAACAACAGTGGTAAAAGATATGCGGCTGTTTTGCCGGTACCCGTTTGGGCAATACCAATCAGGTGTTGACCACCAGAAATTAAGGGAATACATTTTTGCTGAATTTCGGTCGGGCTGGTAAAGCCTGCGTCCTGAACGCCCAACAACAATTGCTTGTTCAATTTATAAGTACTCCAGTCCCCCACGCTGCTCATTAACATTTATCTTTGCACAACTTTACAAGGTAATGAACTCTACCGTAATCACGAATGCCAAAATCATCAATGAGGGTCGCATCCTGGAAGGTGATGTCTTGATCCGAAAGGATCGGATTGAAAAAATCGGGGCCGGAATTTCTACCCATCAAGCACAGGTAATTGATGCCCATGGACAATTGCTGATGCCGGGTGTAATTGATGATCAGGTTCATTTTCGGGAGCCAGGACTTACCCACAAGGCAACCCTTTATACCGAGGCAAAGGCGGCTGTTGCGGGCGGAGTCACTTCCTTTATGGAGATGCCCAACACTGTACCGCCCGTATTTACCCAACAGTTATTGGAGGACAAATATCAACTGGCGGCCCGCTCTTCGTTGGCCAACTATTCCTTTTTTATGGGAGCTTCCAATGATAATCTGGAGGAAGTCATGAAAACCGACATTACCCAGGTGTGCGGGTTAAAAATCTTTATGGGCTCGTCAACCGGTAATTTACTGGTGGACAACCCGGAGGTTTTAGCTGCGTTCTTCTCACGTTTTCCAGCCCTGATTGCCACCCACTGTGAAGACGAACCTACCATCCGAAAAAATACGGCCGATTTCAAAGCCCGGTATGGCGATACCATGCCCGTTAAATACCACCCCCAAATCAGAAGTGAAGAGGCCTGTTATAAATCTTCATCCTTTGCAGTGGATCTGGCCAGGAAGTATGGCACACGACTTCATATTCTCCATATCTCGACAGCCCGGGAAATCCAACTTTTCAACAACACCATTCCTTTATCTGAAAAAAAAATTACGGCTGAAGCGTGCATCCATCACCTGTGGTTTAATGAAGCTGATTATGATCGGTTAGGCATGTTGATCAAATGGAATCCCGCCATTAAAACCTCGGCTGATCAGCAGGCAATTTTCCATGCGGTATTGGATAATCACATTGATGTGATTGCCACCGATCATGCCCCGCATACTCTTGAGGAAAAGAAAAACGGATACTTTCAAGCGCCATCCGGTGGACCGTTAATTCAGCATAGCCTGGTGGCGATGCTGGAGTTCTACCATCAGAAAAAGATAAGCCTGGAGATGATCGTGCAAAAAATGGCGCATAACCCAGCTATTCTGTTTCAAATTCAGGATCGGGGTTTCATTCGGGAAGGTTATTACGCAGACTTGGTATTGGTCAATCCATCAAAACCATGGACGGTCAATAAAGAAAATATTCTGGCGAAATGCGGATGGTCACCCTTTGAGGGAACAACCTTTCAATCGACCGTTACCCATACATGGGTTTCCGGTCACCTGGCGTTTGCCGAAGGCCGGTTTAATGAAACCCGCCAGGGAAGCCGATTACGCTTCGTACGCTAATAAAAAAGCCCCGAATGGGGCTATTTGGGGTGAAAGACGGGACTCGAACCCGCGACCCCCAGAATCACAATCTGGTGCTCTAACCAACTGAGCTACATTCACCGTTTGCCAACCGGTTTCCGATTGGGGAGTGCAAATTTAGGCGCCCACCATCAAAATACAAACAAGAGTTTTGATAATGCTGTTTTAGCAAGCCTGATACCCGCCACAGTTCGTAAAAGGGCTGGTGATCTTGCTTATCACAACCCTTTACATCCCCTGATTTTTTCAATAAGTTTAAACCATGAATGGCTGGAACAGCTTAAAAAATCTTCCCCTTGAAAAAAAAGTTAACCTGCTCTATGAGCATGCCGCTTTTGTCATGGCCATTCGGTACTACAAATACAAGATTAACCTGTACCTGTTAGGAACCGATTACATCGAGGTATTTGTGAATCATAAGCACGCCAGCATTGATCGAATTTCCTTACTCGATCCTCATCATTCCCGCATGAAGTTTTATTCCGATCAAATCAAGTTATCAGGGATAGCAAAGTAAAAAACCCGGTTGCCCGGGTTTTCAAGATCAATACATGGTCGTACTGATTAGGCCGTAGCGGTAGAAGATGACTCCTCCAACTTGATTGACGGCTTAAGTGCAACGGTCTTACGTGCCTTGTAACCACAATAGCTGCATACGTAATGCTTCATTAGCTCGCCCTCTTCCGTGGCCGTGGGCTGTTTGATAATCTCTTCGCGGTTAACCTTGAAGGTTTGATAATTACATTCCGGACACTGGATGGCGTGGAGGTGACCCGCGTATTTTTCGATTTGCTTGTACCCGGTTTCTTCATCCAACCACACATCGTAGTCAACGGAGAACACATTCTCTTCGGCTATCATCCCCTCGTCCAGGTGAACGTCTTCTTCCTCTTCGCTTAACAGCTTCATGGGCTTACCGGTTTTCGGAGAAATCCGGGGTTTATAACGCAATACCTTAAGCCGTCTTTCAATAAAGAATGGGTAATAGAATTTCAACAGGTTTTGGATAATCATGGCCACCAGAATTCCCATCATGGTGGTGGTAAACACGCGTACAAACACCCACAAAGTGGTCAGTTCAACCACATTGGCATTTACAAAAAAGCAGCCTCCAATGACCAGGATAATGGTGGCAATCCACAATGCCTTAATCTCATGGCGGTTGATGAAATCATATTTATTCTTGCTACCACCAGTGCTGTTCAATTTCACGATATAACCTAGGATAACCAGGATACCAAGCGCCCAGAAGCCGAGTGCCAGGTTGAGCGCGAGGTTATTCCATGCGTCATATTTGTGCGGGTCTAATTCTTCCATGAGCTTATAATTTTTTGGGTTTTATTCAGTTTCGAGGGTTTAGGTAAACTGGAATCTCAGTAAATAGTTAGCTGTCAAATATAGGCAATAAACGACAATTTAGAACGTCTCGTTTAAATTTTCAAAACCTATCAGCCCGGAAAATACGACTAAAAAACCCTGATCAACTCCGATAGGAAGTCAGGTTCAGGCCATCTGAAATTCACCAGGAAAACGCTATCGGACCGGGTTCATGGCGCCCGAAGGTACGAGCATACGTTCGATAGCCTGCGCGATGGACACAGGATCAAATCCACATTCGCGATGCAGTTCTAGAGGTTCGCCATGCTCAATTACCTGATCTGGAATCCCCAGCCGGACTACCTCTGCGTGGTAATTATGATCGGCCATAAACTCCAAAACGGCACTGCCTACACCTCCCTGGATACAGCCATCCTCCACGGTAATCACCTTCTTATATCGGGTAAATACTTCGTGTAACAACTCCTCGTCTAGCGGTTTCACAAACCGCAAGTCGTAATGGGCAGGGTTAATTCCTTTAGCGGCCAACGATTCACACGCTTCCACCACATAATTTCCAATATGACCTAATGATAGCACAGCAACCTCCTCGCCAGCCCGGATTTTACGACCCTTTCCGATTTCAATCTTTTCAAATGGTGTTCGCCAGTTCGGCATTACGCCCTGACCTCGTGGATACCGAATTGAAAATGCCTTTTCTTGCCGAGGTAATTGCGCGGTGTACATCAGGTTTCTCAATTCCTGCTCATTCATAGGAGCAGCAATAATCATATTGGGTATACACCGGAAGTAGGCAATGTCATACGCTCCATGGTGGGTAGGCCCATCCGCTCCGGCAAAGCCAGCCCGATCCAGACAAAAATTTACCGGCAAATTCTGAATACAAACGTCATGGATCACCTGATCATAGGCCCGCTGCATGAATGAGCTGTAGATGTTACAGAACGGAACGAGCCCTTGCGTAGCAAGGCCGGCTGAAAACGTGACCGCATGTTGCTCGGCTATGCCCACATCAAAAGCCCGGTGCGGCATCTCCTTCATCATGATATTCATGGACGAACCCGAAGGCATAGCCGGAGTAATGCCAATGATCTTCTCGTTTTTACGGGCTAGTTCAACCAAGGTATGACCAAAAACATCCTGGTATTTGGGCGCCTGCGGAATCTCATGAACTTTCTTATGAATCTCTCCGGAAATTTTATCAAATGTACCGGGTGCATGCCAGGTGGTGGCATTGCCTTTCTCGGCTGGCCCATAGCCCTTCCCCTTGACGGTAACGCAGTGAAGAATTTTAGGGCCCTTGATTTCCTTCAGGTCCTTTAACACGGCTACCAAATGGTCAACATCATGACCATCTACTGGCCCAAAATACCGGAGATTTAAAGACTCGAATAGATTACTTTGGCTTAGTAAAGTTGACTTGATTCCATTCTCCAGTTTGGATACAATCTCTTGCGCATTCTTTCCAAAATTCGAGAGCTTGCCCAGTAAATTCCATACGTCATCCTTAAGCCGATTGTAGGTCTTCGAAGTAGTAATATCGGTCAGGTAATCCTTTAATGCCCCTACATTGGGGTCAATCGACATACAATTGTCGTTAAGGATGATCAGGAGGTTGGTGTCAGAAACTCCGGCATGGTTCAATCCTTCAAAAGCTATTCCACCGGTAAGGGCGCCATCACCAATCACGGCAATGTGTTGCTTGTCCTCCAACCCTAGATACTTGGATGCCATGGCCATACCCAGGGCTGCTGATACCGAGGTAGAAGAATGCCCTACTCCAAAGGCATCATACTCGCTTTCTTTCCTTTTGGGAAACCCGGAAATACCCTTGTAAAGGCGATTGGTATGGAAAGAATCTCTTCGGCCTGTTAATATCTTGTGTCCATAAGCCTGATGCCCAACATCCCACACCAATTGATCGTAGGGCGTATTGAAAACATAATGCAAGGCCACGGTAAGCTCAACTACTCCCAAACTAGCCCCAAAGTGGCCGCCATAAACCGATACGTTATCGATTATGAAATGCCGCAACTCATCGCAAAGTTGAATGAGCTGCACCTGGTCCAGCTTTTTCAGGTCACCCGGATTATGGATCTGGGACAATAGTTTTCCTGGGGTTATCAGCATGTTTAGGGTCTTGGAGAAACGATTCTTCTATAACAACCTGAAAAGATAACTGTTCAATACGCGTTCCTAAAAGGCAAAGGTAAGAATATTACCGGGTGGAGGCTTTGTGCCTTGTTTGCGGAAAAAATGTGATCCGAAATCCCTCAAAACCTGCTATTTTTGGCCTCCTCATTTGAATGTATGGAGCAGGAACAGTTTGAGATCCGTTTACCGTTATTTGAAGGCCCTTTTGACCTTCTCTTGTTTTTTATTGAACGCGATGAACTCGACATCAATGACATTCCCATCTCCAAAATCACGAACGACTTTCTCGAGTACATCCGCAGGCTGGAGACCCTGAATGTAGAAGTGGCCAGCGAATTTATCCTGGTGGCCGCCACCCTGATGCGGATCAAATCCAAGATGCTGTTACCCCGACCCCAATTGGATGAGCAAGGCAATGAAATTGACCCCCGCGAGGAACTGGTGAAACACTTACTTGAGTACAAAAAGTACAAATCCGTTGTAGAACAGTTCCATAAAATGGAAGAAACGGAATTGATGAAGGAAAAGCGCGGAAACCTGATGCGGGAATTGAAAGCCCTGGCCGAGAGCACCAACGTGGAAGCAGAACTTCAGGATGTAGACTTATTCAAGCTCTTAACGGTTTTTGAAAAGGTACTGAAGCGGGCTGAAGAAGAGAAAAACAAACCTGTCCATCAGGTAATTCAATATCCCTATACCATCGAAGGACAAAAGGAATTCATCCTGAATGAAGTAACGGTAAGGCCGCGGGTTGCTTTTACCGAACTCTTTGAAAAAGCCCCGACCCGCATTGCCCTTATTTTTAACTTTCTGGCCATTCTGGAAATGCTGGCTAATGGACTTATCGGCATTCAGGTTGGTGAAGGGTACAACAACTTCTGGGTTATGCGGCCAGAACTGAATACCGCCCCGGTTGGCCTGAATTAAGGCGTTGGACGCCACCTAAAAGACTGGGCATCGATAGCGCGCATGGTACACAAGATCCCCTCCAGGTGGTCGTATTCATGTTGGATTAATTCAGATAAATCATCCCGCACCGTCAGTTCCTGATCATTCCAGGCTTCATCGCGATAGCGAATGGTGACTTCCTGATGTCGCATTACCTTGACGAGCAGATTGGGAAAACACATGCAGTCATCCCAAACTTCAAACATCTCCGGACTTTGATGCACCCACCGAGGATTAATCATGACCAGGGGCTGATTCACATTCAAGTAAATTAGCCGCTTCATAATGCCTAGCTGAGGGGCAGCTATACCGCGACCAAAGTGGTACTTCGCCCGGATTTCTTCCATTACCTGGTGCAGGTCCGCTACCCAGCCCGTTACCTGTGAGAGTTCAGATTCAAGAACGGGCTCTGAAACTTCATACAGTTTTGGATTTCCCAGAAGCAAAAGATCATCCAGGTGTTTCATGACAAGGTCATGTTAGGGCTGCGCATTGTCAACCAATCCGCCTGTTAACCGAATCAAATCCACCTGGCTGGAAATCCGCGCGAAAATTGCCAGATAGGTTTCCAGGGCTGCTTGCTGATAGTTGTCCTGAACTATCCGAAGGTCAATGGCACTCAACGCACCGTTTTTATAACGCTCATCGGCCAAGGTCAAATTAAGTTCTGCTGCCTGAAGCCGAACCTGGGCAATCTGGACCAATTGCTGTCGGAGGTTGTACAAATCATAACTGGCCAACAGGTCATTTTCCAATGAAAGTTTCAATTGATCGGTGCTGAGTTGGGCAATGGTTTCCTGAATCCGGGAATTCTCCACAGCTCGTCTAATCTGGCCTCCGTTAAAAATGGTGAAGCGAAGACCAAAATTAGCATAAGCACCATAGCTATTACCTGACTGTGTCAGGCGGGTCAACGCGGTTTCATTCACATCGTTGTACACGGGAAAATTCAAATCTCCGTTTACATACCCAACCGTAGTTTGAATCACGTTGCCGGTAGGGGCACGGAAATTGGCGTTTAAGCGATCCAAACTTCCTGTAGCTCCCACATTTAAGGTAAGCGTGGGCGAGTAATTTGCTTCGGCCAGGCGGGTGGCATTGCGAAACAATTCCTGGCTCAAATACTGGTTCTTTAGGTTGGTATTGGAGCTCATCATCTTATCACGCAAATCCTCATACCTGTAGTTTTCACTGTCAAAAGGTATTGGATCTGAAAGCTGATACGTCTTATTGATGTTTTCGCTCATCAGGAGGTTCAGGTTGCGAATGGAGTTCTTCAGGAATATTTCCTGTTGCAATACGCTGGCGGAGTCAGTCAGGTAATTGTTTTGCTCTTGCAGTACATCAAATGTAATTGCCCCACCCAGCTCTTTTCTTAATTTGATATAATCGTAACGCTCTTTTGAAAATTCTTTGTTCTTGATCAATACCTTAAGCTGTTCCTGTTGTAATAGCACCTGATAATAGCCCAGAATAATAGCCTGAATGGTATTTTCCATGACAAACCGGGCATTACCTCCACTGAGTTCTTCCAGTTTTTCAAGACGAGCCTTGGTTAACCGGATCGAGAATCCATCAAATAAAACAAAGGCTACATCCAACTGACCGTTAATGTTGTCTGAAATATTTCTACCCGCCACAGCAAAGGGGTTGGCAGGCTTTCGTTGTACCACACTGTTGGGTTGCCCGCCTGTCAGGTTAATGGCAGGCAACAATCCGGCCTGACCCCAATTGTTATTGTTTCGGGCAATCTCCACATTGAGATTTTCGATTCGTACATCAAAGTTGTTTTGAAGTCCAATTTGAATAGCCCGGGCCAGGCTGAGCGTATCCTGTGCTGTGGAGAAAAACGGAAACAAACTAATAACCAGTACTACCAGAATTCGATTCATATGAGGACTTCGTTCACTTAGTGTGAGATAACATTGGCATCCTTACCGCTGATGTAGGAATAAATGGCCGGAATAACATACAGGGTAAGGACCGTGGCAAAGAGCATACCGCCAATTACAGCAATACCCATGGATACGCGGCTTTCTGATCCTGCTCCCAACGCCAAAGCAATAGGAAGGATTCCTAAAATTGTGGAGAGGCTAGTCATCACAATCGGACGGAAGCGCGACTCAGCAGCATCAATCACGGCATCCAATAATTTCTTTCCTTGCTCCTTCCGCTGATTGGCAAATTCAACGATCAAAATTCCGTTTTTAGTCACGAGCCCAATCAGCATAATAATTCCAATCTGACTGAAAATATTCAACGTTTGATTGAAGTACCACAGGGAAATTAAAGCACCGGCCAAGGCCAATGGAACCGTAAACATAATGATCAACGGATCTTTGAAGCTTTCAAACTGACCTGCCAGAATCAGGTAAATGATCGCCAGCGCAATCAGAAAAGCAACATAAATACTCGATGAACTTTCTGAAAATTCGCGGGAAGCACCATCCAGGCTGGTGGTATACGATTCATCCAATACTTCATCGGCAATCCGCTCCATCTCTTTAATCCCTTCACCTAAGGCTACGCCATTGGCTAATTGAGCGCTCACTTTGGCCGATGAATAGCGATTGAAACGATACAACTGAGGCGGACTACTTAGCTCTTCGAAGGTGACCAGGTTATCCATCTGGATCAATTCGCCACGTCTGTTTTTTACATAGAGCGATTTCAAATCAAGCGGTTCATTCCGGTCTGCGCGCTCCACCTGCCCAATGATTTGATACTGCTTGCCATCCATGATGAAGTTACCAAATCGTGAACCGCTTAACCCAAGTTGTAAGGTCTGGGCAATATCCAACACGTTCACCCCCAGGTTGCGGGCCTTGTCACGATCGATGGTAATGTTGATCTCCGGCTTGTTAAACTTCAGGTCCAGGTCCACAAAGGCAAACTTAGGACTGGCATTAGCCTTCGCCATAAACTCGGGCAACACCACTTTCAGCTTTTCCATTTCTCCGGCTTGAATTACGAATTGTAAAGGAAAACCTCCCCTTCGGTCACCAATCGTCTGAGCTTGCGTAATAAAGGTTCTTACCCCCGAATATTTCTTTACTTTCATCGTTACATCATCCACAATCTCCTGTTGCGTTCGATCTCTTTCATTGGGTTCTTTTAAAATCACCCTGACAAATCCCGAATTAACTCCCGAGCCACCAAAACCGGGTGCGGTAACACTGACTAAACCGGCCTTCTCGGGAACTTCATTCATGACAAAATCGGTGAGTTCGGTCACGTATCGATCCATGTACTCATAGGTTGCCCCTTCCTGAGCCTGGGCCTGAAGGCGGAATTCACTGCGATCCTCCATGGGTGCAAGTTCCGAAGGCAAAGAAGTACCGAGATAATAAATCAAGCCACCGGAAAGCGCAATGATCACAAATGCCAGCCACCTGCGTTTCATAAAGCCTGCTAAAGAGTTACTGTAGGCGCTGGTTAGTCGCTCAAAAAAGGGCTCTGTTACCCGATAAAGCCAGGGCTGCTGAGCTCTGCGTTTTAAAATTTTGGCGCTCATCATAGGGGTGAGCGTTAAGGAAACGAAGGCGGAAATGGCTACTGAACTGGCTACTACCAATCCAAATTCGCGGAAGAGCCTACCCGTAAGACCCTGCAAAAAGATGACGGGAAGAAATACCGCTACTACAGAAATCGTGGTTGAAATAACGGCAAAATAAATTTCGGTTGAACCTTTTTTGGCCGCCTCCACCGGATCTTCGCCTTCCTCCACTTTAACATAAATATTTTCCAATACAACAATCGCATCATCCACTACCAAACCAATGGCCAGTACGATACCCAACAAAGTCAATACATTGATGGTAAAGCCTAGTACATACATGACAAAAAAAGCGCCAATCAACGATATGGGGATCGTGGCAACCGGGATGACGGTCGTTCTCCAATCGCGCAGGAAAAGGAAGATAATGGCTAATACCAAACAAAAGGCAATGATGATGGTCTCTTCCACCTCGGCAATGGAGGCCCGGATATACTCCGTAGAATCAAAACTCATCTGATAGGTAATATCCGGTGGTAAGTCGCGTTCGATCTGAGCTAATTTGACATACAACCGGTTTGAAATATCGATGTTGTTGGCTCCTGGTTGGGCGACAACCGCCACGGCACAGCCTGGAACACCATCTCTTCGAAGAATGGTACGATCGTTCTCGGGGCCCAGTTTCGCATAGCCCACATCACTGAAACGAACGATATTATCACCGTCCTCTTTAATGATCAGGTTATTGAAATCATCTTCGGTTGTTAAACGACCCATGGTTCGCACGGTCAATTCGGTGGTGGAACCTTCTACGCGGCCAGAGGGTAGTTCCACGTTTTCGCGGTTCACGGCTTGCAATACATCCGAAGGCGCCAGTTTAAGGGCCGCCAGTTTGATCGGATCCATCCATAAACGCATGGAATATCTGCGTTGCCCCCAAATCCCTACGGAACTTACGCCTGGAATGGTCTGAATCCGTTCTTTAAAGTAGAGTTCTGCTATCCGCGATACTTCCAGCAAATCCCGTTTATCACTTTGTATCGTCAGGAAGATAATGGGACTTGAGTCTGCATCCGCTTTCTCTACGCGAGGTGGATCAACATCAGGAGGGAGACGATTGAGCGCACCCGAAACTTTATCGCGGACATCGTTGGCTGCCGTTTCCAGATCAACGCCCAATTCGAATTCTACGGTAATATTGCTGCGTCCTTCACGGCTTACCGAAGTAATGGTGCGCACACCCGGCACGCCATTGACAGCTTCTTCCAAGGGCTCCGTTATCTGGGATTCAATTACGTCCGAGTTAGCCCCTATGTACGTAGTGGAAACGGTTACCACGGGCGGATCAACGCTGGGGAACTCGCGAACTCCCAGGAAAGTGAATCCGATAACGCCAAATAAAATAATAACCAACGACATCACGATTGCGAGTACCGGTCGGTTAATACTGGTGATGGATAAACTTGCCATAGGATATTTAGTTAGTCAAACGTTTCACTAATTCAACTTCGAAATTTGAACGGCCAAACCTGGTCGTAACTGAAGAATACCCGTGGTGAGAAGGGTATCTCCTGGATTAAGTCCTGAGATTACTTCCAACGAGTTGGCGGTACGAATCCCCGTTTCAACAAATACTTCCTTTGCCTTGCCCTTGTCCAAAACAAAAACTTTTTTACCGGCTTGCTCGGGTATTACAGCCTCGGTGGGTACCAACAAGGCATTGGGAATTGATTCGAGGATGAGTTCCACCTTGACAAACTGGCCAGGAAGAAGACTTCCCGCTTTATTATCGGCCAGTGCTCTGATTTTAAGCGTTCGGGTATCCGGATCGATGCGAGGTTCAATCGCATAAACTTCACCTTCATAAATCTTCAGATCACTCTCAATGCTAAAGCGAATCTTCTTGCCCGAGGTAACCTGGGTACTATACCGACCCGGGATGGCAAATTCAATTTTAGCAGGAGTGATATTATAAAGCGTAGCAATTACCGTTGACGGAGATATATAAGCACCTTCACTAACAAAGCGCAAACCCACCGTACCCTCAAAGGGTGCACGGATACGGGTTTTATCAAGCTGGGTCTGTAATAACCGGATATCCGCAACCGTGGTGTTAAGTCGGTTCAAAGCATTGTCATACTCCTCTTGGCTAATGGCATCCTTCTCTAATAATTTGCGCTGACGGAATTCATTATCCTCATTCAGCTTCTGATTATATTTTTGTTTTTCCAACTGGGCCAAAATTTCATCATCATTGATTTGCAGGAGAAGGTCACCTTTCTTGACGTGCTTTCCCTCCTGGAAATGGATGGCCGTGATTTTTCCCGATACCTCACTTTTCAATTCCAGCGATTCGTTTGGGAGTACCGAGCCGGTAACATTCAGTTTATTATCGAGGGCTGCGGGCTTAATCACCAGGGCATCCACTGATAGTTTTCCTCCAGGGTTTCCACCTTGACTGCCGCCAGGGGTTGGACTTTCTCCCGTACTCTTGAATAAATTGAGCTTAGGAAGGGCGAGCAAAAAAATAACCACCACCACAACGGCAACGGTAATAAGTTTTTTTTTCATGGAAGGTTAACGTGTATACTGAAAATATGGAAAACGTTCTTTTAGTTCATTGAGTTGAACCGTTCATGTAATTCCAGCACTTGGGGAATGACCATGTTCCGCTCATCATTTTGAATGACAAAATCAGCTCGGCCTTCTTTTTCATTCTCATCCATCTGGTTATCCATGATCCGTTCAATATCGGCCCGAGATCGGTGGGGGTCACGGGAAAGCACCCGTTTGATTCGCACCTCTCGTGGAGCTTTTACTACAATTATTTTATCAAGTACCTGATAAGAACCTGACTCAAAAAGCAAGGCAGCTTCCTTTAACACATATTTAACATCCCCCTGGTTGTCCACCCAGAGTTTATAATCACGTGCTACGCGGGGGTGCACCAGCGCATTCAGTCGCTTTAGCTTGTCTTCATCCTGAAATACTGTCGTACTCAGGTAATGACGGTTAAGCACACCCGATGCATCATACGACAATGATCCGAATTCCTTTTTGATCTGCTCGATCAATATTCCGTCAGTGGTCATTACTATTTTCGCTCGGCTGTCGGCATCGTATGCGGGAACTCCCAAAACCTTAAAGATTTTGCAAACCAGGCTTTTGCCTGAACCGATTCCCCCGGTAATACCGATTTGTAACGGAGCTCGCATCAGAATTGGACCTTGAGTGAATCGTAAGCCAAAACCTCAGCATAGTTTGGCAACCCCACCACCTCCGGCACTACATGATACGTTCCTCGGGCTTTGCCTTTTAAATCGATGCGGGCCACGACCTGATCAATCCGGGATTGAAAGTCATCGTGCAGGTTGCGTGGGATTTGTACCACCAAGGTTATACTGTCTACCCGGCCCGACTGAATCCCGGAAGGGAGCGACAAGACCTGAACCGGAATTTTCTTTTCGACCATTTCTACGGGCCCCACCTCAAACATGACGGTTACTACCGGTGGATTACGGGTTAACGATTCGCCAAAGGGTACGGTAACTTCCAACTCCTCTCGATACGAGTTATCCAAAATGACCTTGGGCAACTGAATGAACAGAGAATCCGGAAGTTGGTGCAATAATTTTTGAGGGCCTTGCAATTCTACCGTATCGGGTAAGAATACCAAGGCACTGATTCGTCCATATCCCTCTATAAACTGTACCTGGCTTAAATCAGCATACAATTTAAACCGATGACTATCCCGATCGTCTATGTCCAGCCGAAGCGTGTCAGTAACAATGTGATTGATTCTTAATCCCCCGAGTTGGTCATTAAATAATACGGGAAGGGTGCTACCCACTATTTTTTTTACATCAGTTGGTCTCTCCAGGGCAATCACCAATTCTGGCTTTCGTATACCGCTACGCTTTCGAAACAGGTCCCAGCCATTCCCGCTTACATTAATTTTTACCCGGTCAGGCAACTGGCCAATGGGGGCATAGGCTTCGGTATTGTAATCAAACCGCAACGGAAAACTGATGTCCGTGGAGTATGTTTTATTAAAAGCATTGAATAACCAGAAGATAGCCGCTGCCAGAAAGCATAGGGCCACTGCCTTCCAGTTGGTCCGGTTGAATTGAAACAGATTGTTTACCACTTTAATCAGGTTCATACTCGACCGGTTGCTGACGATAAAATCAGCAAGACGGGTTTAGGTGGTTGACTTTTTGCCGGCTGCCTTGGTTGACTCCATGGAAACTGCTGATTTCGAGAACTTGATGCGGCCGCCACGTTCCACTTCAATAATAAATGTATCATCTTCAATTTCGGCAATCCGACCGTGCATTCCGCCAATGGTCACGACATAGTCGCCTTTCTTGATTTCGTCAACAAACTTCTTTTGATCTTTGGCTTTCTTCTGCTGAGGCCGAATCATGAAAAAATAGAAAACCAACACAATTGCCCCCATGAAAATCAATTGCATGGTGATCCCACCGCCCTGGGGTTGTGCCTGAACTAAAATTGAATGCATCATAATATAAAATTTGGGCCGCTAAGTTACCCGAATAAAAGAAACATCCCAAACCAGTAACTGGTTTGGGATGCCATCCTTGAATTGTATTGTTGACTTACTTAACAGGTCCGTTAGCACCATCAGCTTTAGGAGTAACCATGGACTTGAACCGCAGGGTGGTTACCTTGGGCCAGGTATTCGCAGTAACGGTTATCGTTTTGTTATTAATGCCAGGCTTGCCACTGCTATCAAATTCAGCCGTAATTTCACCAGTTCCCCCAACCGGAATCGGTTCTTGTGACCATTTAGGAACGGTGCAACCACAGGAAGGCTGAGCGCTTTGAATGATTAGCGGAGCCTCGCCCGTGTTTTTTACCTTGTAGGTGTACATCACTTTCTGACCTTCGGTAATCGTACCAAAGTCATGCTCAATTTTTTCGAACTGGGCAACCGGCAGAGGACCCTCGGGCTTTTCTTCAGCAGCCGGAGTAGCCGTAGGTGTAGCACTGGGTGTAGTGGCATTCTTGTTTCCTTCCATTTGTGCCAGGCGGCTTTCCAATTCGGCAATTTTCTTTTCAGCGGCCCGGTCGGTGCAACTTGCCAACACCACGATTAACGCTACCGGCATCAGCAATCTGAATGTTCCTTTCATATTCTTAAGTTTAGTTTTGATTCTTTGATTAGACTTCAAAAGTAGAGGGGAACTCGTAAAATTAATTAGCGAATTCGGGGTATTAACAATTCATTAACTGTTCTTGTTCCCGCGAATCTGCTCGAGAAGTTCATCCACGTCATCCAACAAACGTTGGGCCTTGCCTTGGGCCTCTGAAATCACTTTTTCACCCTGCGATTTAGCCTCGGTTGTCAACGGGGTTTCCTTGCCCGAAACGACATCGGCCAGAAACTCCTCCAGCATTTTTTTGTACTTATCTAACTGAAAGGACAATTTTTCGCGGGTATTAGAACCTTTGTCAGGGGCATATAAAATTCCCAACACCGCTCCTACCGCTGCCCCAGCCAGAAATGCCATCAGTGCATTACTTCCTTTTTTGCCCATATCTCATTTTATTTGGGATTCCAAAGATACAATTTCGCAGCTTTTTTCGAAAGGTTACTTGTTGTCAATCAAGCCACGTCCACTCTTCTTGATGGCTCCGGATTCTTTCATGGATTTGGCCATCACATCTAAAATTCCATTGACAAACTGTCGGCTTTTAGGAGTGCTGTATTCCTTGGTGAGCTCAATATATTCATTAATGGTAACCTTCACGGGAATGTTTGGAAAGTGAATCATTTCGGCCAACGCCATTTCCAAAATCACCCGGTCTGTTAAGGGCAATCGATCGACCTCCCAGTTTTTTGTATTCTGGGCAATCAATTGTTTGTATTGAGGTTCCAGATTAATGGTGCTTTTGAATAAGGTATCGATAAACTGTTTATCGTCATCCCAATCCAATGAAAGCTTTTGTAAGGTAATCTGATCTACATCAAAAGATTTAATCGTTTTATCCACCAGGCTTTTGACGATGTCCCGATCTTCAGCCCACCGGATATCCTCCGCTTCAAAAAAATCATTGATTGGCCCGGGCCCGAGGATCAATTTTCGAACGAGATGTTTGATTACTTCTTTCTGTTTCTCTTCATCCGGCTTCTTCAAGGCAATGAACTCCTGATAGGTGTTATCTTCTTTGATTACTTCACGAAACCAACTGCGTACGGAATCTTTATGCTGCACCCACAGGTTGCCCGCCTTTAATACCTGTGTAGAAAATTCCTGATTGTTCGCCAGCGCTTTAATCCAGGCATGATTCACAAAATTTCCATGATTGACCTTCTTCTCAGCTTCAGCCAAATGGGCAAACTCCAGTAACAAATTCAATACCTGGTGATATAGGCCGGTAAGCTTTTCAATTTCCAGGATAATGTTCTGGGATAAGAAGGACTGGTCTTTCTTCACCTGCTTATGATACAAGTCGAGGGCGGATTGCACCGCTTCCTCGATCCGGGGGTCCGGACTTTCCGTTATTTCTTTTCCTTTAAATCTTCGTTCAAAAATCTGGAGGGCTACTTTTTTTTGCTTGCGAAGCAATTCCTTGTCCTGAGGTTCCATGGAATTTAAATCCGGCTGGAATTTTTCTTCGATTAAATCGAGCGCCAACAGGTGGTTGGCTTCTTTACATTGACCAAACGCAAAAAGACTTTGCATGATTTTGATGCGGAGGGTGCGTCTGTTAAGCATGAAGAAAGAACGTTTTGATACCTGCAAAAGTACACAAGGAGGTGTAAAGATGAAAACCCGGCCGGCCGGGTTTTCAAGGTTTACTCGGGAAGAAATGAGTTATCTCGATATTCTAATCTTTCCGATTTCGGTAATCCGTTTTTCTGCCAATCGGATGGCCGCCTCCTGGCTACTGATTTTTTCCTGATCAGCCAATTGTAAAATGTTCAAACAGGTATCATAGATCTTTTCTGCCTGTTGAAAAGCGCGTTGGCGATTATAGTTGCCCAGGTATTCATGGTATACGTTAATTAGCCCGCCTGCATTAATCAGAAAATCGGGCGCGTAAGCAATGCCCCGATCCAGAAGCATATAGCCATGCTTTACTTCGTCTTTCAACTGATTATTGGCAGCACCGGCAATCATCGAGCACCTTAACTGAGGAATGGTTTCATCGTTAAGAGTTGCACCCAAAGCGCACGGAGCATAAATATCCATATCCAATGAGTAGATATCATCTTGCGGAACCGGAATTGCCCCGGTTCGTTGCGCCAATGCGTCCACCTTCTCGTGAGCCAGGTCCGTGATAAACACCTTGGCATTTTCCTGTACCAAATGGTCAACCAGGTGCATGCCCACCTGACCTACCCCTTGTACACCGATCCGTCTACCTTTCAGGCTGTCGGTTCCAAACACTTTTTTGGCAGTTGCTTTCATACCCAGGTAAACCCCATAAGCGGTTACCGGTGATGGATCTCCGCCTCCGCCCATGACTTCCGGCAGGCCGGTAACATACCGGGTTTCCATGGCGATATATTCCATATCGGTGGTTTTCATATTCACATCTTCAGCCGTGTAATACTTTCCACCCAGACTATTGACAAACTTTCCAAACCTGCGCATGAACGCCTCTGACTTCACTTTATTGGGATCCCCCATGATGACCGCCTTTCCACCACCCAGATTCAATCCGCTAATGGCTGCTTTAAACGTCATGCCACGCGACAAACGGAGCACATCAGTCATGGCTTCCTGCTCGGTGGCGTAGTTCCACATACGCGTTCCGCCCAGAGCTGGACCCAACGTGGTATTATGAATGGCAATGATTGCTTTTAATCCGGTGGCTTCATCATGGCAGAATACCACCTGCTCGTGACCCAACTGACTGACTGCACTAAAAACTCCAGTGTCGGCTTTTTCTAATTCTTTGATTTGCATGAACATTAGTTTTAGTGGAATACCTACTTTTACCACCCCTGATAAGCGGACAAATCTCTTATCAGGGATGACACAAAATTATGGGTAAAATGGTCATTTTTCAACGATTCAAACGATTGCGTAAACTTTGCCAATATTCTATCGTTTTATGTTAGCCGGCCTGATTTTTATTCTGAATAATCTCCACCGGGCCAAATGATCAATCTGGAATGAAGGAGCTTAAATACCTCAATAAATATCTTATTAAGTACAAATGGCACCTGATCTGGGGGCTTGTCTTTGTCATCATCTCCAACATCTTTCAAATCGTTCCAGCTCAGATGGTGCGCCACTCCATCGATCTGGTGGTAGACAACATTCACGTGTACCAGACCTTTAGTAACAGCGAGCAACAAACCGCATTCTTCGGAATTTTTGCGCGTGGGATATTAGTGTACGCAGTTTTGATTCTGGTGATGGCCTTGCTGCGAGGTGTTTTTCTCTACTTCGTGCGGCAAACGCTCATTGTCATGAGTCGGTTAATTGAGTATGACCTGAAAAATGAAATCTTTGAACATTATCAAAGTTTGCCCTTAAGTTTCTATCGCAGAAACAGTACGGGCGATTTACTGAACCGGATCAGTGAAGATGTAGGGCGTGTGCGCATGTACCTGGGCCCTTCCATTATGTATGGGCTTCAGTTAATTACCCTGTTTTTCATGCTGATCCCCATCATGTTTGCCATCAGCGCCAAGCTTACCTGGTATGCCCTGATTCCCCTCCCACTTCTCTCGATCAGTATTTTTTATGTGAACAACATCATTGAACACCGGTCTGAACAAATTCAAAAGAGTCAATCGCGATTGAGCACCTTTGTGCAAGAGGCCTTTTCCGGAATTCGCGTTTTGAAATCCTTTACCCGCGAGAAAGAGTCCGTTCTGAATTTCACCCATGAGTCAGACGAATACAAGAAACAATCACTCAAACTAACCCGCGTGCAGGCGCTGTTCTTTCCGTTGATTATGGGGCTGATCGGACTGAGTACCGTACTCACCGTATATGCAGGAAGTGTGGAGGTTATCAATGGCGCACTCACCTTCGGCAACATTGCTGAGTTCATTATCTATGTGAACCTGCTTACCTGGCCGGTAACTTCCCTGGGGTGGACAAGTAGTTTGGTACAACGGGCTGAAGCCTCACAAAAAAGAATCAACGAATTCCTGAAAACAAAAACAGACATCGTATCGGAAAAGAATCTCAAACGCGAGTTGACAGGTAAGGTAGAATTCGACCGGGTTTCCTTCACGTATCCGGATACCGGCATCCGTGCCCTTCGCCAGGTTTCGTTCATCATTCACCCCGGTGAATCATTGGCAATTATAGGGACCACCGGCTCTGGAAAAAGCACGGTGTCCCATCTGATTAGCCGACTCTACGATGTTACGGAAGGTGAAATTCGCATTGATGATACCCCCATCCGCCATTATGATTTGGTAAGCCTGCGCAGCCAAATGGGGGTTGTACCCCAGGATGTATTTTTATTTAGTGATACTGTATATAATAACATTGCCTTTGGATTGCTGCAGCCGGAAGAAACCAAAATTCTGCAGGCGGCAAAAGATGCTGATGTGTATCACAACATCATGGACTTTCCGAATGGATTTAATACTCGTGTAGGCGAACGCGGCATCACGTTATCAGGTGGGCAGAAGCAGCGGGTATCCATTGCTCGGGCTGTTGCCCGTGAACCCAAGATCCTGATTCTCGATGATGCCTTATCGGCTGTCGACACCAAAACTGAAAACACGATCCTCGCCAGCATGAAAAAAATCATGCAGGGCCGTACCAGTATCATTATCTCACACCGGGTTTCCTCGGCAAAACTTGCCAGTAAGATCATTGTCCTTCATGATGGTCAGCTCATAGAGGAAGGCACCCATGAATCCCTGCTTGAGCGGAATGGGGCTTACCGCGAACTGTATGACCGGCAAATGCAGGTGGATGAAGTGGCTGACTAAAAATTATACCGAAGCCCCAAACATCCGAACACGCGCGGTGTAAGAGGACGATCGGCAATCTCCAGTAATAAACTTACCTCGCCAAATACCGTAAGGGGAACATCGTTAAAGGTGTAATCCATTCCTACTATTCCTTCGGGTCCGATATCAATATCGGTGTGAACGTCTGTTCCTTGTACAATAGGTGCATCGCGCTCTTGAAACCGGTACTGAACCTTGGCGGTTTTGATCATACCCCCGGCACCCCAATAACCCGTTACCTTCCCAATCAGATTTTCAATGGGAATGGGCTCATGATATAAATACCGGGCTTGAACATAAAGTGTGCTTTGAACGGTATGGTTTTGATAGCGATAACTATCATATTGATCGTACTCAGAAAAGGAATTGAAATAATAATTATTATGCCAGTGCGCAGGAACGGAGCCTACCAAAACTTCCAATGCCCGACCGCGTTGAATGAACTTCTTATAGGTGACCCCCGTGGGGTCTCCCAACCGAATACCAACAGACTGAGTTTGTGAATACCCCATCCACGAAATCCCTACTAACAGGATTGTACTGATCACTCTCATACCCTTTTTCCGTAACGTGTTAAAAAACGATTTCGGGTTGCAAATGTTATCGGGTGATCGATCCGCGAAAAGAAAATTACGGTTAAAATACGTAGCGCAGACCTACGCCACCCTGAAAACGCTGATAACCAGGGTCGAGCAGAACATCGGTAAACCACTCAATTTCGATAAATGCCGAAAGCGGTAATGAAAAATAGGAGTACTCAAAACCTAAAATCCCGGTAGGTCCATAGGTAAACCGATACTCATCGAACTTACCAAAGCGGCTATCAAAGGCACCGTCTTCGTATAAGTAATCATAGGTTAAGGATGTACTGCGCCACTGCCAACCCAATCCTGCGTACAACTGTAATCCTTTGGAAATTTTGGATGCATCCCATTGGTACAAAAATTTTGCCTCTAAAAACCAATCGGTATTGGCTTTATGAGCCAAATATTGAATGGTCTCCGGAGCTTCCAGAGTATCCGGCAAATACGTTTGAAACGCATTCCGGTAATATTCGTTGTAAAGACCGCTGGCTGCCTTGCCACCATCCACAGCAAATGACCAATGTTTGTTGGGATAGAACTTATAGGTTACGGCAAATGGATCGCCCAACTTAATGCCCACACCCTGATACGGATATTGACTGGTCTCAAAGATGGGGCACATAATACGGGCCTTGCTTCGCGTTACATTTGGATGGTTAAACTTGCTGCTCTTCGGGCTCTTTCGCACCTGGCCAAAGCTCATCGAGATGCCCGTGAGCAAAGCAAGCAAGAGAAAAAAAACTCTTTTTTTGAGACGCATTAAAGCAAATATAACGCTTTTGCGGACACCAAAGGGTAGACGGTTGTTTTGACGGGATGAACGTCAAACTACCTCTTTGTATTGCATTTTGTGCAGTTGCGAATACAAGCCTTCCAGCGCTAATAAGCTTTCGTGTGTACCGGTTTCTTTAATCTCACCTTTCTCAAGAACCAGGATTTTATCGGCCTTTTGAATGGTGGAAAGGCGGTGGGCAATTACAATCGAGGTTCGATTACTCATCATTTTTGAAATGGCTTCCTGAATCATCTCTTCGGTCTCACTATCTACAGAAGAAGTGGCTTCATCCAACACCAGAATGCGCGGATCATACACCATAGCGCGAATAAAAGACAGCAATTGTCGCTGACCAACCGATAAGGTAGACCCGCGCTCCATCACATTATAGTCTAATCCTCCTGGCAACCGGTCGATGAATTTGCGGGCACCCACCAAATCTGCTGCTTGCAAAATCATGTCATCGGTTACTTCCGGATTGCCAAGCGTAATATTATTTCGAATCGAATCCGAGAATAAGAAGACATCCTGCAAAACAACCCCGATATTCCTGCGCAGCACGGCCAGGTCATATTCCCGTATATCCACACCATCTACCCGAATGGTACCTCGATTAATTTCATAAAAGCGATTGAGCAAATTGATGATGGACGACTTGCCAGCTCCGGTCGCACCCACCAGGGCTATGGTTTCCCCGGATTTGATTTCCAGGTTTACATTTTTTAACACATAATCAATATCGTTATAGGCAAACCACACATGATCAAACTGCACTTCGCCTTGGATGGTGGGAGGTTGGTAGGTGCCGTTAGGGATCACATCGGTGTTGTCGTCCAGTAAGTTGATAATGCGCGAAGAACTGACAATGCCCATTTGTAGCGTATTGTACCGGTCGGCAATCATCCGGATCGGGCGAAAGAACATCTGAATGTACATGATGAACGCCATTAAGGTACCAATCGTAATTCCGGTTTGTTCCTGATGAATAACCCCTTTGGCACCATACCACACCAGTAACCCAATTCCCATGGCAGCAATGATTTCGGCTACGGGAAAGTACACCGAGTAGTACAACACCGATCGCAAGTTGGCATCGCGATGTTCTTTATTGATCTCTTTGAATTTTTCAAACTCCCGTTTTTCACTCCCGAACATCTGTACGATATTCATGCCGGTCAGGTGTTCCTGCACAAATGAATTCAGGTTGGCCACTGCATTCCGCACATCGTTAAAGGCGACTTTAATTTTCTCTTTAAAGATATAAGTGGATAACAGCATTAAGGGAATGGTCGACAAACTCATCAAGGCCAGACGCCAATCCGTGATGAACATGAAAATTAAAATGAATACAATCTGTAGTAAGTCCCCCGCCATGGCCGCCAATCCTTCACTAAATACATCGGCCAGGGTTTCTACATCTGAAATGGTGCGGGTTACCAATCTTCCGATAGGTGTTTTGTCAAAAAATTTAAGGCGAAGGTTAATGATGTGTTGATACAGCTGAATCCGGATGTCACGAATAACATATTGACCAATTCTGCCGGACAGGTACGTATGCACATATTGAACACCCGATTGTACCACCAATAAGGCGAGTATCAGAATCATGATGTACACCATCGCCCAATAGTTGCCCACTGCCACATGGGCATCGAGTGTATATTGAATGAGCAGTGGCCGCAGGGGAGTCAGAAGTCCTAACAGGACGGTTAGAACAATCAGGAAATAAAACCGGCCCCGATACGGCTTTATGAACTGCAAGATGCGCCCCAGCACCTTCCAATCAATAATGTTACCACTACTTACTTTTTCCTTTTCCATATACGGGTGGTAACGTCAACGCTTGACAAAAATTGATTTCGGATATTTTACCTGCATTAAGTACAAGGAATCGGCCGGCACGTTCATCCCGGCCTGTTTACGGTCTTTGCTTTTCAGGATTTCCTGAAATTGTTTCAACGAAGTTTTTTTAGAGCCCACATTTAACAGAGTTCCTACAATAGATCGCACCATGCCTCGTAAAAAACGGTTTGCTGTAATCGTGAAAACCAGCCTATTGCCTTTTTGATGCCAATGGGCCGATTTGATGGTGCAAATAAAATGATTTACATCGGTGTTTACTTTGCTAAAACACTGAAAGTCATGTTCGCCCAGTAATAACGTAGTGGCCCGCTCCAGGGTTGGCATATCCAGATCCCGAAAAAAATAATAGGCCCGACCAACCAGAATCGGATCTTTAACACGGGTAATGTGATATTCATAGGTACGTTCCAGGGCATCATACCTGGCGCTGGCATCGGGCTTCACCAAACGGATAGAACGAATGGCGATAAACCGCGGCAGGATTGAATTGAGTTTGGGCAACCACTCCTGTTCTGACAGGTCAACGTCAACATCGGCATGAAAAAATTGCTGAACACAATGAACGCCTGTATCGGTTCGGCCACTTCCGACAATGGTTGTTGGCTTACGAAACACTTTGGTCAAACAATCCTCCACCACTTGCTGCACGCTGATGGCATTGGGTTGATTTTGCCAACCATGGTAAGGTGTTCCGTTATAGGATATTTCAAAAAAGTAGCGCATCCACGTCAACTAAAATATTGGGCCTGTTGGTCAAAAACCGGGGCTGGAGAGAATTGTTTTGTGATGGAAATTTAATTCGGTGGCATTAGGTTATTTAAGTAGTTTTGCGGGCAAGTTAACGCAACCCTTTATATGTGGCAAAGAATACAAACGGTGTTTCTGGTGTTGGTCGTTATCAGTATGTTCGTGAGCCTTTTCTTACCCATCTGGAAACTAACCGATGGCACGCAGGAGCTTCAACTTTACCCGCTCCATTTCACTACCCTCGACAACGGACAACGAGTGACTACCTATTTTCCCTATTCCATAACGGCCATCCTGATGGTGGCCGCTGCTACCCTGGCGGTAATGGAAATCAGGCGCTATGACAACCGCATGACCCAGGTTAAACTGGGCACCCTCAACTCCCTCATTCTGGCCGGGGTGATGGTGTGTGTTGTTATTTTTTACAACAACGTTACCAAACAGTACGGGTACGGCCGGTATGGGTTAAGCCTCTGGATTCCCTTCATTGGAGTTGCCTGCAACTGGCTGGCCATTCGATTTATCCGAAGAGATGAAAAACTCGTTCGTGATTCAGATCGTATCCGGTAACAATTTTACCTGTTCATTGTTAGACCTCTCATAAATTAACTCCTTATGGCACTAACCAAACTTGGACCCGTTGACGCGAATACGACAGGCGATCTTCCCGCAAAAAATTCCTCAGCCCCAGACTTTGTATTAACTGGTAACGACTTAAAAGATGTTCGCTTACGCGATTTTTCCGGAAAAAACATCGTCTTAAATATTTTCCCCAGTGTGGATACCGGAGTTTGTGCTACTTCTGTACGTGAGTTTAATAAACGTGTGGCTTCGATGGATAACACGGTGATCCTGTGCATTTCCAAAGACCTGCCTTTTGCCCAGAAACGCTTTTGTGGAGCCGAAGGAATCGACAAAGCCATTACGCTATCAGATTTTCGAAATCGCGGATTTGGTAAAGCGTATGGTGTAGAATTAATAGATGGAAATTTTGCCGGCTTATTTGCCCGGGCTGTTGTTGTTATCAATACCCAAGGGGTAGTTACCCACACCGAACTGGTTCCTCAAATTGGCCAGGAGCCAAACTATGAAGCTGCGCTCCGTGCGATTTGATGCTTTGAATTAAATATTTTTCGAAATCAATCTTAATTCAGGTATCTTTTCTCTGTCAAAAAACAGTTATGAAAAGATACCTTATGTTGGCCCTTTTCTTTGGGGTAGGCGTGAGTCAATCGCTTGCTCAAAAGTCACCGGGATACTACTTAACTGCCGATCGCGTGTTTGATGGCGAAGCCATGCACGAGGGCTGGGCGGTTATTGTTGAGGGTGATAAGATTATAGCGGCCGGGCCCAAAGCCACTGTGAAAGAGCCGACCGGGGCCATCAAAATCAATTTTCCCAACTCAACCTTAACCCCCGGATTGATCGAAGGACATTCACATCTGCTTTTGTATCCTTACAACATAACGGATTGGGATACGCAGGTGCTGAAGGAAACTGACTCTTACCGGACAGCCCGGGCCACCGTTCATGCCCGCAATACGTTGATGGCAGGCTTTACCACAGCCCGCGACCTGGGCACGGAAGGAGCGGGGTATTCCGATGTTGGATTGAAGCGCGCGATCAACGAAGGCATTATTCCCGGTCCCCGCTTGATGGTGGCCGGCAGGGCTATCGTATCCACCGGATCGTACGGTCCAAAAAATTATGATCATGATCAACAGATTATGCTGGGCGCAGAAGCCGCTGATGGTAACGATCTGGTTCGCGTGGTTCGCGATCAGATTGGTAAGGGGGCTGATTTCATAAAAGTGTATGCTGATTACCGGTGGGGATTAACTGGCGAAGATCAGCCTTCCTTTACGCTTGATGAATTGAAGCTCATCAATGAAGTAACGCGTAGCAGTGGCCGGGTCATGGTCTGTCATGCCAAATCGAAAGAAGCGATCAAACGGGCCGTGCTCGCTGGTGCAGAAACCATTGAACACGGAGATTTTATGGATGCAGAACTTGGTAGTTTGATGAAAGCTCATAACGTAACGTTTATTCCTACCCTGGCTGCGGTGGATGTCATTTCGCAATACCGTGGTTGGAAAAAAGGTAGCCAGCCCGAACCGGCTAATGTAACCAACAAAAAGAAAAGTTTTAAGGAAGCACTTGCCTCTGGTGTTGCCATCGGTATGGGTGGCGATGTGGGGGTGTTTCCGCATGGTGAAAATGTGTTGGAAATGGAGTTAATGGTGGAGTACGGAATGAACCCGGTTGATGTATTAAAGGCCGCCACCAGTGTTAATGCCCGGGCTTTTCATCTCGAAAACCAGGTAGGTTTTATTCGTACCGGATTAAAAGCAGACCTTGCCATTTTTACTGGCGATCCTTCCAAAAATATCTCCGCACTACGTCAGGTAAAATTTGTGATGAAGGAGGGAGTTGTCTATCGAAAAGAAAATTAATTTCCCTTACCTTAGGTAGGGCATACCATGAGTTGATTAATCCTTTAAAGCCCCATGTATGAATCGCAAACAAGCTCTAAAAACCCTTGCCGCTAGTGCGGCCGGAGTAATTGCCTTACCCGAAATCGGAAAAACCATGAATTCATTATCCGCTGAATTGAACGGAAGAATCAATCATTCCGTATGCCAATGGTGTTACGGTTCCATTCCGCTCGAGGAGTTTGCTAAAGCGGCTAAAGAAATAGGGTTGAAATCGATCGAGTTGTTGGGGCCTGATCAATGGGCTGTGGTTCAAAAACACGGGCTGACCTGTGCCATGGCCTACGCCACTGACCTTGGATTGAACAAAGGTTTTAACGATCCTTCCCTCCACGAAAAATTTTTGAAAGATTATTCGACTAATATTCCAAAAGCCGCGGATGCCGGATTGAAAAGCATCATCTGTTTTAGTGGGAATGCCAACGGCCTTAGCGCTGAAAAAGGAATTGAAAACTGTGCCCGCGGATTAGATCCGGTACTGAAGGTGGCCCAGAAATATAATATCCTGATCCAAATGGAATTGCTGAACAGCAAAGTGGATCATAAGGACTATCAATGCGATCATACCGAATGGGGCGTTAAGCTGGCTGAAAAGTTGGGCTCGCCCAATTTTAAACTGTTGTACGATATCTATCACATGCAAATTATGGAAGGCGATGTAATTGCCACCATCCGTAAATACAAGAATTACATTGGACATTACCACACCGGTGGTGTGCCCGGGCGCAACGAGATTGATGAATCGCAGGAATTATATTATCCGGCCATTATGAAAGCCATTGTGGATACCGGCTTCACCGGCTATGTAGCCCAGGAGTTTATTCCGAAACGACCGGATAAACTGGCATCGCTAAAACAAGGTGTTGGAATTTGTGACGTGTAATCTACTGGCTACCGCACCAGCCTGATTCTGGCATCATCCGCCCGGATATCAATGCGGGCCGTACCGCTGGCTGTCGTGATTTGCGTACGCCTTTCAGACCGATCAACAATTTCAAAGCCGCCCTCGGTACTGACACGGGCATCATCATGACGGATATCAAATCGACCGCCACCACCTAAAATTCGCATGGCCACAAGCCCATCCTGGGCATACACCGTGTAGTTCCCATTTTCAGCCAGTGTTGTCTCCACAATAAAATCACCATCGTCAACCCGGGCGTGGATGGTTGTGAAGCTGGCATTCTTAATGTCGATATCCGCATCATCAGCATCCACCTCCAATAAACCGCGTCCCCGATCCATTCGTAAATCCCCGTCATCCAATTTAATGTTAAATTGATTGCCCTTGCATTCGGTGAGCTCTACATCGGCATCATCCAAATCCAATGAGATAGAACCGTGAACGGTTTTAATAAAGTAATCCCCATCATCACCTTTAATCATCAAACTCACGCCTTCCGGTACTTCCAGGTTGATTGTATACTTTTCGTTATAATAACCTACAATGCCTGAAGCCGAGCTGTGTGAATGTTCCCGAATGGAAAGATTTCCATCGCGCTCGGTTACATCCACCCGAAATTCATCTGTGCCAAAAAACAATCCCTTCGTTGTCACTTCCCGATCAATCTTAACATGAGCTGTGGCGCGTGGAGAACCTACAATAAACACTTTCGCATCGGAAGCCTGGAGCTCAAGGGTGCCTGTAGCCGTTATGGTGTACTCTTTGTCAAGATGAAAATCGCCTTCCTTGGATGATTGAGCCGTGGCTGCGACCGAAACCAGCATGGTAATCGCTAAAATTGATTTCATGAGAAATTGTTTTGACCATAAGACGGCTTTTCCGCCAGCAAGGTTGCAATGCAAGATCATCTTTCCAGGTTTCACTCGGCTGCCTCCAGCGTGGCAGGCCGCTGATGCTTCCATCGTTTATGGCTCCACAACCAAAATTGGGGATTGGCCGTAATGTCCTGTTCCAATAATTGAAATATGCGCTTGGTGATGTAGCCGTATTCAGAATCTGGGGCGTCAATTACCTCGGTGAAGTCGAATGTATAATGACCACGTTTAATCTTATTTATCCGTCCATACACAACCGGAACCCGGTATTTTTTACTGTATTTCTCCACTCCAAAATTCATAGCCGTATCCTGACTCAGAAAAGTGGACCAGTACGAACGACTGACATGAACGGGCGATTGGTCGAATGCGAATATAATTGCCCGAAGGCCTTCACCCTTCTCAAACTCTTCCCAGGTTTGGCGGGTAGGGATCATTTTCAATCCATACTTACTTCGGCTGGATTTCATTTTCTGATCAAAGAAGGAATTGGAAAAACTGCGGTACAAAGCAACCGGTTGGTGCTTGATTGATTGGGCTACCGCTACTGCCGCCATCTCCCAATTGTTGAGATGACCAAGGGCCATGATGACGTTTTTCCCCTGATCATAAAACTGGTCAATTACCTGCGGGTTTTTAAACACAAATCGTTTGTGCAGTTCCGCCTCTGAGATGGTAAATACTTTCAGGCTTTCTACCACCAGATCACATAGATGGCGATAAAACTCATCCATAATTTTTTTGTGCTCCACAGGTGATTTTTGAGGAAATGAATTGGCGATATTTTTTAAGACTACCTTTTTTCGGTAACCCAATACTCTATAGATAAAAAAGTAAAGGCCATCTGAAATGGCATATAAAACCGGAAAGGGAAATCGGGAGATGGGAATCAGGATCCCGTAAAAAAATATCGAGGTGAGGATTTTCATCGCGGGCTACAACGAAGCGATCAATTCAACATAGAGTTCTGTCAGCTTGCCCTCTGTCTTTCCCGCAATCGCGATAATGTCGCTGAGCACCACCGGCTTCAGGTTATCCGGATCGCAATCATCGGTTAAGACGGAAATGGCACAACACGGAAGCCCCATATGATTGGCCACTAACACCTCCGGCACCGTGCTCATTCCTACGGCATCAGCACCAATGCGGCCTAAAAACCGATACTCAGCCCGCGTTTCCAAATTTGGTCCCATCACGGCTACATACACCCCTTGATTAAGTTTGATTTTGCGCTGTTTCGCAATTTTAATCAACCGGTTATTTAACTTCTTGGAGTAAGGTTGACTCATATCAGGAAAGCGAGGGCCAAAAATTTCAACATTCGGACCACGCAACGGATTATCCGGTTGCAAATTGATATGATCCTCTAACAACATCAATTGGCCTTTTTTCCATTTCAAATTCAGATTACCCGCGGCATTGGAGATTAACAAATACTGAACACCCAGTAACTTCATCACCCGCACCGGCAAGGTAATTTGTTGCATGGAATAGCCTTCATAATAATGAAAGCGCCCCTGCATGGCCAATACTTTTTTCCCCTTGACATCCCCATAAATCAACTTGCCTTTATGAAACTCCACTGTGGAGATCGGAAAATGTGGAATTGAATTGTAATTGATGATGACCGGGTTCTTGATTTTCTCAACAAACTTATTGTTCAACCCGGTGCCCAGAATGACGCCTACTTCCGGACTGGTAACTCCATGACGCTTCAGGTAATCGGTTGCTTCTCTAATTTGATTTATCATAAGTAAAACTCGCCTGTAGGCGATGCCTTTCCATTAACTGTAAAAATCTTCTTTGCGTGTTTTCGCTACCTCCAAAAAGAATTGCGCCACCTTTTGGGTAACGGCTTTAAAATATTTTTCTCCTTTTTCAGCAGATGCCTGCCGGGGGTCGCCCACTCCGGTATCGTTCGTAACCTGAAGCCACTTGCGCTCGGCCCAGGCCCACCCTTCTTGTATGGCAGTGAACCGGAATCGCTTGGCCTTTCCGTCTCCCGCTTCGGACAACGGACGTACCAGGTGCGGACGCAGATACATGATCACACTGGTTTCCATTTCACCGGCATGATCATCCTTGTTGACAAAAAATTCTTTCTGATCTACACTCTTATACCAATCGCAGGAACACAGGAACATGTCCGGAAATTTTAATCCCAGTTCGCGAATCATGGTTTTAAAATCATTGCCCCCATGACTATTCAAAAGAATCAATTTATGAATACCCTGCCGGTTCAATACCTCAACCACATCGCGTAGCACCGCCATTTGCGTAGACGGATTCATGTTCATATCCAACAGCACATCAAACTGGCCCGTATTAACACCAAACGGGATAGCCGGCAACACAATTACCTTCACCCCCTGTTCCCAGGCTATTCGGGCACTCTCGGCTGCTATTTCTTCAGCCTCAATTATATCAGTTCCATACGGTAAATGATAGTTGTGAGCTTCGCAGGCTCCCCATGGAAGAATCGCGACTTCAAACGAAGCATCTTTGATTGCCTTCCAATTTGTTTCAGCCAGGATATAGGGACGCATAGATTATGCTGGTAATGCTATCTGATAGGACTTTCCTTTTTTTACGGTGAGCCGGTTTTGACGCAGCCAGGGGTTGTGCCGTTTCAACAATTTGTAATTGCTGCCCTGACTTTTGGCAAACGCCACCAGATCCGGGATCGTTTCGGTCACGTCAATGTGCTGTAACGGTTCCGGCTCATACAAATGTTCCGGCTTTAGCTTAAAGCCATACTTATCCGGATGTTGAAAAATTTCCTTGATGGCGAGAATGCGAAACACATACCGGGCCGTTTCATCATTCAAATGGGCATCATAATAATTATCCACTTGCTGATCGTCCAGGTCGCTGCGAATTCCGGCTACGCCCCGGTTATAGGAAGCGGCTACAATTGTCCAGTTTCCAAATTTTTCATACGCCTTTTTCAGGTATTTACACGCTGCCTCGGTTGACTTGATCGGATCATACCGTTGATCCACCTCTTTGGTGATCTCAAGTCCTAGTTCCTTTCCGGAAGCTTCGCGAATTTGCCAGTAACCGACTGCCTCTTTAGGTGAAACTCCATTCACCAACCCGCTTTCAATCAACGGCAAATACTTGAAATCCTCGGGTATGTCATGAGCTTTCAGAATTTCGGTAATCCGGGGCAACCACCGGTTGGCACGTTTCAATAAAAACAACGTGCTGCTTTGCAGGTAGATGTTCACTTGCAACTCCCGATCTAATCGTTCACGCACATCCGCCAGTTGCAAAGGCACAGGTTCACCGGCAAACGAAATCGCTTCGGGTAAATCATAGGAAATGGCGACAAAGGGCTGTGATGATTCCTGAATGGGAATCGGATCTAAGGTCGTTTCAACAGGCTGTGCCGGCTCCCGGGCCGACTGATCAAACAGTACGTACACCAGCAACAGGCCAATGGAAATCGGAGCCAATAGATTTAAAAACCGTTGCATGATCAGAAGTTGGGCGAAAGCAGATACCGGGCGTAAAATTCATCAATCACTTTTACTGCCTCTTGCGGAGTATCCACCAGATTGAATAACTCAAGATCTTCTTCACTGATCATCTTTTCGCTTACCAAAATTTTCTTCACCCATTCCACCCAACCGGCCCAGAACTTTCGTCCCACCAGCACAATTGGAAAGCGACCAATCTTTTTGGTTTGAATGAGCGTAAGCGCTTCGGTCAGCTCATCGAGCGTACCGAACCCCCCCGGCATAATAATAAAGCCTTGTGAATACTTCACGAACATCACCTTGCGTACAAAAAAGTAATCGAAGGTAATCAGCTTGTCGGAGTCGATGTAGGGATTGCCTTTTTGTTCGAAGGGGAGAAAAATATTCAAGCCCACAGATTTACCACCCGCCCGTTTGGCCCCCTTGTTTCCGGCTTCCATAATACCCGGACCACCACCAGTTACCACTCCGTATCCATGGTTAACCAATTCAGCCGCAATATCCTCGGCCATGCGGTAGTAAGGATGAGTGGGTTTAACCCGGGCCGATCCGAAAATGGTTACGCAGGGACCTATCTTGGCCAGCTTTTCGAACCCTTCCACAAATTCACTCATTACTTTAAAGATCATCCAGGAGTCAGAGCTTTTGATTTCAGCCCAATCCTTATCCTTAAATGCTTTTCGAATGCGATGTTCGTCTTCCAACACCTGCTCAATCTCTTCGGATGATTTTTTCTTTTTACCCTTAGTTGACATAACTTTCTTTTTCAAAAACCTTTCAAGTTACTAAATGAATTGTAATTCAATTAAAAACAGCACCCCGGCTATTAGTCTTGGTATTGTGTTGGTCATTGGCTCTCTGCTGGCTTCCTGTTCGGTTACGGAAGAACACAACGCCTTTGACAATGACAGTACCTGGGCGTTACTTCCGTTTCACAAATTGAACGAAGTTAATCCCATTCTGGCAGCCGGTGATGGTGTTTTCAAATGCCCCATCCGGAATCAGGAAATCAAGTGGGAGGAAAAAGATGTATTTAATCCCGCGGCTGTTGTACGCAATGGGGCGGTCTACCTCTTTTACCGGGCCGAAGATACGATCGGACGACATGCGGGTACATCGCGCATCGGGTTGGCCATCGGGGCTGATGGCGTCCGGTTTACCCGGATGTTTGCTCCGGTACTTTACCCGACTGATGATTTCATGAAGGTGTATGAATGGGAAGGCGGCATTGAAGATCCTCGTATTGTAGAAAGCGAAATGGGAACCTACATCATGACCTATACCGCCTATGACGGTACCACCGCCCGGCTTTGCGTGGCCTCCTCGACCGACTTGCTGAATTGGACCAAACATGGACTTGTGTTGAGAGATTCCCTCGCCAACACCTGGAGTAAATCGGGGGCTATTATAGCCCGCCAACAGGACAACCGGATTGTAGCCGAAAAAATCAATGGAAAATACTGGATGTACTTTGGCGATACCGATCTTTTTATGGCCACCTCTAATGATCTGATTCAATGGCAACCGGTATTGGACGAAACCGGAAAACTGAAATCAGTTTTGAAACCACGCCCCGGCATGTTTGATAGCCGGCTGGTGGAAAGTGGTCCTTATGCTCTGATTACGGAACATGGAATTTTGCTTTTGTATAATGGCATGAACCTCGACTCGGGTGGCGATCCTGCTCTTCCCGCTGGCTCCTATTGCTCAGGCCAGGCGCTCTTTGATTTGAACAATCCCTCCAACCTGATTGACCGCATGAACACGTATTTTATTCGGCCAGACCAACCCTATGAAATGGAAGGCCAGGTAAACCAGGTTTGTTTTATTGAAGGTCTGGTTCCCTTCCAGGGTAAATGGTTTTTGTATTACGGCACAGCCGATTCGAAAATTGGCGTAGCGGTGAAGGAAGCTGAAGCAGCCCCACTTTAACTATTGACTTAACGCTTTTGCAACTGTAAACTTTTAATCGCCTCTTCCAGGTTGGTGTACTGAAAGTGAAAGCCCGTACGCTTGACTTTATCGGCTGAGACCTTATTCCCATTAATCACCATGTTGGCCATCTCGCCTAAAACAAGTTTTAAGGCTAATCCAGGAATGGGCGGAAGCCAAAGCGGTTTATGTAATTCGCGGGCCATGATTTTCGTTAATTCCGTGTTGGTTGCCCACTCACCGCTTACTGCATTATACGGCCCTTGCAGTCTGTCATCTTCTACTGCTTTTAAAAATAACGCACAAAGATCATCCAGGTGAATCCAGGACAAATATTGCTTGCCACTGGCTAAAGGCGCACCTACATACCACCGAATCGGTTTTGCCATTTCCGTTAGGGCTCCACCTTTCTCACTCAACACAATGCCAATGCGCAACTTCACCACCCGAATTCCCAATGAGGTTATTTTGTCCACTTCTGCTTCCCATTGCCGCGTTACCTGAGCTAAGAAATCCTGACCAGGTGGGCTTTCTTCGGTTAAGATGTGCTCGCCTTGTCCAAATCCATAATACCCAATGGCGGAAGCTGAAACAACAGACCTGACCTGATGCGTTGTGGTGGCCAAAGTCTTCAATAACAGAGCAGAAGATTGCGTGCGACTTTCCAGAATCTCGTGCTTACGCGATGGAGTCCAACGTTTGTCTGCGACTCCCGCACCGGCCAAATGAATGATGGCGCTAACACCTTCCAGGGCGCGAACATCGAGTTCACCTGTACCTGGGTTCCACCGGAAGGCAGGAACTTTACCAAGCCTGGGACTACGGGCCAGGTGCGAAACCTGGTAGCCTTTTTGCAGCAAGAGGTCGGTAAGGCGAGTACCGACCAGACCGGTTCCACCTGTTAATAAGACTTTCTTACTCATTATTAGTAGTTTTGAACCATCATAACATTGCTGCCATGAATAAGTTTTTTGTTCTGCTGACTTTCATAGCCACCGTCTCCTTTGTCCGCGCCCAAAACGTTACTGTAAATAAACAAAATGAAAAGGTAAAGGGTGAGGAGATAGAGGTTTTTACAACCGAATTGGAAGGAAAAGAATCCGATATTGAAAATGCCTGGGTGCGGTTTCTGAAAGACATGGGCAAATTAAAGCAAAGCGGAAAACCCATGACGGTAAGTGAACCCGTGATTAACGGTACGGCTTTTACAAAAGGAGTGGTGTATGCCGAGAGTCGTGGTGGTGAAAAGAAAACGGTGGTATGGGCGGGCATTAATCCTGCCGAGTGGGACGAAAAAGACGTTACCTATGCCAAGCGTGAATTGCAAAAGATGGTTTATCAATTTGGAGTGAAATTCTATCGCGATCAGGTGCAGGCCGAAATCGATGAAACCCAACAAGCCTTGGATGCTGTTGAAAAACAACAACAACGCACGATCAATCAAAACAAGGATTTAACGATCAAGCTAGGCAACAACGAACAGGAAAAAATTCAATTGGAAAAATCGCTGGACAACAACAAGTTGGAAAATGCTGCATTAAAGGTGCGGCTCGAGAACAACAAAAAAGCGCAGGATTCCCTGGCGTTGGTGAATACACAAATTAAAAAAGTGCTGGATGCTCAAAAAGAAAAGCTGCGCAAAATCAATTAAGATTTAGCCGGGTCTTCCATTGCATGCTCTCTTTATCGAAATACGTATGCTCATCCGGGAACTCGATATACTCCACACCGTTGGAATATTGAGTTTCATAGGGTTGCAGCGATTCGCCCCGAACCAACTTATCAAACAGGATCATTTCCCGTTTAGCTAATGTATCCGGAATCATTTTCCAGGTGCGGAACACTTCTTCGTATTCCGTAATCCGATCGTCCTTTAAAACAAATTTACCACCGGTTGCCACGCGTTTATCCACCAGGCTTGGGGCCCTGCGACTTACCAGAAAGTAATGAGTGTCTCCCTCCTGATACCAGGCATCAAACTTATGTAAGCGTGCCTGCTCGCGGTAAAACGAATCATAAGGTGGATAGAATCGTTCTTCAAAGGTTAATCCTTCTGGTGCCCGGCCCACATACCGGATCATCTTCCACATCATGTCATCTTGCTGTTGCGGAGTAAGGTGCGCACTAACCTCATAATTTTTTTTGGAGGTGCAGGCACCTGCCAGAAACACTAAACAAAATACACCAGCCACAATCTTTTTCATATCTGCAAAAATAGGAAGACCTGTCTTTCGACAGGTCTTCACATCAAAAAATAACCCTAATCAATATGCTGCATTCAATGGCTGGAATTCAGCCCAACCATCCGTCCAATCCGTTGCGCCAAAAGCACCGCGGAATGTACCGGTGGTATTGAAGAACGAGTTTCCTGTAAACTTCGGATCGGTGAAGCTAGCCCCGGTATTCAGGTTATTGGCCCCGGCCACACCCGCTACCAACGAGAAGCTCGGATTCGAAGGATAGTTCGATGACGTTTGGGCACCCCAGAATAAGGAACCCGTTACCCCAATATCAGTAAAGGTCTGCGCGTTGGTTACGTTGTTGAATGACGTGTTGTTATTGGTTGTCCAATAGGTGGCTATGGCACTTGCATCACCACCGGAAAGACCCGTAGCAAAAATGGCATCTGAAGCAGTAGTGGATGTGCCCGTTCCCGAAGTGGAAGGAATGGACAATACGTTGTTGGAATGCTTGGCTGCGCCATTGGTCAAGTTGGTCAGCGTGCCGGCATCATCAATACGCAAACCTACCCGGAAGCCTGAGAAGAAAGAATTGAAGATAGAGATCGCGGAACGTCTGCGAATGTGCAGGGCATTTTGGTAGTTGCCAGAAATGCTGCGGCTCTGAATTTCACGCGGACCTAACACGGTGATGTTCGAGAAGATACCACGGGTACAACCAATAGCGGTTGCATCATCGCACAAGCCGGTAATGGCATTCCCATTGGCCTGGTTGTCGCTTTCAAAGGCATTGGAGCCCGACTGATCGGCAAAGAACGGATTGCGAACGACTAACCCAAACTGCACATTGCCACCCCAACCGAAATCCGTATCAAAGTCATCATCCCAGGTAGAAAGCGAGATGAGATATTTTCCGTTAACCGTACCACCAAACCACTCAAAACCATCATCACCCCCGAAGGAAACTTGTACATATTCTACCGTTGTTCCGTTACCCACACCACCAAATGTGATGCTGTTGGTTTCATTGTTCGGAGTTAATTCAATACCGGCATATTCAACACGCACATACTTCAGGGAGCCTGAATTTTCGTTGGCATTGGTTGTAGGGGTAGCACCATCAGCGGCTACACTGCCGAAGTTTTGAGTAGGCGTAATCCCTTCAATAGCGGGCTTGGCGGTTTGATTAACAAAAGCATTGCCGAGGATAACAATACCACCCCAATCGCCACGGTCTCTTTCACCAACGGCTTGAGCTGAGGTAAATACAACGGGGTTAGAGGCCGTACCTTCAGCAATTAGCTTACCACCAGGCTGAACGATCAGAGTTGCTTTGGTAGCCTTATCACCTTTAATGACCGTGCCTGCAGGAACCGTTAATGTTACACCACTGGGAATAAAGACCTGACCTTTCAGCAAGTAAGGCTTGGCTGCATCCAGAGTTTGAGTAGTCAGGTTTCCCTGTAAGGTAATGACGGGGTCGCCTACTGTAATAACAAAGTTGGAAATTGGAGACGGGAAATTTTTTGCATCAATAACTTGAAAAGAAACGACAATTTTTGAACCAATCACTGCATTTTCAGGAATGGTATATTCGAATGGAATCGGGGAATTCAAATCGGTGGTAGAAATATCCTGCGTATCAAATTCACCTCCATCTACATAAATAACCAGATCCAAAGCGCCATTGGGTGCTGTTACAGTCAGGTTCGCAGAAACGCCTCCTCCCGGAATGTTTTGGGCCGAAGTCGGATCTACACTTACCGTAGGTGCAGCTCCAATTTCATCATCTTCCTTGCAGCTTTGAAAGACTACCAATGAGGCAGCCGCCAGGAAGAAGGCAATAAGTTTAATCGTTTTTTTCATTGCGGTATAGATTTTTAGTTTTCGCAGGCAAAGGTAGCCCCATTCAATTAGGGCTTGTTTATCGATACTTTATCCCAATGTTAAGGTCTTCACGATATGTTAACAAATAAAAAAGCCTGTCGTTGCGCAACAGGCTTTATTGTCAGAAAATGATAAGGTTGATCAGAACTTCCAGTTAAGACCCACCGAATATTGTGTGCCTACCTGGTACCGTTGGATCAACGCCTCATACTCCGTTTTTATCTGGTTGTCGTTGTTATTATCCTGATACAGGCGGTAGGCTGCATTAAGCAGATTTTGAATATTAAACTTGGTTTCAAATCGCTTATTCCAGGTTTTTGCGATTTGGAAGTCAACCGAGTGGCGCGGCATTTCCCACCACGATGGGAAGATTTTATCGCCCACTGTGAAAATGCGGGGTCCGAATACATTGTACGCGGTGTTCACAGAAAACCCACTTTCCTCATCCTGATAATACAATCCAATGTTGATGATATAAGGTGACTGGCCTTGCAGCGGACGGTTTTGAATCTGATTGGTTGCTGCCGTTCCAATATCAACATTACTGTAGATGTAAGCAGCGTTAACGTTAACCGAAGTATTTCTCAAAATCCGGTTCACGCCAAGACTAGCCAATGACTTTCTGAATTCCACTTCAACTCCCCAGGAAGTAGCTCCCACTGCATTATCATAATACAGCTGCGGGTTTTCAGTCGTGATTTCAAGATAGGTTTCGATCGGATCTTTGAAGTTCTTGTAAAATCCGCCAATGCTGATCAGCTCGCCAGGATTGGGATACATTTCCCAGCGCAAGTCAAGGTTATCAATAAACGCGGTCTTTAAATCAGGGGTACCAATCAAGGCTGCTTCATATTCGAACTGGTAATACAGGAAGGGAGCCAGTTCGCGAAACTCGGGCCGGTTTACCGTGCGGCTGTAGGCAGCCCGCACCAGTGAACGATCCGTAATATTATAGGCAGCATTAAGTGAGGGTAAGGCAGCAAAAATCGGATTCTCAATGTTGATTAACCCCGTATTGGTTCGGGCATCAATGGTTTGAATGTTGTACTCACCCCGGAAGCCAGCGGTGATATCAACTTTACCCACCGGCAGAAAACCGCTGATGTATCCTGCCGTTAACAGGTTGGTACCTTGATAAGAATCTTGCGGCTGAGTTCCTTCTTCAATTACAAATCCATCCTCGCGCTTAATATTTTCGGGAGCAAAGATTTCGCCCAAGGGTAATTTGATTAATTCCTGACCAATGGTTTGATCAAAGTCGGCTGTATTGGGGTACTGATAGTTAATATACCGGGCTTTGAAGTCGCGGGTCTTATATTCCGCGTAGTATCCCGCTTTCAGCAAGGGGGCCTTTTCATTTTCGGATTTAAATTTCTTTTCAATGTTTAATCCATTCGAATAGCCGATGTCTTGTAAATCGGACCAGAAGCGTCCGGTTTCAAATACGTTCCCGGCTGCCGGCAACTGCATGGTATAGGGCTCTTCGGTTCCGGCAAAGGATTTATCGCGATAGGTTCTGAATCTGCGGTAGTCAGGTTCATTGCGGTTGATGTAATTCAACCCCAACACCCAGCTTACCTTAGTCAGTTCACCCAATTCGTGAGTACCATCTAACTGGCCCGAGTAAATCGAGCGGCTGAGGTAATGGTAGGCGTAGTTAGTCCGGTCAAAGTTGGGATTTTGAATTTTATCATCACCCACGCGTAACGTGGTTTCATGCTCGCCCAACTGCACAAACAAATTTTTGAAATCGATCCGGTTCCGCTCATTCAAATCAATCACCCAGTTGTGCATGAGGTTTACCCGAACATCGTTGCTGTAAAAATTATCGTTGTATTCAAAGCGCTTGGTGGCCGACACCTCGTCAAACTCGTTATACCGAAGGAACTCTGAAACGTAGTGCGTATACGAGTTGGAGTAGGCAATAGAGGTAAGGTTATTAAACTTCACTCTACCTACTTTAAAGTTGCGAGCCAAGGCAAAGTTGAAGCCCATATCAAGCGGTGCTTGCCGGTTGGCATAATCAAAGTTGTTCGTTAATGACTTGCCGGCCCGTTCGCGTAAGCTTGAGCTTTTGGAAGAGGAAATGAGTTGAGCCGTTGTCGGAAATCCTTCCGGGATATCGCGGAAGCCATTATCAAAACCTAAAAAATCCGTTTCACTTCCAGTGGATGAAAGGTGATCTTGAAAGGTGGTGTTGGTTCTGTATCCGAAGCCTAAACCAAAGCTGGTGAAGGGCTCGTAGGCAGGTTGCTTGGTTACCAATTGAATTACACCCCCGGCAAAATCGCCCGGCAGCTCGGCTGTTCCGGATTTATAAATCAACATCTGATCAACGGCTCCTGCGGGTACCAGGTCAAATGAAAATGAACGTCTGTCAATTTCCGTGCTGGGGGCAATGGCTCCATTAATCATCACCTGATTGTAACGCTCCGGCACACCGCGAACAATCACAAAGCGGTTGTCGACAATGGTAACACCGGGAACACGCTGGGCAATTTGAGCCACATCACGGTCTGGCAGTTTGGTAATTTGTTCAGAGGAAATTCCGCTTACCACCAGTTTACTTTCGCGAATCGACTTCAGCAAGTTCATATCCGTGGCAATTTCCTTTTTCGCGGTCACGATTACTTCTTCCAATTCAGCCACATCTTCCGCCAACGGAATCTCGAGGGTTGTTTTTTTACCTCCTTCTACTACAACATCTTTAACTGTATTGGTTTTATACGTAACAAAAGAAATTACCAGGGTATAGGTGCCGGGCTTTACGTTTGGAATCAAGAAATTGCCATCCAGATCGGTTGCCGCACCTACCGTTGTTCCTTCTATTACCACATTGGCACCAATGATCGCTTCCTGGGATTTGACATCAAATACCCGGCCCCCGATGGTGCCATTTTGGGCCCATACCGGAACAGAGAGTACAGAAAGCAAAAGCAGAAACAATACTTTGCGGATCATGGTAAGTTATTTGCCGCAAAGGTCGGGTGGCTATATTACCCGGCTGGGTAGGGTATGTTACGGAATTGTTAAAGGCAGCGTTCTCTTTTACCCTATACCGAAATAGCTTGGGGCTAATAAAAAGGGGTGACATTTGGATAAGGCCAATGAAAATGAGGAAGTTAATCCTTTGATCCCAATAACATTGGGGTAAAAATCAAGTAACGAATGTAAGATTTGCTTAACACTTACCGGGCAATCGGCACCTTGGTTAACAGGGCCTTGATGATATCCGCGGTTCGCACGCTATCGGCTTCGGCCTCATAGTTGAGAATAATCCGATGATTCATCACGTCCAGCGCCACCTCTTTGATGTCCTCCGGAAGTACGTAATCGCGGCCATCCATAAATGCCACTGCCTTGGCGGCCAGGTTCATGTTGATGCTGGCCCGCGGTGAGGCCCCAAACTGAATGTATTGTGCTTCGTGGTCAAGTTTATATTCCTTGGGCTTACGGGTGGCCGTTACCAATTCAATGATGTACCGCTCCAGCGACTCGGACATCTTCACTTTATTCACTTCTTCCCGAATGGCAAAGATGTCTTCTTTGGTTAACACCGGACTTACCTCATAACTGAACTGCATGTTTGAAATCCTGCGCATGATTTCCAACTCATGCTCTTTGGTGGGATAATCCACAAACACCTTCATCATGAAGCGGTCGATCTGCGCTTCGGGCAAAGGGTATGTGCCTTCATTCTCAACGGGGTTTTGGGTGGCCATAACCAGAAACGGCTTGTCCAGCTTAAATGTGGTTTCACCAATGGTGACCTGCTTCTCCTGCATGGCTTCCAACAAAGCCGATTGTACTTTGGCGGGCGAGCGGTTGATTTCATCGGCCAATACAATGTTGGCAAAGATGGGGCCCTTTTTCACTTCAAACTTACCTTCCTTCTGATTGTAAATCATCGTGCCCACCAAATCGGCTGGCAATAAATCCGGTGTAAACTGAATGCGCGCAAAATCGAGGTGCAATACACGGGCTACCGTACTTATCGTTAATGTCTTGGCCAGACCTGGAACTCCTTCCAACAAAATATGTCCATTCGTAAACAAGCCTACCAACAAGCGGTTAACCATGTATTCCTGCCCCACTACCACCTTGGCCACTTCGGAATAAACCTGCTTTACTTTTTGCTGATGTTCCCGCTGTAGATCTGTCGCTTCTGCAAATGCCATAACTTGCTAATTCTTTGAAAATTAAAACGCAATAATAACCATTTGGTGGTAAAGTTTCTGTGGATTGTTTTCGGAGGATTTTTTCGGTAAAGCCGGTGTTTTAAAGGTCATTATTGCTTAAACGTAAGCTTAAAATAGACCAGGATCAGGCTTAGGGTAAACACAATTCCATTGGCAATGATAACCGGCCACAGCAACAGCGAAATTCCGTAGACCAACCAAACGATGGTACTGAGAACCACAATCAGCATCATGGTCAGGCTAAGATCACCGGCCTTACGGGTTTGCCAGGTTTTATACACCTGCGGAACAAACGTGATGCAGGTTAAGAAACTTCCGAAATAGCCAAACAAGTCAATGTAGTTCATGTGACATTCTGTGAAGTTAATTGAACAAGACCAATTCAACTCCTCGCGGATTGGTGAGGTAAGAGTTCACAATGTTTTGAACCACGCGATTGTCCTTCGAGGGTTTAATCAAGTGGCGGGCTGACTCCAGGTCAGAAATGGTTTCCGACTCATCAAAAAATCCAAAGCCCAGGTAGTTTCCATTCTCCACCAACACCACCGATTTTTCTTCGGGTTGACGACCCTTGCCCACCAACGCCAGGGTTTGTCCGGATTCAAAGAATGAATCAATAGCCTTTTGTGCACGCTTGTTGTACTTCTTTACTTTCTCAACACCCTGACAGGCGCCTTTACAGGTTCCTGATTGATGACTAAAGCACAAGCCCTTGGCCAGCTGAAGGCCGCTTAACTTCGGGCACAACTCATGTTGCTTGACTTTATCCCACATAAAATTCCAGGCATCGCCTTTTGACGTGAAGGTGATCAACGGCCGGGCGCCTTTCGTAACCACATTGATGCCAAACCGCAGATACCCGTTGCGATCTTCATAATCATAAACGCCCCACTCCTCCACTTTATATTTCTGAGCCAGGTTATACTTCGGCCACAATCTTCTGATTTCCTGCGATTCGAGTATGAGTGCGATCAGTTCATTGCCGGTCAGTTCGTAACTGATGTGATGGATTTCATTGCGAATGTTGGAACGGTTCCATTCACGGGCTTCACCGGTAAAGTGGCCGGCTATTCGTTTTTTGATGTTGATGGCCTTGCCCACATAGATCACCGTGCCCCGGGCATCATGGAAATAATACACTCCGGCTTTGGCCGGAAGTTTATCAAATTCTTCTTTGGGAAGGTTGGGGGGCAGAATCGTTTCACCTGAATTTCTGCGCAAGGCTTTCGCAATTACACCGGCCTGATCCCTGCGCATGAGTACATCAAAAATTTTGGCCGTGGCCAGGGCATCGCCACCGGCCCGGTGCCGATCCTCAATTTTAATTCCCAAACTTTCGGCCAGCCGCCCTAATCCATAAGAATTTAGACCCGGAATGATTTTGCGGCTCAACCGCACTGTACACAACTTTTTAGTATTCCAGGTTATGCCGACTTCCTCAAATTCCTTTTTCAGGAAACTGTAATCGAAATGAGCATTGTGCGCAACAAATACCCGATCCTTCAGCCAGCTGAAAATTTCAGGAGCGAGGTCTTCAAAAGTGGGCGCATCCTGCACCATGTGCGAAGTGATTCCGGTGAGGCCGGTAATGAATTGGGGAATTTTACGACCCGGGTTGATCAGGGAATGAAACTGATCGGTAATCTGGAGTCCATCGTAATGATAAATCGCAATTTCCGTTACGCGATGATTTTCTGCGTAGCCGCCTGTAGTCTCAATATCAACAATGGCATACATCGGACAACGAAGGTAAAAAGATTCGCGATTTAAAATGGACTACTGGAAAGGTAAATAAATTGACTTCTGAAGCGGGGCAAAACCGTATCTTTGAAAGAATCCAATTGCTCATGAACGGTCTTGTCCGGTTTCTGTTAAATGGTCTTGCGGTATTGCTTACCGGTTATCTGCTGCAAAGTGGGGTACACATTGAGCACTATGGCTACGCGTTGTTAGTCGTGGTGGTGCTGGCCATTGTTAATGCCATCGTTAAACCGATCTTGATCGTGTTCACCATTCCGATTACGGTAGTTACACTGGGATTATTCCTGCTGGTGATCAATGCGGGTATGATCCTGTTAGTCGATTACTTTGTGCCGGGTTTTAATGTGGATGGCTTTTGGTGGGCCCTGGGGTTCAGCCTTATTCTTTCCATCTTCAACAGCATGGTGACCGACCTGACGAAAGAAAAAAAGAACTAGTAGGGTCGTCAACCATTACTTATTCACCAGCACCGTTTGGGTAGGATAAGCAAACTGAATTCCGGCATCCGCAAAGGCTTTGAAAATTTTCAGGTTCACTTGTTGCTGAACGTTCATGTAAACCAAATAGTCGGCCGTTTCAACGAAGTACACAATTTCAAAATCGAGACTATAGGAGCCAAACCTGGCAAAGTGGGCCCGGTCAAAGGTTGTCAATTCTTCTTTCTGGATAATCTCTTCAATAAGAGCCGGAATTTTCGCCAGTTGATCAGGTGAAGTTTCGTAAACCACGCCCAGGGTAAACACCACACGCCTGCGCTCCATGCGTTTAAGGTTGTGTATGCGTGATTTGGTCAGGTCGCTGTTCGAAAAAACAAGTTGTTCACCTGTCAGGCTTCGCACCCGGGTAGTTTTAATTCCAATGTACTCGACCGTTCCTGCCTTGCCATCCACATTAATGGAGTCGCCCACTTCAAATGGCCGATCCAGAAAGATGACAAAGTAATTGAACAAATCACCCAGAATATTTTGTGCTGCCAGCGCAATGGCAATACCGCCTATCCCTAAACCGGCTACAATCGTGGTTACATTGTAGCCCAGGTTATCAAAAATGAAGAGCAGGCCCAGCATCCAAATAACGAAATTGATAATGAGCATGATGCCGTTGAGCTGCTTGAGTTTTTCCTGACCACCCTCTTGCTTTCCAATAAACGATTCCAGCATGATTCGAATAAAGGTGGACACCATGCGGATGACATAAAAGGTTACGACAACTCCAATCGTATTGCTGATAATCGTTCGAACTCGCTCCGAAAAGGTCAAATAGTGCAGCCCGATATAAATCGCTACCACATTCAAGACGGGCAATCCAAACTTCTCCAATCCTTTAATCACATAATCATCCAGTTTGGTCTCGGTCTTTTCTGTCCATTTTTTGATCTGATTCAACAACCGCTTCCTGAATAACTGCACCAGCACTATTCCACCTATGATAATAGCCGCGGCAATCAGGTACTGCTTCAGGGTATTCCCATAATAGGTGGTTGCTAAAATCTCTTCCATGGTAATTCCAATTGAGACTCAAAATTACAATTGATCCGGACATGTACTCCGCCTAAAAATCAAAAAGAAATATTTCTACCATTGCTACAATTTTCTATCAGCGAATCACTTCGATTTCATAATTTTCTAATTCAATTATTGCCCTATGAAAAAAATTCTACTGCTGTCCTTATTCTGCTCATCGGCCTGGGCTCAACCCCTGGCTCCCCTTACGGTTGAAAAAATTATGCGTGACCCGAAGTGGATCGGGGTGGCCCCCTCCAATCTCAACTGGTCGGAGGATAGCAAACAGATTTATTTTAATTGGAATCCCGATAACAATCCGGGAGACTCACTCTATACCCTTTCACTAGTCAACCGAAATCCACAAAAGGTACAACCCGCTGTGCGCAGGGCATTGCCTTCCTTTTCCGGTTCGTATAATAAGACGTTCACCAAAAAGGTGTTTGAAAAAAATGGTGATTTGTTCTTACTCGACATCCCCACTGGGAAAATCAACCCCATTACCAACACGGTAGATCGTGAATCAGGAGCTGTTTTTTCTTTTGATGACCGCAAGATTTTATTCAACGCAAACAGTAACCTCTTTAGCTGGGAAGTGGCCACCGGAAACTTTACCCAACTCACCGATTTTAAGCGCGGAACTAAACGACCTGACCCCAAACCCAGCGAGCAGGAAAAATGGTTGAAGAATGATCAACTAACCTATTTCGAAGTTTTGAAAGCGCGAAGTGATAACCGGAAAATGACAGAAAAGAATCGAAAAGGAGACCTCCCCAAACGGCCACGCGAAATCTATCTTGACGAGAAGAACCTCACCAATCTTCAACTAAGTCCGGATGGCAACTACATTACCTATCAGCTTACTAAAAGCGGAAACGCAAAAAATACCGTGGTGCCCAACTATGTTACCGAATCGGGGTTTACGGAAGATATTCCTGCTCGATCAAAAGTGGGCGGAGCTCAAAACTCCACCGAGCTTTATATCTATGATCTGGTTCGCGATACCGTGGTTACCATAAAAACGGATGAGATCCCGGGCATCTTTGATTCCCCTGAATACAAAAAGGCCTATCCCACCAAACCAACCCAAGACTCAAAAGAAAAAAAACCAGAGCCTCGACCCGTCACTATTTCAAATCTCATTTGGTCGCCAGACGGAAAAAACAATGTGTTGGTATTGCGGGCACAGGATAATAAAGATCGCTGGATTGTTTCGCTGGATTTGTCCACGAAAAAATTTAAACTCATCGATCGACAACATGATGAGGCCTGGATTGGTGGACCCGGCACCGGTGGGTTTTTCGGTGGCGCCAATGTAGGCTGGCTTGCCGATAACAAGTCCGTTTGGTTTCAATCGGAAGAAAGTGGCTATTCTCATTTATATGTAGCGGATATTACAACGGGAAAGAAGCAGGCCCTTACTTCCGGCCGGTATGAAGTTCAATCCGTAGAACTTTCGCGCGATCGGAAATTCTTTTACATCACGACCAACGAAGTGCACCCTGGCGAAAAACACTTCTATAAACTCCCCAGTGCAGGCGGCAAAGCAGAAAAACTGACCACCCTAACCGGAGCGCACGAAGTTTCGCTTTCACCGGATGAAAAATGGCTGGCCTATCGCTATTCTTACAGCAATAAACCGTGGGAATTATACATCCAGGAAAACAAGGTCGGAGCCAAACCTCAACAAATCACGAACTCTTTATCAGCCGAATTTAAATCGTATGCCTGGCGCGATCCTGAAGTAACCACGTTTAAAGCACGGGATGGAGCTGACGTCTATACACGCCTGTATAAACCCGAAAAACCCAATGGGTCAGCCGTCATTTTTGTTCACGGTGCCGGGTATTTGCAAAATGCCCATAGGTGGTGGAGCAGCTACTTCCGCGAATATATGTTTCACAACTTACTGGTGGATAAAGGGTATACCGTATTGGATCTGGATTATCGTGCCAGCGCAGGTTACGGCCGGGATTGGCGTACCGGCATTTATCGGTTCATGGGCGGAAAAGATTTAACCGATCATGTAGATGGGGCTAACTGGTTAGTGGAAAAACACGGTATTGATCCCAAGCGCATTGGCATATACGGGGGTTCCTATGGCGGGTTCATTACCCTAATGGGGATGTTCACGACTCCCGATGTGTTTGCTGCGGGGGCCGCGTTGCGGCCCGTTACCGATTGGGCGCAATACAATCATGGATACACAGCCAACATCTTAAACACTCCCGTGGCCGACAGCCTTGCCTATGCAAAAAGCTCACCGCTTTATCATGCCGAAGGACTAAAAGGCCATTTACTGATTTGCCATGGCATGGTGGATGTTAATGTTCACTTTCAGGATGCGGCAAAATTGGTACAACGTCTGATTGAATTGGGTAAAGACAATTGGGAACTGGCCGTTTACCCCATGGAGGACCATGGTTTTGTGGAGCCCAGCAGTTGGACGGATGAGTATAAACGCATTCTGAAGTTGTTTGACGAACATTTAAAGTAGTTTACCGTAACCGTTTCGGTAAACACGATTTCCTGAGTATCTTCGTTTTCATTCTATGAAAAAGATCATTTTACTTGGAGCGGTGTTGGTGTGCTTGAACGAAGTTCATGCTCAGGTAATTGGCAAATTGTTCCCTGATTTGGCAGCCGAAACCGTGGAAGACAAGAAAGTGATGTTGCCTGGCGACACCAAAGGAAAGTACACGTTACTGGGTCTGGCTTATTCTAAAAAATCAGAAGATGAATTAAATACCTGGTTCAGCCCAACCTATAACAAGTTCATTCGAAAAGCAACCGGACTAATGGCGGGCATGGGGTATGATGTCAATGTGTTTTTTGTACCCATGTTTACCGGTGTTAATGCAGCGGCTACGGGTACCGCCAAAAAGAAAGCCTTGAAGAATGTTGATCCGCAATTATTGCCTTACATCTTGTTTTATAAAGGTGAGCTTAAACCGTATAAAGACGCCCTTGACTTCGAAAAGAAAGACATCCCATATTTTTTTGTTCTCGATCCGGATGGAAAAATCGTGTACGCTACGTCCGGCCGTTTCAGCGAAGACAAATTGGATGAAATAGAAGAATCCATCGAAGATTAGCCATTTTGTTTCTTTAGCGGCAAGCACTAACTTCGGTTAAAGAAACCCTATGAGCACCCCCCAAAAATCCAATTTTGGCGAGCTACTCGCTAAAACAATCCTGCCAAAAGTTCTCTTCATTTCTGTGTTGGTGTCAGCCATCGGGCTGGTCTTTCATTTCCTGGATTTAAATGGCAAGACTGACATCTTAATGGTGGGCTTTTCGTCCCTTGCCGGTGTCTTCTTTCTCTCAGCCTTTGCTGTGGTTACCGTTCCTGCCGACAGTAAACATAGTCCCTATGCCCTTATCGTATTTAAAGTTTTATACATCTCATCCGCAGTGTTAGTGATTGGTATTTTATTTTCTATCCTCAACATGGGTGGCTATAAAGAAATGTTGCAAATAGGCTGCGGCACCGTAGGACTTGGGGTTATCGTTGCAGCCGCCCTGGTGGGCACCAATCGCGATAATATGGTTATTCTGATGCGTCCCTTTGTCATGGGTATTCCCTTGTTCTTACTGGGAGTTTACTTTTTATATCAGCTCCCAACCACCTGATTTGTGAATGCTCTGATTCTTCTGGCCCTTGCGCTAGCCCCGGGTGTGGCGATTGGTGTTTATATCTACCTGAAGGATCATCATGAACGTGAACCGGTAGGACTACTGCTGCGAAGCTTTCTATTTGGCATACTCAGCATATTTGTTACGCTCATAATCAGTTCTGTCATTTCGCAGTTTATTACCATCGATGAAGCCAGTGTAAGTGAGCAGGCCGTACATGCGTTTTTGATTGTTGCCTTGGTTGAAGAATTCAGCAAATTCATTTTTGTAAGGGGTATCCTATACAACAACAAGCATTTTAATGAACCCTTTGACGGTATTGTGTACTCGGTGATGGTGGGGATGGGCTTTGCCACCTTCGAAAATCTGCTCTATGTATATCAGGGTGGATTATCAACGGCCATCATGCGCATGGTTACGGCTGTTCCTGCCCACGGAACATTTGCGGTGTTAATGGGCTTTTATCTGGGCAAGGCCAAATTTGAACACAAAAAATCCTACTATGCCCTCCATGCCTTAGGTGTTGCCACTTTATTTCATGGGGCTTACGATTACTGTTTATTTATTTCTTGGGTCCCCGGTATTGTTGCGGGTGCACTTATATCCTTGATTATTGGCATCTGGCTTTCAAAAAAAGCCATTCGGATTCATCAATTGGCTTCGCCTTTTATCAAGAAGCAACCCCCATTTCCTGATTCTGAAAATCAACCCCACGGATAGCGTATGTTTTACCTCGTTTATGTCAGCTATGCCATGCGGCCGTGATGACCTTCTTACAATTGTTCTACAGAAAGAATTATGTAGATTATCCGGAAGTTACCCCTACCTAATATGCTTCGTGAATCCCTCGCCAAGAATTTTGAGTCAACTGAGTTCCGACATCGCGGCAAGGAACCGGGCCGACTGGAAAATTTCAGCGATGCCATCTTTGCACTCGCCATTACCTTGCTGTTAATTTCCACTTCGCCTCCCACCAACTTCAGTCAGGTAAAACGGTTTGTGTATGAGTTGTTTCCGTTCCTGGTCTGCATTACCCTAATCATTTTGATCTGGCATGAGCATTTCCAGTTTTATTTACGGTACGGTCTTCGCAACAGTCGAATCCTGGTACTCAATACGTTGTTCCTCGCGATTGTGTTATTCTATGTGTATCCGTTAAAGTTCCTCACCAAAATCATCATTTTATTCCCTATCGGCTTTTTAGTGGGTGATCAGCAATTGCTCACGGAATTAAAGGGAATGATTCGGGCTCAGGATATGGGCCAGTTGATGATTATCTATGGGGTTGGGGCTGCCAGTGTATTTCTGGTGCTTATGTATATGTACCGGTACGCCTATCGAAAAGCCGATGAATTGCAGTTAACGGAATTAGAACGCTTCGACACGAAAACCAGCATTAGAACTAATTTACTCATGGCGGTGGTGCCGGTAGCTTCAGTGATTCTGGCCACTATCTTTATTAACAGTTGGCTGGCCGGACCGCTGGCCGGCTTTATTTACTTCTTATATACACCCATTATGTTATGGCATGGCCGGAACGCTGAAAAAAAGCGTAGCATGCTTGTGGCCTCCTTGAATAAGGACCTGAGTACTGAGACTCAATAAATGCCAAAACAAAATTCAATTTTTCTCACTCCTCTCCTCCAAATCCGCCAGAGGTAATCAAGCCACCAAAGAATACCGCGTTAAACATCAGCTTGTTGGTTCCATACCAATAACCCCGAAACGCGGGATCATCCACAAACAAGATGGCCCGACCCTGTCCTACCGGGCTCACCTGCAACGAAACCGAATTTTTGATTTTCTCCAGATTGGTAGGATGTACATAACCACTGAGCAATGGATTGGCCGTATACTTGATCACCGTATTAAACGGACTTTTAGAGGGCTCAATAAACACGGAAGTATTTCGCCACACCGGCAACTCGCGTTGGGTATACCCAAACCCCAACGGATGGGTAATATCCAAATTGCCTTTGTAGATCGATCCCCCAATAGCACGCGCACCTTGATAGTCAGCCGCAGTTAAATAGTCAAGTCGCTTAGTTTCCTTTTTCTCCTCCTCCTTTTTGAGTTGCTCTTCAATCAGCTTGTTGTTAATGGCCCAGCTCACGGCATTCTTCAACAGAACTACCGTACCGCCCTGTTGCATCCATGTTTTAATTTTGGTTGCTCCGCTTTCCCCCAGAGCATTGTAATTTCCTGATGGCAAAATCAATGTACTGTATTCGTGCAAGCGTAACGCATTAAACTGTGTGGTATTTACTTTCGTTACCGGCATCTTGAGTTTCGAGTCAAACAAAAACCAAAGCGCACCCGCATCCGTTGCCGCCACACCATCACCCACCAGCATGGCTACGCGAGGTGCGGGCACGGTGCGTATGTTTCCACTGCCGAGGTCAATTCCTTCAAGGCTAAATCCGGTTGACACCGAAAACACTTCCACACCGGCAGTTGCCGAAGCATCCTTTACCAACTTATATAACTCATCGGAGGACACGTTCTGATCGGCTACCGCGATGACTAATGTTCCATATCCAAAATTTTTCCTGACTCCATTGATCGTGGCCGCGAAGGGTTTAAATGCCGTTTTTACAAACACATTTTTGGCCAACAACCCATACAAGGCCTGCGCAGCCTGATATTCGTTCCACTCGATTAAATAAGCATAGCTTGATTTGGTGACAGCCGAAGGATTTACTTTCAGACTTTCTGCCGTAACCCGATCGCCCTTCGAAAATTTCATGGTGGCATTCAGGGCATCGTGAGGCAACCCATAGGCTAACGCCAGGGTCCAGGTGGAAGCATCGTAAAACACACTGTCGTAAAAGGATGTGACCTTCTCGAACAGACTTCGAACCATGCGGTATTGCCGCTGGTCGGTGGTCACCACAAAGGCTTTTCCTTTCTCATACTTGTTGGGTCCCACGGTTAGATCCGCTCCAAGCTGATAGGTTTCAATTTTATGCTTGAGTAGTAAATCGGCAAAGGCCCGGGTACGACTTTGATCTTTACTATCGCCAAACACGTAAGCTTTAATGGCCGACTTGCGGCCTTCCTCCAACGCTGTTTTAAAATAATCCTGCTGAAACTTTAGCAACAGCTCGCGATTGTCCACGGCCGCTTTAACAGTAGCCAAACTGGTGCGTACATGATTGCGGATGGTAAACGCAAACGTCACCTCTTTGGTCGTGCTCTGTTGCACATGCCCGCGCGAACTGGCCTGTTCAAACACGAGACCTAACCCACCATGAATATCAGGATAGGTAGAACCGTAGCCCGGGTAGGAATTATCGAAATTCTCTTTCGAAAAATAGAGCGAGCCAATCTCGTCCAGGGCTTTGGCAAAGTAGTTGGCAAAGAGCGGATTCAAGACATCGTAGTTGGGACGAGGTACCACCGGGTTTTCAGAGCCATAGGGCTTGGTTGGTTCAAAAAAGTTGGTGGCGTTGGTTCCCATTTCATGATAATCCGTGCACACATTCGGCAACCATTGATGAAAAAATTCAACCCGGTTTCGGCTTTCCACATGGGCCAGCGGCAACCAATCGCGGTTCAGATCAAACCAATAATGATTGAAACGTCCACCCGGCCACACTTCATTGTGTTCACGATCCATAGGATCGGCTACCGGTGGAAATCCTTTGTGCATGTTAGCCCAATTGCTGTGTCGGTCGCGGCCATCCGGATTGTAGTTAGGGTCAATATGAATTACCGATTCCTTTAGTGTGCGTTCTGCCTCCGGGCCTTGGGCTGCCACCAGGTAATAAGCGGTAAGCATGGCAGCCTCGCTACTGCTGGGTTCATTGCCATGCACATTATAACCATGAGTAACAACAACCGGCATAGCCGATACATTGACAGACTGCGTGGGGTCGGCCAGCTTCAAATGCTCTTGCCGGATAGATTCGATCCGCGCATAATTTTCCGGTCTGGTTATGGTTAATACAACCTGTGGGCGATGTTCATTCGTATAGCCGATAATCTGAAAATGAGCTTTCGGTGAAACGCGGGCCAGTTCCTGGAAGTAAGAAACAATCCGATCATGACGGGTGTGCCATTCGCCAATGGGATAACCCAGAAATTGTTCGGGTGTGGGTATTGCCGGATCGAACGTTACTCCTACAGGAAAAAAATAATTGTTTTGAGCTAATGCTTGGCTTGACACGAAAGCCAGAACGATAAAAAGCTGCTTCATAGGGGTTTGATTAACCCTGAAAAAATAATCGAATCGAAGGTGGCCAGAATGGAATTTGTGATGAAAGGCAGCCGGCTAAAAACCGTCATCCTCTTCTTTCTTCTTTTGTTCTTTGGACTTGGTTTCGGGATTGCCGCTGGATAGATCGTAGGGCGCTTCCAATCCGTAATAGACCTGACGGAATCGATTGATCCAGGCCAGGGTTTCATCCAGTGTGCCGGGGATATACACCAATTCACCTACTTTGGCTTTATTTGCATTGGTCTTCTTTACCAGAACATCATTGATGGCCGGTACAGACGAATGAACCATTAGTCGGTTGTCTTCCATGCCGAAGTAGAACCAGGAATCCTGAGAAGCCTTAATAAACAAATGAAACACAGGGCCCCCGTCTTCATTTTTTCTGATTTCCATAAATCCTTCAAAGCTTCCATTAATATCAGAGCGACCTACATGGCTTAACCCAATTTTGCCTTCGCTGTAAAACGATTTTTGCTCTTGCGACCATTTCAGATCGACATTGGAAACAACCAGCGGTTTTTGCAATCCGGGTACCGTGAGTAACGGAACATAGGCCTGTAACGAACGTTGTTCATATTCTTTGACTGCTTTTTCACCCACCAGGTCAGCGATTTTATATAACAGGTCTGTGGCATCCCCCAGGCCTTCTTCCTGCACGCCCTCATTCTGGACCACGTCCAAAATCGAGGCGCCCATCAGCTGAAAGACATTGGCCGGAACATTCATGTCCACCATGATGAATGAGTTCATCTTGATCTCATTGGTGTCAAGATTTCCTGACCCTAGAGCTGAGGAGGTTAATTTGAAATCCCGGCCCCCGGTGAAAAACGTAACCGGCCCTTCAAATCGCACTTCCTGCTTGTCTTCATTATAGGCGAATACTTTTCCTGATAATTTTTCTCCGGCTGCTTTTGCCCGGTCTTCAATCCTGAATTCTTTCGACTCTTCATTATAATAAAGTGATCCAGCGGGTAGGAAGAAATCCTCATCGGCCGGATCTTTTTTATCAAACACAAACGTAATGTATAAGTCGTTGTCTTCAGCAAAATGTAAACCGGCATCGGGCTTGCGGCCTTCCTCGGTTACAGCATTGTTAAAATCAAGATGAATGTCTTTTTCATCACCGCTTTGTGTATAGAGCAACCAGGTGTTATAATCCTTGATCTTTTTCAAATCCATCTTAATAAAGCCCTTCAACTGCAATGCAGGCTTGGTGGCATACATGGTCATGTCTCCCTTGTAAAAAATGCGGGGTGCCACACGAATGTTATCGAGGTCAGTAACCGCACCATTCGCTACAGTTTGCATGGAAGCACTTCCACGTTGCCGTTTGTTCCGGGTTTCTTCAGTAATGGGTTCCAGATGGAAATCCGTCATTTTAATCGCAAACGTATCGTTCACCGCATTTACATACTGATAGGTGGCATAGCCTGAAAACTCCTTCCGCGACACAATATCAACCACACCTTCGGTAAGCGTGTGGTATCCATTCAAAGTATCGAGCACGATCACGGTATTTTTTAATTGGCCGATCTTGGCATTTTCCAAAATCAACACCTCGTTGTTTTCGGGGGTTATTTTCGCATCGGCCACCACGATGTAAGGAATACCACTTACTTTCAATTGTTGGGTTTGGATGTCATACTCGGCTTTTTCTGCATTAAAACTCAGCGAGTCCAGTTCTTTCCGGGTGGTGTAGAAGTACGAGTTTTCAAGGGGCACATCATCAGCTTTGCTCATCACAATCTTTTGTGTGTTCAAATCCCAGCGGGCTTCCGGAATGGAAGTTTTGAACTGCGCATATGGAAAATCAATTGCCGCTTCCCCTTCAATTTCCGGACTGATGGTGGCGTAGTTCTTATCGAGGTTAAAATTCAACTTCACATCGTTACCCGCCAACGCAGGCTTATCCGGGTTTCCGGTCTTCACTTCAAACCGGGCATGCCGCGCATTCAATTCCTTGGCCGAAAAATTCATTTCTTTTGAGCGGACTTCCGAACCACGAGTGCTTAATCGACCATCACCGGCTACGCCCCCTTTTGAAACAATTAGTTTTCCATCAAGCGTAGCCGTGTTCTGATACAAGTTGAACGGCTCTTTTAGATTCTTGATGTTCATCTTATCCTGCTTGGGCAACCAGTTCAATTGGTAGTCGCTGAGTTTTACTTGCGGGAAATAAATCGCGCCAAACTGCTTCTCCCGAATTTCTCCTACGTTACCTCGTCCTACCACCGAATCCGGATAAAAGACAAAATCCTTGGACTCCACCGTTGCCGCCAGGTAATCAATGCGGCCGGCAGCCCGAATACCCGCGTTATCAAGTGACATGCCTCCGTATAGTTTACCATCACCCTGGTACAACGGGTATCCATTGGCCGGAACCGAGTGCGTAAAGCCCAATGATTTATCGGGCATGGTATGCAATTTCTCTTTAAAGCTGGGGAACATGCCGCTGGATACAAACGTGCCTTCAAAATTGATTGAGCCGGGATCGGCATCATTCAAACTATCCAGCTTAAACGGTGGCACCACAAAGAATACAGAACGATCATAGGCACCATTTAACACTTCACTGCGATCAAAATAGATCACTCCGCCTGCCGTAGCATCCAAACGCGGATAGTTGGGGATACGTTCCTTACCGGATTTGTTGTTCGGACGGTTGATAAATAACGTACCTGACGTTTTACTGGCTGAAGCCTGCAACCCACCTGCGGCCTGAGCCGTTGAGTCAGCCCCCACCATGGCATTGTTCACTCTTCTGCGGGTACCATTCTTCTCGGTCACATAAAACCGGATAGAATCAATGTGATTCATGTTAATGAAAAAACTGTCGTACTTCAGAGTAAAATCGCGGCCCGAGATTTCAAAATTACCGGCATTGATGGTGCCATTGAATTTGATATCCCGATTTTGCAGGAAGGTGATCCGACTGCTGTCCGGCTTGATCACCACATTGAGTGAGTCACTGACGTTGAATTCTTCCACGCCATATACGTTCATTCTTCCTTCTGAAAAACTGATATACGCATTGGCAATCGTATCGGTCAGGGAATGAATTTTCATATTGTCATAATCGGAATTGCCCTTGGCCGCTTGCAAAAAGTTCAAGGCCTTATCCTTTACATGAATGCGGCCTGATCGGGCATCATAGTCAATCATTCCTTTTTGGGAGAGGAAATCAGCCGCCATCCGCATTTCCTCCAGGCTGCGCTGGGGGGTAACCAAATCAAACACATAAAAATCGTTGCTCCCGATTTCATTGGAATGATTGACAACCAGTGCCAGTGGATGGAAATTAAAGCCTTGACCGCGTAATTGGCGGTATCCTTCCGGATCATAAAAATCATTTGATTCAATAATCATGGGGGAAACGTTGCCGCTTCCATGAACTGAAATTTTCATGCTATCGGATTTCAGATCCCAATCAATCCGGTCAGCTGTAAATTCCACATCAAAATAGGAAGAAGAAAAAGGAGCCTTGCGCAATTGACTTTTCTCTTTATTGAGTGAAATTTTTTGATGACGGTAATCATAACGCATTTCCATAGCCGGATGCACAATCGAATCATTTTCCTGATAAATGGAAATACGCGCCTTTGCTGAAACAATAACCGAATCGCGGAAGCCAAACGATTCCGCTACTGCTTTGAATCGCTTATTCGTTTCTCCTGAAAGTTCGAGCAAAGCCAAACTCCCGTTAGCGGAGTTACTGTTCATTTGTGCTCCTTGTAAGCCGAGGCCCCCGGTATAGGTAATATTATCGGAAAACCCGAGTATATGGATGTTGGTTTCGTAGGACTTAAATCGTGGATAAACCGCAGCCTCCGGGGTAGCATGTTTGATGCTCCGGAATTCGAAAATGCCCGGCACGAGACCGTCAACCTTGCCCAGGTAGCGCAACTTTCCCTGTTCGGCTTTCAGGTAAGGTTGGTTAGTCTTGAAGTTATACTTATTGAAATCGTAATACACCGAGTCGGCTGATAAGCCGGCAGCTGTCCAATCAAATCGACCGCCCTCGCCTACAAAAAGTTTTTCGCGTAACGCAAATGTTCCTTTGGTGTTGTACAGAAAGGTTGAATCATACGGTGTGTTAAAGAGCAAACTAACCTTATCAAACTTGATAACCGGCCCGAAGATCTCCGGTTGAATAACGGGTTGCTGCCACATAGGCAGGTTATAGGAGGTGGTGTCGATGGGCTGATCATAGAATGAGGTTTGTACCGTGTCGGGCAGGATGACCGGCTCCAGGTAATCAAATTGATAGGCATCATCCCTGGCCTGCAGTTGAAATGCAGCATCATAATGTAAGGCATGATGTTCAAAAAAATCGCGGCTTTGCTGAAGAAACAGATTGGCTTGCGTGGTATTTTCCTTTTCAATCACCTTGCCCGCTACCGTTAAAAAACTGGAGATGCGCGAAGGGTCTGCGTTTTCGATACTGACAGCCGCGGCAATTGCCCCATAGTAATTGACTAAGTGTGGGCGTAATCGATAGCCCTTTTTTTTCATCATGCGGGCCTGGCTTCGAATGAGCAGTTGTTGATCGGGCCCGAGCGAATTCCAGGCTGTATTGAAAGCCGTACCCACGGTTATGGCATCATTGGCTTTTGAATTTTCAAGAACCAACCGAACGCTATCCTGAAAACTAAAAGTTTGGCCATTGCCGGGTTGGGCCCAGGTGGTAAGGGCAGCAAAGAGTGCAAGGATGGTAAAAACCTGCTTCACGGAGCCAAAAACCTTGAAATTCGGAAATAAATGGTGAAAGTACTAATGGTTCATTGCGGGTTGCCGGATCCTGGCAACACCTCACCTTAATAACTTAACCTTTGATTCAATTATTGCTTGTGCAACTGCAAACAGGCCCATGATTCCCGCTCTTGAAAAGTCACTTCCTGTAACCCGTATTGTGCGCCACATGCTTTTAAGTCTGGAATATCCTGAACATAAAAACCACTCAGGAGTAAGTATCCATCGGCTTTTAGAAAGGAGGCATATTGGTTCATCTCGGACAATAAGATGTTTTTATTAATGTTGGCCAGAATGATATCAAAGGTTCCGTTTAGGGTCACCTCCCTGATAGTACCTTGTTGAATATGAATGTTCGAACAGTGGTTATTGGCTGTGTTTTCATTTCCATTTTCCACGCTCCACTCATCAATATCAAAGGCCTCCACTTCAGCCGCTCCCAGTTTACTGGCCATGATGGACAGGATAGCCGTTCCACAGCCGGCATCCATTACACGCTTACCTCGATGATCCATTTTCATTTGAGCACTCAACATCAAATGGGTGGTTTGATGATGGCCTGTTCCGAATGACATTTTAGGGGTAATGATGATTTCGTAGGGATACCGCTTGTCAATTTTATGAAAGGCGGCCCGTACCAGGCATTGGTCATCCACCAAAATGGGGTCCACATTCTTCTCCCATTCTTCGTTCCAGTTTTGTTTTTGAATCCGGTCCTGGAAAAAAAGCAGCGGGTTTACATACTGGTACTTTTCTTTCAGATGCTCCAGTTGGACCTGATCGAAATGATCGCCTTCCACGTAGGCCTCAAATCCTTTTTCCGTTTCCATAAAGGTATCGAAGCCAGCCTCCGCTATTTCGGCCATTAGTATTTCTGCGAACTCCGGATCGCAGATCACTTGTAAGCGGGTGGAGTGCATGTACCGTGGGTTGAACCTGTGAAAAAAATCTAACCGATTGCTTTTACGATCTCAACAAACTCACGGCTTTTCAAGGAAGCTCCGCCCACCAAACCGCCATCTACATCGGGGTTGGCAAACAATTCTTTGGCGTTGGCGGCATTTACACTTCCGCCATACAGAATGGTAATCTCGTTTGCTACTGCCTGGCCATACTTGGCAGCTAAGTGCTTGCGAATAACGGCATGCATATCTTGTGCTTGCTGTGCAGTAGCCGTTTTACCGGTACCAATAGCCCACACCGGTTCATAAGCAATCACAATTTTCTGAAGCGCATCGGCCGAAAGATGAAATAGGGCTTCTTCTACCTGTTGCTTAACCAATTGCTCGTGTCCGTATTTTTCTCGTACCTCGAGGGGCTCGCCACAACAGAAAATAGGAGTAAGTCCATTGGCTAACGCGATGTCCACTTTCTTGGCTAACAAAGAACCGGTTTCACCAAAGTATTGTCTGCGCTCGCTGTGGCCCAGAATAACGTATGGAACGCCAAGTGACTTTATCATAGGAGCCGCTGTTTCACCTGTGTAGGCCCCCGATGCATGTTCACTGCAGTTTTGTGCCCCCACCGAAATACGCGGGTTGTTACCCAGTTGATGCTTCACCGGATACAAATACGGGAAAGGTGTGCACAGTACCACTTTTACATTTCCCTTCACTTCATCGGCAATCATGCCCATGATTTCGGAAGTAAGCGCCTGAGCTTCTTCCAGGGTTTTGTTCATCTTCCAGTTACCGGCTACAATTTTTGAACGCATAGTGGGGTTGAGGGTTAAGTTATTTTGAATCGAACGTAAAAACTTCTGACGGTTTATCACGCATTAATCGCGCACTTTTAACCGGTCCTTTGTAGGTAACGTGTATAATGTTGGACTGATCTTCGTACAACTCCTGTATCACGTCATTCCGGATTTCAATGGTCTTGAACTTTTTGACCGACTCAATTTCGATATAGCAAATCACTGCCGGATCTTCGCGTTCAAATCCCAAAAAATTCATTTTCTGCAACTTCCCATCCAATTTAACGGTAAACCGTTTCAACACATAATCACGGATCAATTGTTCTGTTGTTAAGCCCGTGGTAGGTTCCAAAATATCCAAATCCCGTTGGTTGCGTTCCTGGCGGATGCTTTCCTCCAGGTCATCGAGGAAAATGCGGGAAGTAATCTGCAAGGCCTTGTCTTTTTCACTGTAATTGATTTCCGATACCGACAGGTGAATGGGATGCCACGAAAAAAGCAAAGCGTAAAGAATGGAAATCATGCAAAATGCGGTACGAAAATCGTGCCGCCAAAATTAGTTCTAATTGTCCTAATTCAAAATTAGGGTTATACTTGTGCCCTTCATAAAACAAGGCACCCGTGAGTGAGTTTGCGTTGTACTTCGGATTGGGCCAAGATCATATCCTTGACTATTGGGATGGATATGATCACATCCTGTTTGTGCTGGCTCTATGCGCGGTATATCTGATTCGCGATTGGAAAAAAATTCTAATCCTGGTAACTGCTTTTACAGTCGGCCACTCCATCACCCTGGCACTGGCCACACTCAACATCATCTCCATTTCTTCGGAAATCATTGAGTTCCTGATTCCGCTAACTATTTTTATTACAGCCGGGTCAAATTTGTTTCGCAAGGATTCAGTTGAAAACAACTTGCCGGTACAGATCAACTACTTGTTTGCTCTTTTCTTTGGGTTGATTCACGGCCTGGGGTTCTCCAATTTTCTGCGAGCTTTGTTAGGCAAAGCCGAGAGCATTGTCACTCCGTTATTCGCGTTTAATGTAGGGTTGGAAATCGGACAAATTCTGGTGGTAGCCATATTTCTGGGCGTTAGTTTCGTGCTGGTCGATATTCTAAAAGTAAGCCGCAGAGATTTACGACTTGTGCTTTCTTCGGCCATAGCCGGCATTGCCTTGGTGCTGATGAAGGATCGGATATTCTGGTAACAAAAAAACTGAATAATAGACTATGAGAACTTTATTGATTTTGGCATGCACCGTACTAGGTGTTCAATCATGGGCCCAACAACCCCAGTGGAAAGGGAAATTTGAGCAACTGGATCAACAACTTCCCACGCCTAATGAATTCCGCTCGGGGTCGGGGGCTCCGGGTCCAAAGTATTGGCAACAACAGGCCGATTATGTAATCGATGCCGAGTTGAATGATGACAACCAAAGCATCACGGGTGCCGAAACCATTACCTACCACAATAACTCACCGGATGCCCTTACCTACTTGTGGTTGCAATTGGATCAAAACATTAACGCCAAGGGAAACAACACGGCTAAAACCACTACGAACTTCGTACGCGATTCGGTGGATGCAGCCACTTTTGCCAATGTGGCCGGCACTCATGATTTTGATGGCGGCTTTAAAATCAAATCGGTAAAGGATGCCTCCGGAAAATCATTGCCTTATATCATCAATCAAACCATGATGCGCATTGATCTGCCGAAAGCCCTGGCAGCCGGACAGAAGATGTCATTCTCGGTGGAGTGGTCATTCAACATAAACGATCGCGTTAAACGCATGACCCCTAACGATGGCCGTAGTGGCATGGAGTATTTCCCGGAAGACGGCAATTACCTGTACATCATTGCGCAGTGGTTTCCGCGGATGTGTGTATATGACGATGTAAACGGGTGGCAGAACAAACAGTTTTTAGGACAAGGTGAGTTTACGTTGAATTTCGGCAACTATAAAGTGAACCTGACCGTGCCGGCAGATCATGTGGTAGCCGGAACCGGTATGGTTACGAACCTGAAAGAAGTACTGACTGCCGAACAATATGCCCGCTTTGAACAGGCGAAAACTTCTTTTGATAAACCCGTGATCATCTGCACCCAGGCCGAAGCGGTTCAACGTGAAAAAACAAAATCAAAAGAGAAGAAGACCTGGCGCTTTGAGGCGGAAAACGTGCGTGACTTTGCTTTTGCCACCTCTCGTAAATTTATTTGGGATGCCCAGGCTGTAAAGGTGGGAGATAAAACCCCGTTGGCGATGTCATATTATCCTAAAGAAGGAAATCCGCTTTGGGAAGCTGAGTCAACAAAGGCAGTCAAGAATACCCTGGTTACGTATTCCAAGTACTCCATCAATTATCCTTATCCACAGGCCACTTCAGTTCATGCCGCTTCACTCGGTATGGAATATCCAATGATTTGCTTTAACTATGGCCGGCCGCAAAAGGATGGGACAATACCGGATCGTACCAAGTGGGGCATGATTGGGGTGATCATTCACGAAGTGGGTCATAATTTTTATCCGATGATTATCAACAACGATGAACGGCAATGGACCTGGATGGACGAGGGCTTGAACACCTTTGTTCAATATCGTACCGAAGTGGAGAATTATCCAGATATGCCCATAGGCCGTGGCCCGGCTGCCAATATCGTTTCCTATATGAAAGGCAACCCTGACTTGCAGCGGCCGTTGATGGTGAACTCGGAATCCGTAGTACGCCAGAATTTTGGAAACGAACAATATGCCAAGTGTGCCACAGCCCTGAACATCTTACGGGAAACCGTAATGGGCCCGGAATTATTTGACAAGGCCTTTAAAGAATATGCTGAGCGCTGGGCCTTCAAACATCCCAAACCGGCTGATTTCTTCCGCACCATGGAAGATGCCAGTGCCGTAGATCTGGATTGGTTCTGGCGAGGTTGGTTTTACACTACGGATAATTGTGATGTATCATTGGATGAGGTGAAGTGGTTTAAGGTGAAGAAAGATCAAGCTACCGTTGAAAACAAAGGCAAGACGGTAACGAAAGGCGACCTGGCAGCTAAATCCACTGACAACAAGCCAACCGATTTTAGTCAAGGCCCGCAATACTTCAGCGTAATTCCTACCGATAACCGTTTTTATGGTGACTTTGCAAACCGGTTGGATGACAAGTCGATCATCTCAAAAATGGAGACTAAGAATTTTTATGAAATCACCTTAACAAACAAAGGCGGACTGATCATGCCCGTGATTATTGAATGGACCTTTAAAGACGGCACCAAGGAAATTGAGCGCTTGCCTGCCGAAATCTGGCGAATTAACGAAACCAAAGTAACCAAGGTGTTTGCGAAGGACAAGGAAGTGGTTAATGTGGTGATTGACCCGCGCAAGGAAACCGCAGATATCAGCATCGAAAACAACACGTTTCCGAAAGTGGCTCAACCCAGCAAATTCGATCAGTTGAAAAAAGGAAAATAGCCTCCCCAAAATTTCGGGAGTAGATATAATTGACCAACGGAACTGACAATTCCGTTGGTCTTTTTATTTTTGCAGTCTGTGCTTTTTTGAATCTACCTCAATTCTTGTATGAAACAGAACTTTTTATTGGTTTGCCTTTCCGTTTTACTAACCGGAGCTTTTGCCCAACCCACCTGGCAGGGCAAATTCGAGCAGCTTGATCAGCAACTACCCACCCCTAACAGTTACCGTACCGCTTCCGGTGCACCGGGTATCAACTATTGGCAACAACGGGCCGATTATGAGATTGACGTGGAACTGAACGAAGACACCCAACTCATTACAGGAAAAGAAACGATCACCTACTATAATAATGCACCGGAACCCCTCCGGTTTCTCTGGCTGCAGTTGGATCAGAATAATCTTTCCAGCGGCAACATGACCGATAAAACTGAAACGAACCGGGTACGTGATTCCATTCCCGTTAAATTTTTCCCGTTAGCGCAGGATAATTTTGGTTATGAGGGTGGCTTCAAAATAAAGTCAGTTAAGGATGCAGCAACCGGAAAAGATCTGCCGTACACCATCAACTTCACCATGATGCGGGTGGATCTTCCCGCGGCTTTAAAAACCGGTGAGAAATATTCATTTAAAGTGGAGTGGAGCTATATCGAAAAAGACCGGATGAAATTTGCCGAACGAGGCGGGTATGAGTTTTTTCCGGAAGATGGAAACGCGCTCTATACCATTGCTCAATGGTTTCCGCGCATGTGTGTGTTTGACGACTACGAGGGTTGGCAGAATAAACAATTTATTGGACAGGGTGAATTTGCTCTTGTGTTCGGCAATTATCGGGTGCGCATAACCGTTCCTTCCGATCATATTGTTGGCGCCAGCGGATGGCTTCAGAATCCGAAAGATGTGTTAACCAAAGAACAATTGGAACGTTTCGAGCGGGCTAAAAAGACTTTTGATGCACCGGTGTTTATTGTAACAGAAGATGAAGCTCGTAAAAAGGAAAAAGAACGCTCGAAGAAAAAGAGTACCTGGGACTTTTATGCAGAAAATGTACGCGACTTTGCCTTTGCCACATCTCGTAAATTCATCTGGGATGCGCAAGCCGTAAAGGTGGGCGACAAAACTCCATTGGCCCAATCACTTTACCCGAAAGAAGGTAATCCTTTGTGGGCAAAAGAATCGACCAGGGCAATCAAGAATACCTTGGAAGTTTACTCCGCCCGAACATTTGATTATCCATATCCGACAGCCTACTCAGTGCATACCGCTAATCAGGGAATGGAATACCCCATGATTTGTTTCAATGGTGGCCGGCCGAAATCAGATGGCACCTGGTCGCAACGCACCTACGAAGGCATGGTGGGCGTTATCATTCATGAAGTCGGTCACAATTTTTTCCCGATGATTGTGAACTCAGACGAACGGCAATGGAGTTGGATGGATGAAGGCTTGAATACCTTTCTGGAGCGTGAAGTGAAACGTGAACGCTATCCGGATGTCAACATCAATTGGGGATCTCCAAAAGGAATGGCCGGTTATATGCGGGGCGATAAGAACATGATGCGCCCCATCATGTGGCAATCAGACAACATACCCGGTGGTGATTTTGGACCCAATGCTTATGGTAAACCAGCTGCCGCCCTAACACTTTTGCGAGAAACCGTCATGGGCCCTGAATTATTCGACAAGGCTTTCAAAGAATATGCACAACGCTGGATGTTCAAACACCCTAAACCAGCTGACTTCTTCCGCACGATGGAAGATGCCAGTGCCGTGGACCTGGATTGGTTCTGGCGAGGCTGGTTCTATACGGTTGATAATGTAGACGTGGAACTGGATGAAGTGAAGTGGTTTACCGTGAAATCAGAGACCCAGGATGTTGAGAATAAAGGTGTGAAGGCCCAAAAAGGTGACCTGGCAGCCAGCTCATCGGCAGCCAATAAGGCAACTGACTTCAGCAAAGGCCCCCAGCCCTTTACCATGATCAACACCCCCGATAACTATTATGGAGATTTCCGGAACCGCATCAATGATGCCGAGGTGCGGGAGAAACTAACGAACAAGAACATTTATGAGGTCACGCTAAAAAATAAGGGAGGCCTCGTTACCCCGGTGGTTATTGAGTGGACTTTCAAAGATGGCAGTAAAGAGATTGAACGAATTCCGGCCGAGATCTGGCGTCTCAACGAAACACAGGTGCGCAAGGTGTTCGTGAAGGAAAAGGAAGTAACACTTGTGGTAATTGATCCTGCAGGCGAAACCGGAGAAGTCAATCCTGCTGATAATGTGTTTCCGAAGAAAGTAACAGAAAGCAAATTTGATCAGCTGAAGAAGAATTAACAGTCGCAGACTGTTCTGAAAAAAGCATGAGCGTGAGTACTCATGCTTTTTTTATGTCACTAATTTCAAAACCAAGTCAAGTCATGCTTCTTAGAAGCCTGATTACTTGCGTAAACTCCAATCTCCGGCACTCCAGGTTTTTAAGTTTCCGGCAAAGTCAATACAGGCCAATTTTTTGTTATCCGAACGCCAGGCCATACCCCAAATATTTGCACTGCTGCCCGAATCATCTTCAAAAATCAAATCTCCCGATTTACTCCAGATTCGTAATTGATCACCCGCGGTAGCGAGGTAGTGACCATCGGGGCTCCAGGCCAGCGTTCTATATTCCTTTTTACTGGCGCGAATGGTTTTTATAAGTTCTCCATCAACGCTCCAAAACTGAAGTAATGACGGAATGCCTTCTTCGTGATGACCATAGTCCCCACTCACAAAATATTCTCCGGAAGGATGCCAGCGTACCACCAGCACACCCGTGTTCTCGGCTCGATGCTTGATGATTTTCAATAATCCTGTCTCTGTATCAAAGATCCGAATATCATCGCCACCGGTTACCAGGATATTTCGGGAAGGATGCCAATCGAGTGAAAAGTAACTTCTTCGATCGTTCCCTGCGAATACTTTGCCCTCTTTTCCATCAATTCCCAAGCTGCGCACCATGCCTTCTCCATCCGCGATAGCTAAACGCATCCCATCGTAACTCCAATCGATAGCACGGGCACCCTGCTGAATGCGCGCGCGCAAAACCACTTCATCCGTATCCACATTAAGAATTTCCTGTATCGGAGTAATGCATGTAATAAACAGAAAATGGTTGGTCGGATGCCAACGAACCTGTCTGATCATGCCGTTTAGGTGGTATGCTTTCATGACCGCTAATGTATTCGCATTGTAAATACGCACTAAACTGTCGTCTCCTCCGGTTGCAATCAGTTTACTGTCGGCACTCCAATCCAAGGTCCACTGGCCACGGGGTAGCTGCTTAACTCCCTGATCGGATTTCTTCTCCATAGTCTGGCTGTTCCCTATGTGCGCTGCCACCAGAAGCAAAAAGCTGAGCCTGATTATCAACATCCGATAAAAAAATTCAGGTCAACTGTAATTTTTATTTCATCGGAGATGACACCATCCTTCAGGTTGTTGAAGATGGAGTTAGATTGGTAGATGATATCCCATTTTGTTCGGTCAATAATCAGGTCAGCCTTTATGGAAATATTTTCTTTGCTTATGGCAGTGGTAGCCGTAAACTCAACCTGATTAGTAATTCCTTTAATGGTAAGCAAGCCGGTTATTTTAATTTAGCCGGTCTTGTCAGTAGCATCGGGCACTACTTTCAAGATTGAAAAACTGGCGCGTGGAAATTTTGCTACTGAAAAGAAGTCATCATTTTTTAAATGATCTTCCAAATCTTTACCGCCATCATCCGGTTTCATGTCGGTGTTTTTGATGGTAGTCATATCAACCCCTAACTCACCCTTTATAATTTGGCCTGAGGATGACGTGGCCAACGAACCCGAAATAAGCTGAATAGTACCTTCGTGACCACTGCCCACAATGGGTTTTCCCATCCACGTCAGACGGCTTTGTTTTGGATTCAGCTCCCAATTTGTGTCTGTTGTTACACCTGTTTGCGATTTCCAGAACCAACTGGCCCCAAATTCAGACATCGGAATAATTCCGGATTTAGACTGGGCCTGCACAATTCCGGTGCACATTAACACTAGCATTATCACTCTCATAAACATGTGGTTTTCTTTTTAAACAAACGTAACGCGGGCCTAAGGCTACCCTTCTATATTAAATGTAAAAAAGTGTTAAACGTGGATAAATCTTTGCTACAGGCCGTTTTACTAGCCAACTTTGTCCGCATGAAGCGTAGCTTGTTGATTGCGGTGGGGCTAATTGCCATCAGTACTTTTCTGCTTTCGGCCGGGTCGATTATAACCCAACCTGAAAGCAAATTCCCGGAAAAAGAAATTGCCATTGCCTTGCGGAATGTAGGACACCGTCTGTTACTTCATGCCGGTGATTCTACCTCACGTGTTTTACCGGTAAAGAACCTGGATAAAACCACCTTCCAACTCGAATTTCAAAGTTCCTTTTCATTTGTCCCGGATTCGCTGGTAAAAATTGTTCAGCAAAGCCTAAAGGCCACCCCAGTTCCATTGCATTATACGGTAACCGTATTGAATTGTGCTTCGGACCAAATTGTGTATGGATTTCAAATTGGTGACAATGAGAAAACTACCTTGGTGCCTTGCCTCGGTCGTGAACAGCCAGAAGGTTGTTACGTAATTTTATTATCTTTTTTATCTCCAACCCCAACAAAGAATTCCTTTCTCTTTGCATTGGCCCTGGTTAGTTTAGTCGTAACTGGAATGGCAAGTAAAGCTTATTCCCGGAATAAGAAAAGACTACCCGCTCAAACACAAGCTTTATCTATTGGTCAATATGAATTTTATGCAGACCATCGCAAGTTGAAATTCGGGAAATCAGAAACTGAATTGTCTGACAAAGAAACCCAGTTACTTCGGTTATTTGTACAACACCTAAATCAATCCGTAGCACGCGAGGTGTTAATGAAAGAAATCTGGCACGATAACGGGGCCCTGATCAGCCGCAGTTTGGATGTATTTGTATCGCGGTTGCGTAAAAAATTAAAAGACGATCCATCCATTCAATTACTGAATGTACATGGAGTGGGGTATAAATTAGTTATTCATCTTGCATAGTCAGGTGTTGTTAACTATGCGTTGATCGTCATCAACTTCAACACCTTTTCCAAATCCACATTCCCGCCAGAGAGAATAATACCAACTCGCTGACCCTTAAACCGATCTTTCTCTTTGATCAGTGCCGCCAGAGGCACCGCACACGAAGGCTCAATTATTATCTTCACCCGCTCCCATACCAGGCGCATGGCGGCAATAATTTCTTCATCGGTAGCGGTAATAATTTCGCTCACTAACTCTTTAATTATTGGAAACGTTTTATCACCTAACGTAGTCAACAACCCATCGGCAACAGTTTGCGATTGCGCTGGTTCAATCTTTCCACTCTTCATGGAGCGATAGGCATCATCCGATCCGGCCGGCTCAGCCGCTACGACTTTTGTTTTGGGTGAAAAATATTTTGTTGCCAATGCCGTACCACTCAGTAGTCCACCGCCTCCTACCGGTGCCATAATTACATCCAAATGCCCAACATCGGATATAAGTTCTTTGGCAGCCGTGGCCTGACCAGCTATCACGTCATAATTATTGAACGGATGGATTTCGGTAGCCCCAGTTCTTTTTATGACCTCCGCCAGCGTGGCTTCCCGGGCCTGTAAAGTGGGCTCACATTCAAAAATTTCGCCTCCATAACCGCGCACACCGCGTTTCTTGATTTCCGGAGCCGTGTGTGGCATCACAATGAAGGACTTCGTTCCCAATATTTTAGCAGCTCTGGCCAAGGCTTGCGCGTGGTTGCCTGACGAATGTGTGGCGAGACCCAACGCTCGTTGGTCAGCACTGAGCGAGAGCGCGGCATTCATGGCGCCCCGCGCTTTAAAAGCTCCGATCTTCTGAAAATTTTCACACTTCAAATACACATGGCAGCCGGTAGCCTCATCTATACTTTTGCAGGTGAGCACGGGTGTGCGGTGAATGTAGGGCTTGATGCGTTCGTGCGCCTGTTCAATCGTGTGCCGATCAATATTCATAACTTCATCCGGGACCTCTCCGAAGGGAAGAGAGTTTTATTGGTTATTGCTGTTACTTTTCAAATTCAATGATATACTCCGACTTATACTCGCTCTGAAAACCAGCTTCATTGGTAAACATGTCCTTAAAAAACAGTCGCGCACGCTTACCCAGGCGTACGCATGTATATTTGTTTTCAATGTCTTCCGGGGTGTTCATCGGTTGTAATGATGGATACCATAAGGTATGATCAGGAATATCCAACACCTGCTGAGGCTTAGTCCATTGTTGTGAATTATCCCCTTCTGATAAATCTTCATTGAAATTAAACGAAATATAAATCGCGCTGCCCTTCCACGATGAACTTTCCACACGACCCATCATCATGACCCAACAATTCAAGTAGGTATTCCAGCTAACCGAAGGGCCCCAGTGAAACATTTTATCCGGTGCGGAAGCGGGGCCGCCACCTTCCTCCAATGGAATCTGCAAGGACTTAACCGGTACACCCACACCGTCCGGCAAAATGGTAAAGGCCTTTCCATCCCACCGCCTGGCTTTACCTACCGGGTTATCCAAATCCGACAGTTTAATACGGGCAACACTAATGCATTGGCCGCTCCATTCCTTGGCAGGATCGTAGGTAGCCGAATCATAAACGCCCGGGTAACCATATTCGCCATAAAATAAATACAAGTACTCGCCACTGGCCACAGCAGAGGGGTCCCCTACACCACCAGCAAAGGTATTGGACGTATTATGCGGCTTTAGAATCATTCGCGGCTGCAGATCTTCTATAAAAATACCGCGGTTATCCCAACTATATCCGCCATCGGTAGATTTCATGATCCCAATACGACATACTGCTGCCGGTGACGTAACCCCGGTTAATCCTTGTGGCCAATATTTATAAATGTATCCTTCGCCAGTCTTTTCATTATAGGGATAATTCCACGGATAGTTCTCGTTGTGATACACCGCATAAAGGGTTTTACCGGATGGGTCCTTCACATCCTGATAGACGGTTTCAAACCACACGGCTCCATGTAAACCGGCTTCTGTTGGTTTAACATTCTTGGGCATGCGGGGCATAACCAGGTCTTCGAATTGGTTGGCGAAGGCTTCATCCGCATTCGCTCCATTTCCGAACCGAAGGTTGTCGGAATAGCCCCACAAGGTATCCTCACCATACTTACCCGGAAAAATCCGAAAGGTATCCCCAACCCATACTTCGGCCATATTGCAATCCACAAATGAGTTGAACAAAAACTTATCTGTCTTGGTAAGTTTAAATGTGGGGTTTTTGGTTTCTGTAGGGGTCGATGTACAAGCCGCTAGTGCAAATAAGCCTACCAGGAGCAAGGCAAGTTTCACATCACCCTGGCGAAGTGAAGTTGAGATGCTGATCATGTTTTTAGTCATTTTATGGGTGGAGTTTTCTCAAGATACAAACTTAGTCCTTAGTCTAACACCCAGGTTACTTTATCCGCCAGAGGCTTGCGCCTGCCCTCAGGTATTCCTTTGGGCATGCCCACATGCAGAAACCCACAGAGTTTATCATCCGGGCCTAATCCAAAAAACGGTTTAGCTTCCTCAAAATTGGTAATGCCTCCGGTACTCAGGTAACACCCCACTTGATATGCGGTAGCCGTGAGGTACATGTTTTGAACGGCACAGAACACGGCTCCCAATTCTTCCCAATCCGGTAATCGTTTACCCGGATCGCGCTTCATGCCGACCGCAATAATGTGTGATGACTCCATCGGTTTTGTTTGCAGCGACAGGTACCGGTCCTGCTGAAACGTGCCGTTGGCTTCGGTAACCTGTTTATAACATTCACTTTGAAAGGTGGCTAATTTCTTTAACCCCGCTCCGCTAAAAACAGTGAACCGCCAAGGCTCGGTAAGCTTATGGTTGGGTGCCCAATTGGCATTCTCCAACATTTGGGTAATGACAGCATCTGGCACGATGGCCCCGGTATAATCCTTGGGGAATATTGACCTGCGCAAGCGGATTAAGTGATTTATTTCTTCTGCATTAAAATTCATTTCATGGTTTTTTGGCTAATTTAACTTCTCAATCCCAAAACACCCGCATGCGAAAATTCTTTCTTGCCCTACTCTTATTGAGTTCATGCGCTCCTCAAATTTATGTGCCCAACACGCGAAACACGCCTCTATTTCGGGAGCAAGGGGAGTTTCAGGGTACGGTGACGGTAACCACCGGACTTGAGGGACAATTGGCTTATGCGCTTAGTGATCATGTGGCGATTATGGCCAATGGCGCTTTTTTAAATGATGAAAAACCGGAACAGGATTATACCCGCAAACATCGGTTTGTTGAAGGTGGATTGGGCTATTACACAGCTGCACGCAACTACCGGATGGAGTTGTACGCAGGCTATGGGGCCGGTGAAGGAACCAGTTTTGCCCAATATTATTTTTACACACCCTATTTCGGACAAAAAGATCTGGTCGCCACAGGTAAATACACTCGTATCTTCCTGCAACCCACCTACGGCACCAATAACCGGGGCTTCAATATGGCCTTCACCGCGAGACTTTCGCTGGTTGATTTTTCTGAGTTCTCATCCAATGATAATAACCCCTCGAATCCGGTAGTTACGATTGAACCTGATGAAAAGCCGCAATTCTTTTTCGAACCTGCCATTACTGGTAAAGTTCCCTTGGTTGGGAATCTGCAAGGCATTTTTCAACTGGGGGTTAATGTTAACCTTCCCAACCAAGCGTATTTTGATTATGTCCCCGTACAATTTGCCATAGGTATTCAACTCAACACCGGCAGTCTGCGTACCCGTGTCTATTAAGCCCAAACTTGGCTTGTTCGATCTCACCATGATTGTGGTGAGCCTGGTCATTGGAATGGGTATTTTCAGAACACCGGTTGAAGTCGCCAATAAAGCGCAAACGCCAACTTTGTTTTTTATGGCCTGGGCAGTAGGTGCCCTGATCAGTTTTTTTGGAGCCCTGACGTTTGCCGAGATCGGGTCGCGCTATCCGGTAGCGGGTGGATTCTACCGCATTTTTTCACATTGCTATCATCCCGGATTTGCCTTTATGGTGAATTGGATGACCGTCATCTCCAATGCGGCCTCCACGGCCAGTGTGGCCATTATCGGTGCTGAATACATTCAACCGATTTTATTTCCCAACATGGACCCTGCGTATGCCATACGCCTCATCACCATTTCATCTATGGTGATCTTATACGGTATTAACATGCTGGGGATTAAAATGAGTGCCCGTACGTTGAATGTGTTGATGCTGATCAAAATCAGCCTGATCGTTCTTTTGATTGTAGCTGCGGTGGCGGCTCCACCGGTTCCAGCCACTCAATCCGTTACCCTGGCGCCTGGTGATGAATGGAAAGCCTTTTGGTTATGCTTTGTCCCGGTTTTCTTCACCTATGGCGGATATCAGCAAACCATGAACTTTGGCAGTGATGTACCTCATGCATCGCGTACCATGCCGAGAGCCATTTTCTACGGCATTGCCATCATTCTTTCCTTATACTTGCTGGTCAATTTTTCCTACTTCCGTGTACTTGGTTTTGAAGGGTTGAAAAATTCAACCACCCTGGCAGCCGATGTGGCCCGGGTTCTTTTGGGCGACTCCGCATTCAATGTTGTGGCGGTTATCATGTTCTTTTCGGTGATGGCGTATGTCAACGCCTCCATTCTCTCCAACCCTCGGGTATACTATGCTATGGCGGAAGATAAAGTACTGCCACCCATTTTTAAAAAGCTCAATCCCAAAACACAGGTTCAGGAATTTTCGGTATCGGTGTTTGTCGCGTTTATTGTCCTTACGCTATTTTTCTCCTCGTCATTCACCCAGGTTTTGGGTTATGTCATGTTTTTTGACAGCATTAGTCTGATTACCGCTTCGGCTGCCATTTTTGTGCTCCGGTATCGTGCAAAAAAGCTGGGCGATCCCGAAGGGATTTATAAGATGCGTGGGTACCCCTGGATGCCCGCCTTATTTATTATTGTTTACACACTGGTTAATATCAGCGTCCTCATTTCCAATCCACAGGCTTCGGTCATTGGGTTTATTCTATTTGTATCGGGCCTGCCCCTGTATCTTGCATTACGCAAACTCATTCAATAAATCATGGAACTTTCCTACATCCTAAACGAATTAGGCGAAGAACGAGAGCATTACTTTAATGCGGTAGCTCCGCCCATCATTCAAACCAGCAATTTTACCTTCAACGATGTGGCTGACTTTCGGAAGGCATTGGCCAACGAATATGAAGCCATTCTTTATTCGCGGGGGAATAACCCAACGGTTGATATCCTGCGCAAAAAACTGGCGGCTTTGGATGGTGCCGAAGACGCCCTTGTTTTTGGCAGCGGGATTGCCGCTATTGCAACGCCCATTCTGGCTTTATTAAAACAAGGCGACCACATAGTAAGTGTTGCCAAACCCTATAGTTGGACCGTTAAACTGTTCGAACACCTGCTTCCAAAATTCGGAATCACCACCACCTTTGTTGACGGAACGCAGGTCGAGAACTTTTCAACCGCCCTACAAAATAACACGCGGCTCATCTATCTGGAATCGCCCAATACATTTACCTATGAACTGCAGGATCTTGAGGCCGTTGCTGCTATAGCCAAACGCCATGGTATTTTAACCATGATTGACAACAGTTATTGCAGTCCACTCAATCAGCAACCGATTAAAATGGGTATTGACCTGGTAGCCCAATCGGCCACTAAATTTATCGGTGGCCACAGCGATGTGGTAGCGGGTGTAGTAACAGGTTCAAAAACGATCATCAAAAGAATCTTTGATGCCGAATTTCTGAATATCGGGGGCAACATTTCTCCTCTGAATGCCTGGCTGCTGATTCGGGGATTGCGAACCTTGCCCCTCCGCCTGCAGCGGGTGTGCGACAGTACAAAAAAAATTGTGGCTTTTCTCGATCAGCATCCTCGGGTTGAGCGGGTTATTTTTCCATTTCATCCCAGTTTTGCTCAATATGAATTGGCCCGAAAGCAAATGCGGGATGCGGGCGGCCTGTTTAGTATCGTTTTAAAAACGGATTCCGTGATGGGGGTAGAGAAATTCTGCAATTCATTAAAACGATTTTTTCTGGCGGTGTCGTGGGGTGGTCATGAGTCACTCGTGATCCCATCGATTGTGGGCTTTCCTCGTGATCAATTTGATCCTGCCAATCCCAACCATCGGCTGATCCGGCTGTATGTGGGCCTCGAGGACCCGGATTATCTGATTGCCGATCTAAAGCAAGCTCTGGAAAAGTAAAAGGCCTGGTTCCCCAACCAGGCCTAAACCTAAACCTACCCCTCGTCCAACAAAATCGTATAAACATTAGAATGAATACGAATTTCAGAGACGTTTCAAGATAAACCGCGAAAGCCCCCATTTTGTTTTAGAAACTGAGGAAAGGAATTATAGTTACAAGAATGGATACCGCTGATGGAAGCCAGGGTTAGGTTTTCTTATCAATCCACTCCCCAATAATCCGCAATCCATCCAGGGTTAGGTTAGGTTCGATTGAATCAAAGAAATTATGCAAAGTGGAGATCACCGATGACAGTCCCCCGGTGGCAATTACCAGGCATTCTGTTTTAAGTTCAGAGCGAATTCTGGACACCATGTTAGACACTAAGCCTTCATACCCGAAAATGATTCCGGATTGAATGGCGGTTATTGTGTTTTTACCCATACTGGAGGTGGGTACTTCGAGTGGTACATCAAAAAGCTTCGCAGTGTTTTGCGATAAGGACCGGATGGCGGTTTTTAATCCCGGAGCTATGGAAACTCCCAGAATTTCACCGGTGCCCGACACCGTGGTAAACGTAAGGGCGGTGCCAAAATCAACAATGATGCAGTGACGCTTGTACTTGAAATAAGCAGCCGCGGCATTAGCCACCAAATCCGAACCGATTTCAAAGGGATTGAGGATGCCCATAGGAATCAAATCATAAACTTTTGGGCCCAAAACCACGGGTTCCTTTTCAAACAACGTGCGTGATACATTTCGAATCTTTTCGGTCATGGCAGGTACAACACTGCTCAGCACAATGGTGCGTACATTGGCAACGGAGTTCTCGGATTCAAAAAAGTAATCGCGGATTTTTACGCCAAAGTATAATTCCGGTAAGTCTGGTCGTGAGGCAATTCTCCATACATGAATCCATTTCTGATCCTTCCAGAGGCCGACTGTGATATCACTATTACCAATATCAAATGCCAAAAGCATGGCGCAAAATGCAAATCCGGTCGTGATAAAACAAAAAGGCCGGGTTATACTAACCCGGCCCAGCCGTTGGCAAGCTTTTTTTTAATCCTTGCGCACCACACTGGAGCCGCTTGATTCAACAATCAGTTCGGGCTCTCCCCGGTATAAGACCACGCTGGCTCCGCTAACGGATACATCCAGCTGGTTGCTGACGTTCACCTTGGAACTGCTGGCCCCGGTAACCGTGAGTTTGGCATGACGCGTGCTGAAATCAAAAGCGGAGAGCTCGGAAGCACCACTGATCGTGCCTTGCACCAGTTCGCCATGGCCAACCAGGCGAAGGTGTGAGGCCCCACTTACATTCAGGTAAACCTCCGCCATATCGCGATTCACCTGAACAAAGGAGGCACCGGAAAGCGTGATATCAAATCTTACTGCCGGATCGAACCCCACTATCTTGCCTTGTGAAGCCCCGGAAAAATTCACGCCCGTAAGTTCAGGCAAGGTAATGGTGACATAGGTTGAGTACTGCCGCTTTTCGTAAGTTCTAAAACGGACCCGCAGCGAATTACCATTTTTATAAATAAGCAGGTCATCCAGATTTCTACGATCTCCTTCAGCTTCAATCGAAAAATTCTCAGCATACTCGATATTCACTATAAGGGCATCTTCAGCTTCAATCTGATCAAAATCCACTTCGGCAAAAGAACGCTTGTCTTGTTGCCTTGGGCCGGGATCTTCTTCCATACAGGCGCTTAGCAGCGCTAGGACGACAAGGCCAATTACATTCAATTTTTTCATAGGGTATCTTTTGGTGGTATGACAACCCAGGGGTACGTTACCCCTAGCAAGGCATGAATTTTTTTAAAATTCCACTCGATAGCTCAGAACGGGCAAAAGGGGCAGCATATACCACTTTTGAATCTCGCCACTGCGGGGTTCAAAGTACTGACCCCCCAGATTCTTATTGTTGGTTACATTCTGAATATCAAGCGCCAGAATGGTGGTGGCTTTCGGCCTGTTTCTCTTGAGACTAAAACGCACATCGGCCCGGAAATAATCGGGTAATTGTTCCGTAAAGGCTTGAGTTTCCAGATACCGGGTTTCACCCAATTCCTGTGATTTCTCCAGATCGATTGGGGTTGTCCAGAACCCACCCGTATAAATGGTGCGCAGGTTGATTCCCAGCACTCGATTTTTTGCCCGCAAAAATTCCTTTCCAGCTGTAAAACTCAACGCATGCCGGCCATTAAAGCGGGTGTTACGCCACACTCCATCCAATGCCTTATACTCCGATGAATACAAGGAGCCTGACAACAGGAAATATAAATTGTTATGTAGGAATTGCTCCAATGTCAGTTCCAAACCATAGTTACGGCCAGCGCCATCGTTAACCATCGCCAGGTTCACATAGCCTTCTTCCACCACCAGCGTTGACACAGGGCTTGAGGGATCATTCTCTACCGCAATGTTAAAGAGACTTTGGTAATAGACTTCTGTCTTTAAACGCATGTGCCGGGTGAGGGATTGATCATACCCGACCACAACGTGATGGGCCTTGTTGAATCCCAGGTCTTTGTTCGGATAGGTAAAAGATCCATCCGGTTGCTGCAGTTGCGTCTCGTACACGCCAATAGTTTGCATCTGACTGTGCAAACCATAGCCCACACTAAATGAACGCTGTGGAGAGAGGTTATAGGTTACTGAAAACCTGGGTTCAATTGAATAACGTTGATTATCGACCAGGTACAACGCATGCAGACCCGTATTAAAGGTAAGCTGTTCGGTGGGTCGGAAATTCCATTGCGAAAATGCCTGCGCGGTAGCAGCGTGTTGCAACGAATTCAAGGGCTGTTCAATCTGATCGGTTTCAGCGTTACGCTGCCGCTTTTTCAAGTTGAATGCGTAGCGATTTAAATAGATACCGGATCGTATATTGTTTTTGCTATTGACCTTATAATTCAATACCGAACTGATCGTCATTTTCTGGTTGATGTAGTTGCTCTGAAAATTAAACTGAGGAGTGTAGGAATTATCCAATCGCTCTTCCTCGTATCCATGATCATTACCCGAAACCAGGAGCGAAGATTGAAGGTATGTCCGATCATTCAGATTGATACTGTGTTTTAATCCGGCTGCACCGGTATTGGAAAAGTATCGGGCATTATAACGTTGGTATTCATTCTCCCACTGCAAGGAATCCTTTTCAGCAAATTGATTCTGATCACTCAACCCTCCGAATCCAAATAATGAAAAGTTCCCGGCTTTTGCTGTAGGAAGATAAATGTGGTAGGATAGATCTTGAAAATTCGTGACCGCATCCCCCACGTTCACTCCCAACTTAGAAAGGATGCTTAACGTAGAGTACCGGTAATTGATCAAATAAGAGCCGCGATAGTTTTTTGAAAACGGACCTTCCACCGCCACATCGGTACCTAAAAACCCGGCCTGAACCGTGTACTCCGTTTTCTCATTGTTGCCCCTGCGCAAATTCAAATCAAACACTCCCGCCAGCGCATTTCCATATTCTGCTGGAAATGCACCCGTTGAAAAATCGGAATTCGCTAATAGCTGTGAACTTAAGATGGAAATTCCACCTCCTGACGAACCAACATCGGCAAAATGATTAGGATTGGGAATATCCACTCCTTCCATTCGCCATAACAAACCGGTGGGTGAATTTCCCCGAATAGAAATCGAATTGTTGCCATCATCGGCTGATACCACACCGGCAAACGAAATCGCGGCCCGGGCCGGATCATTCACGGCTGCCGCAAACTTTCGGGTTTCCTCCACGGAAAAGGTGCGGGTACTAACCGCTGCCATTTCATTCAACGGTTTATTCTTTTCCACATCAGGCCGTACCACAATCTCCTGAAGTTGCGTAATCTCCTCTTCAATGGGGATGGTTAACACCACTTCCTTGGCGGAGTTGACCACGATACCAGGAATGGTCATGTCTTTATATCCAATAAAGGATATCCGAAGTGCTTGAACGCCCACCGGAATCTGGGTTAATCTAAATTGGCCATCAACATCCGTAGTTGTACCGACAAGCGGTTGTGAATTGATCAACACCACAGATGCCCCCGGCAAGGGCGACTGTGTAACTTGATCGACTATGATGCCCCGGATTGTCTGAGTCAGTTGAGCATGCAGGTGAATGCTTGTAGAAAGAAACAAGAGAACGAAAAGAAATCGAAAGGGTGTCATACAGTTGGTTTTTCCACATCAGGACAACCCAACGTAGATCGGCCCCTACTCGACTAATCAATTATACTTCTATAAAAACCGTAAGGCTAGCTTGCCCCCCAGCCACATTTTAAGATTAATGTCATGATTGAGGTTTTCATCAACAAAAATCTTAGGCTGGTAATCGGTAAATAATTCCGGATAATCGTTGTACGTAGTTCGGGTCAGATACCCGTTGAGGGTAGCCCCAAGGGCAATTGAGAATTTGGGCGCCACCTGAAAGTCAAACCCCACATAAAATTTATTCAATAAACTTAAGTCATCCGTAAAACTTCCTTTGTTGATGTGTTGAGACGACAGATCGAGATCCAGGTACCACCACCGGGTAAGTTTGCGGGCCGTACCTAATCCGTAGCCAAATGTCCAGACCGAGGTATCCGAAGGGGCTAGTGATTGCTGGGGTTTAAATCCTGCCATCAGCATGGTGTGAAATTTCCGAACACCACTGCGAAAAGCCAGGTTGGTATAAAATACCTCATCGGCTGACAATTCAATTTTGTGATAGCCGCTTTTCACAATACTCAGTAAGCCAATGGGCACACCGCCCAGGCTATCGGCATAATTGATTAATCCAATTTGCGTTCCCCGTACGTGCCCGCCATAGTTAAAGATGGCCGATACTTGTGATCCTGAAATGGTTTCGGTGGTAAAGTTGGTTAACCCGGCAAATTGTGAACCTACATAGTCGCCAATCTGCATGTTACCGAAGCCCGCCACTTGAACCCCCTGCGATTCTTCGCGTGTAAAGTTGGTGAACCCGGCTACCTGCACTCCGCGGACAGAACCCAGATTGGTATTGGCAAAACCCGCTACCTGAACACCCTTCAAGTCATCCAAATTGGTGTTGGCAAATCCTGTTAACTGAACGGCTTGGGTAGTGCCGCCATTGAGATTAAAGAAACCAGAGGCTTGTACTCCGTAAACCTTACCCCCCACCAGGTTGCCAAAGCCTGCTATTTGCAGCCATTGCACATCCCCGCGATCGATATTGAAAAAGAATCCCAATTCAATCTGCCGGGTTCCCAGAGAATAACCACCCAGTAAGTTGATCGAATAATCATTGATGACGTTTCCGCTTAAGCGACCATTGGTGCCTAAAAAGGGAAGAAACGAAACTTGCACTAACTCATACAATGTATCCCGAATGTTCTGAATGTTTGGCTCTGATTCATAGGGCAGTACAAATTCTTCCTTGGGCAATGTCACTGCGGAATCCGTAGGCTGATTGGGTTGCAGCAGGATAGCCGAATCCAATCTTTCTGGCCTAATGGAAATATTCAAATATTGATTTTCGGCTATGGTGATTGTAAAAACCGTATCCTGATAGTTCCGCTTGCTCACATTAATGGACAGGGAATCCACTTTCTTCTCCAACTTCAAATTGAAATATCCGTATTCATCCGTGGTAGCTGAAACCAAGGAGTTTTTATCATAGATACTAACCTGAGCTACTTTTTCCTGAGTTTCCGCATCCTGTACATAGCCGTTAATGACGATTACCACTGTGTTTTTTTTTACAGGTGGGGGCGGTGCTTTCGTCAAAATCAGATAATTACTTTTAACCTTGAATGTCATTGTATTCCCAAAGATTTCATTCAGAACGAATCGAACCGGTTGGTTGATGACATTCAAGGTGATCGTCTCTTCCGGGTTAATGATGGCACTGTTATAAGAAAAAGAAAATCCACCCGCCTGGCCTATTCGATTAAGCACAGATGGAATATTTTCATGAGTAGCAGCAATCGTAATGGGTCGCTCCAGAATAGGTAGAAGATTTTGGGTATATCCTATCCCGCTGATCAGGATAAAAAAAACTGAAAAAATTTTCTTCATCCTTGGTTTACTGATTACAGTCTCCATCCAAAATCAGCTCATCCTCCTTTCGGATGATGGTAAGCCCCATGGTTTCGGCAATTACCTCAGCAATGATGGCAGCATTATCTTCCTTGAAGTTGGCCGTGAGCCGGCAGGTATGGAGCCCGGCATGGGCTAATTTGATTTTTGATCCATATACGTCATTCAGGAGATTAACGACTGACAACAGGTCGGTGTTATTGAAACTGAATACCTTGGTTTTGTAGGCCAGTGCATTGGTATCCGGTTTTTCCAACCGGGTAAATTGTCGGGTCCGTTTACTGTAGATCGCTTTGTCACCGGCCTGCAGGTTAAGACCGGAATCGCTTTTTGTATAAAATTGAACTTCGCCTTCTGTCACAATGATTTCAATCGTATCCTTATCCGGATAGGCCTTCAGATTAAATTCGGTACCGATGTCACGAACCAACACTTCATCGGCCTCTACAACAAATGGTTTTTCCTCCACATGCTTCACCGAAAAGTAGGCCTCCCCTTTCAATACTACTTTCCGGGTTTTTGCGCGGGGGTTGTATTCATAGGTTAATTCACTTCGCTTGTTCAGGAAAGCGGTACTGCCATCGGGTAGTGTATCCTGCCGGGTATTTTGTTCAGATACTACGACCAGTGATTGCACAGGAGGTGTGGTAATCTGGTATGTCAGGTATCCAATACCGATCAGGATGACCATACCGGCAGCTACCTTTAATATCTGAAAGAGAGGCTTGGGTCTGTTCAGGGCGATCACCTTGCCTTGTGCCTGAACTTTCTGTTGCACTTTTTTCCAGGCGGCATCCGTATCGAATTGAGTCTCCACCGGGGTGGTAGCTGCACGCTCGAAAATTATCTTGAGGTGATTATAATATTGTTGGTTCTGTATGTCCTGTTGGATCCATTGCTCAACACGCATGCGATCTTGTTCAGATCCCTCCCCGGCAAGCACTTTGCCAATCAACTCATCGATATCGTTCCACGCAGAATCCATTATACGATCCAGTCTTTCATGAAAATTAAAAATAAGGGCAGGTAGTCTTTTAACTGTTCACGCATCAACTTCAGCGCCTTGCCGATATGGTTCTCAACCGTTTTGACAGAAATCTTGAGTTGATCGGCAATTTCCTGATAGGTTAATTCTTCAAACCGGCTCAGTTGAAAAACCAGCCGGCATTGCTCGGGTAACGTTTTCATGGCCTCGGCAATCCGCACTTCCAACTCAGCTGCTTGAACCTTATTTGCCACGGACTCATGAGCCTCCGTACCCATATACATCTCATGGGCTACATGTTGCTGCTTGACCCGTTCATGTTTAATTACGTTCAGGCAAGAGTTACGAACCATTCTAAAGAGGTAGGCTTTAAGGGAGGTATCAATAGACAAAGCCTGGCGTTTCTCCCACAGGTTGATCAGGGATGCCTGTACAACTTCCTCGGCCTCTTCCTTATCCTGTAAAAAGGAATAGGCATAACGACATAATGGCTGGTAATAGGTTCGGAAAATCATCTCAAAAGCACTGGCTACCCCCCTGCTAAGGTCTTCTAGAGCCCGCTTTTCCAGTATTTCCACCGTCTTTTGAAAAGTTACAGTGCAATTTACGGGATTCAGGCCTTGAGGTTATGACAACTGATTGATCTTTTCCCCCTATTCCGGTTGAAAACAAAACGGGCTGACTCAAAACCCATAGGTTTTAAGGCAGTCCTTCTCAAAAATTAAGGTGTTACTTCTTCAGGCGTTCAAAGCGGTATACATCCGGCATTTCCGAGTCATCATGCATGGTAACCTTCAGGTCTTTTATAAGACCATTTCGGATATCATATACCCAGCCATGGATGTACGGTCGGCCGCGTTTCAGCCAGGCATTTTGGATGATGGATGTTTTACCGAGGTCATATACCTGCTCAATGACATTCAATTCAATAAATCGGTCTTCCCGTTGCTTCATATCCTCGATTGCCTCCAGTTCATCCTGGTGCATGCGGTACACATCTTTGATGTGGCGGATCCAATTATCAATCAGGCCCACCTGTTTATTCCCCATGGCGGTGCGCACACCTCCGCAGCCGTAGTGGCCGCAGACAATAACATGGTTGACCTCCAACACATTCACCGCATAGTCGAGCACACTGAGCATATTCATATCGGTATGCACCACCATATTGGCAATATTGCGATGCACAAAAACTTCACCGGGTTGAGTGCCGGTAATTTCGTTGGCCGGCACCCGGCTATCCGCACAACCTATCCAGAGAAAATCCGGTTTCTGTGTGTTGGCCAGTTTATTAAAAAAATCCTTGTCCTCCAGCAGCTTCTGTTCCACCCAGGCCCGGTTTTGAAGTAATAATTGCTCGTACTTTTTCATAATAGGTGAGTTATTAATAATCGTTGTTTGAGGTCAATCAAATTTCTTTTACTGGCAGCTTAATGCCATTCAGGTCTATCGTTATATTTTTTGCTTTTGCTGTCTCCGTAAAATCAGCAACGGTTTCAATAATATCGGCATCAATAAAATTAGCCTTTGATGCGTCAATTACGACCTGGGTATCGTTGGGTATTTTTCTGAGAATTTGCCGCAAGCTTGCCTTGTGCAAGAAGGAAACTTCTTTCGTAAACTTGATCAGGTAATTGCCTTCATCCGAAACCAGAATAATTGCCCGTTGAACATTGGTTTTGAGTATGAAGAAAATCGAAACGATAATGCCCAGCAGTACACCTTGTAATAAATTGGTGAATACTACTCCAATTACGGTTACAATAAATGGGAAAAACTGACTGTTGCCCTTTGCCCACATTTCTTTGTATAAAGCTGGTTTGGTCAGTTTGAAACCAACTGCCAGCAGGATACTGGCCAAACAGGAAAGTGGAATCAGTTTCAGAACACCGGGAATTAGCAGCACAGATGACAACAGAATGATACCATGCGTTATTGCCGAGGCCTTCGTGCGGGCACCGGCCGAAATGTTGGCAGATGTTCGCACGATAACGGATGTTAAGGGTAAGCCACCAATCAATCCAGAGATCAGATTTGCGGTTCCTTGGGCCCGCAACTCCCGGTTCAACGGAGTGATTCTCCGATACGGATCCATTTTATCAGCCGCTTCAACACTCAAGAGGGTTTCCAGGCTTGCTACAATTGCCAACGTGATGGCCACGACATACACCTGAGGATTTTGTAATACCGAAAAATCAGGAGTAGTAAAAAAGCTACTGAACCCCTGGCTTTGCGACAAAACAGGAACACTTACCAGATGGTCGGATGATAGCACGAGTGCTGGATTCGCCTGCTTATAAAGTTCATTAAGTAGTATGCCCAACACAACTACAATGAGCGGAGCGGGCAGGATATGAGCCCACTTAAATCGTTGAATCTGATTGGACGCCCAAAAATAGATCAGCACCAATGCTGAAACACTAATGACCACTGCTCCCGGACTCACGTAATCAAATGCCTCTGAAATTTCTGAGAAGGTATTTTCGCCATCAAACTGAAGAAAGCTTTCGTCACCAATAAAATCTACATCATAACCCAAAGCATGGGGAATCTGCTTTAGGATGAGGATGACGCCAATTCCGGCAAGCATTCCTTTAATAACCGATGCGGGAAAGAAATGGCCGATGGAGCCGGCCCGGGCGAGACCAAGGATGATTTGAAGAATGCCCGCCAAAACCACACTTACTAAAAAGGCCTCAAAGGATCCCAGGTCAAGTATCGAAACCGATACGATTGAGGTAAGGCCCGCAGCCGGACCACTCACACTGAGCGGGGAACCACTTAGCGATCCCACCACTATTCCTCCCACGATCCCCGCCAACAAGCCCGAAAACAATGGGGCGCCCGATGCCAATGCGATCCCAAGGCACAGGGGCAAGGCCACTAAAAATACAACGACCGATGCCGGAAAATCCGATGACCAAAAACTTCTCAAATTCATAAACAATAAAAGAAAGACCTGGAAAGAGAAACGACTTTATTTAAAGTCAGAAGTAGAAAGGTCTATGCCTGCGGAGGAGGTGAAATGATTTCCAGGTAATGGAAACTGGTTAGAAAATGATCCGTAAAAAACGGGTTGAGAAAATGGAATCGAAAGGCTTTATAAGAATAACCCGATTGGAGTTTTGAAGTTTCATCATCTTCACTGATATCCTCTTCAACTGGTGAAGGAACCGGAGTTTGATCCGAGTCTCCATCGGCATTGGCCTGACAGGTGTATGTGCTGTTGCTCCCTACGGATGTGGTAATCGCATTGGCCGACACCAACAACAAGAGGCAGAAGATACCGATGTAGGGAAAGACTTTGTTCATTTGAAGATCGCAAATATAGTAATTTGATTATGTCGGGATATTTTTAATTGTTAAGAAATACATAAACGACAGGAATTATTCTTCGATCTCAACAACGATTTCTATTTCCACCGCGATGTTATTGGGTAGGGCATTCATACCCACTGCCGAGCGGGCATGTTTTCCCTTTTCTCCAAAAACCGCAACCATCAAATCCGAAAACCCATTGATTACTTTAGGTTGATCGGTAAAACTATCGGCACAATTAACCATGCCCAAGACCTTCACAATCCGTTTAACTTTGTTCAAATCTCCCAACTCACCCTTTAAGGTGGAGAGTATGGAGATTCCGGTTTGGCGAGCTGCCTGATAGCCTTGTTCAACAGTCAGATCAGCGCCTACTTTCCCCGTAATATTACTTCCATCAGCCCGGGTGGGTCCGTGGCCGGCTAAAAAAAGCAGATTGCCTGACCGTACTGCCTTCACATAGTTTGCCATCGGTTTTGTTGGGGCATATAACTCCACCCCCATTTCCTTTAGCTTCTTGTCATAATCCACCTGTTGTCCAAAACCGGAAAGTGTTCCCCCAACCAGGAGTAGGCTAATTAGTATTCGTTTCATCGTGAGACTCATTTAGAATAAGTAAGGTATAAAACTTTGCGTGAAACCCGTAACTTGAAGATAAATTGAACTTACAATGGCCGAACTTTTCCGTTGTCCGTGGTGCCTGGGTTTTGATCAATACATCAGATACCATGATGAAGAGTGGGGTGTGCCCGTCCATGATGATCGCAAACACTTTGAGTTTCTGATTCTGGAAGGTGCCCAGGCTGGTTTAAGCTGGTCCACCATTTTAAAGAAACGGGAAGGATACCGAAAAAACTTTGCTGACTTTGACCCGGCCAAGGTGGCGCGCTTTACGGAAAAGAAACTTGAAAAAATTTTACTGGACCCGGGCATCATTCGCAACAAACTCAAAGTGTATTCAGCCGTAAACAATGCCAGGTGTTTCCTCCAGGTTCAAAAGGAATTCGGAAGCTTTGATCGCTACATCTGGGGATTTGTAGGCGGTAAACCCATTGTAAACAAAGTAAAGTCGCTTAAGCAGATCAAGGCGACAACCAAAGAGTCAGACGCGTTGAGTAAAGATCTGATTAACCGGGGATTTAAGTTTGTAGGCAGCACCGTAATGTACGCGCACATGCAGGCCTGTGGTTTAGTAAATGATCACCTGGTGGATTGTTGGCGATATAACCAAGTCTAAATTCCAATGGCTTTGATCAGAACTGGATTATTCGTGGTCTTCTTGATTGGTGGCTGGGCAAGTTTGCAAGCCCAACCCAATATTCTCTTTATTCTGGCCGATGACATGAGCGCTGCGTACGCAAGTGTTTATGGCCATGCTGTAGTCAAGACGCCTAATCTGGAACGGCTCGCCCAACATGGTGTTGTATTTACGCATGCCTTTTCTGCCAATCCATCCTGTACTCCTTCACGGGCTTCTCTACTCACGGGCCGGTATCCGCATAAACTAGGTGAAGCTGTTAATCTGGTTGGCCGCCTGGATGCAGCTCATCCAACGTATGTTCAGCAGCTGAGAAAAGTCGGCTACGAAGTGGCCTTTGATCGTAAAGGATGGGCCCCGGGCGACTATACCCAAATGGGTTATTCGGAAAATCCGGCCGGCAAACAAAACGAGTTCAAAAAAATGTTGGCCCAACTTCCTGCCGACAAACCCTTTTTCTTTTGGTTCGGCACGCATGATCCGCACCGAACCTTTCCTTTCGGACGGGGTCGTGAATCCGGCATTGATTTAAGCTCGCTGGAGGTGCCTGCCTTTTTACCCGATGTGCCGGAAATTCGTGGCGATCTGGCCGATTATATCTTCCTTATTCAACGACTGGATGCCGAAGTGGGTGATTTATTGAGTGCCCTTGAACAATCCGGGCGCCTGGAGAACACCATCATCGTGATGACTTCCGATAATGGTATGCCTTTCCCACATGCCAAAGCCAATTTATACGACTACGGTACCCACATGCCGTTAATCATTTCCAGTTTCTCGAACCAGGTGCAACAGAATAAACGCAACGATTCCTTTGTGAATCTGATCGATCTGACTCCAACCTTTCTTGATCTGGCCGGTGTCAAGAACCAACCTCCCATGGATGGAAAAAGTCTCCTTCCGATTTTACGCGGACAAACTATCCACCATCGGGAGGAAGTATATCTTGAACGGGAGCGGCACTGCATGGCACGTTCTGAATTCGACAAAGGCGCGGGATATCCGATGCGGGCCATTCGCACGCGCGATTTTCTTTATATCGTTAATCTAAGGCCAGAACGTTGGCCTGCCGGTGACGAATCGGTGCCTGGCACTACTTCCATGTTTGGTGATGTTGATGGTGGACCTACAAAAGCATTTATCCTGGATAATCGCTCGCAACCGCATGTAAAACAATTTTTCGAACTGGGTTTTGGCAGGCGTCCAGCTGAGGAATTGTATGACGTGCGCAACGATCCTTACAATGTGACCAATCTGGTCAACAGTCCTGCTCACACTTCCATAAAAAATGAATTACGGGCTAAACTCCTCCAATGGATGAGCCAGGAGAAAGATCCGCGGGCAAATGGAGGTGGCGATGAGATTGATCGGTATCGGCCAACCACCTGGGCCTGGATTACCAAATGGGGTATTGAGTTTGTTGAAGAACCTTTACGTTAGGTATTGAATGAAGGCATAAATCCCCAGGATGAGCAGGGTAACCCCCGGAACCAACTTAACCACCTGGTTATTCTTAACGTAACCGGCCAGTTTATGAGCCAGAAAGGCAAATAGGGTTAGTAAAATGATTACGCCAACCGAAGTTCCCAATACATAACTGTGCACCAGCCAGGAGGTAGACAAATCGATCCATCCCTGGGCTTTAAGAAAAGCCGTGTAAGCCACCCAAAAGGGTATTGCCATCGGATTCAGAATGCTTAAAATCAGGCCTCTGCGAAATCCGCTTTCATTAAACCGAACCGAAAATTCACTGGGTTTGCGAGCCGACCAAATAGAAAAGATTCCGATGACGGTCATCACCACTGCCGTTATTAATTGAAAATTATCCACCACCACCGGTGATGAGGTAATCCAATCTTCAAATACAACCGCTATCCAGGCATAGGGATACTCAATCAGAGCCACCGCAAAAGCAAAACGCATGGCTGTTTTAACTTTATGTTCCATGCCCAATTGCAACACCGCCATGTTGAGTGTGCCCGGAGGAATGGAACCGATGAAACTCAGCACGGTTCCGATCACAAATACTTGAATAATCACGAACTAGTACTTTACTCGTTTAAAATTGAAGTAAATCTTCTTTCCTTCCTGAAACGAAAGATACGGAACCCCACGTGCATGATTTTCTCTACTGATCCGATAAAGATTTCTCCAGTGTGTAATCATAACCTGCAGTGCTTTCCATAAGGATGAACCCGGATGATAGATGTGTGCCGGTTCAGCTCCACACCCATTCAGTTCCATCACTTTTACATGACCCCGTTCAAGATCAGCTTCTGAGGCGCATCGCAAATCATACCGTCCAAAATAAAATCCGGGTATTTGTTTGCTGATCTGATCAAAGGCTTCGGTAAGTTGTGAGGTAATCAAATGATTACAATTCAGAAACTTGGTACCCAAACAATGATTACCCACCGAAACTAATTCCAACCGTTGCCCGGCTGGTAGTACCTCGTGTAACCTGCTTTTGAAAGCCTCCCCGAGTGTGCCCCATTGAAGTTTAGCCCGGTCATTCGCCAGAATCAACTCCTGTAAGGTGGATACGCCATCACCAATGACAAAAAGAAATTCCTTGCCTGTTATGGAGTTGACAAAACCCGAAGACTCGGAAGGGTACCGAACATAAAACACGCCATACTCCAGCGGTAAATCCACCAACTCCTGAATAATGAAATCAAGTTTAATCTCAGCCAGATATTGAGCGATTTCGGACTCGCTTTTTATCCTTCGCACCATCCAGCCACGCTCACCCATGTCAGGTTTAAAAATGACGGGCAAAGTTAGGCCATGGTGCCGCATAAGATCGGTAACATCGGTTACTGAAGCCGGGATTTTCACCAGTAGCGTTTTTGGCTTGATGGAATCGGGAACCAGTTTCAATACTTCAAATTTGCTTTCCCCCATCATGCCACCGGTTACTATGGAAGGATTGGATGCCGAGAAATAAAACAAGGATCGCTCGCGCAATGCATAATAAATCCACATCGCAAACAAGGGGGCCTGAATAATTCCAAAGGGCCAATACTCCCAACTTCGGAGTTTGATAAAAAAATTACTTCGAAAGAGTTTCTGCACGGGTTAAAATTCTGTGCAAAAGTAAGGAATGCGATTTACCGGGCGGCCATGACCGACTCCTTGTACCTGAGCGTGGAAACAGCCACACCAAAATCTGCAGGTATGGAAATGTAAGGTGCTACTTCACGAATTCCGATTTTCATAATCGCCATATGATGCACCGCGTGCTCAATGTTGTAAGTCACCTCACGCCAATAATTGGTTTCGATACTCACACTTTCATCACTATCTGGACGATACCCGACCTCCAGTTTAAGTGCCTTATCCTGCTGGTGTGTCGTTATAAAATCTTCAATCTGCCGGATGGTATGAAGCGCAATGTGCTTGTCGTTCTCCATGGCTTTATTGTGAATCCGCTTATCGTAATTAACAATGCCCAATTCATAGCCACTCTCCAAACAAATGAAGAACTCCAGGGTATGGCGTAAATGTTGGCCTATGGTGGACTGACTAAGGGCCACAGAAGGCTTTCTGAAATCCTCTTCCTGAATTTTCGTGATCACCTCTGAAAGTTGACCTAAAATTGCTTTGCCCGCGGAGAACAGCTGAGTCATGTGTCTAATTAAAACTTAAGCCGGTTTAAAGATACGGTAATTCCGGGCATCCCGGGTAATGGGAATCGCCAACAAGTTTTATTGGACGAATTTTGTCCAGTTTTGGTCGGCTTTCGCCTTGAGTGGTCTTTCATTCGCATTCCAATCGCGAAGTGTATTGTTACCCCAGAAGTTGTAAAACAAATAAAGCTGACCATCCACAATTTTATAGGTCTCCGGGTCTATTTTCACTTTCTCTCCGCTTTCACCCATCGCATACGCGCACCAACCACCATACGCAGGCTCATACTTTTGTGGATTGGCCTTAAATTGAGTAACGTTATTTGGGTTAGCAAAAAAATAGGTAATGCCCAGGTAGGTTACTTTATACTCGGGTTTGCCCTCCTGGGGTTTTCCCTGAAAATAACTCACCGGATCATAACCACTCAGGGCCACCTGTTTCTCAAGATTATAATGACGGCCACGGGTGGCAGCATCCTGGCCATGGGCAAACGACACCATAACCAGTAAAAGGAGCATGGTACTTTTCATGATCATACAACGAAAGGTTGCAAAGATCGGTTTTTGAAATGCGCAAAATTGTCGTCTGCCTTGCAATTGACTTCAGTCCGGTATGGCGTCACGAATCAGCTCCCAAACCAGTTCGGGTTCAAAGCCTTTGGTAATCGCATACCGGGCAACCTTATCCCGCTTTTTAAATAAATTAGGTTCCTGTATCACCTCTGATTTTTTTACAATCAGGGCCTTCAGGGTTTTGAAATAATCGCGGGACTCAATCTCGTTCAATCCGCGTTGAATACATTTTTTTGTTAAGCCCAATTGCTCCAATTCATGGCTGATCTTCAACCGGCCCCACTTCTTCATTCTGAATTTTCCGCCTGCAAAGGCTTTGGCAAATCGCTCTTCATTTAGAAAACCATCTGTTATGAGTTGCGACATGATTTCATCTACCTGACTTGTCGGCAAGCCGAAGGAATACAATTTTGATTTTACCTCCTGGTGTGATCGTTCCTGGTAAGCACAGTAACGCTGAACTTTAGCCAGGGCTTCAGAAGCGGTGAGTTTCTTGGTGGGTTCGGTGGATGGTAATCGGGGCATTGCCCAAATATCTCACGCTTCCATCCGGGAATCAAGTGCGTTTATTTTATCAGGCCCTTTGTTTTAAGAATGCTGCCGACAAACTTTCGCTCATTATCCGTATTGAAAATCTTGAAGGGAAGGTGAATCAGTTGGGCTTTGTTGACAAACAACAAATAGTAATCTTTACCAACCCGGGCGCGTTTAATCTGATCCCACTTTAGCGGCATCCCTTCACGGGCATTCAATTTCATTACAATTTGTTGGCTTGTGATTTCATAGCTGAATCGTTCAAAAAGCATTTTACCCTGGTCGAGCTGCGTTACGCCATAAAACTGAATCCACCAGAAAAGCAGATACAAGCCGGCCCCCGTCAGGGCTCCAAAAAACCACCACCAACTGGGAACCCAGAAATAACACAGGGCAATAGCCACTACAATCAGGCCCACCCACCATTGCTGCCGCAGAATTGACTTCAGGGCCATCTTGATATAATCCTTCTTCTCGAGGCGATAGTTGCGGGTCTTCACAATCATAAACTACTTATCTTATAAGGGAGCGCAAAAATAACCGGATTTGGCGGAATTTCTAATGACCCTCAAATTCTGCCAACCTGTCATTTCAATCAAAGTGGAATGTCATTTGACTGGAGGAGGATGCACTATTTTTTTAATCAAACGCTGACAAATTATGACCACAACGGCAGAAAAGGGCTCCATTTCCATTCATACCGAGAACATTTTCCCTATCATTAAGAAATTCCTGTACTCTGACCACGAAATCTTTTTACGGGAGTTGGTTAGTAATGCAGTGGATGCCACCCAAAAACTGAAAAAGTTGGCCTCGCTGGGCGAGTTTACCGGAGAATTGGGTGATCTGAAAATCGAAGTGAGTTTCGATAAAAAGAAAAAAACCATTACGGTTAGGGATAAGGGGCTGGGCATGACTGCCGATGAGATCAAGAAATATATCAACCAGATCGCCTTTTCCGGAGCCACCGAGTTTGTAGAAAAATTCAAGGATAAAACTGATGCCAAAGACATCATCGGTAAGTTTGGTCTGGGCTTCTATTCGGCATTTATGGTTGCCGATAAAGTTGAGGTAATCTCCCGTTCCTATCAAGCAAACACGGAGGCGGCCCGTTGGGAGTGCGATGGATCAACCGAGTTTGAACTTGCCCCCGCCACAAAAGAAACCCGGGGTACCGATGTGATTCTTCATATCAATGCCGACTCAGAAGAATTTCTGGATGAGTGGCGTCTGAAGGGCATTCTTGAAAAATACTGCAAGTTTCTTCCCGTTGAAATCAAGTTCGGCACCAAAGAGGAAAGTGTGGAGGATGGTGTTGATCAAGACAACAAGCCGAAATACAAAACCGTTACCCGGGATCGCATTATCAATAACACGTCTCCCATCTGGACAAAAGCTCCGTTGGAACTAAAGGACGAAGATTACCTCAAATTTTATAAAGAACTGTATCCATTCAGTGAAGATCCCTTGTTCTGGATCCACCTCAATGTCGACTATCCCTTTAACCTAACCGGGGTCTTGTATTTTCCCAAAATCAAAAATGACTTTGAAATTCAACGCAATAAGATCCAACTCTACTCCCGCCAGGTATTCATTACCGATGAAGTAAAGGATGTGGTGCCGGATTTTCTGATGTTGCTTCATGGGGTACTTGATTCACCCGATATTCCGCTCAACGTATCGCGCAGCTACTTGCAAAGCGATGCCAATGTGAAGAAGATCAGCGCCCACATTACCAAAAAGGTAGCCGATAAACTGGTGGACATGTTTATTAAAGATCGCGCTGAGTTTGAAAAGAAGTGGGATGACATCAGCGTGTTTGTCAAATACGGCATCATCAGCGATGAGAAGTTTTATGAAAAGGCTAAAGAGTTTGCCTTGCTCAAGAACACGGAAGCCAAGTATTTTACTTTTAAAGAATATGAGGAGAAGGTAAAAAGCTTCCAGACTGATAAAGATAAAAACGTGGTTTACCTGTACACCACCGATGCCGCCAAGCAGCACGCCTTCATCGAAATTGCCAAAAACCGCGCGTACGATGTATTGGTGATGGATGGCATTCTGGATAGCCATTTCATCAACCACCTGGAACAAAAACTGGAAAAAACTCAATTGAAGCGCGTGGATAGCGACACCATCGACAAGCTTATTGCCAAAGATGAAAAGGTGGCCAGCGTATTGAGTAAAGAAGAGGAAGAGAGTGTCAAGAAAATTTTTGAAACGGCCATCAACAACAGCAATATGTCGATCGCAGTCGAGTCTCTCTCACCTGATGACTTGCCGGTAACCATTACCATGAGTGAGTGGATGCGCAGAATGAAAGATATGCAGAAAACGGGAGGTGGCGGCATGTATGGTTTTATGGGAGCGATGCCCGATAGCTATACCGTGACGATCAACGGCAACCATGCGCTGGTACAAAAAATTCTGAAAGCCGAAAGCGAGGACCAGAAGTCCAAGCTGGCCAAGCAGGTTTATGATTTAGCCTTGCTTTCGCAGAACTTGTTGAGTGGGGCCGATCTGACCAATTTTATCAAGCGGAGCGTAGAGCTGGTGGGTTAATTCTTAATTGAAAACCCTGTACTTCCTGAAAAATAAGATTTCCGTAACTTCGTTAGTATGTTGATGAAACGAAGTCTGCTGCTAATCGGGATTCTGATCTGCCGGGCGGCCTGGGCCCAGCAACAACCCAACGTGCAGGAAGGTCAATTTACGTTCGACACCGATAAGCCGTTCAGCCTGCTGGAACTTGATCAGAAGGATGAACCGATCGTAACCAAAAAGAAAAAACCCAAAAAGAAGGTTTACTACGGCATTAAAACCAAGAAGGCTTTCACCCGCAAAGGGTATGGCGATAAGATGACGATCGAGTTGTTTTACGTTCTGAAAAAGCCGGATGTGCCAACGGGGTTTGCACGCGATGTGTATTGGTATGATTTTACCCGCAAGGAGTTGCGAAAAACAAGCCTGGGTGCCTTTGACATTAAGAAAGGAGTGCTGGCACACGGACCTTACAAAAAGATGGTAGGCGAAGATGTAATTGAAGAAGGCATCTTTTACAAAGGCACCAAGCACGGGCGATGGATGCGCTATGACCGGCAGAACCTGGTGGAGGACAAAGAGAAATACTACAAAGGCTGGCCCAAGGAATCATGGGTTACCTATTATGATCCGAACGAAAGAAAGAAGTTAAAAGAAATTACCCCGGTTGAATATGGTGAGAAGGAGGGCTACTATTATTTATTCCATGATAATGGCCAGATTGCCGTACAAGGCGAATACCATTGGGGTGAACGCGTAAACGATTGGATTGAAAACTATCCTTCCGGAAAGCGCAAACGGATCATTTCCTATCCTAAGGAGCCGTTCGAAAAAGATCGCCCCTACGTACGCAAAGAGTGGGACGAGCGGGGGAAGGAGATTTACTCCAAGTAATTCACTTCAATAAAACGCATCTTCAAAATGCCTGATCTCGGGCTTGCCCGATCGCATGGTGATCGCCACCACATCGTAGCGCACATTACCTTCATACTTATTTTCAAAAGTATATTGTTCGGCCCCATACACAATATTTTTAGCCTTCTGATAATCCACAAATTCCTCCGGGTAACCAAAGGCATTACTCGAGCGCATTTTTACTTCCACAAACACCAGCCAGCCTGCCTTTCGTACAATCAAATCGATTTCGGATCGTCTGTACCGGTAATTGCGTTCCACAATCTCATACCCGTTGCGCTGTAAGAATTCGGCCGCCAGGCTTTCGGCTTCTTGTCCTTTTCGTATGGTATCACTCATGAACTTCTTACCTTTGAGTTGAAGTTACGGAAGAATGAAGAAATTAATTGAAGGCTTTACGCAACAACTGGCCCACGCATTAAAACTGGGTCAGTCGGTAGACCTGGTACGACCCGGCAGCGACATCCGCAACATTCTCATTACCGGCATGGGGGCCTCGGGCATCGGGGCCAACCTGGTAGAATCGCTCACCTTTGGGCGGGTACCCATCCCCATCACAGTGAGTAAAAGCTACAATATTCCCCAATTTGTAAGTCCACATACATTGTTTATTGCCTGTTCCTTTAGTGGCGATACAGAAGAGACACTGGCTGCGGTTCAAAAAGCCATGCTTAAACGGGCCCATATTATTTGTATTACCTCGGGTGGCAAACTATTGGAACTCGCCAAAGAATATAACCTGTACTGGATTCAGATCCCTGGCGAATCAAAAAATCAGCGGGGCAATCTGGGCTATCTGGTTATTTCACTGTTACATGCCCTGTACCACACCAACCTGATTGGTGCTGCCTTTATCAAGGAAACCGAAAATGCCATTGAACACCTAAACCGGTGTGAAAAGGCCATTCAGTCGGAAGCCGAGTTAATCGCCAAAAAACTCAAAGGCAAATTTCCCATCATCTATTGTGACGAACGCTTGCGGGCCATGGCCATTCGCTTTCAAAACCAGATCAACGAAAACGCCAAGCAATTGGCCCACGTCAATACCTTTCCGGAAATGAGCCATAACGAAATTGCGGGCTGGCAATTTCCGGAAGCGGTGCTGCAACATGCTCAGGTCATCTACCTGTATTCCGATCATGATCACCAACGGGTAGAAAAGCGGATGGAAATCTGCCGGCCGGTTTTTGAAAAACGATCGAATACCATTATCGATATTGTGGCCGAAGGGGCCTCGCTATTGGAACAATATTACTACCTGATTCACCTCACCGATTGGATTTCCTTTTTCCTGGCCCGCGAAAACGGAGTTGAAGCCGAACCCCTGGAGGCCATTGAACATGTGAAGGAAGAGTTGGGGCGAGTAAAGTAAAATTGGTTGACCCCGTATCATGGACGAAATATTATTTCTATCACGACAACTTGAACGCAGTACTCCATAAAAAAACAAAGTTCATCGATCTGGGGCTGATGGATTACAAACAAGCCTGGGATTATCAAACCATCTTATTTCAATCCATTCTGGATGTTAAGTCGGCCAACCGTACCCATAACGAACAAAACCTAACCCACAATTATCTGCTGTTTTGCGAGCATCCGCATGTATACACGTTGGGCAAAAGCGGAGATGAAAAAAACCTGCTGATCAAAAAGGAAGACCTCCACACCATTGAGGCTACCTATTACCCGATTAATCGCGGTGGAGACATCACCTACCATGGGCCTGGACAGATCGTGGTGTATCCGATACTCGATTTAGAAAACTTCTTTACTGACATTCACCGCTACATGCGGCTGCTGGAAGAATCGGTGATTCAAACCTTGGCCGAGTTTGGAATAGAGGCCGGCCGAATTGCCGGGCTTACTGGTGTATGGTTAGCGGCAGATGATCAAACGCAGGCCCGTAAAATCTGTGCGCTGGGCGTAAAAACAAGTCGTTGGGTTACCCTGCACGGACTAGCCTTTAATGTCAATGTTAACCTGAATTACTTTGCCCATATTATTCCGTGTGGTATTGCCGATAAGGCCGTTACTTCAATGGAAAAGGAATTGGGGAAAGCCCAGGATGTTGAACTCGTGAAATCCGTACTGAAGAATAAACTGGCTACTCTTTTTGAAATGGAATTCATATAAGATCAGCAGGTGCGCGCCTATGAAGAAAGACATCATTATTCCGGAAGTAAAATTTGTGACGCTTGCCGTTACGCGCGAAATGAACCTGCTTCAGAGAAGGGAGTGGAAGGTCTATTTGATCAATAACAATCCGTTTCCCCTCGAAAACGCGTTGGTGGCAAGCAAAGGGTATGGCGAAAAGGAGGGAGTAGAACAACACACCTCCACCTTGCGGCACTTTCTGGAAACTGTTCCAGCCAATGGTTCGGTCCTGATCGAACCCCTGGACGAAAAACTATTTCATTTGACCAACGAATACTGGGTTAGTTATTACATCGGAAATCAGATTTATGACCGCAGGTTCGTGTTTGTGCCAGACAGTATTCGGGAGGAAAACCTTATCTTTATCAAAGAACTTGAACGTGAAGGAGTGCTTCACTCGTAAGGAGTTAATGAAAGTTTGTGGTTTTACATTTGTCAGAAATGGAATCTTGTATGATTATCCGTTCCTGGAATCCATTCTTTCTTTACTGCCCATTTGTGATAAAGTATTAGTCTCGGTAGGCAATTCCGATGACGAAACTAAACAGGCCATTCAAATGTTGAATTCCCCCAAGATTGAAATCATGGATAGCATCTGGGATGATTCTTTACGGGAAAATGGAAAAGTACTGGCGGTAGAAACCGATAAAGTTTTTCAGGCCATTCCGGCCCTGTACGACTGGGCCATTTATTTACAGGCCGATGAAGTGATCCATGAACAAGCCCTGCCAGAAATAAAAAATGCAATAGAGTGTCATCATCACAATCCAACTGTTGAGGGATTGCTATTAAAGTACCTGCATTTTTATGGTTCCTATGATTATGTGAGTGAAGCTTACAGCTGGTGTCGGCAAGAGGTTCGGGTAATCCGAAATGATAAGAACATCTTTTCCTATAAAGATGCCCAGGGCTTCCGGAAAAAGCCAAATCAAAAACTGAGGGTTAAGTTAGTGGACGGATTTATCTATCATTACAGTTACGTTCGCAATCCGTATCGGTTAAAAAACAAACTCACTAAATTTCATAGCTATTGGCATCCCAACGAATGGATTGAAAAAAATCTCCATCATGATCCAAAGTTTGATTTCGGAGACACTGAAATTTTAACTCGATTTCAGGGTTCACATCCACAGGTGATGACCCATCGAATAAAAAATATGGATTGGACCTATGAACGGGATTTAAGAACTCAACGCAGTCCCATGAAACACCGGATTCGTAAACTGGTAGAAAATTTAACAGGTTGGAGAATGGGAGAATACCGCAATTACAAACTTGTGAAATAAATGTTACCGGAATTAAAGGATATTCTATTTCTCGACATCGAAACCGTTCGTGCTGTTGATCAATACGCCAATCTGAATGAACGCTTAAAAACACAATGGGCGCGCAAAGCCAGCTTTTTCAAACGTGAAGAGGGCCAAACCGATGAAGACCTCTTTCATGATCGTGCGGGTATCTATGCCGAATTCGGAAAAATCATTGTGATTGGTATCGGTAAATACACGGACCAAAATGGAGTAATGGGATTGCGTACTCGGTATTTCGCCCATGATGATGAGAAAAAAGTGTTAACCGAATTTCGTGATACCCTGGAAAAGATGGGGCCCAACGTAAGGCTATGTGCGCACAACGGTAAAGAATTTGATTTCCCGTATATCTGTCGTAGGTCGCTTGTAAACGGCTTGCCCATCCCCTTGGTTTTAAATGTGTCAGGCAAAAAGCCCTGGGAAGTTGGCCATCTGGATACGATGGAAATGTGGAAATTTGGCGACTTCAAGCATTATACTTCACTCGACTTACTCGCGGCCATTTTTGAGATTCCCACCAGTAAGGGTATTATGGATGGCTCCATGGTGAGCGATGTTTATCATCAGCACGGTGATCTTAAAAAAATCGCAGAATACTGCCTGGGTGATGTAGTGGCAGTAGCTCAATTGTATCTGAAAATGAAAGGCCTGCCGTTGATTCCAGCCGAACAAATTGTGAATTCGTAACACCCCGCAGGTAACACGTTATTCCTGCTGATTATAAAATTATGAGTAAAAAGAAATTCAAAGAAAAGAAAGCGAAACGCGATAAGAAAGAACGCAGCAGTTTATACTCTTCCCTGCTTCAATTTTTAGAAGAGTCTACCGGCAAAGCGTACAGTGCCCAACATTTAATTAAAAAACTCGGACTTAAGAAAAAATCATTAGTCGAGGATCTGTATAAATTACTGGATACGCTGGAAGAAGATGGAATAATTCAACAAGTAAGCACCGGCCAATACAAAAGCGCGAAACGCACAAACTCTGTTTCCGGTGTTGTTGACCATGTGAATCCTCGGTTTGCCTATGTCGTGACGGGTGAAGAAGGGAAGAAAGATATTTATGTACGATCCTCCGATTTGGCTACTGCCATCCATGGCGATACCGTGGAAGTAGAAGTTTTCAGCAAACGGACTGGCGAGAATCCGGAAGGCCGCGTGGTTTCCGTTGTCAAACGAGGACGGAATCGGTTTGTTGGCCGAATTGAGTTATCGCGGAACTTCGGCTTTGTGGTGCCCGATTTTAAAAAAATCTACCAGGACTTTTTTATTTATCCCGAAAATCTCCATGGCGCTACCGCCAACGACAAGGTTCTATTTGAAGTCGTGAAATGGGCCGATCGGGATAAAAGCCCGGAAGCCAAAGTGATCGAAATACTGGGTAAGACAGGTGAGAATGAAGCCGAGATTCATTCCATCATGGCCGAATTTGATCTGCCCTTTCGTTTTCCGGAAAACGTGTTGCGGGAATCAGAAAAAATTCAGGAAGGTATTACCGCGGAAGAAATTAAAAAGCGGTGGGACTTTCGTGATGTCCTCACCTTTACCATTGACCCGGAAGATGCCAAAGATTTTGACGATGCCATTTCCTTTCGCACGTTGGAAAATGGTCATTACGAAATAGGCGTTCACATTGCCGATGTAACGCATTATGTACAGCCTGCTACTGCATTGGATGAAGATGCCTTTGACCGGGCCACTTCCGTTTACCTGGTGGATCGTACCGTTCCTATGTTACCCGAACGTTTGTCAAATGAATTATGCTCTTTGCGACCGCATGAAGACAAACTCACCTTTGCTGCCGTGTTTGAAATGGATGCAAAAGGGAAGATCCATATGGAATGGTTTGGCCGCACCATCATTCACTCCAACCACCGCTTTACCTATGAACAAGCCCAGGTGGTAATTGAAAGCGGTGAAGGTACCTTTGCCGAGGAACTAAAAATTCTGAACCAGCTGCATCATATTTTACGTAAAGAACGCTTCAAGAAAGGGGCTGTTAATTTTGAAACAACCGAAGTTAAGTTCAAGCTGGACGCAAAAGGGAAACCGCTTGCCGTAGTGCCGAAAATCCGAAAAGATGCTCACAAGCTGATTGAAGAATTTATGTTACTGGCCAACCGGGCCGTAGCCACCTACGTGTTCAAAATGAAAAAAGGTGAAGAGAAAAATACGTTTGTCTACCGGACCCACGATTTGCCTGATCCGGAAAAAGTGGAAGACTTTGCGCGGTTTGCCAAACAGTTTGGCCACCACTTGTCAGTTGAAACCGGCTCTATTTCGCGCTCCCTCAACAAACTTATGGATACGATTGAAGGTAAACCGGAGCAAAATGTACTACAATCGTTGGCGGTGCGGGCTATGGCCAAAGCCAAATATACCACAGAAGCGCGTGGTCATTTTGGGTTGGCGTTTGAACATTACACACATTTTACTTCCCCCATTCGAAGGTACCCGGATATGATGGTGCACCGGCTACTCCAACACTATTTGGATGGCGGTAAATCACTTAACAAAAAACAATACGAAGAAAAATGTGTTCATTCCTCTGAGCGGGAGAAGCGCGCTGCCGATGCCGAACGCGCCTCCATTAAATACAAACAAGTTGAGTTCATGAGCCTGGCCGAAAATAAAATGTATGAAGGCATTATTTCGGGTGTTACCGACTTTGGCGTGTTTGTGGAAATTGTGGAAACCAAATGCGAGGGCATGGTGCGTATGGCGGATATGAAGGATGATTTCTATGAGTATGATGAAAAAAATTATCGCGTGATTGGCAGGCGAAGAAAAAAAATTTACCGGCTTGGTGATGAAGTTCAGGTGCGGATTAAAAAAACAGATGTCGACCGGAGGCTTATTGATTTGATTTTTGAACCATGATTGATTTTTATTTATCCCGAATCGAGGAGGAAATCCGAAAGCAGTCTTACGGGTCACAGCCCAAATCCCTGTATGAACCCATTCGCTACATGATGTCGCTGGGCGGAAAAAGAATGCGCCCTTTATTAACGGCATTGGCGTATTCACTCTATAAAAATGACACTGAAAAAATTCTGAAATATGCCGTGGCCGTGGAAGCGTTCCACAACTTTACACTGATGCACGATGACATTATGGATAATGCCCCGTTGAGAAGATCCAAACCTACGGTACACGAAAAATGGAATGTGAATACCGCCATCCTGTCGGGCGATGTTATGCTGGTAAAAGTATATGATATGTTTCTGGATCTGGACAAAAACATGTTGCCGACTGTACTGGCGTTGTTTAATACCTGTGCAGCCGAAGTGTGTGAAGGCCAGCAATGGGATATGGAGTTTGAAACCAAAAAAAATGTTAGTGAAGCTGAATACCTTGAAATGATCCGACTCAAGACGGCCGTCTTGCTGGGCTTTAGTCTGGAGTTGGGAGCGTTGCTTGCTCACGCACCAGAAGCTGACCGCACGGCCTTGCGCGAGTTCGGCACGTTCATAGGCATTGGCTTTCAGCTGAAAGATGACTTACTGGATGTGTATGCCGACAAGAAAAAATTTGGCAAGCAAGTGGGGGGCGACATTATCTCCAATAAAAAAACCTATCTGCTGATTAAAGCCCGGGAAAAAGCCAGAGGCAATCTTAAACGGGAACTTGAATTCTGGATAACTGCAAAAAAATTCAACAAGCTAAAAAAAGTAAAATCGGTTACCGCGATCTACGATCAATTGGGAATTGCCGCAATTACTGAACAGAAAGTGCTGGATTACTTTTCCAAGGGATTTAAGAAATTGGATACCCTCCCCGATTCACCGGGTAAGCAAAACCTAATTCAGTTCACGCAGGAATTAATCAAGCGGCAATCCTGATCTTCAGTTGCGCTTATAAAACAAAAGTTCTGCGCGTTTGTGGGCATTAGACTCGCTCAGGGTGTAATACCCCGATCCATCCCGACTCCAGGCAATGGACTCCCCTTGCTCCTCCGGTTTGTAGTTCAATTGCACCGGGTTGGACTTTAACGTTTCGGGTACCGATTCACCAGCAGCCCGTTTCCAATAAAAAACATGATTATAGGTCTTCAAAAGAATTTCAGTACCATCGGCTGAAATATCAGCGGCAACCGTATTAAAGTAGGGAATTTTGATTTTTAGGTTGGCTGTTAGTGTATCTCCCGATTCCCAGGTATTTGAAAACTGGTACAACCGAATGGAATCTTCGCGCTTAGAAAATAGAAACATGTCCGATAAAACGGGATCGATCATGAGCGCCTCTGAATCCCGTGCCCCATCCGGCAATTGAAGAAACAACGTATCAACTTGATGAATGCGTACGTCTTCAATTTCTGTGGGTTCCGCCAGGCGGTAGATCATCTTAAACGGATAACGGGCATTATTGTCGCCAATATCCCCGACATATAGATACGACTTGTTGGGTTCTGGTCCGGGTCCTAGTGTGATATCTTCCCAATCGCGGTTGCGCACATTCCCGAGCGATATCCTGGCCGCAATTTTTGCCTGAGAATCAATCAAAAATAAGTCTGCCCCATGACCACTATCATTGTGCGTCCAAAAGTAGCCTGGATGTGTGGCACTGGCCACAAGCCCGGATGCTTCTTCCAGTTTTTTATCAATGGTGCCTTGATCTGTGCCTGGTAGAAATAGTTCTGAATTAGTGCCAGCCGAACACGCCATTAACCAAACGACTGCGATCCAACTCCTCCGCATCGGATTGGCTCATTTTACAGGCAGGCCTGCTTCCTTCCAGGCCTGAATTCCGCCTTTCAATTCATAAACCGAGTACCCTTTTTCACGTAGTAAGGTTGCTGCTTTGGCACTTCTGCCTCCAACGGCACAATAAACAAAAATGGGTCTTTGCTCAAGTGTGCCAAGCTTATCCGCAAAATTATTGTCGTAAGCAATATTGATCGCTCCTTCTAGTGCACCCGTTTGTACTTCTTCTTGGGTTCGCACATCCAACAACAGTGCGTTCTCTGTTGTCTCTAAACGAGTTTTGAAATCCTGTGGTAATAACAAGGTTTCCGACTTTCCATTGCATCCGAGCAGCAACAATACAATTAAAATTTTCTTCATGGTATATCCCGTTAAGTTTAAGCGGTGGCAAGTTACCATGACAAGTTGATTTTTGTTGCGTTGTCGGGTAGAAAAACACCGTTCAAATTGTTACAAAACATTACTTTTGACTATGAACCCCGTGGAAGATTACATGGCCAAACAGCGGCCGCTGCAGCAAAAAATCATGTCGGTGCTACGCTCCTGGATACTGGATCTTGGGACGCATACCGAGGAAAAAATCAAGTATAAAATACCCTACTTCAATCATTTTGGTACGGTGGCCTATCTGAAGCCAACTGTTGATGGCGTTGACCTGGGTTTGGTTGAGGGTAAAAGTCTAAGTCGTAGTCACAAAATTGTTCGGATTAAGGGGTCCAAAGGTCATGGGTACATCCGGTTTCATAGTCTGGCCGAATTAGAAGAGCAGGAGGAAGACATCCGTAAAATCCTGAATGATGCCGCCATTATGAATCGGTATCTCGATCAACAAAAAAAGAAGACGTGATAGACGAGGAGATACTGGACGATGATGAGGATGGTTTGTTTGAACACCACCGGATCGTTGCGGATGCCAAACAAAGCCTGATTCGCATCGATAAATTTCTGATGGATCGTTTGCCTAACGTAACGCGCACCAAAATTCAGGATGGCATTCACAATGGTTTTGTCAAGGTAAATGATAAAGCCATTAAACCGAACTACAAGGTGCATCCACACGATGTCATTACGGTGTCGTTGCCTGAACCTCCACGCGATACGGATATTGTACCCGAAAATATTCCGCTCAACATTGTTTACGAAGATGAGCACCTGTTGGTGGTCAACAAGCCGGCAGGTATGGTGGTGCATCCGGCCTATCAAAACTGGAGCGGCACATTGGTCAATGCACTGACTTATCACTTTCAGAATTTACCTGAAATGAAGGGCAACGAAGGCCGCCCCGGTCTGGTTCACCGAATTGATAAGGACACATCGGGCTTGCTGGTAATCGCCAAAACCGAACTGGCCATGAATTCGCTGGCTAAACAATTTTTTGATCACACGATTGAGCGCACGTATCAGGCTATTGTTTGGGGAGTCCCTGATCCGCCACAAGGCACGATCAATGTATTTGTGGGGCGTAGTTTAAAAGACAGACGGGTAACCGTTGCCTTTCCGGAAAGCGACTATGGACGACATGCCATTACTCATTATCAATTGCTCAGAGATCTGCGTTACGTTTCGTTGGTGGAATGCAAACTGGAAACTGGTCGCACCCACCAGATTCGTGCCCACATGAAATACCTGGGTCATCCCTTATTTAAAGATGCCATGTATGGCGGAAGCGAGATTGTGAAGGGAACCATGTTCTCGAAATACAAGCAATTTGTTGAAAACTGTTTTAAGATTATCCCACGCCAAGCTTTGCATGCCAAAACCCTGGGCTTCGTTCATCCGGTAACCCATCAACCTATGCAGTTTGATTCAGCTTTACCAGCCGATTTTATGGATGTGCTGGACAAGTGGGAGAATTATGTGAAGTATAATTGAATGCCATGAGAATTGATCATCTGGCTATTTGGACGCGTGACCTGGAAAGGATGAAAGTCTTTTATGAGAAATATTTTGGAGCAGCAGCCGGACCTAAGTACCATAACCCCGAGAAAAAATTTGAGTCTTACTTTTTAACGTTTGATGGCGGTGCAAGACTTGAACTGATGACCCAACCAGGCATTCCTGTTACCGGAAGTCAAGATCTGGGGTTGGCTCATTTCGCCATGGCCGTAGGCTCCAAACAGGAAGTTAACCGGCTAACCGAGCAGTTACGATCGAATGGATTTATAATATCCGGTGAACCCAGAATAACAGGTGATGGGTATTACGAAAGTGTAGTCCTCGATCCAGATGGAAATCGCGTGGAGATTACCATTTGAAAAGGGTAGTGTACGACCTTAACATTTAGGTAATCTGAAAATTTTAGAGGGAAGAGTATTCGTTCAGGTGCGTGTGGGCCACCTGTTTACCGCAGAGTGCGGTAGTTTAAACGGCTAATCGCAATTTCTTGCGGCCTTTCTCCTGGCGCAGTGCCTGCCGGATTTCCTTCATCGCTTCTTTCTTGAAGGTTTGATAATCCGAAGTTTTCTCAGGCTGGTTAAGAATGCCCCGAATATACTGGAGCACTTCTTCCATTTGCACCTTGTCCATGGCATCAAGACTTTGCAGGATAGCCAGTTTAGGTGATTGTAACATACAAGTAGTGGTTGTTGTCAATACAAATAACGCAAATGAATACCCTGAGGTTCAAGAGGTAAGCTCTTAATTAACAGAAAGTTGACATACCAATAATAAACCCTCCAAAACCAACAGAAATCGCAGTTTTACCCGGACCCTAATCTTTGATTATCTTGTAGGCATGGACAAGCGCAAGTTTCTTAAACAAACTGCAGCCCTGGGGTTGGCCGGTTTACTACCGTTCGAATCGCTCAGCAAATGGGTTGAACAACATCAACATCTACATCCGCTAACCCTGGCCGAAGACGAATCGTTTTGGGCCGGTGTGCGGACCGGGTACTCCTTAAAGCCCGATTACATCAACCTTGAAAATGGATATTACTGCTTTCTACCACAGGAAACCCTCGAAAAATATCTGCAGCACATTCGGGAAGTCAATTATCAGGGCTCCTATTACATGCGCACTGTTCAAACCGAAAACAAAAAGAAGGTGATCGCTAAACTGGCTGAACTTGCCGGATGCGCCCCCGATGAAATAGCGTTGACCCGAAACACCACCGAGTCGTTAGACACGGTCATCAATGGCATTCACTGGAATGCGGGTGACGAAGCGATTATGGCCGAGCAAGACTATGGGTCGATTGTCAACATGCTCAAGTTGATGGAAAACCGGTATGGCATTGTTCGAAAAGTAGTTTCTGTTCCCAATCACCCTGCTTCGGATGATGAACTGGTTGCCTTGTATCGAAATGCCATCACCCCCAAAACCCGATTGATTCTGGTCAGCCACATGGTGAATATCACCGGCCAGATTTTACCCATTCGCAAAATTTGCGACATGGCTCACGCCCTCGGGGTTGAGGTAATGGTGGATGGTGCCCACACGTTTGCTCATGTGAATTTTAAAATACCGGATTTAGGATGTGATTATTATGGAGCGAGCTTGCACAAATGGCTGAGTGTACCGTTGGGTGCAGGATTACTTTATGTAAAAAATGGAAAGGCTCCGGGACTTTGGTCCTTGATGGCCGACTGGGGAATGAAAGACGACATAACCCATTTGGCTCATACGGGAACACACCCTGTGGCTACTGACTTGACGATTCTGGATGCGATCGACTTCTATCAGAAAATCGGAGCTGACCGAAAGGAAGCGAGGTTGCGCTATCTTCAGAATTACTGGACAAGTCGTGTGAAATCACTTCCCAACATTGTTTTGAACACACCTGCCGAACCTTCCCGGGCCTGTGGGATTGCCAACGTGGGAATCAAGACGATGAGACCAGCCGATATGGCCAAGATCTTGTTGGAGAAATATAAAATCTGGACCGTAGCCATCGATGGTGCGGGGGTTCAAGGTTGCCGCATTACCCCTAATGTGTACACAACCCCGGCAGAATTGGATATTTTTGTTAAGGCCCTGAAAGAAATGGGATCATAAGGTAGGCGCTGCAGCGTTCATTCTTGTAAGACTAACTCCATCACGTTTGGCACGAGACCTGCGGTTATATGAAAAGATCTTCCGGGAGCTATTCAAACCGCTCTGTTCATTTGCTTTGAAATATATTGGCGATTGGGATGAAGCCCGAAACCTGGTGCATGAAGTGTTTATTTCCGTGTGGGAAAAGTTTGATAGCCTACCCCCGGATACGCAATACCGCAGCTATCTGTTTACGGCTGTACGAAATCGCTGCCTGAATTACCTCCGCGACAAAAAGAAATTGCTATCTCTTGAAAAAGTAGGTGACGCTGATCTTTCGGAAGTGAATACCTCGTTGGAAGCTGCAGAACTGGAGCAGGCGATCGCGCAAGCGATTAACTCGTTACCCGAAAAGTGTCGTCAAATTTTTGAAATGAATCGCGGGGAGGGCTTAAAATATGCCGAAATCGCTGAAAAACTGGGACTTTCTGTGAAAACCGTAGAAGCCCAGATGTCAAAAGCCTTAAGCGTATTGCGCGAACGACTTGGTGAGTTTCTGACCATTCTATTTTTTATTTTAACTGGATAAAAGAATAAGGGTAAATGAGCTTTGATGTGTTGTGATTAAAGACGCAGTGTGAACAACGGAAAAAACGATATCGATGAATTGATCGCCCGGTCGTTGACTGGTGAGACAAGCCCGGAAGACGAGCAACGACTCGCCACCTGGTTAGCGCAGTCGAAGGACAATAGCGACTATTACCAAAAATTAAAGAAGGTAACTACGCTGGCCGATCACTACTATCAAAGCAAGGCAACGTTGCCGGAAGTCAACCTGGATCAGGAATGGAATCAATTCTTGAATCAAGCCGGGGAGAATAAATCCGGAAGGGTTTTCAACCTACAGTCTTCAACGTGGCTCAGAATTGCCGCTTCACTTTTGCTGATTGTGGCCTCTGGATTTATTATTAACTATGTCATTACCTCCCGGCAAACGATGGTTGTTGAAACGGCTGCTGCCATGCAGGAAGTAACGCTTCCAGATGGAAGCCAGATTACCCTCAACCACAACTCAAAACTTATCTATCAGCCGTCTTTCGGCAAAACGAACCGATCCGTTACGCTGCAGGGCGAAGCTTTTTTTGATGTTGTTTCGGATGAAACCAAGCCGTTTATCATTTCAGTAAATGAAACAACGATAGAGGTTGTGGGGACCTCGTTTAATATTCGAGGCTACCCGTCAACCGAAAAAGTGGAAGTGGTTGTTGCCACCGGTACCGTAAAATTCAAGGCAAAAGATCAACAAGTAACGCTTCAGGCCGGTGACAAGGGCGTTTATAGTTCAACTCAAAAAACCCTGGTCAACCAAACCAATTCCGATATCAACTTTATGGCCTGGAAAACCCGCAAAATCATTTTCCAGGAAGCAGGCCTGCGTGAAGTAATCGAAACGCTCAATAACGTGTATCAGGCCAATATTACCCTGGCAGCTCCAATATCGGATACTTGCCTGGTAACCGTAAGTTTTGATCAACAAACTCTGGATGCCGTACTAAACGTCTTAAAGACAACTCTCAATCTGGAATACCGGATTCAAAACGGACAGATCGAAATTACGCATGCGGGTTGCTGAACCAAACCTCGCGCTCTGCATGAAGCTCAGGTATTTCATTTTCCTTATTCTCCTGGTAACGGAAACAGTTGCCCAGGAATCCGAGAAAAAAATTTCCATTCAAGCACAAGGGCAAACGCTGGCCACGGTATTGGCTGAGTTGGAATTACAAGGCGGAGTCCACTTCTCCTATAATCCGCGAAGGATTGCGGCCGATCGTAAAATAAATTTTATCGTAGCTGATCTCTCCGTGACGGAAGCTCTACGCCAGTTGGGTGAGGCAGCCGGGTTGGAGTTTCAACAAATGGAGAATCAGATTATCATAACTCCGCGTTCAAAGTCCACCGCTCCTGTACCTGACGTGGCCACGTTGAGCGGTTATGTAAAGGATTCAAAAAACGGTGAAGCCCTTATTGGAGCGACTCTTTTTATTGTTGATCTGGCAACCGGGGCCATCACCAATTCCTACGGGTATTTCTCACTCACCTTGCCAAAAGGGCAATATCGCCTGCAGATTTCCTATATCGGTTATCAAACACTTGAATCGCAACTTAATTTGTCATCCTCCATGCAGCAAGTTTACTCCTTACCGGAAGCTTTGCCGGTACTGGAAGCTGTTGTGGTTACTGCTCTGCCCGAGTTAACCATGACAGAAACTGAAGTAAGCCAACTCACGTTACGACCCGAGGCAATTGAAGAGCGCCCGGCTTTGTTTGGCGAACTGGATGTCATCAAATCGCTGGAGTCAGTTCCGGGCATTAAATTTCATTCGGATGGTTCTACTTTTTATTATGTGCGGGGCGGCAATCGCGATCAAAACCTGATCCTGATCGATGATGCCCCGATTTATAATCCTAGTCACCTGTTGGGTGTTTTTTCCACCATCATTCCAGATGCCGCCACGGATATCACCTTATACAAGGGCAACATGCCGGCATCATTTGGCGGAAGACTTTCTTCTGTACTGGATATACACACCCGAAAAGGCAACGATCAGTTTGCCCAGGTATGGGGTAATGTGGGGTTGATTTCAACCAAACTTGGAGTTGAAGGACCTCTGAAAAAAGAAGCGAGCTCATTCTTGTTATCCGGACGCTTTTCGAGATTGAAATGGCTTTTCCAAATTGTTGACCCGTCCATTAACCAATTCAACTTCTATGATCTGACCGGAAAGATCAATTTCAAGTTGAACAGGCGCAATCATGCCTACTTTTCATTTTATACCGGCAGCGATAACTATTTTGCCGGAAACAACGGAATCAAGTGGACCAACACAGCTGGTACCCTGCGTTGGACAAACCAATATTCCGACAAACTGTTCATTCACACCACGCTTTCTGCCAGCAGTTATGATTATTTTCTCTTTACCGATGTCGCCCGTAATCAGCGATGGAACTCCCATATCTCCAACCTAAATGCCAAGTCGGATTTTAGTTACTTTATAAAGCCTCGTAATGAAATTACGTTTGGATTGGGCTTAAACGGATATAATTTTAACCCGGGCAATGTCACGACCAATCAGATTCAGAATTCGAATGTTTCAGCCCGCCACTCGCTTGAGTTTGTGGCCTACGGAAATCATGATGTTCAATTGGCAGACCATTGGGCGGTTACTTATGGACTCCGGTTTTCATCTTGGTCAAACTTCGGTGAGGCTTTTGAATTTACATTCGATGAAAATCACAACCCAACGGATACCCTCGTATTTGCGCAAGGCGATTCCTACATTCAATTTTTTAATGCAGAACCGCGGCTTACGTTTCAGTATCTGATCCATCCCGAACGCAGTGTAAAACTGGGATATGCCCGGACCGTTCAAAACGTACATCTGATTTCCAATTCCATTAGCCCATTCACTTCACTGGAAGTTTGGCTGCCCAGCAGCTTTAACATTAAGCCGCAAATAGCTAACCAGGTTACGTTAGGATACTACCACAATCTGGCGAATAAGGGAATTTCACTTAGCAGCGAAGTCTTTTTCAAACGCATGCAACATCAAATCGATTTTGAAACACATGCCGAAACTTTACTGAATCCGTTTTTCGAAAGTGAGTTGCGTTTTGGTTCGGCTCGCGCCTATGGCTTGGAGTTATTAGCCAAAAAAGACCTCGGTCGCGTGCGTGGACTGGTGGGTTATACCTACTCCCGGGTAACGCGCATTTTCCCGGATTTGAATAATGGCAAACGTTACAATGCCCTATTTGACCGACCGCACCAGATTAACCTTTCAGTTTCCTATGATCTAACAGCCCGGTGGGCGCTGAGCACCTCCTGGAATTTTCTATCGGGCTCAACCTATTCCGCTCCGGTTAGCTTCTATCAATTTAACGGATTGGAAATCCCAATCTACGGTCAGAAAAATAATGACCGCCTGCCTGCTTATCATCGACTTGATGTTTCTGCGAATTTGAAATTAAACCGGAATCCGGAAAAAAAGTACCAACACGAGCTTTCGTTTTCCATTTATAATCTGTACGGTAGGAAGAATCCGTTATTCGTAAACTTCAATAAGGAGGAAATAGCGTATCGCAATTTTGAGATTCCCAGTAACTTGGTCGACAGTCAGCGCAGCATCTCTCAATTTTATCTGTTTCAGGTGGCTCCTTCTATAAGCTATAATTTTCGGTGGCGATGAAAACAACGAAGATCCTGATCCTGCTTCCTTTGTTGATTGCTTGCGAAGAGCGGTACGAGACACAATTTGATCTTACATCTACTGAGTTACTGGCCGTTGAAGCGGTGCTCACCAACGAAAATGTTCAGCAGAAAGTAAGACTCACCTTCCCGTATCAACAACTCAATGGAAATCCGGTACCGGCAACCGGGGCTGTAGTTCGAGTCATGGACGGTAACTCCACACTTTATACGTTCACCGAAGATCCTTCGCGCCCAGGTGAATATTACAGCACCCCGTTTCGAGCGGTGTTTGGCGTTACCTATACCCTCCATATTCAACTCAACAACAAGGACTATTTTGCCCAGGATAGTTCGGTGCCTGTTGGTCCACTCGAGCCGCTAGCGTATCGACCTGTGGATACTCAATTTGAACTGATTCTGAATGAAACCGGCAGCGATCCATATTATATCGATCACCAGATTTCCTGGCTAAACACTAGTTCCTGTACCACGGCTTCGTGCACGGGCCGGGTAGTGTTTTATGTTTTGAAAAGCATTGATGTTAATGAAATCTATAAACCTGGCAAGAAACAGTTCTTGTTTCCCGGAGGCTCAACGGTTATCCGAAGGAAATACTCAGTTAGTTCCGGGTATCGCACTTATTTACGATCCATGCTTTCTGAAACCGAATGGCGCGGTAGTGTATTTGATGTGGACCGAGCCAATACGGCAACCAACTTAAGTTCAGGGGCTACGGGATTTTTTGCGGTAACTACGGTGGTTGCCGATACTACCCTGATTCCGTAAAATTATTTTCTCAATGGCATAAGGGTACGCTCAGGGTTTAGGGTTTTAGTGAATGAAAGGGATAAAATCCCTTAAAAACTGAAACAAAACTCAAAACCCATGAAAACAAAAGCAATTTTAAGTCTGTTGGCCATTGGAATTTTCTCCTTGATTCTCACCTCATGCGAAAACAATGAGGCCGTAGAACCACAACCCGATCTGTTACCCACCAAATTCAGTGTGGACATTCCGTCTTCCCTCAGCAACCAGAATAGTGTTGCCAATGGAAGAATTTCCGGGCGTATTCAGGAAGATACCCTGAAGGGTAATGACATCTACCTGCACCTCAATACCTTTATTGCAGTAGGAGATGGTGCGGCTCACCTGGTGGAAGAATTTATTGAAGGCATCCGTAAACACAAGATTGATCGAATCCTTACCCTGAGCTACACCAGCGAAGATGACAACCGGATCAAAAACATGGTGGTTCTGTCGGACGTTACGTTTGAAGATAAAACCTGGGATTATCAACTGACCATTACCGATGCTGATTCAGAAAAAGAACCGGATGGCGGAAAGGCGTTACAGATTTTCTGGAACAAGAGTGCCTTGGTAAAGGGTATAGCCATCGTGAAACCGTACAACTGCAATCGCCTCGAAAATGCAAACGTAAAAGATGCCCTTTTCCGAATCGACTATACAGAAGGCGGTGCGTTGGGCTATGATGCCCAAATGGAAGTGAGCATTTCGGGATTGCCGCTGGAGAATCCCCTTGAAAATCCGTACTCCGTCAGTGCGTTGAAAATGTTTGTCGGCAAAAAAGGCGATGTAGTGGATGTATTCGGAAACACCAATCATCCCAACGCTGTTTTATTCTCAGGTACAGCCGGTTTCAATTGGGCTTTTGTAGCCTCGGGCCATGATGTAAAAAACATCGGAGTAGCTGAAGTTGGTTTGCCACCCAGTGCCTTGGACGAAGCAGATCGTGACGTGTTGTTAAAAGAGTACTCTATCAAAAATGTGTTCACGAATGAAATTATGGCGGTATGGCCAGGTATTGATCAGAATCTGTTAAACGCTTACCTGACCAACACCGCAGCTCCTGGTTACTTTGACAACAAGAAAGGATTTCTGGCAGGGGGAACTTCTCCGGGTGCTGACTGGGATGTGTTGGCCGCTCGCCTTCCTGCCCTAAATCCTTATAATCCAAAAAGCATCAGCGAATTAACGCTAACCTTCAAGTAATAGAAATTGGCAGTTAATTACACAGGACCTCTGGCTTTGGCCAGAGGTTTTTGTTTCTTTGCAGCCACAAAAATTTAATCATGAAATACCTGATCCCTGTTTTCATTCTCAGCAGCCTAACCGTTGTTGCCCAATCGAAAAAAGAACTGCTGGCTGAAACAACCCGCCTGAAAACTGAAAATGAAAGCTTGAAAAATGAATTGGCTGAACTAAAAAAACCAAAACAGGTTGATCTAACCAATGAGCATGCTAAGGCCAGCTATGGACTTGGCATTTTGGTCGCCTCCAACCTGAAACTTCAGGGTGGTGATTCGTTGAACCTTGAATCGCTAACAACAGGCATCGAAGATGTATTTCTAACGCGGGAGCTCAAGTTAACCGAACAGGAGGCGGCTCTGTTTGTACAGGGTTATATGCAACAGGCAGCGGAACAGAAAACAGCCAGGATGAAAGCCGAGGGCATCGCGTTTCTGGCCGAGAATAAATCAAAACCTGGAGTGATTGAAACCCAATCGGGCCTTCAATATAAAATTCTGACTGCCGGTACTGGCAAAAGGCCAAAAGCTGAAGATCAGGTAACGGTTCATTACACGGGTTCATTAGTGGATGGAACCGTATTTGATAGCTCGGTTGAGCGCAACGAACCTGCCACCTTTGGAGTAAATGAGGTGATTGCCGGGTGGTCAGAAGTACTTCAACTCATGCGCGAAGGTGACAAGTGGCAGGTATATGTTCCGTCTGAGTTGGGTTATGGCGAACGTGGTGCTGGTGGTGGTCAGATTCCCCCTTACGCAGTCTTGGTTTTCGAAATTGAACTAATCAAGGTTAACTAACCATTAATCTGAAATCTGAACAACCGCTTTGCCAATTACCTGGCGATCCAGTAAATCTTGTAAGGCTTGGGGTGCTGATTCCAACGGATAGGTCTTAAAGATATGTTGCTTAATTTTTCCGGAATTAATCCATTGGGTTAGTTGTGCAAGATTTTGCTGATTGAGCTTTGGCTCGCGTTCTGAAAAACTACCCCAAAATACGCCAACAATTGAGGCCCCTTTCAACAGGGGAAGATTAGCAGGAAATGAGGGGATTGTTCCGGAGGCAAACCCCACTACCAAATAACGACCTCGCCAGGCAATTGAACGAAGCGCTGGTTCGGCCAGCGAACCTCCAACAGGATCAAAAACAACGTCAGCGCCTTTGTCGTGCGTGAATTCCTTAACACAAGCTTTCAGGTCTTCTGTTGAATAGTTGATGACGAGTGTTGCTCCCTTCTCTTTACACGCTTCCAGTTTTTCAGCTGAAGAAGCAGCGGCAATCACGCGGGCTCCCATCAGTTTTCCCAATTCAACGGCTGCAAGACCAACCCCTCCTGCTGCTCCCAAAACCAGTAAGGTTTCACCGGCTTCCAGTTGGGCGCGATCTTTTAGCGCATGATAAGAAGTGCCATAGGTATACAACGTGCCGGCCGCCTGGATATAACCTAACGTTGCAGGAATTTGAAAAACCCGGGCAGCACGTACCACCACATATTCGGCAAAGCCACCCCAACCGCAAAGTGCCACCACCCGGTCACCCACTTTTATGTGTTTTACGTTTTCGCCCACGTTGGCCACCTCTCCGGCAACCTCGCCTCCAGGCGAAAAAGGCATCGGTGGTTTAAACTGATATTTATTTTGGATCATCAGCACATCGGGATAGTTAACCCCGCACGCCTTTACCTGAATGAGTACATCATCCGGTCCAAAAGCAGGAACTGGAATTTGAGAAAAGGATAGCGAAGCAGGAAGGCCGTGAGCTTGACAAAGAATGGCTTTCATGATTACGGCTGAGCGCTATTTCCCAAAAAGTTTTCCTAAAATTCCTTGCGGCTTCGAATTGGCAATTTTATCGAGAGCGGTGCGCAAGTGAATCAAAAACGAATCATTCTTGATAATGTAATGCTTCACTTTCAATTTCTCAGTTTTAGACCGAACCTCTTCCGAATCGGTTGCCGTAATATAGATCACGGGCACCTGTGTGTTTTTCTTTCTGATTTCTTTCAAATAATCAATCCCCGTTTTAGCAGGATCATTTAGAAAAGAATGATCCAGAATGATGACATGAGGTTGTGCGCTCTCTAATGCCAGGAGGGCATCCTTGCCGGATTGAAATATCTGCGTTTGATAATCCGGCATCTGATTGAAATGCCCTTTCATGAAATTCAGGTAAACCGAATCGTCATCAATAATGAATACAAGCTTTTTCATAAACTCAAGTTGCTCAAAAAAAGTCAGGAGAAGAAGTTAAACCCTCCGAATACAATAACCATGTAATTTTTTCAATTAAATTTCCATATAAAATCGAAGCCATGCTTTCAAGACGCAAATTTCTTCAGATGGCCGGAGCGGCTTCCGCGCTTTCGGTTACCCCATCGTGGACATCTATCTTAACGGCCAAAAAGATCAAATGGGGGGTTCAGCTTTTTACCATTCCTCAATTGGCTTCCAAAGACCTGAAGGGGACCCTGAAAACCTTGAGTGAAATTGGGTATCGCGAAATTGAGTTTTTCGGACCCTATTCGTTCAGTGCTCCCGAATCAATCGAGTTCTGGAAGCCTATTGCCGCTCAATTGGGCATCGAAGGCAATGCGTTTTATGGCTATTCGATTACCGATGTTAAAAGTATGCTGAAGGATTACGGACTTCGAACCCCATCCGTCCATCTTGATTTTAACACCATGCGTTCCAATTTACCAGCCGCCATGAAAGCCTTAGAGTCACTAGGCACCCGGTATGTAGCGGTACCGGCATTAAATAATCAGGAGGAGCGCAGCACCCTGGATGGATTCAAAAAGTTAGCCGCTGAATTTAACACAATCGGTAAAAAGATGGCCGATTACGGATTAACCTTTGTTTACCACAACCATGGCTATGAGCATTGGGAAAAAGAAGGTCAAACCCCCATGCACATTTTGCTGAACGAAACCGATCCCAAACATGTGGTGTTTGAACTGGATATTTTTTGGATGACAGCGGCCGGAGCGGACCCCAAAGATTTTCTTGCCCGGTATCCGGGCCGTTTTAAACTGCTCCATATTAAAGATGCCATGGAGCCCATTCGCTTTTCAGGAGATGGTGGCACTCCAGATCAGTGGATGGCTTTATTCCCCAAAATGGCTGACCCGGGAACCGGAGTGTTAGACATTGCCGGGATTGTTGACCAGGCACAAAAATCTGGCGTTCAGCATTTCTATCTGGAACGAGATCTTACTCCGGATCCGATGACCACACTGAAAAATTCATTCCGCTACTTCACCTCACTCTGAAGGTCAGGAAGATAATTTGAATACGATTGGCAAGACCATGCGTTGACGCACCGGTTTACCGCGTTGTTTGCCTGGTTTCCAGGGCGGAGCACCTTGGATGATCCGAACTGCTTCCTCATCGCAGCCGGCTCCAATTCCTTTTACAGCAACCACATCGGAAATCTTACCATCCTTCCCAATTACGAACTCAACAAACACCCGACCTTCTACCCGCATTCTGCGCGCTTGGGCTGGATATTTAATCTGACTTCCCACATACTGGTAAAATGCTGCCAATCCACCTTTGGGCTCTGCGTTCTCTTCCACTATGGTGAAGATTTCCTCTGTCTCTTCCTCCATCACTTTGGGAGCTTCCACAAATTCCACTTCCTGAATTTTGGTTTCTTCCGTTACTTCCACATCGAACACAAATTTGATTTCCTGCTCGATCTGTTGTTCGTCCGGAACTTCCACCAGGCGGGGTTGCTGAACGACTACTTCTGGTGTTGGCGGGATATCCGTGGCGGGCACATCAATCATCTCTTCGAAGGTGTTTGAATTGCGGGTTACCAGCTCAACAATGGGCTTATCGTATTGCTTCCATTCAAAAGCAAACGACACCAAAACCATGGTTACAAATAGACTGATGCTGAAAAAAAATACTTCCTTCTTATCCAGATCAGCATGTTCGGTTTTTTTGATTTCGAGGGCCATAACAAACTGATTTAATGTCTGATTTCTAGTATAAGGTTAGACTACTTATACCAGCTAAAGTATGACATTGGTCAGCCCGTAAATTGAGAGTTGACAGGTGCCCTAAAACAACCAGAATAACAGCAGGAGATGGCGAGAACCAGGGCTACCCACTTGTAGGTAGAATTTTCGGCAAACTCATACCCGCAAATCGGACAAATTTTATTGGATTTATCCACTTCCATGGCACAGGATGGGCACTCCTTTTTCACCTATCAGGTATTTAACCAGCGCATAAAACGACCCCACCAGGTGCGGGGACGGGGTTGGCTCACGACCATTTCGCTTTCCAGGGGCTCCTCCACAATCCGAACCGGTTTGGAGGGCTGCCCCACTTTTACCCGTTTCAGATAATGCTCCCGCTTTTTCTCCTTCTCTTTTTCAAGGGCTGCTTTTCTAAGGGCCTCCTTCTCACGTGCTTCCCGCTCGCGCTGTTGGGCAATGGGGTTGCGCCATGGCTTTTCCTCAACCCTTTTCCTATCCGTTTTGGAACCCTTGGAACGGGGCTTTATTGCTGGTGTTGGTTCCTCCGTAGGCTCTGTTATTGTCTCCACGGGTTCTTTCTTTTTTGGTTGTGGCAACTCTATTTTGCCCAGTACTTTTAAACCACTCAATTCAATTTTAGGAGCCTTAATCACTTCTGGCTTTTCTTCCTCTGTTGTGATGATAGGGTCTTCTGCTTTTACGTGAAGTTCAACCACTGGCTCCTGAGCAATGGGTGTAACCGGTGTTGAGGAAGGTTCCTGCTCTTCGTCTCGTTGTAGGATGAGCATTTCACCAACCCGATCAGGGGCAAAGTGGGTCACGATGTCTCGTACCTGATCATCGTTCAATTTGGCATTTGAGCCCTCCTCAAAGAAAATCTGACGGCTAGAAAGAAAGTCAACGATCTGGGAAGGTCGGATTGACAATTTTCTGGCCAACTGTCCAAGTCGCATACGGCTGCTTTTATAAGGTGCGCAAATATACTCCGTTCTGAGGCTCAGAAAAACGGGTCAATCTAACCGTTGGCGCCATTGCTTTTTTTCTGACCGATGCCGTTTTTCAAGGATTCGCTTTTCCCTGGCTGCTTTTCCGGGCTTCGTTGCCTTGCGAATCTTTTTAGGCTCGAATGCTTTATTCAAAAGAGCTTGTAGTTTCTCAAAAGCAGCTTGCTTATTTTGAATCTGCGATCGGCTCGTCTGCACCACCAGTATCAACACGCCCTCTTGAGTTAATTGCCCATGCAATTTTTTCAACACCAGATCTTTCTGCTGTTGAGTAATAGCCGAATTCTGCACGTCCCACCTCAGGGTAACTTTGCTGTTTACTTTATTGACGTTCTGCCCGCCAGGCCCACTGCTGCGGGCCGTTGAAATTTCCAATTCCGAGATTAACTGAGCTACAGGAGGTGCCTTCGGTTGCATGATCACCAAAGATACAGCTGAAATTTACTTTTGCTTATTCCCTGAAAATGGAGGAGATTGAAGAACTATTTCAGCAGCCATGAAAAAGACACTCCATCTGCTGCTTTTCTGGTTAACGCCTGTGCTGGTGTTGGCTAACTCCATTTTGATTCCCATGGATGATAGTCAAAAAAATCACCTGAAAGCGTATGGGCTCGCCTACTTTGCCTTACAGCAGGGCATTACTGTGGATTGGCTGCTGAACTACCGGGGCGGAAGTTTTCTGATTGAGTTTTCTGCACTCGCGCAAAGCGAATGTACCGTACGCGGAGTTTCTTTTGAAGTCCTTTCGGCCTCCCAATCAAACCAGATCCTGACCGAGATCAACCACCCGGAAGCAAACATGAATATCGTGAGATTGGAAACAGCGCCACGCATAGCAGTTTACTCACCAAAAAATGAATTGATCAATGATGAGACAGATGCCGTCATTCTGGTTTTAGATTACTCCGAGATTCCCTATACGATCGTTTACGATGAAGAAATTCTGAGTGATGAACTGGTGAAATACGATTGGTTACACCTACACCATGAGGATTTCACGGGCCAACATGGCCGCTTCATGCGAAGGGAGTCGGCTATTATTCAAGCCAAATTACAGGAAGAGACTGCCGCAAGGTTGGGATTTAACTCCGTAACGGAAATGAAACTGGCCGTGGCAAAACGCATTAAAGGATTTACGGCCGGTGGCGGTTATCTGTTTGCCATGTGTTCAGGAGCCGAAACGTTTGACATTGCCCTGGCTGCCGAAGGCTCAGGCATTACCTTCAGCGCCCCGATGAGTGATGAAGAAGGAACTCCCGGACTCGATTATTCCAAGACACTTGCCTTTGAAAATTTTGTGTTGGAACCCGCCAGCAGCCGCAGGTTCTCCGACATTAATACCGGTCGGCCCGATTTCTTTCAGGCGAGTAATGACTTCTTTAAGTTGTTCAAATTTTCTGCCAAATGGGACATTATCCCTTCCATCCTCACCCAAAATCATGAATACACGATCAAAGAATTCAGTGGGCAAACTACTTCCTTCAACGCCACCGTGGTAAAGCCTGAAGCACAGATACTGGGAGAAAACAAGCGTGCTGGGAACGTACGCTATTTGTACGGTGAATTAGGACGGGGGCATTGGACCTATTACAGCGGGCACGATCCGGAAGGAACACCGGGTTGGCGCAGAGGTAATCCTGATTTATCCATGCATCCACACTCACCTGGCTATCGTCTCATTTTGAATAACGTTCTTTTTCCATCGGCTAAAAAGAAAAAGCAAAAGACATGAGAGTTCTGAAATGGATCCTGTTTGGATTTTTTGCGGTTGGTGTTGGATTATATCCCATCATTTATCTGATCACACAAACCCGGTTCGGATTGCTCCTCACTAAATCAAATGAAGTACTTGCCAGTCAGTTATGGAATACAGCCTTCTATCAGCATATCATTTTTGGTGGCCTGGCGTTACTGGCCGGATGGACTCAATTCAGTTCTCACTTACGGAATACCCGCACAGCACTTCACCGGGCGCTTGGTAAAATCTACATTGTTGTTTGTCTCCTCAGCGGCAGTGCTGCGCTTTACCTGGCTTATTTTGCGACCGGTGGAATCATTGCCAGTCTGGGGTTCGCCTGTTTGGGTGGCTATTGGATGTTCACAACTGTTAAAGCCTACCTCGCCATTCGTGCCAAACAGGTATCGAAACATCAGGGTTGGATGATCCGCAGCTATGCGCTAACCTGGGCTGCTGTAACGCTTCGCATCTACCTGCCCTTGGCCCAGATTGCGCAACTTGATTTTATCGAGGCCTATCGGGTAATCGCCTGGCTTTGCTGGGTACCCAATTTGCTGGTGGCCGAATGGATCATCATGCGAATGCGACTCTTTGCGCTGATTCGGTCAAACTAATTATTCAATCCGGGTGAACAACCGTTCCCACCGCAACATGTCCAATCCTTTACCCTCGTGATTGATCGAGAGCCAAATAAATAAAGGCTTGCCCAGGATATGATCTTCAGGTACCAGCCCCCAATAGCGCGAGTCAAGGGAGTTATCCCGACTGTCGCCCATCATAAAATAATAATCTTGTTGAAACGTGTACGTGGTAATGCGCTCGCCATCAATTTCCAATTCATGATTGGAAATTTTCACAGCATCATGTCCTTCATATTTTTCAATAAACTCGCCATAAAACTGTAAGGTTGAATCATTCACCACCATGGTCATTCCCTTTTGGGGAATGGTGAGGGGTCCATAGTGGTTCAGGTTCCAGATGCCATCCTTGAGCGAAGGATAAAGCGGAAATCCGCCCTTGTCCACGGAAGCAGATTCAACAGAGACTTTATACGGTGCAGTGGCAACTTCATGCAGTTGGGGTGTTGTTAACAACATGCTGTATACCGCTTCACCCGTATTTGTTTTACCAAGAAACCAAAAATCTTCACGATCCAACCCGAGTCTGGCCAAAGTTCGTGGTTGCAGCTCCTCTTTCGTCACCACCTGGTAACGGAATTTCATACCGGGCGGGTTAACCATCGGCTCACCGTTCACATACACCTGCTGATTTTTGATCTGGATTACATCTCCGGCTACTGCCACACATCGTTTGACCAAATAGGTTTTCAAATCAACAGGTCTTTCAGTAGGATCGAGGAGATCTTTCGGAGTATTAAATACCACGGGCTCACCCCGCTTCACTTTTCTTAAGCCGGGCAACCGGTAAGATGGCAATTGAATCCAGTCAACATATGACGGAACTTCCGTCCCCCAGATTTTCTGATGGGTAAGTGGAATCTGCAAGGGCGTACGTGGTGTGCGGGTACCATAGTGAATTTTACTTACCCACAGATAATCGCCCACCAATAACGAGTTCTCCATCGAGCTGGTGGGGATAACAAACGCTTCGGCTATTGACCAACGAAACAAGGTGGCTACCACAACGGCAAATACCACGGCATCGCGCCATTCCTGAAGTTTTGATTTTTTCTTGACTTGCGTACGCATAGGCACCGGGACTTTTCTCACCTAAACGAAATCTTTTTAAATTGGTTAGCCCGGATTTTCTCAACGCATTTTAATTAACCTGTTTTTTTCGTACGTTTTCTTCCGATATGAAGTTTGATTACATCATTGTGGGAGCTGGCTCTGCAGGCTGTGTATTGGCAAATCGTCTTACAGAAGATCCTGGAACTTCTGTGTTGTTGCTCGAAGCCGGGCCCAAGAACACGAAATTAGAAGTAGCTATTCCTGGTGGTTACATGAAACTGCACCATAGTTCGGTTGATTGGAATTGCTATTGGACGGAACCACAACCTTTCCTCCATAATCGTAAGATTTATCATCCGCGCGGCAAGGTTCTGGGTGGATGCAGTTCCACCAATGCCATGGCCTATGTACGCGGCCATGCAGCCGACTATGACCATTGGGCATCCTTGGGAAATACGGGTTGGAGTTACCATGAGGTATTGCCCTACTTTATCAAATCCGAACACAACGAGCAATTTCAAAATGAATTTCATGGACAAGGCGGTCCGTTAAATGTAACCCACTCGCAATTTTATGAAACTGAGCTAGCTCATGCCTTTGTACAAGCCTGCGTTCAAACGGGAATTCCGCATAACGAAGATTTTAATGGAGCCCGGCAGGAAGGTGCTGGCCGCATGCAGTTCACCATCAAAAACGCCCAACGATGCAGCACGGCCGATGCCTTTCTAAAGCCAGCCCTGGCTCGCGATAACCTAACGGTTTATACGGGTGTACATGTAAAGCAGATCATAATTGAACAGGATGAAGCCAAAGGCGTAGAGTATTTTGTGCGCGATCGGTGTTGCGAAAAGGTTTTTGCTACTAAGGAAGTCCTCGTCTGTGCCGGGGCATTTGCTTCCCCTCAGTTGTTGATGCTCTCCGGGATCGGACCGAAAGATGCTTTGCAGAAACAGAACATCGAAGTGAAAAAAGAGCTGCCTGGAGTGGGACAAAACCTGCAGGATCATTTGTTCTTCGCGGTTAGCAGTTTGTGCAGCAAGCCCATCAGCAACAATCATTGGATGCCCTGGTACCGGCAACTACAGGCATTGACACAATATGCGTTGTTCAAGCGAGGTCCGTTAACGATAGGACCTCTGGAAGGTTGTGCCTTTGTAAAATCCACTAATTCGTTGCCGAAACCCGATCTGCAATTTCAATTCACGCCCACCCATGCCGGTGATGATTACACCACCAATCTTTTTGATTTAAAAACTTTCCCCCACACGGATGGTTACACCATACTACCCACGCAGGTTAATCCGCTCAGTCGAGGATGTGTTACCCTAGCTTCCGCGGATCCGATGGCACCCCCGATCATTGATCCAAACTATCTTGCCGTTGAAGCAGATTGCCTAACCCTGGTGAAAGGCGCCCGGTTGGCGCTTCAAATTCTGGAAGCCGATGCGTTTAATTCTTTTCGGATTCGCACGCATTGCCCCGCTAATCGCGAATCGGATGAAGCCCTGCTGGATCATATTCAGCGCAGTGCCGAATGTGTTTATCATCCGATAGGAACCTGTAAAATGGGTACCGATGAATTGGCGGTGGTCAATAATGACTTGCAGGTACGGGGAGTAGGAAAGCTACGCATAGTGGATGCTTCTGTCATGCCAACCATATCGAGTGGAAATACGAATGCCCCGGTTATCATGATCGCTGAAAAAGCAAGCGACCTGATCCGCCAATCCGTTAATGGGTAGGCATCCATTCATACACCTGGTAATGCTCACCATTCATGCCCAGGCGCTCATATACCTGTTGGGCTGCGCTATTGGTTTTGTCAACATATAAGCGGATGCCCCGATAGCCCGACTGAGGTGTGACCAAACCTTGTATGTGCTGGTACATGGATTTATAAACTCCCCTACCCCGATACTCCGGTTTAATATAAACGGATTGTATCCAAAGAACCGTGCCGCATCGCCAATCGCTCCATTCATAGGTAATCATCAAACTTCCGATCACCTGATTTTGATCTTCGGCCACATAGTACCGGCCTTTCGAAGCATCTTTGAAAACGGCATGTACACCCTCCGTTACGGTATGAAAATCCAGCGCCAGATTCTCCGTCTCCCGGGCCATCTTCAGTTGAAAGTCGATGATGTATAGGGCATCATCGGGTTTCGCTTCTCGCACCTGTATCATAGTGCAATTAACTATTTTATCCTAACTTATCACGAGAATGATTTATCTCCTTTTTGTACTTGGTTTTGTCTTTCTGATTAAGGGGGCTGACTGGCTCGTGGCCGGGGCATCTGCTCTGGGGCGCAGGTTCCGGATCTCTGAAATGGTAATCGGGTTGACTATCGTTTCGTTTGGAACATCTCTGCCTGAACTCCTGGTCACCACGGTTTCCACCTTGAATGGACGTGCTGAACTAGGTCTTGGAAACATTCTGGGCAGCAACATTGCCAACGTTTTGATTATATTGGGCGTAGCCGCGGTTATTCGTCCGCTCCCCATTCCCCGCGATACTTATTTTATTGAAATTCCTTTTTCCGTCTTGGCGGCTCTACTGCTGGGTTTTCTGGCCAATGCCAACATCTTCTATTCAGGACATAATACCATTGGCCGGGAAGAGGGAGGGATCATGTTATACTTCTTCTTCCTGTTTATGATCTACATCGTTGTGGTAGCCCGAAGCAAACAAAAGGAAGAATCTGATACCGAAATCCTGATCGGACAGCCCATTATCCGGTCCGTAATTTTTATGCTGGTGGGGATAACCGGGCTCTATTTTGGCGGAGGTTGGGTGGTAGAGGGCGCGACTGAAATTGCCCGTATGATGGGAGTCAGCGAATCCGTCATTGGCTTAACCATAATTGCCATTGGAACTTCGTTACCAGAACTGGTGACCTCTGCCGTAGCTGCTTATAAAAACAACACGGCTATGGCCGTGGGTAATGCCATTGGCTCCAACATCTTCAATATTCTTTGGATAATCGGCCTTACCTCTGTGCTTACTCCCATTCCGTTTAGCGATCATAGTAATCAGGATATCCTGATGGTCTTGATTTCAACTTCCGCTTTGATTATGGCCGTTCTTATTGGAAAGCGACCCGTTATCAGCCGATGGGAAGGTTTAATATTTCTGATTATCTATGGGATTTACCTTTATACGCTTATTCAACGCTAAAGCGCTTGTTTAATATCGTCAATCAAATCACTTGCCTCTTCGATCCCTACCGACAGCCGCATTAAGCGATCTGAAATTCCCGCTGCCTTGCGTTCAGCGGCCGTCAACTTGGCATGCGAAGTTTTAACTGGCTGCGTAATAGTCGACTCCACTCCTCCTAAACTGATAGCCCGCTTGATATACTGAAGTTTGCGGGTAAACTTGTTGGGATCGGTTTTGATTTCAAAAGACAACATACCGCCAAACCCGCCCGGCATTTGACGTTTTGCAACAGCATGACCCGGATGGCTTTTTAACCCCGGATAATAGACGCGGGCAACACGAGGCTCTGATTCCAAATATTTTGCGATGGCTAACGCGTTTTCATTTTGCTGGCGCACGCGCAAAACGATTGTCTTTAAACTTCGCTCAACGAGGTAACAGGTTTGTGCATCAAGGCTGCCACCAAAATGCAAGGCGCTTTGTTTGATTTGTTCGGTCAACTTGCGGGAAGAAATCATAGCACCGCAGCAGATATCGCTGTGTCCACCAATATATTTCGTGCCACTATGTGTCACGATGTCGATTCCCAAATCAATTGGATTTTGATTAACCGGACTCGCAAACGTATTATCAATAATGGTGGTAATTCCATGCTTACGGGCCATTCTCGCAACAGCGGCCAGATCGGTAATTTTTAACAACGGATTCGAAGGCGTTTCTACATAAATCACCCGGGTATTAACACGAATAGCCTTTTCAAATGCTTTCAGGTTGGAGACATCGGCCATGGTATATTCCATACCATAGCGTTCGAGTTCATGTAACACCGCATGGTGAGTTCCGCCATATAAATCATGCTGCAGCAGAATGTGATCTCCGGCTTTCATCATGGCGAATATGGACGTCATAATCGCGGCCATACCCGAACTAAACACAAGACCATCCTCCCCATTTTCAAGTGCTACCAGTTTTTCCACCACCGCTTTTTGGTTAGGTGTATTGTAGTACCGTGGATACCTGACCTCGGTTTCGTAATCATAGGCAGCGGATGGATAAATGGGGGTAACCACCCCGCCAAAAACAGGATCGCCCACCGATCCCGAATGAACGCTAAGGGTAAGTTTGGAGGCTGATTTTTTCATGCATAAAAGTAAAGCGGTAAAATTAGAGAATGGATACTCCATTGCTTAACCTTCAATAAAATAATTATCAATACTTGGTGACGAATAATCCTTCGATTTTCAGATTGATTTCCAGTCTTTTCAACTGGTAAAATTCGGGTAAATACCTTGCTAATAGAGATCGTTTTCTATCTTTGGAAAACCACCTGAACCTGCGGCTATGGATAAGATTGATGTCTGTGTTGTGGATGACCATCAGATCTTCCGAAAGGCATTAGTTAGCCTGATTACTACCTTTAAAAGAATCGGAAACGTAACGGAAGCCGAAAACGGAAACGTCTGTTTGCGGATGGTGGAAGGCGTGCAACCTCATGTGGTCATCCTTGATTTGGAAATGCCGGTGATGAATGGAATAGACTGCGCCAGTCAACTCATCCAAAAATATCCGGATCTTAAAATCATTATCCTCACCATGCACGACAGCGAGAAGTATATGCTATACATGCTTGAACTGGGGGTGAATTCTTTTCTGGTGAAAAACACGGACCCGATTGAGTTGGAACGGGCGATCTATTCAGTGGTGGACAAAGATTTTTATCATAATGATTTGCTGGCTTCCGTGCTGCGCAAAAGCATGAAAACCAAGTTGCAAAGTGAACGACCTGAGTTTTTATTACCTGAACTTACTCCGCGCGAGCGGGATATCCTGCGGTTGATTTGTGAAGAAAAGAACATCAAAGAGATTGCCTACACGCTGCAAGTGAGTGAAAAAACCGTGCATAGTCATAAGTTAAATATTCAGGGTAAACTGAAAGTAAAAAGCACCGTTGGGCTAATAAAAGCCGCCTACCAGATGGGAATCATTAAATAAACGCTTAAGAACTTTCTGATTTTTCTAAGAATTTCTGAAGTCAGAAATAAGAATATTCCTAGGCTTTTACGATAAATCATTCAGAATTGAGGTTTTTGCAGGCAAAATGCCTTTCATTTTTGTAGAAACCCGAGTTTTCAATTCTACTCACGAAAAGGGGTATTTCATTCTTTACGATCTTACCTGCGAGGGTTTTAGGTTCATTGTATAGTCCCATGAAGGTACTGGTAGTTCATCGGCAAAAAGGGTTAACAAAAATTATCAAAGACAGGCTGCATCCCTGGGGTGTTCATCGTGCTCATACGGGTTTAGATGGGTTACTGGCTACACGCACGGAACGGTTTGATTTGGTTATTTGTGAACTTGATTTGCCGGTGGTTACTGGTATCGAAATGATCCGTTCCATTCGGATTTGTTCTACCTATAAAAATATACCGGTAGTGGTCATGAAGCAGGGCCTCGAAAGTGATGGTCACGCTCGTCTGATCCGGATGTTGAATGCTAACCTGCTCACCATGAAAGAAGTGTACGAAATGCAAAAGATGGTTGTGGATCCCGACTACGCTCAGTAATTAATTTTATTTATTGGAACACCCGGATGTAATCCACCATCATTTGTTGCGGAAAAACGGTGGTATTGTCTGGAGGGCCAGGCCAGTTACCCCCCACCGCCACGTTCATGATGAAGTAAAATGATTTATTGAAGGGCCATCCTGCTATGCCGGTATTCAGGAATTGCTTGAACTGTACATTATCCACATACCAGGTAATGGTATTGGAGTCCCACACGATGGTGAAAACATGGTATTTCTCCGAAAAATCGCCAGAAGTTAATGATTTGCTGCCACTGGAATATTTATATACATCATCGCGGTAGTGCACGGTGCCATGTACGGTGGCAGGCTGATGCCCCACTAATTCCATGATGTCAATTTCTCCGCATGCAGGCCAACTCACTACATCAATGTTTTCACCGAGCATCCAAATGGCTGGCCAAATACCTTGTCCTTTCGGGAGTTTCGCCCGCACATCAATGCGTCCATATTTCGGTTCTTGCTTGTTTTCCGTCTTGATCCGTGCTGAAGTAAAGCCTCCACCCGCTTCTTTAATTGCGGTGATTACCAATTTTCCATTTTCCAATCGGATGTTTTCGGCTTTGTCGGTGTAGACCTCTAATTCGTTGTTTCCCCACCCACAAATTCCAACGTTACAGCCATTACCTAACTCATGTGTCCAGTTTGAGGAATTCAGGGCTGCATCATTAAACTCATCGCTCCATAGTAATTGCATGGAAGGATAAATATCTGGAGTATAATAGCCATCACCATCTTCCAAAATAGTGGGCAATGGATCATCATCCTTAATGTCCAATTGAGAATAGAACTGCCGGCCATTGTACTCCAGCATCAAAACACAGGATTCTGTTATTTCAAAATTGGTATCGCCCACGACTTCGAAAGTAAAGGATGCGGAAGGTTGGCCTGAATCAAAATTCAATACTCCTTCGGTAATTTTGATATCAAGATCTTCTTTGGCTGTGCCTGCTTGAATTTCATAACGAACCGAAACCGGGCCATTAATGTCCCCGTCTGCTGTAACCGTGAGTTCGTGGCTTTGCAATTCTGAACCTTCCACAAAAAGGTTCTTATCCAGATTAAATCCGGCAATGATGGTCTCTTCTTCCTCACAAGAAATACCGGCCAACATTACAAACAGGAATAATGCTACTTTTTTCATGTTATAAAGATGCGCACAAGTCCTGAATGAACAAATAACAGCGAGCACTAATGGTTGGCCAATGCCGGTGGGTTACCCGATCAATTTGTTTAAGAGTTGGATCATCTAAAGTTGTATTTCCAAAACAAAATTGGCCATCCCATTGCCGCTAACCGGTGATTCTTGTATCTTCAGGAATCCTCAATTCACGAAAATGCCCTTTATCAACTACCCCGCGAAACCAAAAATCAAGATCTGGGAGGGCATCTATGGCCAAATTCACCATAGTGAAAAGCTTACCTGTGCCCATATTTCCATTGCTGGCGGAGTTGTATTACCGGAGCATCAGCACCCGCACGAGCAATGGAGTCACTTATTGGAGGGAGAAATGGAGTTTACTGTGGGGGGTGAGACCAAAACGATAACGGCTGGCGAAACGGCTTACATTCCCGGTCATGTTCCCCATAGCGGTAAAACCATTACAGCCTGTAAACTGATCGACATCTTTTCACCCGTACGTGAGGATTGGATTGAACTGGAAAAAAAACAGATCGGTTGACTTCGCTAAACCGGATGGAAAAAAAAGGTATATCCCGAAAAAAATCAAAAAGGCGCGATAAGCTGGTGTGGGAATATTATGACCCTCGCGGCAAGCGCATAGCCCACAAAAAAACGATTGAACGCTGCAACAAACTGGTATTGCCACCTGCCTGGGTTGATGTGTGGATCTCGCTGGATGCCGAAGCTCACCTGCAAGCCACTGGCAAAGATGTAAAAGGCCGGCTTCAATATCGCTATCACGAAAAGTGGACCCTCGCCCGGGCCACCGAAAAGTTTGACAGTATGATTGGCTTTGCCGAAATGTTGCCCACCATTCGCAAGAACGTGGACCGCGATCTCAAGCTTCCGGGCATGCCCAAAGAAAAAGTAGTAGCCCTGATCATTAAACTGATTGATCTCTATCATTTCCGAGTGGGCAATGATGAGTACGCGAAGCAAAATAATTCCTATGGGCTTACAACCCTGAAAGAAGGCCACATGATTATTGACCGATTGCGGGAAGCAGAAGGAAAGGGTGATGCGGTATTTGAATTTGTAGGTAAATCCGGAAAGTTATGGAAGCGGAGAATCTGGGAAGATGAGTTGGTAAGCCTCATACAAGCCTCGGGTGAGGTGGGCGGCAAAAAAAAGAATCAGGATCTATTCCGGTATCACGATAAAAACGGCAATGACTACGATGTAAAAGCCAATCACATCAACGAATACCTGGATGCCATAACACCAGACCATGCTTCGGTAACGGCCAAAGATTTTCGCACGTGGGCGGCCACCTGGAAAACAGCCTTTCGGCTTTCGCGGCAATTAGACCCCGATACAGAACGCGCCCGCAAACGAGTGGCGAATGAAGTGGTGAAAACGGTGGCTTCTGACCTGGGTAATACACCCACCGTGTGCCGTTCCAGTTATATCCATCCATCCATTTTATCTGACTGGGCCAGCGGTAGCTTTCGTTCAAAGTGGAATAAAGCCAGCAAGGACCGCAAACATCGAGGGCTATCTAAAGAAGAAACGATTACGTTAAATTATTTGGGGTTGGATTAACCAAACACCATTTGTACGAGCAGCTGAAGGTCATCACTGGAATATCCAGTGTGTTAAATTTCCCTGGATATCATAAAATACCAGTAAGCTAAATGAGAATTTGTGTTCTGGATTCTCTTTCCTTCCAATGAATTTAATTCGAACCATTTGGGATTTTGCACCTACAATCCGTTTCATTACTCGAACAAATAATTCATTTGGTCTATTTCTTTGCTCAAAGCAATAAAATGAATTAAACTGAATGATTTCATCTTGCCGTAGTTCTTGAGTAAATCTGGTAGCCCTATTCGATTTATAAAATTTCATGAAACTCTTGGCCTCTTGAAGTGTACTGTCATCCATTACCTTCGAATAATTCTGGAGGGTAATTACATCATGGTACGGTTCGCTAAGTGAATCAATTCTAAAATCTGAATATATTTTTGTATTTAAGAATAAGGACTTATCAATCCATTCTTCTTTAAAATCCAAAGGCACCAATACGACCTCGCGATTGGATGAGATATTTTTGTAAATAAGGCTATCCATTAAAAAGTTTAACGCTTTTTGCTCAACGGAAACATCTAGAGGTGAATCGTTCTTAACACTACAACTGAACAAAATAAGGATTGAAAATACCTTGATTGATTTAGCAATTACGCTATTTCGATTATTCACTTAGCTAATTTATTAGGACCGAAACTACTGATTACATCAAATCCCAACCCTTCCTGGCTTTCCTAGTTAACAACGCATTCGCTTCTTTATCGCCTATAAATTTTTCCTTCGCTGCATTCCAGCTTAACGGCCGGTTTAGTCGCCACGAGATTAGCGCGAGGTGCATCGGTAAGGTCATCTCACGGGCATAGGCCAGGTTGCTTTCTGGTTGGGTGCGCGATTTTACCGCATCTACAAAATTTTGTTGATGGCCAAGTGATCGGGGAATAGATTGCGCTACCTCCGGAATATCGTCTACGGTTTGGCCATTGATGGTAATGAGTCGGGTACTGTAATCACACAGCAACGTACCCTTATCACCTTCAAAGTAAGCCCCGATGTGCCGCTCCGCTGCTCCCGGCACGTTGGGTGGTGTCGAAGTCCAATACAAATTCAGGCCGTCAAACTCCATGTCGGTATCCAGCCACTTGGGGGCATCGGCAATGCCATCGGTTTTCTCACCGCGCGATACTATGCTTTTCAGTCCTTTTGGTTGTAATGCCCACCATACCACATCGCAGATATGGCACCAGAAATCGGCAAACACACCCCCGGAGTAATCCAGAAAATACCGATAGGTGAAATGACACCGTTCAGGAAAGTAGTCGGCATAGGGTGCCGGGCCAAGCCACATGTCCCAGTTAAGATTAGAAGGCGGAGTTTGAGCTTTCGGAAAACCCAAGCCTGGCGAAAAGCCCGTCTTCCACACGCGGACCGTGTGCACCTTTCCAATGGCACCGCTCTTGATGATTTCTACCACCCGGTGATAATTATCGCCTGCATGGATCTGGGTACCTAATTGGAAGATCCGGTTATGCTGGTTGAGGTTCTTCAACATCACCTGACCTTCTTTTACGCTATACGAAAGCGGCTTTTCACCGTACACATCTTTGCCCGCCTGAAAGGCCAGACTGGCAATCGAGGCATGCCAATGATCGGGTGTTGCTACCGTAATGGCATCAATGTCTTTCCGGTCGAGAATGTGGCGGAAGTCTTCATAACCCTGTACGGTTCCATCTGGTCTCAGCTCTTTCAGCTTTTGCAGCGTGCTGCCCAGATGTTCCTTATCCACATCGCACAAGGCAACAATATCTACTTCGGGAATTCCGGCAAACCACTGCATGTGCTGATTTCCCATGCCGCCCAATCCAATGTGAGCAATCCGTAATCGGTCGCTTACCGATCCCCTCGAAATCAACGAGGGTAATAACGTAAGTCCGAGCGCTCCGAGTGCCCCCTTTCGAATAAACTCCCTGCGGTTGATGTGCTTCATAACAAATGGATTGATTTTCCGAAACTATTAATTTTTGATCAGATTTCATGAATAGAGTTCACGACAAACCTCCATCAGTAACCGCTGGTAAAAATTATTCCGCCCCCAATCCAAAATCGATAACTTTCGAAGGTTACACCAGACGTATGAGCACCGCATTTTTACGAATCCTTGTTTTTCTTTCTTTGGGACTGATCAGTTCCCAATGTTCAAAACCCGAAGTTCAATCGCCAACAGGACCCCGAACGTTACTGGCCATTTTTGCCCACCCCGATGATGAGGCCACCGTTAGTCCGGTGCTGGCTAAATATGCGGCTGAAGGAGTAACGGTTTACCTGGCCATTGCTACTGATGGTCGGTATGGCATTACCGAGCATGCTAAGATCCCGGCCGGGGATAGTCTGGCAGCCGTTCGTGCCGAAGAAGCCAAGTGTGCCGCTGAAAAATTGGGGATTCAGCCACCTGTTTTATTTGGTCTGCACGATCAATTAAAAATGGGGGAAGGATTCGGTCCCTTACATGAACAACTCAACACCATGCGCGATAAGGTGAAAGAACTTTTCAACACCTTACAACCCGATGTGGTGATCACCTGGGATGCTTCCGGGTGGACGGGGCATCATGATCATCGGCTGGTGCACGCCATTGTAACCGATGTATTTCAATCTCAATCGTGGGGAAAACCTGTGCAACTTTATTACAGCGCTATTCCCACCGGTAACCTTCCGGCTGATAGTCCCATGCAATTGGCCACCACCGACTCAAGCTATCTACCCGTGAGGATCCCAGTCTCGGATACCGATTATGAAAAAGCCCGTGAATCCTGGCATTGCCATAAGAGTCAGTATACGCCCGAAACTATTGAAGGCATGCATCAACTCATTAAAGGATCGCTCAAGGGGACAGCGTACTTCATGCCGGGTGCTCATGCCTCTACGAAGAAGAATTCATTGTTTTAAACAAGCCTACAAGACCTAACCCTGAATTACATTATGAAAAGTACACTCGCTCTTATTTGCGCTTTTCTGCTGGTGCTGAATGTTACCGCCCAGAAAAAAGCTCCAGCTCCCGTGATCACGGCAAACAAAAAAGCTGTTCTGGATGACATCACCCATCAATCTGCCAAGCTGATCGAAATCAGTGATAAAATCTGGGCAGCCGAAGAAACCGCTTTTAATGAAGTGCAATCGTCAAAATTTCTGGCCGATTATGCCGAGGCTAACGGATTTAAAGTTGAGCGCGGTGTTGCCGAAATGCCCACGGCATTTGTGGCTACCTATGGAAGCGGCAGTCCGGTAATCGGTATTCTGGGAGAATTTGATGCCTTACCTGGGCTCTCACAAAATAAAGTTCCAACCAAAAGTCCATTGCATGAAGGTAGCCCGGGCCATGGTTGCGGACATAATTTATTTGGCACGGCAAGTTTAGGCGCTGCGGTTGCCATTAAAGACATGATCGCTCAAGGAAAATTGAAGGGTACCATCAAATTCTTTGGAACTCCGGCCGAGGAAAAATTCTTTGGAAAACTATGGATGGTTAGAGCCGGATTGTTTGATGGTGTTGATGTGGTGATGGACTGGCATCCCAGTGCGGAAACCAAGGCTGCTGTGCAAACGGGTTTGGCTTTGGTTGATTTCGTGGTTGAATTCCGGGGCATGGCAGCCCATGCTTCGGCCGATCCCTGGAATGGCCGGAGTGCCAGTGATGCGCTTGAATTGTATACAACCGGTATCAACTACTTGCGCGAACACATCAAACCCAGCGTGCGGATTCATTATCATATTCAGGATGGTGGCCAGGTTGTGAACGTGGTACCCGATTACTCGCGCCTGTGGGTACGGGTGCGCGATGTAAAACGCGATGGTATGGTGGAAGTATATGAACGCGTGAAGAAAATGGCCGAGGGAGCCGCGATTATGGCGAATGTAGATTATTCCATCACCTTGATCTCTGGAGTTTACGAAGTACTGGTGAATCGTACCGGTGGCGACCTGCTCACCAAAAATCTTGGCCTGTTGGGTCCATTAACCTACACCGATGAAGAAGTTTCATTTGCGAAAAAGATTCAGGAAAGTACGGGTAAACCGCAAGTTGGATTGCATACGAAAGTTGAGCCCTTAGAAGAGACCAACCCAAATGCAGGTGGTGGTTCAACGGATGTGGGTGATGTGAGCTGGGTGGTGCCCACCATTCGGTTAAGTGTGGCTACCGCACCAATTGGCACACCCTGGCATTCCTGGGCAGTGGTGGCGTGTGGCGGTATGTCGATTGGTCATAAAGGCATGGTACACGCCTCAAAAACGTTAGCCATGACGATGGTGGACCTTTATGAGGATCCCAAAAAAGTAGAAGCTGTGAAAGCTGAATTCAAACAGCGCAAAGGCGATACCGTTTATAAAGGACTGCTTCCTGACGGCCCGCCACCTTTGGATAAACGTGATCAATAAATTTAAAATCGGGGCTCCTTCAGGGTTATATCGGCTTTAGCGAATGCCTTTTCAAATTTTATTTTTACTTCGCGTGCCTCATTCTTTTTGCCTTGAGCTTCAAGACTTTGGTACAATCCAAAAAGGGACCATCCGTTATCGCGATAAATCTCCAGGTCTTCACGAAATTTTCGTTCCGCCTCACTGGGCTTGTTCGCCTTAAGCAGAACACTTCCTAACACCTGACGAGTAGGATGATACCAATCTGGCGGTTCCTGATATAAGAGGTTATCTTCCATTTCAATGGCTATGGTCAAATGTGCAATTGCGTTTTCATACTTTTTATTAAGCACCTCCATTTCTGCTTGCAGAATTTTTTCACCGATTTGTAAGACATTTCTAAATGAATTAAACCCGCTGATTTTTAATTCCATGAATGGATCATCAAGTAACTTTTGAAAGTTGAATAATTCATTCTTGGCGAGGCTAGCCTTACCGGATCGCACATATGCCATTCCGCGCATATAGTGCCATACTGCTTTAACATACTTGAGGGAATCGGCAGGCTCGGATACGCTTAAAATATCATTCCACCGGCCAAACCGAACCAGATTATACCAAGGCATTGCATACCAATGTTGAAGGGTAGCAAAATCCGGATTGGTCAGTATGTCTACCGGGATATTTTTCTGTAACGCTTCAGCCGCTAATGCAGATTTTTCTGACATCCCCGCCATTTGGGAACAGGCAAGTAAAAAATGATAATTATGAGGATAATAGAACAAGGGATAAACGCCCTGCACCTTACATTGCGTAATATACTCCTCATCTGTTTTTACCGCTCGCTCATTTGACTCGACACCTTCCATGTATCGACCTACCCGGATATAAACGTGGGATGGCATATGAATGAGATGGCCTGATCCCGGTACCAGGTATTGTAACCGATCAGCACTGGCTACTGCCTTCTCGGGCTCCGTAGAGGCTTCCAGAATATGGATGTTCAAATGATTGGCTCCCGGATGATCAGGATTTTTTGACAAAACATGATTGATTATCTGGATGGGCAAGGCAGTCCAGGGCTGAGGATTGCCATTTTTCCAGAAGTCCCACGGATGCAAATCCATGAGGGCTTCTGCATAGAGTGTATTGACGTCCTCATCTTGTGGAAATTTTTTTGACACCTCAGCCATGGCAGTTGCATAAGCTTCGTCCAACGGACTTCTGTCTTCCAGGGCCTCAGCGGTATATCGTTTACTAAGTGCCAGGATGAGGGCTTGTTCAACAGCTGTGGTTCCGTTCCGAAGAAGGAGTGCTTTCTGCAAGGCTTGATAAACTGTCTTGGTATCAGCCGGGTTCATCGGGAGATTAATATTGGGACCCAAGGAAAGTGCTTGCCCCCAATAGGCCATAGCCAACCCGGAATCGAGACGGGCTGCCTCCTTAAATGAACGATAAGCTTCCAGATGATTGAATCCATAATACAGGATCAAACCCTGATTGAAAAATTTTTGGGCCCTTTCATTTTTAGTAGAAACCTTCCTGCTATAGTCACCCAGGTTGTCCATAAGGGGTGCCATCTGCCGGGTCGTATCCATTATTTTTAAAATGGTACGGGCGCCCGGAGTGCCACAAATTGAAATGGGTGGAATAATCTGTGCCTCCACCTGACTCTGCCAGCTTACCAGATGAGAATTTTTTGTTACGGCAGTGATTAGTAGGATTAATACTGCCACCAACGGAATGTACATGATCCTTTTCATACGGGTAGGCAAGGTTTATGTTTCTAACTTATCCCTGGATTTCCATAACGTGTATCCACTATCAAGAGTAGAATAAAAAGGCGATTCAAGTATCAACTCATCCTAATCGGATACTCGCGATAGCGTTTGCCGGTAGCTGCAAAAATGGCATTGGCTAAAGCCGGTGCTACCGGAGGTACAGGCGGTTCTCCTACACCGGTAGGATGTATATCGCTTTCTACCAAATGAACAAAAATTTTACCGGGTGCATCCGCATAGCGGGCAACCGGATAGGTATCGTAATTGGTTTGTACGCTTCTCCCATTCTTGAAGGAAATGCCTCCTTTTAGTGCACCGCTTAACGAAAAAATGAATCCACCTTCAAATTGTTGGATTACCGAATTCTGGTTTACGACTTGTCCGCAATCCACAGCATAGTGCGCTTCGGGTATGCTCATGTTTCCATTTTCATCAAAGGCTACATGCACCACACAGGCCACGTAGGTTAAAAAACTTTTATGGGCACAAATCCCCATTCCTTGTCCTTTCGGCAATGGCTTACCCCAGCCCGACTTTTCAGCCACCAACTCAATTAACTTCCGCAACCGGGAAGTATCGGCCGGAAATTTTTCAAGAGGCTCACCATAATTTTCAAATTTCGGAATGTACTGATCAAGGGGTATCATCCGATCCGGGCCCAGCAACTCAAGCAGATTCTGAACCGGATCAACTTTGCGATACGCAGCTATTTCATCCACCATACTGCCAATGGCAAATGCATGTTGAATATTGCTTACCGATCGTAACCAGCCAATGCGGGTCCGGGCCGGAGACTCGATCGCTTCCACCGAGATATTCGGAATGTTAAACGGAAGATCAATGGCTCCCAATCCTAACTCGCCATCACTGGGCTGGATTTCATTGGTGTTGGTCGTACCTCCAATAGGTGGGAACGCACTGCGGTGGCTCCACCCGGTAACCGTCTTCGATTGATCAAAAGCTACTTGTATGCGTTGAACACTGCATGCGTGAAAGAAATCATGCGTAAGGTCATCTTCGCGTGTCCAGGTCACTTTAATGGGTGTGCCGCTCATCTCTTTGGCGATCAAGGCCGCCTCTACTGCAAAATCCGGTTTTGATTTACGCCCAAATGCGCCACCCAACAGCGTGACATTTACGGTTATGTTTGCCGCATCCAATTTTAAGGCGTTCGCCACGCTGTCGCGAATCCATTGCGGGGATTGAACCGGAGCCCACAGCTCGCATTTTCCATCCTGAAAGAGCGCAGTTGCATTCGGTACTTCCATAGGGGCATGGGATAGATGCTGGGTCACATACGTGGCATCAAGTTTACCCGCTGCTGAGGCAAAGGTCTGATCCACGGATCCATTTACCCGTCTGGGATTTCCTTTTTGCTTGACTTTATTCTTTAATTCATTCAGGTATTCATCTGAATCATAGGTGGCATTAACTCCATAATCCCACTCCACTTGCAGGGCTTTGCGGGCACTGATGGCTGCCCAGGTTGAATCTGCAACAACCACAATGCCTCCTTGCGGAACATCGTATCCGGCCGGAAAACCCGAAGCCGGCATTTCAAAGATTTTAACAACACCTGCTATCTTTTTAGCTTCTCCATCTGAAAAGCTTTTCACTTTTCCTCCGGCTACCGGGCATCGCAGAATAACCGCGTGTTTCATACCGGGCTTCACTATATCCAAACCATACACCGCAGTGCCTCTTACAATGTCAGGCACATCATACAAATTGGTTTTCTTACCGATGTATTTCCAGTCGGCTTTCGCCTTTAGGTTAACCTGATCATCAGCCGGTGGTGTTAGCTTCGAAGCGGCTGCCGCTAGCTCGCCAAAGCCCTTTCTTTTTCCGCTGGTATGGACTACTTCATGATTCTGAGCCTTGCATTCACTCACGTTCACACCCCACTCGTTCGCGGCAGCTTGTTCCAACATCATGCGCGCTGATGCTCCCGCTTTGCGCATGGGTTCAAAAAACATCCGAACAGAAAAAGATCCATCTGTATTTTGATTCCCATATTTCTTCTCATCACCCACTGCCTGAATCAACTTCACTCGCTTCCAATCCGCTTCCAGTTCATCGGCAATAATCAAGGGCAGGTTGGTTCGAATTCCGGTTCCCATTTCCTGCCGATGCGCCACGATCATGACTGATCCATCGCCATTGATCGTCAAGTATACATTGGGAGAAAAAACAGCAGTAGGTTGTGAAGGTGAACAAGCCCATTGCAATCCTAAGACCAACCCAGAAGCAGTAAGTCCAGTGGTTTTTAAGAAAGTGCGCCTGTCAATCTTACGGATTTCTGAGGGTGCTTGTATAGCTTCCATAACGGAGAAGATTATCCGTCTAATTTAATGAAAGTTATGGACCCTTGCTTACTGAATTCCGGCTGGTTCAGGAATCAACGAAAAGGCCTGGAATGGCAAGATTTCAATATCCGCACTTTCCTCTCGGATTTTGATAAATTGATTGGGTGTAAGATTCTGGAATATCTGGTGGGTATTACTTCCCGTCCAGTGAATTTCCAGTTGATCGATTTGGGTTGCTTTGCCGATTCCTATTTGTGCCATTAAAGGTGATGCACCAAAACTTCCCCCGGAATTTAAGTCACGATAGATGTGCCGCACTTTCCCGTTCTCCGTTACAGTAACTTTTATCCGGCTTCCAATACCCGGCCGGTTTGCCTTCACCCCTTCCAGCCGGATGCTGATCCAGTTATTTCCCCCTTGCCCGGGATTCATGTAGAACGAATTTTGAAAACTCTCGCCCTTAAATGAACCCCCTACCTGGGCGAAAATATCCAGATCGCCATCAAAGTCGAGATCGGCAAATGAAACTCCGTGTCCTTTCTGTAAATGACCAACCCGTGCCGATGCGGTCACATCATAAAAGTGTCCCGCCTCATTTTTAAAAAGCCGGTTGGGGATGATTGATTTGGTGTCCGGATTGCCGGTTCCCAAATAAAAATCTAACCAGCCGTCATAGTCAAAGTCACCAAAGTTTGAGCCCATGGCATTGACAACCCGGTTTAATCCAACATCATGGGCAATGTTGGTAAAAGTTCCATCTTTATTATTTCTGAATAATTTCATCTTTGATTCATCCCGTAAGGGTTGGCCCAATTTTTCAGCGGCCTCATAATAGCCGAGTGATTTTTCAAACTCATATCCGCATAGAAATACATCGAGCCAGCCATCATTATCAAAATCCCAAAACCAGGTGGGAAATGTTTTACCCACAGGTTGATCAAACCCTGCTTGTAAGGACACATCCTCAAATATCAACTGTCCGTTCACCAATCCATTATTCTTCAACAGGTAGCTCTTGCGATTCATGGTAGAAATAAAGATATCTTGCCACCCATCGTTATTATAATCGCCTGAGGTTACGCCCTTCACAAAGTCAATAATGCCAGCTTGCGCCTGGTTGGCGACATTCAAGAAGGTGCCATCCTTCTGATTGATGTAAAACTCACATGGAAATACGTCCTGGTTGGCTTCATTTCCGATGAATACATCTAACCAGCCATCATTATTAAAATCATTCCACGTGGCGGTTTGAGAGGGGATAAAGGAAGTGAATCCTGCTTCAAAGGTTACATCGGTAAAGGTGCCATCACCATTGTTTCGCAATAAGGAATTAGGTTGTTGGCCATATCGCGACATCCAACCACCGCGCAATACAAAAACATCAAGCAAGCCATCGTTATTATAATCGGTTTGCATCATGTTCAGGCCACCGGTTAAGATACCCAACCCTGAGCGATCAGAAGCATTTTCAAACGTTCCATTGCCCCTATTGATCCAACATTTCATGGGTTCGTCCAGTCCCCAGGCGGATGTGATAATATCAAGGTACCCATCCTGATTGAAATCATCGACTATGCTTCCTCCCGACATATCCCGCAAAGTCATTCCCAGTACCCCTGAAATTTCCTGAAAGGAATTGACTTCCTTTTCGCTTTCGGCATCGAGCCCGGGAATCAGGTATTCGGCTGGCACCTGCTGCGGATACAGGCCGAGCGTCATATAGGCAACGTTTAATAACCACCTGACTTCAAGATCTTGTGGATCAAACGTCAACGCCTTTTCGAAATATTGAACTGCCAAATGAGATCCTGTATTTTCCTGATGAATACCTGCCCCCGCTATGGGATAGATACAGGACTCGGAAGATTTGTTTGAAATGCAGTTTGCTTGCTCTCCCAAACGCAAATAGGCTAGCCCCAGATATAAGTTGACCAATCGATAGGCCTCTTTTTCATCCGGATTCATTCGGGTAAGCAAATCTTTGTACAATTCAATCGACTGTTCCACTTCTCCTGCTTGCAGTAAAAAATATCCTTTGAAATAGGCATTTGTTAGTTTTTGCTTTTCGGTTTGAACCACCAAAGCCATTGAATCGAAATACTTTACTTTAGCCTCAGGGGCAAAAAAATTTTCGCGAACCTGATTTTGCTGATGGATCCGTTGTAAAATCTGGGTCATTTGCTCATTGGAGGTGGGTGCCGAACAAGCCATCACGACAATTCCCATCATCAATAAATATCGAGCTATCATGCTCTAAATATGCTGGTCATAATTTACTTGACAAAATAGTTGAGAACTTATTCCACCTCTAGTGAACCTTCCAACCAAATTACCTCAGGTTGCCAGGTTAGGGAATCTCCTGCATACCCCGCTTGATAGTCAATCATTTCCAATCGCAGTGGCCTTACTTTAATCAACAGATAGTCGTTAGGGTAGTTGGGGTAAAATGATTTCCATTCTTCTTTCCAGTATTTCTTCTTGGCAACAACATCCTCGACTAACTCCGCTAATCCATAAACGGAGACATAACCATTGTCATAGTCGGCATAATAGAGCGTCACTCGTTGATTCGAGCTTAATTGAGTCACCTTCCGGCTATCTGGATTTGTCGCCAACCAAATTGTGAAGTCCGGATCCGGAAGGAAAGGATCCATCGTTCGAACCTGAGGGTGGCCGGTTGAATCTATCGTGATCAGGGCGCATTTACCCGCCCGTTCCATTAAGGCTCGTGCTACCGCTAATGGAGTTTTTCCCTCATGGGCAGGCGTAGGCGGTGAACAACTCCACAGCAGAATGACAAATGCGGAATAAACCCAGCGGTGCATTTTATTAATCAAAAAAGATCGCCTTTGAGTAGGGCGATCTTTTCTTCTACCTTTCAAGTTCTAATTCTTCTTTTTGATCTGGGTTTCCGTGGGTTGTAACGGATTGCCATCGGCATCAATGAGAATAATTTCATCAAAGCCCAACTTTTTCAAATCATTCAAAATTTTGTCTTTATCCCCTACAGCAAACCAATTTAATTTTCCCGGATCCACCACTTGCTTACCCACCTTGCGAACGTCATCTAACGTTAGCGCACGCACTTTACTATCGTAGGTTTTAAAGTAATCATCCGGCAGGTTGTACTTACTCATGGTGGTGAGGGATGAAAGCACCGCCCCGTTGGTTTCATACTGGCCCGGTAAGCCCATAATGGTATTGTTCTTGTTGCGATCAAATTCCTCCTGGGTTACCGGCTTGTCTCCGACAATTGCTTTGAATTCCTTGGATAATTCTTCCATGGACTCTTTTGACTTATCGGTTTGTACAGGGGCATAGGCAATAAAGGGACGTTGTCCTTTGGCACCCGGTAAAAACGTACCTGCTCCATATGACCAATGTTTGTCTTCGCGTAAATTCATATTAATCCGGGAAACAAAATCACCACCAAACACATTGACAAACGCCTGTCGGGCAACTTCCGGTAATTTTCCGTATGGTTCAATGAGGTATCCGGCAATAATAACCGATTGTTCTGATTCAGGTCGATCCATCAGGTAAAGTTTGTTTGATGTTTTCTGATTAACCTGTGCTAAGTTCTTTTTTGGCACCTCGCCTTGTTTCCATTGACCAAAACGTTTTTCTACTTTGGCCACGAGGTCCTTCAACTCAACATCACCGACTACAATCAATGTTGCATTATTGGGTTTGATCCAGGTGGTATAATACTTGAGAATATCATCGCGGGTAATCTTACTAACCGTTTCCTCATACCCCGAACCTGTAAACGGCTGGCTATAGGCATGCCCCTCGCCATACAAGAATTTAGGAAACACCCGAAGCACCATGGAGAATGGATCTGTACGCTCACGCTTGATATCATTGATCTGTTCCTGTTGCAGTCGTGAAAATTCATTTTGAGGAAAGGCCGGATTGAGAATGACATCGGCAAATACATCCAGTGATTCATCCAGGGAAGCCTTTAAGGCACTCATTTCAACATAAGAAGCATCGAGATCGGAATAAGAATAAATGGAAGTGCCAATGGTTTGAAGTTTATCACTGATTTGTAAGGCTGACATGCTTTGTGTGCCTTCGTCCATCAGGTTGAGCGCTAATGTAGAGGTACCTGTTTTAGCAAACTGATCCGATGCATACCCGGCATCAAACAACATTTGTGCCGAGAGGGTGGGCACTCCCTTGCGTTGAGCCAAAACAATTTTCAACCCATTCTTCAGAGTGGCTTTTTGTAGGTCAGGAAAGGTGGAAGGCGGTTGGGTGGTAAGGGCTGGTAATTTGCTTCGATCTGCTTCGGTACCACTAACCAGGTAATTAGGAAAAGGTGTACAGACAATCGTGTGCTTACCGGAAGAGAGCCACTTTTTTACTGCCTGATGAATGTCAGCCGGAGTGGCGGAGATTACCCATTGCAATTCCTTTTTATAATAATCCGGTGTGCCGCCATATACGTATGACTCCGCCAGGATATCGGATTTTCCGCCAAAGCCTCCAATCCGTTCCATACCTTTAATGAAATTGGCAAAGTATTGTGACTTTACCCGTTGCAACTCCTGCTCGGTTATTCCCTTATCCAAAAACTCTTTCAATACTTCATTTGCTGTTGCCTCCACCTTACTGTAATTAGAAGTAGGCTTTACTCCTATCGCGATATAAAAGTTACCGCTAATCTCCTGTTTATCGACAAAGGAAAAAACATAACTGGCGGTTTGATCGTCATACACCAGCTTCTTGTACAAGCGCGAACTTTTACCACTGGTAAGAATGGAGGAAGCGAGTGACAAATGCATTCCTTCCTGGGTACCCCACTGGGGCACATTCCACATCATGCTGATGCGGGGTTCGGTTACCCGATCTTCATAATGTTGACGGGTATCTTCATTTCGCTTGGCAATATTCACCGTATGCCGGGCCAGCGTTGGTCCTGAAGGAATATTACCAAAATAGGATTTTACTTTTTCTAAAACTTCGGCCGGCTTAACATCTCCGGCTATTACAAGTGTGGCGTTGGCCGGGCCATAATAGGTTTTAAACCAATCCTTCACATCTTCCAGGGAGGCAGCATTCAAATCTTCCATCGATCCAATAACGGTCCAGGAGTAAGGGTGACCGGCTGGATAACTGGCTTTGGTGGCCATTTCCCATTCCCGGCCATAAGGCTGATTTTCTCCCTGACGCTTTTCGTTTTGCACGACTCCACGCTGTTCATCCAACCGGGCCTGATCTATTACCCCCAACAAATGTCCCATGCGATCAGATTCAAGCCACAGCACCTGATCGAAGGCCGAAAGGGGTACATTCTGAAAATAGTTGGTGCGATCCGTATTGGTAGTGCCATTTAAGTCGGTTGCGCCAATGCTTTCAAGAGCTTTGAAATAGTCGGTATTAAAATGTTCACTTCCATTGAACATCAGGTGTTCAAACAAGTGGGCAAATCCACTCTTTCCGGGCTTTTCGTTTTTTGACCCCACATGGTACCAGATGTTCACGGATACGATCGGAGCCTTATGGTCTTCATGCACAATCAAGGTTAGGCCATTATCCAAAACGTACTTCTGATAGGGAATGTCAACATTCGACATATTAACCAGACTGCTTTGAGCCTGAATCGATGACCATACCAGGATGGCCAATAACGTGATGACTGATTTTTTCATAGCATTGTGTTTGGTGGCATTTAAAGGACGATGAAGATAATAAAATTGTTTGACTCTGCCCGGTTTGTTGTTACTTTGAATTGATGAATACCCGGAAACTTTTGCTGTTACTATTCCTAATCGCGACCACCACCACTCAAGCCCAATACTTTGGAGATCGATGCCTCGGTACCTGGGAAGGAATGATGCACCTGTACAGTAAGGGGGTTTTGCGCGATAGCGTGGCGGTGCGGTTAACGGTTAATAAACTTGACGCTCAGGACTGGAGTTGGAAAACAGAGTACCTATCGCCTGATCGACCCATGACGAAGGACTATGTCCTGCGATTGCCCGATCCCAACAAGAACATCTACGTAACCGATGAAGGCAATGGCTTGATGCTGACCGACTATCTCTATGGCAACAAACTCTACAGCGTATTCGAAACACAGGGCGTGTTTCTCACCTCCAGCTATGAATGGGTGAATGGAGTTCTCATTTTTGAAGTGACCTCCGGTAAAAAGGAGCCGGCTAAACACCCGGAAGTCATCACCTACTCAACGGATAATCTGCAGCGGGTGGTTTTTAGAAAAAAACACTAGACCTTCACGTTGGGAAAGAGCAGGTTGTTTTCCAAATGAATATGTTGAATTAAATCCTGATCAAATTCCCGCAGGAGTTTATAGGTCATTTGAAAAGTGGGGCAGGCTGAAGCTGGCGGTGTGTATTGCTGGGTAAGCTTGCGTAGTTTTTTTACCCATTCACCAGCACGATCATGCTCGTGCTCCATTACCTGCACCGGGGTTTGGACAAACGAGGTGCCTGCATCGCCAGATACCAGAATTTTTCGAATGGCTGGAAATACGATTTCTTCTTCCTTGGGAAGGTGATTTAATAATTCATCTGCTAATGCGCGGAATGTATCACGAACTTCTAATAAATAGGGGCTATCCAATCCATGCACCTCGCAAACCTTGTCCAACAGCCCTTGCAGTTGTGGAATTGATTCACGCACATAGGCATGGTGATGTTGTAAAATAAAATCGATCAACAGGTTGGGATCCCAGGTTTCAAATTTCATTCGATGAACAAGCGGGACTTGGTTCGCCTCCTGTAGTTCGCTCCAAATTGTTTCGGGTTGTAACCCCGCATTCAAACAGGCTTCAAAAAAGGATTGCTTGCCCTGACAACAATAATCCAAACCATATTGATCAAGTAGATGAATTGCGTTGGGGAACAGCATGGCGGTATCGGCTACGCTGGCCGACATATAATCCACTTCATAGTCATGTAATGTGTCCATATCTGATATTTTTAAGTAAACCTAAAGGACTACTCATTACCCGCTTATGATCTTAATCATAGAAATAGAAAAGGCCGGAAATTCCGGCCTTTATTTGTTTCAGGTATAACCTTTTATTGGGCCATCTGAACAATTTTCGCCAACGGAATGGTGTTGGCGGCTGCCGTAATTTCACCTTCCGTTGTGTCATCTATTTTCAGCGTTACCAAGGTGTTGTTCATGGGTATCTGCAATTCATAATTGGTTTTACCGGTTTCGGTGTTCACCTGCTTGGTCAAAATCGACTTGTAACCCTGCACCTTGATCGTCTTCTGGTTTTCATCCTGCATCATTCCGCCCAGGATTGGAGTATTTAAAATGGCATTCAAGGAATTGATGAGCGGAGAATTATTGATGATCTCAATGGAGGCGCGTTTAGGATCTGCACCATAGCTGCGATTGACATACAACCCTACATAAGCACCGGTACCGGCCAGATTATCCTCTTTCTCGTTAACAGCCAGTGCACCTATTTTTGTCGGTAACAACTTAAGAATTTCTTTTCCGATGGCTACATCCAGGTCGCGCAACATCTGCTCCATCGCAAAGCGGGCATCCTGCAGGTTTCCGGCCGAATACGTTGAGCGGGCAGAAGCGAGGTTCTTATCAAAATCCTGAGCTTGAACAATTCCCAACCCCATCAGGGCTAGTGCTAGTAAACTTAATTTTTTCATGATCATCTTCGGTTTATTGCTCCCCTAATTGCTTTTTGATTCCATCCAGATTAAATGTTTCAGCGGCCTTCATCATGTCAGTTTCAGTGGCAAAGTTGATCCCTTCAAAAATAATGATAGACGATTGACCAATGGGCACACTGAGTTTATAGCCACTACCATCACTATATTCAATAATGGCCCGGTAACCCTTCACTTTGGTTTGCTTCCAGTTTTGCTGACCGTTTGTTTGCTGGGCATAACCTCCTGAAGCCAGATAGGCATTGACCCCGGCCATCCAAACCGAATTATTGGCGATGGTAATGGAAAACTGCTTATCCTTATTATCGATGTACTCCCGATGAATGGTTAACCCGGCCCAACCCCAGCCGGTGCTCGTTACCTGATCCGATTCTGCTTCTTTATTCAAGCCGCTCACCGACTCCGGCAATGACTTCAGAACCTGATTACCAATCTCCAACTCTACTCCCAGCATGGCTTGCTGAACGGAATAACGGGCTTCCCCGTAACTGTTGCCTTTGTAAGCGGTTTCAGCATCGGCCAGGTTTTGTTTAACATCCGGTGGAGTGGATATCAAACCGCCACCCCCCTTATTGGAAGGATTTCCACCTCCGGAATTACCTGATCCTCCTGAACCATTGGCCCCACCCTGACTCCCCTGGCCGGGTTGTCCCGTGGTCTGATCCTTCTTCTTTCCGTTAAACAACTTGTCGATCTCTTCGCCAGCCTTTTGCTCGGTTTTGTTTTCCACTTTCTGTTTCAGGCGATTCAACACCTGAGCTTCCGATACCAGGCAGGCCCCCACCAAGGCCGCCCCCAGGGTAAGCATGTGTTTTGTTTTCATAGGGAACTGATTGAGACGATAAAATTACAAAATTAGAAAGCCATTTATACGCAAAAGACAAGCCAAAGGATTTAAGATTATCGCTCCCTAATCAAAAAATCATTGCCTACCTTGTTGAGAGGCCTAATTCCAAAACCTCAGGCTCAATTTTTATGCAGAACATTTTCAATCTGAACGGAAAAGTGGCTTTGGTTACCGGTGCCAGTAAAGGGATTGGCGAAGCCATAGCACATGTATATGCGGCCGCAGGCGCTCAAGTCGTGGTTTCAAGCCGTAAACAGGAAGCCGTTATACCTGTAGCAGATGCGATTAACCAAAACGGTGGCAAGGCTGTTGCCATAGCCTGTCATATGGGCAACCTGACAGACATTGTCAATCTGGTTGACCAGGCAGTGAAAGAGTTGGGCACGATCGATATTATAGTCAATAATGCCGCCACCAATCCGGTTTTCGGTCCGGTTGTGAATACCTCCGAAGATGCCTTCAACAAAATAATGGATGTAAACGTGAAAGGGCCATTCGAATTGGCGAAACAGGTATATCCGATTTTAAAAGCAAAGAAATCAGGTTCTATTATCAATATCAGTTCAATTGGAGGGTTACGGCCAGAATATGGACTTGGCATATACAGTGTGAGCAAAGCCGCGCTGATTTCACTCACCAAAGTATTGGCAAAAGAATGGGGCGATGACAACATTCGCGCGAATGTAATTTGCCCGGGTTTGATCAAAACCAAGTTCAGCGAGGCCTTGTGGAGCAATGATAAGATCATGAACATGATGATGAAAGCATTACCCATCAAACGAGTAGGTACACCGGAAGAAATAGCAGCGCTTGCTTTGTACCTTGCTGCGGATGCATCAGCCTATACAACTGGCGCGGTGTTTACTGCAGACGGAGGTTTCACGATTTAAACTCATTTGCCATGTCTGCATTATTTTTTTCTGATCGTGTAAGTGCGCTGGTGCCGCAGTACAAAAAATTTCTGGAAGACGAAGTGTATCAAGTTGAGTTGGATATTCTTAATAATCCGTTTCGCAAGTCATTGCCGTTGTTAAAATCGCTTCGCGCGAAGGCGAAAGAAAAAAAACTCTGGGCTCCGCATTTGCCCGTGCATGACGGTGGTTTGGGTTTATCATTGTCAGAATTTGCACACATCAGCGAAGTGCTCGGTACATCTCCACTCGGTCATTATATTTTCAACTGCAATGCGCCTGACATTGGTAACATGGAGCTGATGCATCAGTTCGCTTCCGCGGAATTGAAAGAAAAATATCTGAACCCCTTGATGAAGGGCGACATTCGCTCCTGCTTCGCCATGACGGAGCCCGAGTTTGCAGGTTCAAATCCGGTTGATATGGCCACCACTGCGGTGCGCGAAGGCGACCATTATATCATCAACGGGCACAAGTGGTTTACCACAGCCGCGGATGGGGCAAGCTTCACCATCGTGATGGCGCTTACCGATCCGAAAAACGAAAATCCGTATCTGCGGGCCAGCATGATTGTGGTGCCGCTGGATAATCCTGGTTACAAACTTATTCGCAACATTCCCATCATGGGTGATGCGGGTGAAGATTACCTAAGCCATGGAGAAGTACAATTCACCAACTGCAAAGTGCCGGTGACAAATTTGATTGGTGAAGAAGGAAAAGGTTTTGCGTTGGCGCAAGCGCGGTTGGGCCCAGGACGCATTCATCATGGCATGCGCTGGATTGGTATTTGTGAACGCGTGTTTGACATGATGTGTAAACGTGCCGTGGCAAGACAAATCAAAGAAGGTAAAGTGCTCGCCCATCAGCAGGCCATACAATTCTGGATTGCGGAAAGTCGCGCGGAAATAAATGCTGCACGATTCATGGTGTTGAATGCAGCACACACTATTGATCATGAGGGAGCCAAGGCTGCAAAAGATGAAATTGCAGCAATCAAATTTTTTGTTGCCGAGGTGTTGATGAAAGTAATTGATCGCGCGATTCAGATACACGGTGGTTTAGGCGTAACCGATGATACGCTGCTGTCATTCTGGTATCGTCACGAGCGAGCGGCCCGCATTTACGATGGGCCCGATGAAGTGCATAAGTCGTCACTGGCTAAAAGTATTCTTAAGAAGTATCTGGCATAGCCATGATTGACCAACCCACCCATACGCGCACAGGCGAAGAACTGGATACTGCAAAATTAAAAGCGTATCTGCATGACAAGGTGCCTGGCTTTGATCAGGAAATCTCCATCAGCCAGTTCCCGGGCGGATATTCAAACCTCACCTATTTTATCCAGGCGGGTGAACATGAATATGTGTTGCGCAGACCACCATTCGGTGCAAACATAAAATCAGCGCACGACATGACGCGAGAGTATCATGTGCTGGAGCGATTGCGCGCTGCGGGCTTTACCAAAGTGCCAGAGGTTGTGCATCTGTGTGAAGACGAACGTGTGATGGGGGTGAAGTTTTACCTGATGAAGCGCGTGAAGGGTGTGATACTCAGAAACAGACTTCCGAAAGATATCGTCATGACACCCGAATCGTTTCGGGCGTTATCAAAGGCTACGATTGATCAGTTGGTAAAACTTCATCAGATTGATCTCAAGTCATCAGGATTGGATTCGCTTGGCAAGCCCGATGGTTATGTGCAGCGTCAGGTGGAGGGTTGGATCAAGCGCTATTACAATTCACAGACCGATGACATTGCTTCGATGAAGGAAGTAGCAGAGTGGATGTTGAAAAATATTCCGGCAACATTGAGGGCAGCTTTCATTCACAATGATTTCAAGTATGACAATCTGGTATTAAACCCTGATAATTTGAGCGAGATTATTGCCATACTGGATTGGGAGATGGCAACAGTGGGAGATCCGCTGATGGATTTAGGAACAACATTAGCCTATTGGGCTGAAGCAATAGACTCCGATGCGCTGAAACCCTTTAACCTTACCTGGATGCCCGGAAATTTTACACGCGCAGAAGTGGTGAAGTATTATGAGCAGCAATCAGGTGTGCCGATTGACAACATTGTTTTCTATTACGCATTTGGTGCGTTTAAGGTGGGGGTAATTTGTCAGCAGATTTATTTTCGCTTTAAGCAAGGTTTGACCAAAGACCCACGCTTTGCTTCCTTGTTTCATGTGATCAAGGCGTGTGGCGAGAATGCGAGAAGGGCAATAGAACGAAATAACATATAGGTCACCCTTCGAGTGCCTCAAAGTGACAGATTTTGTCAGGCTGAGGCTCTCGAAGCCTGACATAAAAAATCTATGGAAATTAAAAACATCACCATCATCGGTAGCGGCACGCTGGGTAGTCGCATTGGGTTGCAGGCAGCCTTGTCAGGTTATTCGGTGACTTTTTATGACGTGAGCAATGCGATATTGGATAACGCCAAACGTGTGATGCAAAAAATCATGCGACAGCTTATCAAATCAAAGTTGATTTCAGAAGAAACCCAAGCATTGACCTTTTCACGAATTCGTTTTACCACTGATTTACCAAATGCTCTTGATGACTGTGACTTCATCAGCGAAAGCGTAACGGAAGAGTTATCGATTAAACAAAAAGTGTGGAAACAGATTGGGGAACTGGCTCCACCCAAAACAATTTTCACGACCAATACTTCCTATTTACTTCCGTCACAACTTGCTGCCTTTACCGGTCGATCGGAAAAATTCTGCGCGTTTCATTTTCATGATGTGTTTTATGCACGCGTAGTGGATATCATGCCGCATGCAGGAACTGACTCTGCCTTGATTCCATTGTTACAAGAGCTCGGAAAGAAGTTGAATCAGGTTCCCGTAGTGGTAAAGAAGGAGTCACCCGGCTACCTTTTCAATTTCATGTTGATGGCCTTGCTTGGCGCAGCGGGAAAACTCAAGACAAAGGACATCGCCAGTATTGAAGACATCGATCGTTCGTGGATGGTGAACTTTCACATGCCCACAGGTCCCTTTGGAATACTCGATAACATTGGCCTCGACACCGCCTGGCATGTGGTGAAGGAAAGACCGGACGAAGCTTCACAGGCTTTTGCTAAACTGTTGAAAGAATTTGTCGATGCCGGAAAGCTGGGCGAAAAGTCGGGCGAAGGCTTTTATCAATATCCAAATCCTGCTTATCGCAACCCGGAATTTTTGAGGGGTTAATTGAACATAAATATTCAATGATTAAGTATTGGACTCACCTGTTCAACCAGGTGAGAAAATGTCTCAAAGCTTTCATGTCAGCTACTTGCTCAGTGACTTTGTGGTTCGATTTTATGTTATTAAACCACTAAGGCACTAAAAATGGAAAGGTAGCCGAATTGAAATGGAGAGAAGACTAGGCAGATGAGCAAATCTTGGATTTTCATTTTTGATTACATTTCGAATCCATGAAAAATTGTTGAAATTTAATTAGTAATTGAAATAAATATGAAGACTTCATTGAAGAATTGGTGGTTTTCATCGTCTTCATCAAAGCCAACCAAATTTAAAAGGTTGGAGATATGTGATTGGAAACAGTTTTCAATACTTGATATTGAATTTCATGAAAGGCTTACAATATTAACAGATCCAAATGGTTGTGGGAAGACAACAATATTAAATATTCTTGCATCTCATTTTAAATTGCCAATAAATGAATTAAACACACCAACGAATCTCAATGGTGAATGGCGGTTTTACTTTACAGATTCGAAAAGTGACACGGAAGAAATTGGGACAATTACTTATGAAAATGGGGTAATAGGTCATTTACAAAGATCCACTGAAAATAGTATAACTTATCAAATCAAAATTACCTCACAACAAAACGTACCTGGTTATTATTTACCAGAACAACGTCAAACCTTTAGATACTTACCTGTTGAGAAATCAAACTTAACAATAACTACATTATCACAAGCGTTTAAATCAATTCTAAATATTTTCAAAGCACAGCCTTCCACTAATGAAAGACATCCAACTAGTTATTACATTAAACAAACCCTTCTCAGCAGCAATGATCAATCAGAATCAAATCAAGACTTTATTGATTTTCAGGAAATTCTTAGAAAAGTGCTTCCGAAAACTTTAGGATTTAATAGACTCGAGGTAAGGGGTTCTGAGGTAGTAGTCCTAACCAATTCTGATGAATGGTTGTTAGATGGAGCATCTGGTGGAATTAGTACATTGATTGATTTAGCTTGGCAGATATTTATTTTCGATAAAGAATCCGATTCTGGCATAACAATGCTGATTGATGAAATTGAAAATCATCTTCATGCAAGTTTGCAAAGATCAATTTTACCAGACCTTGTTTCGACCTTTCCAAAGGTGCAATTTATCATAGCAACTCACAGTCCCTTGATAATAGGTTCAGTAAAGGATTCATCTGTATACACTTTAAAAAATAATGAAAATTTGCGGGTTGAAAGTGAATTGCTTGATCTTAAAAATAAAGCAAAAAGCGCTACCATAATTTTAAATCAAATTTTGGGTGTCCCATTCACAATGCCAATTTGGGTTGAAGATGAATTAAAACGCGTGGTTAGTGAGTTCACAAAGGGCGATTTGAATGATGATACATTAAAGAGTATGAGGCTAAGGTTGCGGGAAATTGGATTAGAGGATTTAATGCCAGAAGCAATAAAAGATCTTATTGATGGTAAAGTTAACTAAAGAAAGTGAGCCTAAATATTTGTCAAAAAACAAATTTAGTTTCACAAAGAGACTGATTGAAAGTTTAAATACAGATAATGGAAGAAAAAGAAGTAAAAACCTTCTAAAGAAATATAATCACCCTGAAATCACATCAGCATTAAAAAGGGAATCACACGGTAAGTGTATTTATTGTGAAAGCAAGCTTGCCCATATCTCGTTTCCCCATATTGAACATATAAAGCCGAAGTCAAAGTATCCTGATTTGACTTTTGATTACAACAACATGGGCCTTTCATGCCAAGTATGCAACCATAATAAATCAGATAAATATGACCTTAACAATCCAATTGTAAATCCATATGTTGATGATCCAAATCAATTTTTTGAACCTAATGGGGCTTTCATTTTTACGAAAAATGATAGAGCCAGATGGACATGTGACTCTATTGGCTTAAATAGGCCTGACCTATTGGAAGCGAGAAGAGAAAGAATACAAACGTTAAGTAAGCTATTCAAAATTTTGAGGCAATCAAATAATGATCTTCTAAAGGACTTGATTAGACAGGAAATACTAATAGAAATCAAGAAGGATAAAGAGTACTCCTTTTGTTGCCAAGGATTGCTTGAGTATTTAGATAAAGGATAAGTATTTAAACCAAATAAGTTTCTGAAAGCTTGACTCGGGAGGGCAAACTGAAATTGGCAGAGGTGTGCCCTGCTTGAAGATAAATGGTTTGTATTTCGAAATTTATCTTAAGTCGACAGCAACTCGATACGATCGAATTAAAGACTGCCTCTTCAAAACCAAATTGCTACCTTGTGATAACCCCGCACCTTAGCCTATGAGAAAAATTCACGGATCATTATGTATACTGTTGCTACTCTACGCCTGCGAACAAAAGAAACCGGCAGGTTGGATTGACTACGAGCGTCTCGCCAATCAGGATTCCAAAGATTGGCTCACGCTGGGTGGTAATCAGATGATGCAACATTATTCCCCACTGAATGCGATCAACAAATCCAATGTGAAAGACCTGGGTTTTGCGTGGGAGTATGATGCGAGCACGTACATCGGCAATGTGCCACGTGGCTTGGAAGCAACTCCGATCGTGGTGGATGGAATGATGTACACGTCCGGAGCATGGGGTGCCGTGTATGCCTTGGATGCCAAATCCGGCAAAGAACTCTGGGCTTACAAACCGAATGTCGATGCTTCTTATGGAAGACGTGCCTGTTGTGATGTGGTCAATCGTGGTGTAGCAGTGTGGGAAGGCAACGTATATGTCGGTACATTGGATGGTTATCTGGTTTGTCTTGATGCGCAAAATGGAAATCAACTCTGGCGTGTAGATACGTTCACCGATCGAACAAAAGGCTATACGATTACCAGTCCGCCCCAAGTGGCTGGAAATATTGTCATGATTGGAAACTCGGGGGGCGAGTATGGTGTGCGCGGATATGTTACGGCCTACGATTTAAAAACCGGTGAATATAAATGGCGCTTCTGGATGGTGCCGGGTGAGCCATCGAAAGGATATGAACATGAAGAGATGGAGCTAGCCGCGAAGACATGGGACCCTAACTCGCACTGGCCCTCCGGTATGGGCGGAACCGTGTGGGGCGAGTCTGCGTATGATCGCGAATTGAATTTACTTTATATCGGCACGGGCAATTCAACACCTTATCCCATCTGGTTCCGCAGTCCTGCGGGTGGTGATAATTTATTTCTTTCCTCCATCCTTGCGCTTAATCCCGACAACGGAAAAATGGCCTGGTATTATCAGACCACACCAGGCGAAATCTGGGACTACACCGCTACGCAAAATATTGTGCTGGCTGATCTCACCATCAATAACAAAGAACGAAAAGTGTTGATGATGGCTCCGAAGAATGGATTTTATTATGTGCTGGATCGCGCCACGGGCGAGTTGATCTCGGCTGATAAATACACAAAAGTAAACTGGGCAAGTCATGTGGATTTAAAAACCGGCCGGCCTGTATTGACCGAACAAGGTCAGTGGTATGACAAAAAGCCAAAACTCGTGGTGCCTTATCTCGGGGGTGGTCATGTGTGGCAACCCATGTCGTTTAATCCAAACACGGGATTAGTATACATACCCGAACGGGCTGTTCCGCAAGTGTTTAAAAGTTTTGATACGTACACATGGCTTCCGGATGTAGACAACACCAACCTGGATTATGCCAACATGTTTAAGTTTAAAAAGAATGTAGCTGATCAAATCAAAAGTGCAGAAGACACGTTGCGATCAGAAAGTTTGCTGGGCTATGACCCGGTGCAGCAAAAAGCAGTCTGGAAATTTACCGAAGGTGGTCCTGATGGTGGAGTCATGTCTACACCGGAGTTAGTTTTCCAAGGCACTCGCACCGGCTATTTTAATGTGCACGATGCCCGCACCGGTGAAAAACTTAAATCAATATTTACAGGTGTGGGGATCATGGCCGCACCCACTACCTACACCATCGATGGCGAACAATATGTTTCTGTGATGGCGGGTTATGGCGGTGCAGAAACCAGTGCCTACCTGCCCGATGGCGTGGTGTTTCAATATGAAAACAAAGGGCGCATACTCACCTTCAAATTAGGTGGCGGTGAAACACCCATCCCGCCAAAAAAGCAACCCATAAAAACGCCTGCGCCACCCACCACTCAAATTAAAACTGAATTGCTGGAGCGCGGAGCTTCGTTGTATGAATTCTATTGCTTCATCTGCCATGGTAATTTTGGTGACAAACATCTTTCACAACATCCGGATCTTTCCAAGCTGACGGAAGCCAAGCACATGAAGTTCAACGACATTTTGCTGAAAGGAATTTTATCACAAAACGGCATGGCGAGTTTCAGCAACTCGTTGAGTGAAGAAGATGTAGAAGCCATCCATCAGTTTCTGATCAAGAAACAGGTGGAAGGGTATGCGAAGGAGAATCAATATTAAGTTTTTGATTTAATCCCTCACCCCAATCCCCTGTCCCGTGTGAAAGGGGTGGATCAAGAACGAAGCTGGGGTGAGGGCTAGTCCAATCTTTTCCCTTAAGTTTACACTCCCATTCTGAAATCACTTAGATGCTGAACGCTACTGAACAGGACGAACGCCACTATCTCGAAGAGATCAAGGAACGGCTGCGGCTCGCGCTCGACCGTGTGGTCGATCGTGTGCGCGAATTCTCCGAAGAAATGCGGCAGAAGAAGCAATACATCTATGAGCATCAGCATGGCATGGATGAAGCTGATCATGTGGCAGCCGGTCAGTCGTTGGATCGCATGGCCTCTACCGGTGAGAATGCCGTGGCGCGCAGACGCAAGCTTCTCAAACTGGTTGCATCGCCTTATTTCGGCCGGATTGATTTTCAATCGCAAGCGGAGGAACAGGAAACTCCGGTATATGTGGGTATTGCTACGTTTACCGATGAACGTGATCGCAAAAATATTATCTACGATTGGAGGGCACCCATTTCATCGATGTTCTACGACTTTGAACTTGGCGATGCATTTTACGAAACGCCCGGTGGAAAAGTGGAAGGCAAGATCAGTCTGAAGCGTCAGTATAAAATTGTGGATGGCAAAATGGAGTTTATGATCGAGAATGCGGTGAGCATTCACGATGAAGTGCTGCAGCGTGAACTCAGCAAATCGGCTGACGATCGGATGAAGAATATTGTCGCCACCATTCAGCGCGATCAGAACCAGGTGATACGAAATGAAACGGCACCGGTGATTATCATCCAGGGTGTGGCAGGCTCAGGAAAAACATCCATCGCTCTTCACCGCATTGCATTTTTATTATATCGTTATCGCGACAGCATCAAGTCGAAAGACATTCTAATCATCTCCCCCAATAAAGTATTTGCCGATTACATCGGCAACGTATTGCCTGAACTTGGCGAGGAACAAATCCCGGAAACGGGCATGGAAGAACTTGCGGCTGAATTGCTGGAGAATAAATTTCAATTTCAGACTTTCTTTGAACAGGTAGCCACGCTGCTCGACAAACCTCCTCCGGACTTTATTGAACGCATTCAATTCAAATCATCGTTTGAGTTCGTGCGCCAGCTCAACAAATATTTTATTCATCTTGAGAACAACGCTTTTCAGCTAACAGAAGAACTGAAAGTGGCCGGAGTGATTGTGCCCTTTCCGTTCATCTTACAGAAGTTCAAGAGTTGGAGCCGCATGCCCATGCACCAACGCATTCCCGAAGTAACGCATGAAGTGTTGCACTACATCCGCAACGAGGCCGGGCGAAAACTAAAAGGGTATGAAAAAGCGAAAGTCTGGGAAACCATTCCACGCATGTTCAACGTGCGCAGTCCATTTGAAGTGTATAAAAATTTTTATGCATGGCTGGGTAAACCGGAGATGTTTCGCATGATGCGCGACCAGAAACTGGAGTGGGCCGATGTGTTTCCACTTATCTATTGCAAACTGCGATTGGAAGGCGCGCAGAGTCATGATCACATCAAACATTTGCTGGTCGATGAAATGCAGGATTACACGCCTGTGCAATATGCTGTGCTTTCGCGCGTGTTCCCGTGTAAGAAAACCATTCTGGGTGATGTGAATCAGCCCGTGAATCCCTATAGTGCTTCTTCAGCAGAGGGAATCGAAGAAGTATTTCCGCAAGGTGAAATTGTAAAGTTGTTTCGCAGCTATCGGAGCACGTGGGAGATTGTGCAGTTCTCACTGCGTATCTCTCCAAACCCAGAACTTATTGCCATCGAGCGGCATGGGGCACCTCCTCAAGTGACAGCCTGTGCATCGGAGGAGCAGGAAATTGCGGTAATAGCAGATCTGGGTAAACAGTTCGCTGAATCAACCTATCAATCGCTTGGCATTATTTGTAAAACCCAGCAACACGCGAATGCGCTTTACGAAAAACTGAAGGCCCATCAGGTGCATTTGCTCACCCCCGAAAGCACGACTTTCATCAGCGGCATCATCATCACCACCACTCACCTCAGCAAAGGCCTTGAGTTTGATGAAGTGATTGTGCCTTTTGTTACAGCAACTAACTACAACACCGACATCGACAGGCGCATGCTGTATATCGCCTGCACCCGCGCCATGCATACTCTTACGCTAACCTATACGAGTGAATTGAGCGTGTTTCTTAGGTGATCTCAAGTGCAGTAAAATTTACCAAAGCAAAGTTCGAGATGCTTCCAACGGCTGAAATGAAATCTAATTAAACCTAAAAGTGACCCTAAATTTTCCGGATTTAATCCTGACTTCCTCACCCGTGGGTAACAGCAGCAATCCTGAAAATTCACCACGAACGGTTTTATCCTCAATTGAAAGAACCGTTACCGACAGCCCGTTCTTCGTATAGTTAGAATACTCAATCCAGGAACCAAGATCGAATCGAGACCAACTCATCGTTGCCATACCATCAAAGATACTCCCGGTTTCATTGTTGAATTTAGCGGGCAATGAGCGGTTAAGTATATCCGTGTTCAATAAATAGATGCTGCAATAATCTACACTGCTGCTATCCGCCATCACCAATCCCAATTGATCCTGATCCGTTGACTTATAATAAACCGACAAATCGATGTCTCGGGTGTATTTATAGGTAATATCTGATTCGGTTGTAAATAAAATGTGATCGAACGTTAACTCCGGCTCAATAGGGTCTTCATCGCGGCATCCAAGCAGCAGAACACATAACAATAAACAGCTAGTTTTCAGCACATCCGTCATCAAACAAACATACTTCAGAACTACAAAATATTCAATTGAATATTTTGTAGTTAATAGGTGGTGTTATCCGACCTTACTCGTATGAGCGGTGATTTAGCTCCGGAAATTCAACTACTTTTTAAACACATTACAAACCCGTAATTCTCTCCTTCTACTGATTTTTGTGAACCCCCTAAAGCATCTCCATCGGATCATCCACCACCCGGAAGTTTTCATGGAAGGTATTGATCCTTTTGATGTCGTCATCGCTGATTTGAAAATCAAATACATCAAAGTTTTCTTTCAGACGTTTGATGTTAGATGACTTAGGAATGGTCGATACTCCTAGTTGTAATGCCCATCGCAAAATAATCTGCGCGGGAGTTTTTCCATATTTCTCCGCCAGGCTGATCAGCTTCGGGTCGGAAAATCGTTGCCCACGTACCAGGGGTGAATAGGCCTGTAGCTGGATGTGCTTACGCTTGCATTCATTCAGCAAATCCTCGAGAAATAAATAAGGGCTAAACTCCACTTGGTCAACAACCGGAGTTGTCCGGCTGTAGCTCTCAAGTTCTTTCAGAAATGGAACCAGATAGTTAGCCACGCCAATGGCACGCACTCTTTTTTCAGCATACAATCGTTCCAACGCCTGCCAGGTTTCTTGGCGGGATTTCTTGATCGGCCAGTGCACAAGGTAAAGGTCGATATACTCGCAGTTGAGTTTCTTGCTGCTCTCGTCAAAGGCTTTCAAGGTTGAATCATAACCCTGATCGGGATTAGCCACTTTGGTAGTCAGAAAAATTTCTTTTCGTGCCACACCACTCACACGAATAGCCTGGCCAATCTCTTTTTCGTTTTCATACATCGCAGCAGTATCAATCAGGCGATAGCCAATTTCCAGTGCATGGACTACGGCTTCCTCCGCTTCGCGGTTGTACATGTCGTAAACACCCAGGCCCAGCAACGGCATGGTGACGCCATTATTTAATGTCGTGTAGAGTTGATTCATATTTCAGTTTGACGCTTGTCACCCTTCGAGTGCCTCAGGGTGACAGTTTGCATTTGTCATGCTATTATCCTCCTGTCAGTCTGAGGTTCCCGAAGAATAGCTTTCTCAAATTCTCTTCCTAAAGAACGTTTCTAAAATCCTCTATCGGTGGTCATGCTTCGAGTACCTCAGCGTTACGTTTAAATTTCTTAATCAGTCCGAGCTCTGCTGTCAGTCTGAGGCTCTCGAAGACTGACCTACCTGATTATTTCCTCGGAGCAACTTTAAAATTTCCATTATCAGCAAGCCACGCTTCGAGTACCTCAGCGTGACAAGCTATATTTCTTTATCGGTCCAAGCAATCCTGTCAGTCTGAAGCTCTCGAAGACTGACGATCACTACTTCTTATTTTTGCTATCCGCTTCACTTCATCCCAATCATCTGAAAACAATGCCTCTTTCTTTTTTCGATTCCACCCCTTCAATTGTTTTTCCCACTCAATTGCCTTTTCAATATTGGTAAACCGTAGCCAGTATTTTAACACAACGGGCCTTCTTTTGTATGTAAAACTTTTCGGGTCGAGGCCTTCGTTATGTTCCGCAATTCTTCTATCCAGATTATTCGTAACTCCGGTGTAATAAAATCCATCGACACACTCTACGATATAAACAAAATAGTTGTGGTCAAGCGGCATTTAGTTTCTGATTTAGTATGTCACCCTTCGAGTTTCCGATAGCTATCAGACTCAGTGTGACAGTTCCGCTATGTCATGCTGAGGCTCTCGAAGCATGACTTACTTGAACTAAAAAACTTGTCACATTTCGAGAGCCTCAATGTGACAAGTCGTAATTCGATCAGCCAGAGGTTGTCGAAGGCTCACCACTTCTCCAACCCCAACAATTTTTTACCAAGGTCATTAAGCTCAGCGCGCTTGTACTTGGTTTGCTCCCAATTACGGGGATCCCCTGGAAAAGCATAGCCGTCAGGGGGTATCCGGTCATGCCACGACTTAATGCGCCACTCCCGCATTGCGGCATTGTCTTCTTCTGCCGGCATCATGGAAATGTATTGCGCCATCCGCACTTTGTTGCCTGAGTTATTGGCTCGAATTCCGTGTGGCTGCAGACTATTGAAAATCATCAAATCACCTTTTTCCATTTTAACTTTAGTAGGTGTGAATCCCGTAGTGTCAGGCTTGAAGTGGTCACGATCCTCGGGCTGGGTTAACTTCCAGGTGTCATACGTGCGGAACAATTCCGGAATACACTGGAAACCGCCCATGTTCTCATCGGTCTGATCAGCAAGGGCCAATACGCCTTGTACATTTACCGGCTTGGTTTCGGGATCATAATCCCAGTGAATGAACGCCTTGTATTCATGCCCCGGCCGTATCGGAAAATTCAGGTTGGCTCGATCAATCGTTACCCAAAGTTTTTCAGTCCCCCAGATATCAACAAAGGCATCGTACACGCGTTGGACGGAACGATTATCCCACAGGTACTGATGATTGTAAATTTCAACCATGCCCGTATTGGCCAGTTCTTTCATCTTCATTTCAGCCCGGGGCGCTGTATACCAGGTCGACATGTCGTTGGGATCCTTCTCTTCAAACTCCCACAACAAGGCCGCCAGACGATCGCAGTTTTCTTTCGGTACTGCATTCTTGATTACAATGTAACCGTTATGTACCCAGAACTTCCAGTCGTCTTCAGTGAGCACGCGCAAGGGTTTACCATTACTGCGGTCATTTAATTTTAGTTTGCTGGAAGTAGCCGTTGACGGATTGCCAGGAATGTCCTTGTGATTTTGATTGGGCGCCATGGTAGGGGCCATTGTGGGGACCATTGTGTGTTGCTTTTCCATAGTGGGGGTTGTTTTCTTGATCAAAGGTATTTTCCTATTCAGACCTGAACTTCTGCTCCAATTGCCATTTTTTGTGCTCCATTGACCTGAATGATTATAACCTGAATCTAATAGTATAGATTTGAATAAAAAAATAGCCTTCCATGGGCCTAAAAATTCAGCTGGAAAAAGTGAAGCCTGATGCCGGAAGCTCCTTCCGCATACTGAAAAACCCTCGTCTTAACGACCTATTCTATTGGCATTACCACCCTGAGTATGAATTGATTTTTATTTCAGGCGCTGATGGCACGCGCCACATTGGTGAACATATTTCGCGCTATAGCGGAAGCGATCTCGTGTTTATGGGCCCCAACATTCCGCATCTCAATTTTGATTATGGCCTACGCACCGACTATGAAAAAATTGTGGTGCAATTAAAAGAAGACTTTCTGAGTGACGCGCTGACGAACATTCCTGAGTTATCAGACATCCGCGAGTTGTTCGCTAAAGCCAGAAACGTCATCACCTTTCATGGCAAGACGAAGCAACTGATCGGGGCAAAATTGAAAGAACTGGCACACCTCTCGCATTTCAAACAACTCATGCACCTGCTAGAGATTTTTCAAACCCTGGCAACCAGCCAGGAAAGCACAATATTGAATGTAGCCCCGGTTGAACAGAACTACAATCTGAAAGAACAACAGCGCATTAAAAAGATCTATCATTATGTAGAGGAGCATTTTCAGGAAAAGATAAATCCGCAAGAGATGGCGGAGATGTGTAACCTCTCCATGGCTGCCTTCTGCCGGTACTTCAAAAAGATGACCAACATGACCTTTACCGAATTCATCAATGAATATCGGATCAACCAGGCGAAGAAATTATTGCTGCAGGACTACAACGTGACCGAGGCATGTTATGAAAGCGGATTCACCAACCTTTCCTACTTCAATAAGGCGTTTAACCGGTATGCCAAAGAAAATCCGATGCACTTTAAGAAAAGACATTTGCATTCCATTCCTTAGAAAGTTTATTTTTACTTATACCCCAACCAACTCCGCATGAATTCGAATCTCTCTACGCTGGATGTAATCATTGTGCTTGCCTATTTTGGCATCGTGCTGCTGATTGCCCGATGGGCTACCAAAAGACGTGAGCACAGCTTAAGTGACAAGGCCTCGGTTGACTATTTCCTTTCAGGAAAAAGCGAAGGTTGGTTTGTGATTGGCGCAGCCCTGTTTGCCTCCAACATTGGTTCTGAAATTATTTTAGGCCTCGCAGGCTCAGGTGCCAGGGCCGATATGCCCAATGCCCAGTTTGAAATTCTTGCTTCGCTGGTCTTGATTGTGCTGGGTTGGGTATTCGTTCCATTTTATCTGAAAACGGGCGTTTATACGATGCCCCAATTTCTGGAAATGCGTTACTCCTCAGCCGCCCGCACGTATCTGTCAGTGGTTTCTATTCTGGCCTATGTGCTCACGAAAATTTCACTCATCATTTTTTCAGGTGCCTTGATCTTCGACATGTTTGGCATTCCATTCTGGACGGGCGCTATCATCATTGTGTTTTCCACGGGTTTTTATACCGTGCTGGGCGGATTGACTGCCGTGATTTATACTGATATGGTGCAGACTTTTATTCTCCTTGCGGGAACCATTGCTGTTACCTACATCGGTCTGGATCAACTCGGTGGCTGGAGTGAAATGACCAACACGATAGCTGCTGCCAGCGCTGAGCTGGGTAATCCAACCGTACAACAATTCTTCAACATGTGGCGACCGATTTCAGATACCAGTTATCCGTGGACCGGGATGTTGTTTGGTGCGCCAATTCTCGGTGTGTGGTATTGGTGCACGGATCAATTCATCGTGCAGAAAGTATTGTCGGCAAAAGATGTGAGCGAAGCCCGCAAGGGTTCACTCTTTGCTGGATTTCTGAAATTGCTGCCCGTGTTTATTTTTCTCATTCCGGGTGTGATTGCCTATGCCTTGATGAAGAAAGGTTTGTTGGTGTACTCACTCGATAATCCTGATCAGGCCATGCCTGCGATGATCACTACGCTGTTGCCGGTTGGGTTGAAAGGACTTGCCATCGCAGCGTTACTTGCTGCGCTGATGAGCTCATTGTCGTCAGCATTCAATTCCGTGTCAACGTTATTTACGATAGATTTTTATAAACGCTATAAACCCGATGCCACTGAAAAGAGATTGGTGTGGGTTGGACAAATCGCCACGGTGGTATTGGTGTTTGTGAGCCTCGCGTGGATTCCGTTTATGAAGACCTTGATGGGGGGCGGTATGTTCCATTACTTGCAGAGTATTCAGGCTTACATTTCTCCGCCCATTGCTGCGGTGTTTTTACTTGGATTATTTATCAGACGCATCAATGCCCGGGGGGCAATTGTCGCACTGTGGTTAGGCTTCTTACTTGGCATTACGCGATTAGTGTGCGAGTTCATGGCAAAAGAAGGTATGTTACATGTGGAAGATGGAAGCTTATTACAGATCATGCTCAACATCAACTTCCTGCATTATGCCCTCTTCCTATTTTTGTTTTGTAGCGTGGTGTTAATTCTGGTTAGCCTCACCGCTCCGCAGCAGTCTGACGAACAGCTGCAGCTTGTTACGTATCGAAAATCGGTAGAGCGTTCACCAAATTTCAAAACCGATTTGTGGCTAACCTTACTCCTAATCGCAGCCGTGCTTGGTCTTTGGATTCTCTTTAGCCCATGGGGAATTGCCCGTTAGCGCTTAAAGTACTTACGCATTTCTACCGCATAATCGGCAATGGTCAATTCCGGAGCTTCCAACTCAGGATGCCACATTTTCTCCCATTCAAAACTGTAGAATCCTTCGTACCCCCCATCGCGTAAGGCATCAATCATTTCAAAGATGGGCACTTCACCCTGGGCTAGTCGGGTATAAATGATTTTATCACCTTCCAGTCGTGCATTCTTGATATGGGTGTGGTGAATATATTGCTTCAGCCTACTGTAGGCATAAGCGGGTGACTCATTCGTCTTCACCCACATGTTGGTCATATCCCACACGAGGCCCACATTTTTATGCGTAGCCATGTTCATGAGTTGGGCGAGATCATCCGTGTAAAGCAAATCTCCATGTGTTTCCAACAGCACGCTCACGTTGCTGCCTTTGGAATACTCACCTAGTTCCAAAAGTCCTTTGACAATCAACTCCATGGTTTGAGCTTTTGTCTGGTTCTTTTGAAAGTTGTTGGGGAAAACTCGGATATACGGGCAACTTAATTTGTTGGCAAGATCAATAAATCGTTTTCCGTCATCGATATTTTTTCTACGCTCGCTGCCCTCTGCAAAATGCAAGGTTGCCCCAGAGCCAAGATTTACAAATTTCAATCCTTTGTCTTGCATTAGTCTTTGTGTGGTTGCAATATTCTGCGCACTAAACTCTTTGCACGTTGGCAAATCCATCTCGCGTAAAATTCCACGCACTTCAATTCCCCTATAGCCATGCTTCGCAGCAAAGTCTGCGATTTGCTCCAGCGACCAATCGGGGCAACCTAGCGTGGAGAATGAAAGCAAAGGTTCTTTCTTCCCAGCATAAGCAGGCCACACATACGCTGATGCAGCGAGGGCTGCGGTGGTTTTAATAAATTGTCTGCGCGAAGTCATAAGGTTGATTTTATTCGTACAACAAGTTAAACATATTGCTAAATTAACATGCCACTAATTCTATAATCATGAGTAATGCCTTTCAGAGCGGTAATTATTTCTCTACTTGTCTGCTGTTATGCTGCTTGAGTTTTTTATTTGGCTGCTCTGATGAGAATAAGTACCAGCCCATCGATGAAGACTTTTGCGCTTCCATTCACATTTCAGATACTACCCGCTTGTCGCATTATCTGGCGCCTTTGCGGGATGTGATGCACGACAGCACGGGTGTGTATGCGTTGGAGGAAGGAGACGCATCGATGATTGCGCGTGCATGGCTTACCGAAGCTGCAGAAGAAACAATTGACATTCAGTATTTTATCTTTTCAGCTGACAACATCGGGCTCATCGCGATTGATTACTTACTTCGCGCAGCAGATCGAGGTGTAAAAGTGCGCGTGATTGTAGATGACATTATGGTAGAGGCTGATGCCGATGAGTTGCTGGCATTGGATGCACATCCCAACATCGAAATCAAAATCTATAATCCAGCTGCCAACATTGGCAAGAACCTGCCGGAGAAGTTGTATTCACTTGCGTCCGACTTCAAAGGTTTTAACCAGCGCATGCACAACAAAACATTTATTGTGGATGAGCAGGTGGTGATTACCGGTGGAAGAAACATTGCCGATGAATATTTTGATTATGATCATGAATATAACTTTCGCGACCGCGATGTAATGCTCCTAGGCGCTGGCGCGCGAGAAGTGCAACGTTCGTTTGAAGAGTTTTGGCAGCATGCATTGAGTGCTCCAGTTACTGATTTGGTTGAAGTGTCGGAAAAAGAAATAAACCAGGCTGTGAAGTATAATTATCTGCATCAATATGCATGCAACCCTGAAAACTTCTGGCCGCAGGTACGTGAGCGCATCAAACAAATACCAGTTGCATTTCAGCAGATACAACAGTCGGGAAAGCTGGTGTGGACAAAGCAAGTGAGTTTTGTTTCAGATGTACCGGGTAAGAACAACTCAGATGATTTGGATGGAGGTGGTGTTGCTACAGACACGCTAATTCAGTTGATAAGAAATGCGCGCACTTCGGTATTAATTCAGTCGCCTTACCTGGTAACTACGGAAGCGAGTCAGAAATTATTTAAAGAGGCAGTGTCACGCGGAGTGTGTGTAAAAATCCTTACCAACAGCCTGGCATCTACCGATAACCTTGAAGCATTTAATGGCTACGTGCGTGAACGTGAAGAATTATTGCAAGCGGGAGTAAAGATTTATGAGTTCAAGCCGGATGCAGCCATCCGTTACGAAGTGATGACGGGTGCGTTGCAGAAAGAAATCGGCTATCAACCCATTTTTGGTTTACACGCGAAGTCGATGGTCATTGACGATAAGATAGCTGTGATAGGTACATTTAATCTTGATCCGCGCAGCGCCAACCTCAACACAGAGTGTGTAACGATAATCCGAAATGATAAAGTAGCAGAAGATCTTGCCAAAGCTATTGAAGCTGACATGCGACCAGAGAATGCATGGGAGACAACTTTAATTTTCAATCCTGATCATGAAGCGGGAAACTGGAAGAGATTCAGAACCTGGCTGCGTGGTGTGGTGCCAAAATCAGTGTTGTGAGAGAAAGGTTAATATTTCAAAATTTAAAAAAACTTCAACAAGGCAATATTGTTCAGAAATAAAAAAGGTCCGTAATCACACGGACCATCAGATAAAAATTTTCTTTTAAAGGATCAGCAACTGATTTTATTCACTCGCTTTTCGTGCCGGCCACCTTCAAAGCCGGTAGCCAAAAATGTATCGGTAATTTTTTCGGCAAGTGATGCCGGGATAAAACGCGCAGGAATGCACAACACATTGGCATTATTGTGCTGTCGGGCTAAAGCTGCCAATTCTTCCGTCCAACAAATGGCTGCCCGAATGCCTTGTCGTTTATTAGCCGTAATGGCTACGCCATTGGCACTACCACAAAACAACACCCCCAACTCAAATTCTTTTTTTTCAACCGCGCTGGCCACGGGGTGGGCAAAGTCAGGGTAATCTACAGAATCATGATTGTGGGTGCCAAAGTCCGTTACTTCGTGACCGCCTTTCTGGAGATGCTTTTTGATCAGCTCCTTGTATTCAAAACCGGCATGATCTGCCCCCACGGCTATTTTCATGTTTCTGATGATTTTTGTCGGGCCTCTTCAATTTCGTACTCCATATCCCGCTTGTTCTTTCTGCGCAACTCAATGGCTGAGATGAAGATACTGATTTCGTACAGGATGTACAACGGAATGGAAATCAGGGATTGACTGAGTGGATCAGGGCTAGGGGTGATAATGGCCCCAATAATCAAAATGGCCACCACAGCATGCTTGCGATACTGCCGCATGAAAGCCGGTGTTACGATTCCGATCTTCGTTAAAAAGTAAACCACCACCGGAAGCTGAAACAACAGACCACTTCCAAAAACCAAGGCCGTAATGGTCGATACATAGGACGTAATATCAAACTCATTTGAAATCATGTTACTGATTGAGTAGTTCGCGAGAAAGGCGATGGTCATGGGACTTAGGATAAAATACCCGAATGCAATTCCCAACAAGAATAAACCTGATATCGCCAGCACGGCACCCCGCGATCCTTTCTTTTCCCGCACATAAAGCCCGGGGCTAATGAAGCGCCACAACTCCCACACCACATAGGGAAAGGCCACAATCAAGCCAATCACAAACGATGACATCAATTGCATGCTGAACTGCCCCATTAAAAACCGGCTTTGGATCTTCATGGGGATTTCCTTCACACAAATTCCATTCAGGCCAAATGTTTCGCCCAACCGGCACAACCATTGAAAGGTGATAAAGTCCACTTTGCCGGGTGCAAAAATGATGTGATCAAAAATCCAACCGGTAAACACAAACGCCAGGATCATGCAAATGAAAATGGCTGCCACCGACCGCACCACATGCCAGCGTAATTCCTCCAAATGGTCGAGGAAGGACATTTCTTTTTCTTCACTCATAGTCTTCTACTAAATCTCAGACCCTGCCTTCACCTAGGTTATGAATACAAGGGAAATTTTTTCATAAACGTATTTACCTTGCGTTTCACGGCTTTCAGGTGTTTTTCATCAGCCGGCTTTTGCAAGGCCTCATCTATCAGATCTACCACTTTAACAACATCTTTCTCTTTCAGGCCGCGGGTAGTAACCGCAGGGGTGCCAATGCGCATACCCGAAGTAACCATGGGTGATTGCGTATCAAACGGCACCATATTTTTATTGATGGTAATGTCGGCTTTGATTAACGCCTCCTCGGCCACCTTTCCGGTCAGGTTTTTAGAACGAAGATCAATCAGCATTAAATGATTGTCGGTTCCTCCGGAAATGATTTTGTAGCCCTTATCCACAAAAGCCCGAGCCATCGCTTTGGCGTTTTTAGCTACCTGAACAATGTATTCGAGGTACTCATCACTCAAAGCTTCACCAAAGGCAACAGCCTTGGCAGCAATCACATGCTCAAGCGGTCCGCCCTGAGTTCCGGGAAATACAGCGGAGTCTAACAAGGATGACATCTTGCGCAACTCCCCTTTCGGTGTCTTAAGACCAAAAGGGTTATCAAAATTTTTTCCAACCAGAATCAGCCCGCCACGTGGACCGCGCAACGTTTTGTGGGTGGTTGTTGTTACAATGTGGCAATGCTCCATCGGATCGTTTAATAATCCGCGGGCAATTAACCCGGCCGGGTGCGAAATGTCTGCCAATAGCAAAGCGCCCACGCTATCGGCAGCCGCGCGCAATTTTTTATAATCCCAATCACGGCTGTAGGCCGAGGCACCACAAATGATCAGCTTCGGTTTTTCGCGTTGGGCGGTTTCAATCACTTTATCAAAATCAATCAGTCCGGTTTCCTGCTCTACTCCATAAAAGGAGGGCTGGTACAATTTGCCGGAAAAGTTAACCGGAGACCCATGAGTTAAATGACCCCCATGAGAAAGATCAAAACCCAGAATCTTATCGCCTGGCTTCAAGCAGGCCAGCATGACCGCGGCATTGGCCTGGGCACCCGAATGGGGCTGCACGTTGGCCCAATCGGCACCAAAAAGTTGCTTGATCCGATCAATGGCCAGTTGTTCGACTTCATCTACCACCTCGCAGCCGCCATAATAGCGCTTGCCGGGCAAGCCTTCCGCATATTTGTTGGTGAGCACAGAACCCTGGGCCTTCATTACCTGGGGCGATACAAAGTTTTCGGAGGCAATCAGTTCAATGCCGTGTTCCTGCCGTTGTCTCTCTTGATCAATGAGGTCAAATATGATTTTGTCGCGCTTCATAGGGTACGATTGAGGCGTCAAAAATAGAGATTCTGCCTCACACACTAACTTGAAATTCCTACAAATTTCTACTGATTACGGGTTATGTGATAAATCCGTAGAGTCCGAGGAAATAAAGCTTACTCTATGACTCCAATATTTTGGGCCATGACCCCTCGAAATCAATACTCTGTTCACTTTAGAGTAAAAACTTAAAGCATACCCCAAAAAATGTATAGAATGAAAAAGATATGAACTAGTGAGATTCCTATTCGAGCTAAATAACTTTTCATATTCCCTGCATTTAATATAACTAAAGACATTATTGTTAAAGTAAGCATGCAGATGTTAAGTGTGGTGACCGTGTTAAATAAGAGTGAATTCTCTAAAAAATAACTTACTTTCTCTCCTTGTGTAGTGAACTTTTTGAATGCAACCAACCAAACTATGAAATAATAAATATTCAATGATAAAACACCAGCAACAAATACTAACCTAAACTTCATAACTCTCAACTGTAATTTAATTACCATGACGGAACACATCCCACTCCGCTCCGAATAGCATCTTAATCCGATCAATGGCCAGTTGTTCGACTTCATCTACCACCTCGCAGCCGCCATAATAGCGCTTGCCGGGCAAGCCTTCCGCATATTTGTTGGTGAGCACAGAACCCTGGGCCTTCATTACCTGGGGCGATACAAAGTTTTCGGAGGCAATCAGTTCAATGCCGTGTTCCTGCCGTTGTCTCTCTTGATCAATGAGGTCAAATATGATTTTGTCGCGCTTTATAGGGTACGATTGAGGTGCCAAAAATAGAGATTCTACGTCATACCCTTACGGGATTAACCCAAGAAAATCGAAGATTTAGGTTCACATATAAACTTTACTCAATGATTGGAATCCTCGCAATTCAATAAACTATTATATTGTTGATTGCATGAGACTACAATTCTTCACTGTCTTACTTGCGTTTGCTCTAACAATTGAGGCCTTTGCTCAACAACGAGTGGATTTGGGAATTGCATATAGACTTGGAATAAGTCATAATCTAAAAGCCAATACGGCTGGCGCTGACGATGTAGCGATTTCTCAATCTGTCCCTGCATATTCCGGTGGAGTCTATGGACTAATTAAATTCAAAAAAGATTCCATTGATAGGCCCCTCAAGCACATAAAGGTCTCATTCCTTGGATCTGCCAGGGGTGGAGTCTTCGATGTCAACTCCGTGCCTAAAAGAATCTCGTTGAGTTATCTTGATCTTGAAGCACTCCTGCCGATAAATGTTAAGATTTCGGATAATCTGTACTACTGTGCGGGAATTGGCGGAGTTGCATCTTTTGCCGTGAATCAAACAGAGAATACTCCTGAAGCAGATTCAGTACAACCAGGGATTGTCATTGAAATTGGTTTAACCACAGGCCATGGTTCTCACTTTGGTGTGCATTTGCTAAATACATTCGCAGATATCTCCCTACAAAGCATCTGTTTCAATTTCGGAATAACGCTAGCTGAAATGAAGTCAAGTGCCCGAAAGATGCGCAAGTCAAACTAAACCAACACCCTTATAAATCCGAATACGCTGTTGGTCGCAGGAAGTAAATCGTGATCTTCGACACATTTTTCTGATACTCCGGCCGGGTAGAAAGGTCTTTCCACTGCGGATCGTCCACAAATGTTTTCCAGTGGGCATCCCGGTCGGCCTGGTTTTCAAAGGTGGTCATGTACATCAGATTGGGCATGCGCGGACCGCTGATCACATCACCATAAAAAACGGCATTAAAGCCCAATCGCTTGAACAGCCCAATCTCATCTCCGGCATTGAACATATCCACCTTGTTGCGGTAAATTTTCTCGGTATGGCCTTCGTAACTGCGCAGTTCATAAATCCGCTCGTGTGCGGGTGCTTTCAGGTTAGGTTTGGCCAGTTGTTGCATTCCTGAAAAGGCGTTCATCACAATGCTTTCAATCCTGGCATATGGCGGATTATCATAGCGTGCATCCAGGTAATCCTGACCCTGAGCCTGATAGGCTTTATCCTTTTCAAGTGTCTTCGTTAGGTTCACAAATTGATCTAGCGAGCGGTAAGGAATCAGGACATACAATTTCTTGCCATAGGTCGAGTCTGTTTCAACGGGTTTAAAGACCCCAACCAGTTTGATTCCCGCGCGGTGCATAGCGGGTAGCAAAGCCTGCTCCAGGTATCTCTCAGTTCGGGCTTGCTGTTCCGGAGTAGTAAAGCGATAAATACGCAATTCGAAATAGTCCGCTTTACCAACCGTGCTTGCCAACAACAGGCTAACTAGTGTCAGGTTCAGGATTGTGAATTTCATATGCCCTTGGGTTTTACCTTCAAAGGTAACAGAACTAGCTTCATACAGGCTGCGAAGCATTCACTTTTACCAATGGTCAAGTATTTTATGGTTGCTGACGCTGCCCTTCCTACTTTTGAAAGCATGAAGGGAATCCTGATCCTTTTTTCCGTTTTCATCGGGTTGACCGCTGTCGCGCAAAAGAAAAATGCTTCCTACCAGCTTCCCATCAAAAAGGCAACCGGTACCCTGGTGATTGATGGTGTTGTCAATGAACCCGATTGGCTGGAAAGTGCTACTGCCACCGATTTCTATATGGTGCTGCCCATGGATACGAGCGCGGCACGGGTACGCACCGAAGTCAAAATGACCTATGATGATGACAATCTCTACCTGGTGGCCATCTGTTACCACGCCCTCCCCGGACCTTACATTGTGGAATCGCTGCGCAGAGATTTCAACTTTGGCAAGAATGACAACTTCCTGCTCTTCATGGACACCTTTGATGATCAAACCAACGGCTTCTCATTTGGTGCCAACGCGGCCGGTGCCCAATGGGACGGGCTGATGTATGAAGGAGGCAAGGTGGATTTAAATTGGGACAACAAGTGGAACAGTGTCGTTAAGAACTATGAGGATAAATGGATTTTCGAAGCGGCCATCCCCTTCAAAACTATCCGCTATAAAAAGGGAATCAATCAGTGGGGCATTAACTTCAGTCGGCTGGATTTAAAGACTACTGAAAAATCCAGTTGGGCTCCGGTGCCTCGACAATTTCCAACCGCATCGCTTGCCTACAGTGGAATTCTCACCTGGGATACTCCGCCCAAAGATGCTGGAGCCAATGTGTCCGTAATTCCGTATGTATTGGGTGGTGCCACCAAAGATGTGGAGAACAATCAGGCTACTGACTACCGCGGTGAAGCCGGGTTGGATGTAAAAATAGCGGTCACGTCTTCGCTCAATCTCGACCTAACGGTCAATCCCGATTTTTCGCAGGTGGACGTGGACCGACAGGTTACCAATCTTGATCGCTTTGAACTTTTCTTTCCTGAGCGCAGGCAATTCTTTCTGGAGAACGGTGACATGTTTAACAATTTCGGGTATCAAACCATCCGACCCTTTTTCTCTAGACGGATTGGATTAAATGCCCCCATTCAAGCCGGGGCACGCTTAAGCGGAAAAATTGATAAGAACTGGCGTATTGCTATGATGGATATGCAAACGGGAAAAGTAGAGAAAGACTCATTGCCTTCGCAAAATTTTGCCGTTGTTGCGTTGCAGCGCAGAGTGTTTGCCCGTTCCAACATCGGCTTATTGGTTATCAATAAAGAGTCTTTGCATTATACTCCACCTGAACCTGGCACGGGGGTTTATTCGGAATATAATCGTAACCTTGGGTTAGAGTATAACCTTGCTTCTTCAAATAATCTGTGGACTGGGAAAGCGTTGTTTCTTAAATCATTCAGCCCAAATTATACCAGTAACGATTATGTGTATGCTGGCAATCTTCAATTTGCCAGTCGCAAATTCATTATTAATGGTGCCTATGAAAATGTTGGAGCCGGATACACGGCTGAAGTAGGATACGTACCTCGCACCAGCTACGTTCGCATCAACCCAACAGCTTCTTACTTGTTCTTTCCGAAAAGTAAAACGGTCCTGAGTCATGGTCCGAAGGTGGCTACCAGTGTTTTCTTCGATCAATCGTACAAACAAACTGATAGTGAAACCTACCTCGCGTATGCCATCAACTACCGCAAGCTGAGTACGCTTACACTATGGGTCGCCCATGATTATGTAAAACTGCTGAAGCCCTTTGATCCCACTAATTCCGGCAAGGATACGCTGGCAACCGGAAGTGAACATTATTGGAATTCAGTCGGTGGCGAATTCATTTCGAGTCCGCAAAGTAAACTTACCTACACGGTATCGGGCCGGTTTGGTGGCTACTATGAAGATGGAACCCGGCTTTTTATCAGTGCCGATGTTGGCTACCGCTATCAACCCTATGGAAGCCTATTGTTAAGTGGCAGCTACAACGATATCCGGTTGCCCGATCCGCGGGGGCGCAACACGTTTTGGCTCATTGGCCCGCGACTGGATATTACCTTTACCAATAAAATCTTCTGGACAACCTTTCTCCAATACAACGAACAACAGAACAATGTCAATCTTAACACCCGCTTTCAGTGGCGCTACCGGCCGGCTTCTGATTTGTTCATTGTGTATACCGACAACTACCTGCCGTCCAATCTCACGGTAAAGAATCACTCATTAGTGGTGAAGTTCACCTATTGGTGGAATATCTGAGCATTGCTTCCCGCGCCCAGAACTCCTACATTTAAGTATGATCAATCGTTATTGTTGGCTAGCCATCATGGTATTGCTTTCCTGCATTCAAAAGAAACCGGAGGCGCTCCCTGGAAGCTACCAATACGATGTTGATTTCATCAGGCAGCATCATTCGGTAGTTGAACTCAAATCCGGAGACGCTCGTGTCCTTATTTCAGGCGAGTATCAGGGACGGGTGATGACCAGCTCGTCCCACGGCATGTATGGAACCAGTTATGGCTGGATCAATTACGATCTGATTGCATCAGGTGAAAAACGGAAACAATTTAATCCGGTAGGCGGTGAAGAACGATTTTGGCTGGGACCGGAGGGCGGACAATACTCTTTGTATTTTGCCGCAGGTGACTCATTTAAAATAAAAAACTGGCAGGTGCCGCCTATCTTGGATACGGTAGCCTATGCTCTCGATTCTCAAACACCAACAACCGCTACTTTTACCCAATCCGCGCAGCTCACGAATTATTCAGGTACCAGGTTTGATCTGAAAATTACCCGTTCGTTGTCGTTAGTTGGCTTGCAGCAACTGGAAGCGGCCCTTCATGTCACGTTACCGGAAAAGCTGAGTTGGGTTGCCTATCAAAGTGAAAACACCATTCAGAATACCGGCCCACAAGCCTGGACGAAGGAGACCGGATTAATTTCAGTTTGGCTGCTCGGAATGTTTACCCCCTCAACCAGTTCCACGGTCATCATCCCGTTTAAACCCTTACCCCAAGCTCACGAATTAATTACAACCCGTTACTTTGGTGAAATTCCTGCTAATCGCTTAACGATTCAGGACAGTGTACTCTTTTTTGCCTGTGACGGTAAGTACCGAAGTAAAATCGGTTTATCACCACGAATTGCCAAGCCCATCGCAGGCAGTTTCGATGCAGAAAAAAACATCCTCACCTTGGTTATTTTTGATGTACATGCCGATGAAGATTACGTCAATTCAACATGGGCAATTCAAACCAATCCCTTTACCGGTGATGTTGTCAACTCCTATAACGATGGGCCGCTGGCCGATGGCTCGCAACTCGGTCCGTTCTATGAACTTGAATCATCGTCACCGGCCTTGGCGCTTAAGCCGGGCGAGTCGGATACCTACCAACAAATTACCTTTCATGCTGAAGGTGATTTTGAAACCTTGAACCGGTTAGCACAACAGGTACTGGGCGTAGATTTAACTTCATTAAAAAAGTAATGCACCTCTATAAAACAGAAGCCGGTCCTCTCCTTGTGCTACAATCCAGCGCCTATGTCCTGCGCGATACGTGGGATATTCTTATCAATCGATCCCGGTTACATGACTACCTGGCTCAGACCCCGAAAAACTTACAGCCAATCCCTTCCGATCAACTTCAAAATCTTATCGCACGGGCTACGGCTCCAATCGGCAGTCAGGAAGTCTGGGCTGCAGGGGTTACGTATTTGCGTAGCCGCGATGCCCGCATGGAGGAATCCAAAGAATCGGGTGCGGCTGACGTGTATCAAAAAGTATATGAAGCTGCACGGCCGGAGCTCTTTTTCAAAGCTTTGCCCTTACGGGTTTCCCATCCAGGCGCTCCGGTCTATATCCGGTCCGATTCCACGTGGAATGTGCCCGAACCAGAATTGACCTTGTTCATTAATTCAGCTGGAGAAATTCAGGCCTACACCATCGGCAACGATATGAGTTCTCGCAGCATTGAAGGCGAAAATCCCCTGTATCTGCCGCAGGCCAAAATCTATGAAGGCAGTTGTGCGCTAGGGCCGTGTCTTTATGTGCCCGAAAAGCCGCTATCAGGTGAAACTGAAATTGCGATCAGTATCATCCGCAAACAGCGCGAAGTATTTGGCAACACCGTGCGGCTAAACCGGATGAAACGCAGTCTGCCCGAACTGGCGACCTGGCTCTTTAAAGGGTGTCAATTTTTTTCAGGTTGCTTTCTGATGACGGGCACCGGAATCGTTCCGCCCAATGATTTTACCTTGCAGGCTGGTGATGAAGTGATCATTTCCATTGATGGCATTGGTACACTAACCAATTCAGTGGCCGTTTATGAAAACAAATAAGAATGCTATGAAATTCAATTTCGTCTTACTGGCCTTAGCGGTAATGGCCTGTTCAACGCAACACACCCCGTCCGGCTTTCAAATCGAAGAGGGATTTAGTTTACTCGTAGTGGCTAGCGAGCCGTTGATCAGAGATCCTGTTGATTTTGAATTCAACGAACTGGGCGAGGCCATGATTCTGGAAATGCCAGGCTATCCCTTCGAAGATCAGCAAAGCCGTATAGTTATGTTAAAGGATGATGATGGTGATGGAATTTATGAATCCTCTCATGTGTTTGCTGACGGGTTACAATTAGCCACCTCCTTTTTGCCTTACAAAAAAGGGGCTCTCGTGGCGGCACCTCCCTACTTACTTCATGTAAAAGATTTAAATGGTGATCAGAAAGCCGATGCGGTCGATACCCTGATGGGCGGATTCTCCACCGGAAATCTTCAACATAACTATAACGGACTTATGTATGGACTTGATAACTGGATTTACGCGGCTAATGGTGGCAACTCAGGCCAGCCTTACTGGTGGAACGATACCACGACAAGAATGGATTTACGAGGCGATGATTTCCGAATTCACCTCGAAACAAAAACAATAGAACGGATTGGGGAATCCTCTGGTGGGTTTGGGTTGGCTATGGATGAATGGGGTCACGTATTCGAAACCCACAACCTGACTCATATCTCACACCTGGTATTTCCTGACCGATACCGTAAGGGACAGCGGTTGTTGATGGACCATACACTTGAAAACATTTCAGATCATGAAGAAAATGGGTTGGCCCGCATTTATCCGATTGGCGAACAAGAATCACGCGTGAACCATCCCGAACAGTCCGGATACTTTTCAGGTTCGTGTGGGGTAACGTATTATGGTGGTGGGGCACTAGGTAGTGAATATGACCAAACCATTTGGGTGGCGGATGTTGTCCTGAATCTTATTCATGTCGATAAACTTAATTCCAAAAATTCATCCTTTCAGGCATTGCGCGTCATGGACAAGCGCGAGTTTTTAGCCAGTACCGATCGATCCTTCAGGCCGGTGAACATGACGGTGGGTCCTGATGGAGCCTTATATGTGGTTGACATGTACCGTCAAGTGATCGAGCATCCGGAATGGATTCCTGACGAGATCGAAAAGACGCTTGATTTAAATGCCGGTAAAGATAAGGGCCGCATTTACCGGATTGCCCGCAAAGGCATGGAACACCCGTGGGATGTCAAGTCCATGAACTCCGTGGAAGGCATGATGGCAAGTCTTACTCACTCCAATCAATGGATACGGTTTCAAGCGCAACGGTTATTGATGGACACCGCGTTGAATGAAAATCAACATCAATCCCTAATCAACCTGCTCCAATCTTCCAATGCGTTGGCCCGCGTACATGCTCTGTGGATTTTACAGGGAAAGCAAAAGCTTGATGCTTCCCTGATGGAAACCCTGTTAACCGATCCCGCACCGGGTGTACGGGAAAATGCATTAATCGTTGCGGAAGGCTTCCTCCCGGACCATGAAAAAATCTACACGCAATGTCTGGCTTTATTAAAAGATCCTAATCCCCGGGTGCGCATGCAGGCGGCCTTGACGATAAGTAGGCTGGAGGTGGAGAACATTGATTACCAAATCGATGAGTTATTGCAAGCGTTCATTGATTTAGCCCATCAGCAACCCGATCCATGGCAAGTGGCCGCGCTTACCTTGGCGGCTGGAAAATCAGCTCCTGAACTATTGACGCAATTATTGAATACGAATTACTCGGATCCTTACGTTTTGAAATCGCTTGCACTTGCCAGTGGTACCACAGAAGCTGGCTTGCAGACCGTACTCGCAGCCCTGGCGCAATCAACCCTGAATTCAACCACTCAGCAAGCCATTATTCAACAACTCACACAAGGTGGGGTTAGCAGCCTGAAAAATTCTACGCTTATTCGGGCATTGGAAATCAACGCTGATGATGGATTGATTGCCGCACTGGCGGGGTTACGAAGGCAAGTCAATCTACCGCCATCACCTGAGTTTTTAACCTATAGTCGAAAGGCGCTAATGCGGGCGGTCGATGCGTCAATACCAGACAGTGTTCGGCTGGAACAACTTGCTTTGCTCGAATTACTCCCATATCCCGAAAAGGCTAACGTACTCTATCTATGCCTCAACAACACTCAATCATTGAAAATCCAGGAAGCGGCTTTGCTCCAACTTTCCAAATTCCGGGATCCCGAAATTGGGTATCGCGTAGTGAACCTTTGGCCAACCCTGGGCCCGCACACCCGCAGGTATGCCAGCGATCTATTATTGTACATTGAATCCAACCACGAAGCCTTGTTAACCGGGTTGGAAAATGGAACCATCAATATTGGAGAAATGAATTTTGATCTGGAACGCAGACGCATGTTGCTTTGGTGGACCGACAATAAAGACACCCAACGCAGGGCGGAAAAATTATTTACCGATGCCGGTGTAACTAACCGGAGCGATGCGATTGAAAAAATGAGGCCCGCCCTGGCTTTGGTTGGTTCGGCCATCAAGGGCGAAAAAGTATTTGAGTCCATCTGCAGTTCGTGTCATGTGTATGGAAGAAAGGGGAAGGATGTGGGACCCGTCCTAACTGAAATCAATCGAAAGAGTAAAGAAAGTTTGTTGCACGATATTCTGGACCCTAACGCGGCTGCCGACACGAAATACATCAATCACCGGCTGGAGACCACATCAGGTGAATTGCATATGGGCATTGTCGATGCTGAAACGGATGCCTACATCACCATTAAAAAGATGGGTGGCGAGAAGGTGACGGTGAATAAGCGCGATATTAAAACATTTAGATCACTCGGCACTTCGCTAATGATGGAAGGCTTGGAAAACAGTATGACACACCAGGAATTGGCCGACTTATTGGCATTTCTTCAAAACCCTGTACAATGATGAAGCCAGCTCTGATGCTGACGATCTTTTTTATGGCTGGCTGTACTTTGTCGGTCAACAATCAATCCAAGGAAGCCCTTTCTTCCGTGACCGATTTGATCGGCAAAACAGTTGAATACCGCTATGGTGAAAGTGTGTATCATGTTACATTCGACAGTGATTCTACCCTGCACTGGGAGGCAATTGCCGGAGATGAAAAAGGTGTGGTTGGGCAGGAAACCTACGTAGCGGAATTCATTAAACCAGGTCTATTATTCATCAGCTGGGGCGAAGCCAACGGAATTAATGTGAGCCAGGTGCTCGACTTTAATGAGGGCAAGGTATACAACCACCTGGTGCGGAATCGTAAAGCGGATGCAGGCGATGGGAAAATTAAAATAATACCATGAATAAAATTGTAATCGGATTGCTTCTTTTGGTCGCGATTTCTTGCACTCCGGCAACGACCAAGCACAGGGATATGTTGTGGATTGGCGCTGCTGCTGCCCCGATCAATCCTCCCATCGGATCCTACATTGCAGGGGATCAACAGAATAGAAAATTTAAGTCGATACTGGATAGTCTTTATGTAAAGGCTATTGTTGTTAGAAATAATGAAACTACAATAGCCCTACTTACGGTTGATTGTATTGGACTCATGTACCCCGATCTTGTCAAGATTCGTGAACGAGTTGCTCAACTATCTGACTTCCCTACTGCACATATTGTCCTCTCCTCCACCCATACCCATTCAGGACCTGATGTAGTGGGGTTGTGGGGCCCGGATTATCAGCACACCGGTGTAGATTCGGCTTATCAGGTCTTCCTGATTTATTCTGCCGCTGAACAGATAATAGCAGCTTACCAAAAATTACAACCTGCTTCGGTCTGGGTTTCAGAAACAACCTATGGCGAACCCTGGGTGCAAAACATTTGCAACGAAGAAATTGACCGTTCGGTAATTAGCATGCAGTTCAAAGATGACCGGGGTAACTCAATAGCTTCACTCACTAATTTTGCTTGCCATCCTACCTTTCTTGATGCCGTCTTCGATGAGGTCTCCGCTGATTATCCCGGGGCCTTTTACCAAACCCTCGACAAAACCTGGGGTGGTGTAAACCTCTTTCTTCAAGGCGCCATAGGAGGCTGGGTTCAACCGGTGGAAGGTAAAGGTCAATTACAGGAGGCTAAGAAAAGAGGAAACGAATTAGGCCAGGTGGTTATGAAAACCATGGAAAGCGCGCACCTATTGGAAAATCCGGTTATTCATTTCAAGAGTAAAAAAGTATGCTTTCCAGTTGACAATGAGAGTTGGAAACAACTTTCCTCAATCGGCACAGTGCCCAGAAAAATTTTGGATTCAGTGAACACCGAAATCGCCTGGTTTCGGATTGGGGAAGCACAATTCATTACGCATCCGGGCGAAACCGCACCTTTCTATGCTTTGGAAACCAAAAAGCTGATGGGCGCTGGGCCTAAATTCGTATTAGGACTTGGCAACGATGCTCTGGGCTATATTCTTAAGCCTGAATTTTATGAAGACAGTACAAGACTTCATGCTCCATACCTAACAGCTACTTCCGTGGGCAAACAAACTGCGCCCTTACTCATGAAACATATAGAACAAATGCTTTCCGAAAAGTAAAGACTGATCTTCGAGCCCTGTTCCTGTATTGGTAACCCTAGAGGTAATTAAAAACTCTTTTTAGCCACGCACCACTCTATCGATAACGGGCGCTAGTTACCAACTCCCACTGCTTCCTCCACCACCAAAGCTTCCTCCACCACCTGAAAAGCTGCTGCCACCGCCCCAACTGGAACTGCTGGAACCGGAACTCCAACTGCCACCTGACCAGCCACCGCCCGAACCTCCGCCCGAATTCATTTTGGTGAGCATACGTTTACCCCACTCTGACCGGCCTACCAGAAATTTGATAATCGGAAATCCAATAATAAAGGCAAGACCCGGTACATACCATAAGTCCGAGGGAAAAATGAAGGCCGGAAATATGGAAAAGAAAGGAATTAAGAATACGTACATAAACCAACCCCAACCTCCCTTAACAAACAATCCGAAAAACGCGAAGAGGCCGAGAAAGGCATAAATCCCAAGCCCAATACCCAGTCGTGCTCCTAATGAAAGCTCCGGCAACGCATCCGTGTCTTCGGCCACATACTCTCCGCCAATAGCAGCCACAATTCCATTAACGGCCGCTATAATTCCCCCATCAAAATCAGCCCTGCGAAAAGCTGGTGCCATTTCATTTCGAATGATGCGGTTGCATAACGCGTCCGTCAACACACCTTCCAATCCCATACCCACTTCAATCCGCATCTTATGGTCTTCCACCGCCACGATAATCAGCACCCCATTATCTTTGTCTTGTGTGCCCAGTTTCCACTTTTCCGCCAGGCGAATGGAAAAGCTTTCAATCGGCTCACCGTCCAATGTACTGAGGGTGAGAATAGCGATTTGATTAGAAGTAGAATCTTCGTAGGCAGCCAGCTGACTTTCCAGGGCATCGATGGTTTCTTGCTTCAATACGTGGGCATCGTCATGTACGCGCAGGTTCCACAATTCGGGCAATGGCTTTTGGGCCATCCCAGGGAACGAACTCAGGCAGGCCAGAAGAATGAATGTAAATCTGTACATCATTGAAAGTTCAATGCTTATTACCATGAGTCACTGGAGCCTCCGCCTCCCGAAAACCCACCTCCGCCAAAATCTCCACCGCCCCACGAACCACCACCATGACTTCTTCCGCCCAACATAGATCCCAGCATGGCAGCCGTCCACAATCCACCTGGACCTGAACCGCCACCCCGGTTTTTTCTGGATATCAAAAAGATGATGAGCGCAATAAAGAGAAGCGAACTCCAGGGTGATTTCTTTTTAACCCGTTTGGTTTGTTGGGGTTGATCGTTTTTATATTCGCCCGCAATTACTTTGATGATGGCCAGGGTAGCGGCCTGAATGCCGGCTTCATAATCACCTTGGCGGAAATAGGGGACTACTTCATTGCGATTGATACGACTAGACATGGCATCGGTTAATACGCCTTCCAATCCATAACCCACTTCAATCCGCATCACCCGATCTTCCATGGCCACCAGAAAAAGCACACCATTATCTTTTCCCTTCTGGCCCAGCTGCCATTTCTCAAAAACCCGTACGGCATAATCATCAATGTCTTCGCCTTGCAAGGACGGGATGATATATATCGCAATCTGATTTGACGTGGAATCGCGATGGGCCTGCAGAATGGCTTCCAATTGAGCCTTACCCGTGGCCGACAAAACCCCAGCCTCATCGTGCACCCACACGGCTCCGTGTTCAGGAATGGGTCGCTGAGCCAACGCTGACCCGGTCAGAGCTAGCATCAAACTCAGGTATACGTACTTTATAAAATCCTGCTTCACCTTACTCCAGTCGCAAATCATCCTTTAATTCATTCACATCATCGTGGGTAATCACAAATCCTTTTTCCAGGAGAAGCTGACCACAACGATTTATCGCAGCTACAATTCCATCCGTTACTTTTCCTTTCTTCACATGATCAATAATCATCCGCACAATGGCATCCCATTCCTTTTGCTCCACCACCTGGCTGATACCTTTATCCGCCATGACAATCACTTCGTGTTCAAAAAATGAAATGAAGATCATGATGCCGGTTCGTTGCCGGGTATTAAATACTTCTTCTTCCAAAAATGCTGCCTGGGCGCGCTTGCGGGTAGCCTGATCCATGTACGATTGGCTGAGCATCATCCGCTTTACCGGACTGATATAGTGTGTGAGTGCTGTACCCATAAGCCCGCCCAATACCACTAAGGCAAAAATCAAGACCGGGTCGTAAACAGCCAGCGTAGGAACGTACCGGTCAAAAATCACGATGAGTAAAAACACAAGCGCCCCACCAATCAAAGCACCCCGGTAATTGGCAATGGTGTACAAGCTGCTCTTCTCCACAAAGACGGGTACAATTTCGCCCGAGATTTTACTCTCGGCTTCCTTCACAGCACTTTTGATCCGCGTCAGGTCGTCCTGACTAAATCGTTGTTGGATGTCCATGGCGTTTTTGAATTGGATGTCAAAGATAGTGAAATCTGGTTCTTGTAGCGTGATTATTCGGGCTCGCCCACACTCTATCCGTAGAACAGAAGGGGACAAAAAATATTGAGAACCCCTGTAATTCCATGGCAGTTTATTCAACCTATTTCTTATCTCAATCTGAAGTCAATTTTGACTATTTTAGGCCGCCATGATTCAATTGCTTATCGCTCATACCTGGAAACGGCTCTTTCGTTCGGGTTCATTTAATAAAGAACTTGCCACCAATCTTTTTCTGGCCTTTCTCGCGCTGATGCTGGTTGGGTATTCCGTAGCCCTTGGTTTTGCCCTTGAAACCATCATCACCAAAGGATTGAATCAACCAGACAGCTTTCAATTTCTCAACGGCTTGATGCTCTATTACTTCGGGTTTGAATTTATGATGCGGTACTTCATGCAAAACCTGCCGGTACTGGATGTCCAGCCTTACTTGCACTTGCCCATGAAACGGGGCAACATGGTACATTATCTGCTGGTGCGCTCGTGGGTCCATGTTTTGAATACGTCTGTTCCGCTTTTGTTTGCGCCCTTTGCTTTTTCGGTGGTCGCTGAACGATTTGGAAGTGGAGCGGCCTGGACCTGGCTCTTAACCTTGTGCGTGATCAGCTTCTGTATTCATTATGTCATCGTACTTTTCAAAAAAGGACTGGATGATACCCTGATCGGCTTATTGACGATGATCGGAACTTTTGGGTTCTTAGGCGCTGCCGATTATTATAACTGGTTTAAGCTGTCAGAAATTTCCGCTGCATTATTTGCCAACGCGGTTAATGGACCATACTTGCTGTTGATAACAATGGGTCTTCTGGCCTTATTGTACTTTGTCAATTTCCGGTATTTTCTCAACAGCTTGTACCCGGAAGAACTGGTCATCCAAAAAACCACCACCTGGGGTCGTAAACAGGATTGGGCATTTTTACAAAACTATGGCTTGATTGGAGAATGGATCAACCTGGAGATCAAATTGATTTTGAGAAACAAGCGTACACGCAATGTTCTTTTTCTTAGTTCCTTCTTCTTGTTGTACGGGTTGATTTTCTATACCCAGGACCGGTACACCGAAGGCATGCCCGGCTTCTTGCTGTTCATCGGCATCTTCATCACCGGCATTTTTATGATCAACTATGGCCAGTTCCTCTTTAGCTGGCAAGGCTGTCATTTTGATTTTAACCTGACGCGGCCTATCTCATTACAGCAATATGTGGAATCAAAATACTGGTTGTTGAGTGGGGTGACGGTAGTCTGCTTTTTACTCAGCATTCCCTACGTTTATTTCGGTTGGAAAATTTTACTCATCCAAGCCGCGATGACTCTATTTAATCTGGGCGTAAACATTTACGTGATCATGAATATGGCCATGTGGGAACCGAAGAAAATTGATTTGAGCAAAGGCACTACCTTTAACTACGAAGGCGTGGGTGCAGCACAGTGGGTGATGGGCATTCCGATCCTGATCGGACCCTATGTTTTTTATTTACCCTTTAGTTTGACCGGATATCCAAACCTGGGGTTGTTAGCGGTGGCCTTTGTGGGATTAATTGGCATCGTCCTGAAACCTTACCTGCTCAGGATGACTACACAACGACTTGCCGCTAAACGGTACAGCATTGCATCAGGATTCAGAAAAGACTAATTCGATTTATGATTTCAATACAAGGATTAAAGAAAGCGTACAAAGGGACACCTGTGGTGGATGTGGCCCAGTTGGCCATTGGCCACAACGAGAGTTTTGGATTAGTGGGTAATAATGGGGCTGGTAAAACCACCTTGTTCCGCATGATCCTGGATCTGGTGCGGCCCACCGAAGGCGAGGTTCTGATTAATGGGAAAAATGTACAGGGCAATGATGAGTGGAAACACTATGTGGGTTCGTACCTGGATGAAAATTTTCTGATCCCCTACCTAACGCCCGATGAATACTTTCGCTTTGTGGGCAAACTGCACCACTACGCGGAAGCCGATTTGAAAAATTTCCTGCTCAAGTTTGAGGACTTGTTTCATGGCGAGATCATGGGTAAAGACAAATACATTGGCGATCTGTCGAAAGGGAATTTGAAGAAAGTGGGGATCGCGGCTGCGTTTATCGGTAATCCGCAAATTGTTATTCTGGATGAACCTTTCGAGAATCTGGACCCTACGTCACAAATACGCTTGAAGCAACTGCTCCAGCAGGAACGACAAACTCGAAATCTCACGTACCTTATCTCCAGTCACGATTTGAACCACGTCACCGAAATCTGTGAGCGAATTGTCATCCTCGAAAAAGGAAAAGTGATCAACGATCTCCGCGGTACCAACCTGCTGGGTGAACTGGAAGCCTACTTCAAGGCCTGATTACCGGACTGACTGCCACCACCTCGATTTTGGCATGGATTCAGTTAACACCACGGGTTCGCCAATACGAGGCGTGGTCAGGTTTACATTTAAGGAAGCCGCTTTTTGCCAAGCCCGATCAATGGGATCACGCCAGGCGTGATTCGATAATACAAATTTTCCCCAGTGAACCGGCATCATGACCCGCGCCTGTAAATCGATACCGGCTTGAACTGTTTCTTCGGGCATCATGTGTATCTGGGGCCAGTTCTTGTCGTACTGACCACACTCCAATAAAGCCAGATCAAACGGTCCGAATTTCTCACCAATGGTTGCGAATACCGTATCGTAACCAGAATCACCACCCACAAAAATTTTGTGGTTACGAGTCTGAAGTACGTACGAAGTCCACAATGTTTTATTGCGAATAAATCCGCGACCAGAAAAATGCCGGGCCGGTGTGGCCGTGATGTGAATGTCATCCAGGGCCTCCGCGCCTTCCCACCAGTCAAACTCGGAAATGATTGCAGGATTAACGCCCCAATACTCGAGATGCGCGCCCACGCCTAACGGGGCAAAGATCTTTTTCACTCTGGATTTTAGTTGCACAATGCTCCAGTAGTCCAGATGATCATAATGATCATGCGTGAGCAGCAACAGGTCGATATCAGGAAAGTCGTTGGGGGAATAAACGCGGCCGGCAAATGATTTTGTGCCGATAAACTGAACAGGGGAGGGTCGATCGCTGAAAACCGGATCGACCAAAATGCGTTTGCCCTCCAACACCAGTAAATAGGAAGAGTGACCAAACCAGATCAGCGCAGGTTGTCCGGACGACAGTTTATGTAAATCGGTTTTTACAACGGGGATGGGAGTTTCAGGATAGCGTCCGGGCTTGTCCTTTATAAACTCCCGCATGATTGTAAAGTAGGAAGCGCCTTTCACCAGCATGGAAGTGGGGGCGAGATTCCGGAAGCTGCCTGCCCGGTAATTGGGCGATTGCTCAATTCGCTCCTGCCGTTTACCTCGCGGAAGTTTGCCAAAGGATGGTTTCATCACATAGTTTTTATTGCCGGTTAGGTAGACGTAAACTGCTTTGATTTTAGTCTTTCCCCTTTGTTAAACGCTTCCCCCACTTATAGAACTCAATCCACAGTACCCCAACAAAAGCCGCCAGCAAACATAAGGCAATCGTATTCGGGGCGATCTCCTCAAATTCAAATACCCGCTGCACAGGATGCACATAAATTGAAAGAAATAAAATCACCAGTGAAATAATGAGGATGAGCGGAATGAGTGGATTTCGGTATCGAAGCGTGGTAAGTACGGAGTAATAAAAGGAACGATTCACCAGGGTTAAAAAAAGGTTACTGAATATTAAGGTGGTGTAAACGATGGTACGCACAAAAGCCTCGCTCTGGCCGGCCTGCATAAAGTAGTAGCCCAGCGAAAGACATACCCAGGTAATAACCAATCCCTGTGCTATGCTCAGCGAGAGTTCAGGCCATGAAAAAAAGGTGCTGGTCATCTTGCGGGGCGGGCGCGTCATGGAATTCGCTTCAATGGGTTCGTTCTCAAAAATTACTGAACAGGTAGGCCCCATAATCAACTCCAGAAAAATGACATGCACGGGCGAGAACAAATCGATATACTTCCAAAGAAAAATCAAGGGAACGGTGACGATCAGAATAATGGGAATGTGAATGGAAATAATGTATTGGATCGCCTTCTTCAGATTTTCATAAATGCGTCTTCCCAACTCAACCGCGTCCGGCATGTGCCCCAGATTATCATCGGCCAAAACAAGAGAAGCCGCCTTGCGGGCTACTTCGCTTCCACGCAATCCCATGGCCACACCGATATGAGCTGCCTTCAGAGCGGGGCCATCATTTACCCCATCTCCGGTCATGGCAACTACTTCCCCATTGGCCTTCAATGCATCAATCACTTTCAACTTGGCTTCCGGAAACATGCGGGCAAAAATCTCAGTTGCTCCAACCTGTGCCCTTAATTCATCTTCCGTCATCTGCATAACTCGCTCTCCAGTTAAGGCCTGGCCCGTGACTTTCATGTCCACCTGCCGCGCAATGGACGCTGCGGTTTCAGTATAATCGCCAGTAATCATTTTTACCTGGATACCGGCCCGGTAAAATTTTTGCAGGATGCCGTTGATATTCTTTCTGGGTGGATCAGAAAAGCCGACCAGTCCCAACAGCTCAAATTGAAATTCGTGCTGCGAAGTGGGAAGAGATTCATCATGGCGGGCACGAGCTACTGCCAATACCCGAAACCCACGCGTTCCCAAATCACGGCTGATCTTTTCAATTTTATTAAGGGCAGGGGTATCCAGTTTACTTTGCCTTAAAATCGATTCCACACTTCCTTTACAGGCAATGATCCGGTTGCCTTGATCATCGTTCCAAACATGGGTCATAATAGGCGGCTTTCCGCTTAACGGATACTCATGCTCAAACAAATACTGCGATCGCTTATCAACGGGTGCCAGTCGCCCATACGCTTGGTGAATGGACTTCTCCATCGGGTCGAACGGGTTTTGCTCAGAAGCCAGCATAGCATATTCCAAAGCTTCTGTATACGTGGGATCTTTCTGGTAATCGTATAGCTTATCATTCCGAAAATCGTAGACGGCCGAAAGCCGCATTTCGTTTTCCGTAAGCGTTCCGGTTTTATCCAGGCAGATGACCGTAGCGGCCCCGAGTGCCTCTACAGTTGTTGGGGTTCGGGCAATCACGCTTCTTTTATAGAGGTGATAAGCCCCTAAGGCCATAAAGGTGCTGAAGGCTACCGGAATTTCTTCCGGCAATACCGACATGGCTAACGTAAGCCCGTGTAGCAGACTGTGCAACAATTCTCCAGACAGATAGTAGTTGAAGCCCCACACGATTAAAAAGGCAACAACTCCTGCCGCCACCATCTTCTTGACAAAATTTCTGATCTGGAGTTGTAACGGGGTCTTTTCCGTTTCAATCTCCTGCAGTGATTGGCCGATTTTGCCAAATTCGGTCTGCTTGCCAATAGCCACTACCCGAGCCACGCAAGAGCCGGTATGGATCAGCGTTCCCTGAAATATAGTATCATTCACCTGCTTTTCTACCGGAACCGACTCGCCAGTAATGACACTTTCGTTGATTGAAAAATCATTAACGCGCAGCAACACGGCATCGGCCGGCACCTGGTTACCATCTGCCAATACCAGTAAATCGCCCATGACGATTTCCTCCACATCAATTTTTATTTCAGCTCCCTTGCGGATTACTTTCGTCAGGGGAGTAGAGAGTTTTTTAAGCGCATCAACCGCTGTTCGGCTTCGGCTTTCCTGAAACAATGAAATGCCCGAGACAAAGGTAAGTGCAATGAGCATGATGATGCCTTCGCTTGTTTCGCCCAGAAAAAAATAGATACTGGCGGTGCTCACCAAAATGATAAACAAGGGTTCGGTGGCAATTTCTCTGGCTACCTCCAGGAACCGGTTTTGGTTGTCATGGGCAGGAATGTTTTGCCCGTACCGGGCACGGCTTTCCAGAACTTCTTGATCGTTGAGCCCAAAAAAAATTTCGTCTGTCAACGTAGCGGGTTTGTGCTTTCAAGTTACCCATTCGGGTTGTATCCTTAAAGCTCGATCAGGATTAATCTCCTCTTTAAATTACTTTGTTACGCCAGCGACCCGATCTCATGTAGAAGAAGGCCATGGAAAACATACTGAGCCAATACACCCACTCGCTGGCCCAACCCCAGGCAATGGATAGGTTCAAATATTCCAGCACCCCATAGACATAAACGACATATACCACAATGGTAATCAGTTCAATCATCAGGTTAACACGTGAATTGCCGGTACCGGTAACGGCATTCAGCCAGATGGTGCCGAACGACATCATCAACAGGGCCACCGATACAATGCGAACAATGGGCACCGCTTCGGCAATAAATTCATCTCCCTGACTATAAAATGCGAGAAATGCTTCCGGCATCAGGTTGAGAACAATGAAAATGCCGAAGCAAATTCCAAAACTTAGTCGCGCCACTCTTCGGATCAGCGGCAAGACTTCTTCGGATTTTCCTTGCCCGATCACATTACTGACCATGGTATTGGTGGTGGCGGCAAACGCCCAACAGAAAATTCCAAACAACCCAAAAATATTGCGCATGGTGTTGCTGATCGCTAATGCACGGGGTCCATGATGTTCCACCAGAATATAAAAATACTCCCAGCTCATGATGCTGATGGCAAACTGAACAATTAACGGAGCCGAGATCGCTAAGATGAGTTTGATGATTGAGAGGTCTATTCGGGTTTGTTCAAAGAATGCGAACGACTTATGAATTCCTTTCAGGTGAATGACCGCATAAATCACAATAAGTCCTGAGGCTTCTGCCATAATCGAAGCATAGGCGGCACCATTAAATCCCATAGCAGGAAACCCAAAGTGACCAAAGATCATGGTATAATCCAGACCAATGTTAACCAATGCCTCGGCCAAAGTACCCCATATAAGAAAGCGGGTTTGGTTGGTGCCCACCAGTAAGGCATTGCGCATGACATACAAATACAAAAACGGGAGCCCCCAGATTCGGATGAGCAAAAAGTGAATCACCTGGTCGGCAATGGCGGCATCATGAATAAAGGCCCGCATGACCATGGGGGCAAATAAATAAGTAATGATGATGCCCAGAGCAGCAATCGCCAACGCAACCCAAACACCATTGTAGAACAGCCGGCCAATTTCTTTGGGAAGATTTTGCCCGGCCCTGCGGGCAATCAACGCTTGCAGCCCGTTGTTCAAGCCATTGCCAATCACCGCAAAGATCAGGTAGTAC